>Ga0136640_10000367_pt1 | contig 17204 bp, 24 predicted proteins | sample AntDrymUQ8642106_2_FD_105498 | JGI IMG/M metagenome (GOLD analysis project Ga0136640, IMG submission 105498) | Polar desert sand microbial communities from Dry Valleys, Antarctica - metaG UQ864 (21.06) | ecosystem: Environmental > Terrestrial > Soil > Desert | place: Antarctica: Dry Valley...
ACCGGCCTGATCGGCATGTGGAAGGCGTTCGGCGAACTGGAAGCGATCGGGCTGATTGGTCCGAAAAGGCCGCGCATGGTCGCGGTCCAGGCCGCGGGCTGCGCGCCGATCGTTCGCGCCTTCGAGGCTGGCGCCGACCACGCCGAACGGTGGCAAGGCGCCGCGACCAAAGCCGCGGGAATCCGCGTCCCCGCCGCGCTCGGCGACTTCCTGATCCTGCGTGCGCTAAAGGAATCGGGCGGGTTCGCGATCGCGGTCGATGAGGATGAGATTTTCGCCGTCCGCAACCGCGTCGCGCGCGAGGATGGAATGCTGCTTTGCCCCGAAGGCGCGGCAACGGCCGCCGGCTGGGCTAAGGCGCTCGACCGCGGGCTCATCGGCCGCGACGAACGTGCGGTGCTGTTCAATTGCGCGACCGGGCTCAAATACCCGTTGCCGCCTGCCGACCGGGCGATCGACCGCCACCAGGCGATCGATTATGCGGCCATGGTCACGCAGCCTGGCGCGCCAGCAGCTCCTCGGTGACGCGCAGCGTGCATTCGTTATCGACGTCGATCGACTGACTCCCGTCGCTTAGGGTCAGCGGCTTGATGACGACGCCGAAGCGCTTGCCGAGATGGCCGAACAGCCCCGCCAGGCTGACTAGACGGTAGCGGAAGCGGATGAGGTTGATGACCCCGAAGGCGGCGACGATGCGCGCGGGGTGCTTGGCGAACTGGCCGCCGCCGCGAAACGCCTCGGCCGCCTTGAGCGCGCGCGCGTTGCCGAGCCAATAGAGATTGCAGTTCGAATAGGCGCCATCGCGGAGCTCGTAGAACCGTCTTTGGCCTTCGCCGTGCGCCGCCAGCACCGCCTCGCGCCGCGTTACCGCGACCACGGCGTCCGCACCGCTCGCGGGCCCGAAGCCGGCAAATCGATTGAGCGTTTCGACGCTCAGCAGGACGTTGTCGGCGGTTGTCACGATCACTGGAAAGCGCGCCGTGCAGACCGCGGTGGCGATCGAATCGACAATGTTGTCGCTGGCGGTGGCGATGCTCAGCCGCCCGCTCCTGATCAGCGTCGCGATTTCGGGCAGGCCGTCGATCGCTCGGGCTTGGTCGATCGATACCAGGATCGGTGCGCCCGGCATCGCTTGCGCGACAGTCCGCACGACGTGCAGTATCATCGGCTCGCCCGCCACGGGAGCGATGCATTTGTGGCTGACGCCCGCCGCGCTGGCGATCGCATCTACCGCGCCTGCGCGCTTGCCGGCGAGGATCAGCACCGGCGGGCTCATGCCGCGTGGCGAAGCTTGAGCTGGCGGTGGATGGCGCCCTGCCGCAACATGCTCTGCGCGACGATATGCTCGACCAGGCTTTCATGATCGATCCCGATCGAGGCGGCCGAACGCGAGATGGTCTTCTTCGACCATAGATTGCAGCTGAGATTGACTTCCATGAACCAGAATTCGCCGGTAGCGGGCTCGTAGCGGAATTCGAAGCGGCCATAATCGAACGGCCAAAGCTCGGGGAGCAGTTGGCGGGTGGCCTCCTCGAGCCGATGTACCAGCGACACGTCTTCGATGGGCTCGAGCGGATCGTCGTCGCCCGGGACGAGGTTGCGCTTCTCGGCGTAGCTGCGAAGTCCGCCCGATCCTTGCGGATCGTAAGCGAAGGCGGGAAGCAGCCACGGCGTCTTGCCGCCGATCACAGGCACGGCGATGTCGCGCGCCCCGATCCACGGCTCGACGATGGCGTCATGGCTCTCGCCGTGGAGTGAAGCGACATGATCGATCGCGGCGGCGCGACCTTCGCAGCGCTTCACCCCCCAGCTCGCCGACGATGCGTTGGGCTTGACGATCATGTCCTCCCAATCGTCCGGTAGCGGGGCCTCGCCGAAACCGTCGCAGCGGAACGTCCGCCAGTCGGCTGTAGGAATGCCGTAGGCACGCGCGACGAGCTTCATCAGATGCTTGTCGTCTCCCAATCCGCGCAGCATCGGCGACGCGCCGAGATAGGGAATGCCAGCGCGCGCAAGTAGTAAGGGCGCGAGCATTTCGCTGTTTTGAAACCCCCCGCGGTTGAGCAATGGGACGACGAAGTCGACCCGAGGCGGGTTGAATAAAATGTCGTAGCTGTCGGCGGCGATGACGCGCGCACCGGTTGCGCGAAGCGCTTCGAGCATTTCGTGATGATAGACCGCGTGGCTTCCGTCGGTGACGTGCGGGACGCCGCCCGATAGCGCATGCTTGGCAAGAAACAGCAGCGTCAGCCGTGACGCGTCTTCGTGGGTCAGGCGCAGCGGTCGTCGCCGATTGTGCGACTGCGGAAAGGAGAGGCTATGGCGCATGCCGTCCGTATCGCGCGCCGCGATGACAGGCCGACACTCGTTTCGATGACAGTTCGGTTGCGGCGGCGGGACTCCTCGGAGCCGTCAGCCTTTCATTGACGAGATGACTTGCGCGGCGAAGCGGTCCATCTCCTCGGCCTGCGGGCTGCACTGCAGTAGCAGCAAGTCGAGTCCGGCGGCCTCATACGCCGCGATCCGCTCGCGTAATTGCTCGGGCGTGCCGACGAGGTTGGGCCTGAGGCCCCGGTTCGAGACCGAATATTCCTGCAGCTTGAGTTCGCGCTCGAGCTCGGTGCCCGACAGCCACTGGTCGAAATTGTCGAAGCCCTTGGGCGGCGAGGCCGGCATCGCGGTTATCCGATCCAGCTCGCTCTGCGCCTCGGCCTCCCGGTCGCGGACGATGGCATAGGCCGCCATGCCGTAGTGCATCGGCCCCATCCCCAGCGCTTCGCGGCGCGCCGCCATGTCGGCGATTTTGGGCGCAATCGCTTCGACGGGATCGCCGTGCATGACATAGGCGTCGCATTGGGTTGCGATCAGCGTCTTGGCCGCCTCGCTCTCCCCGCCGGCGTAGATCGTCGGACGCGGACGGCGCAGCGGCTTGGGCTCGACGATCGCGCCTTCCAGCCGATACAGATCGCCCGCGAAGTCGAACCGTTTCTGGCTCCATAACCCGTCCACCACCTGCAGCCATTCGCGCGTGCGCGCGTAGCGGTCGCCATGCTCATCGAACTGGAGCCCGTAGGATCTAGCCTCCTCCGCCCACCAGGACGAGACGACATTGAGCGACAGCCGTCCGCCGCTGATGCGGTCGATATTGGCCGCCTGCTTGGCGAACAGAGCGGGCTGATGGAAATTGGGCCTGACCGCGACCATCAGCTCGATGGTCGAGGTCACCGCCGCCAGCGCCGCCGCGGTCGACCAGGCGTCCATCGCGGGCGTCTCTATCCCCTTGATGTCGTTGAGGTTGAGCTCGGCGATCAGCGTCAGGTCCCAGCCGGTCTCCTCGCTGCGGAGCGTTAGCCGCCGGACATAATCCCAGCTCGCCTCCATGCCTTCGTCGACGACGTTGCGAAGCCAGCCGCCGAACACCGGCATCCAGTAACCGAATCTCATGCCCGCTGTTCCTCGATGATGCCGACCAGATAATCGACCAGCCGCTCGTGCGGGTCCCAGCCTAGCACGGCCAGCGGATCGGCGACGAAATTGGACATTGCGTTGATGTCGTAGAAGCGCGGCGTCCCGTCGCGGTCGTCGATGATATATTCGACCCCGCCGACATCGAGACCCATCGCCGCCGCAATGCTTTCCGCCGCGGCGATCAGCGCGGGCGCGGGTTCGGCGCGCCTCATGGTCATCGCCGGCTTGCCGGTCTCGACAAGGCAGACGTCGGCCGGACACAGGTCGAAACTGTCGCCGCTGCCGTCGATTTCGAGCCCGTAGAGGTACCCCCCGCCGAGCATCTCGATCCGCATCACGCGCCCGCCGCGCGCCGGCACATAGTCCTGGACGAGCAATACGCGGTCGATACTCGTTGGAATGTCGCCGCTCGCGCCCGCTCCGCGCAGCGAGGTGGCGTCGTCATAGCGGACGATGCCAGCCCCCGACCCGCCGATATTGGCCTTGACGATGAGCGGATAGCCGATCTCCTCCGCCGCGGCCGGAACGTCGCTGGGCTGATGCACGACAATGGTTCTGGGCGTGGCGATGCCGAGATCGGCCATCAGCGCCAGCTGCCGTGCCTTCGAGGAGTCAATGGCGAGCGTTCGCGGCCCGTTGACGATCCGCGCGCCCGACGTCTCCCACCGGTCCAACAGCGACGCCGCGTAAAAGATCGGGTGATCCTCGCTGCGAAGGAAGCTCGACATGGCGATGCGGTTGAACACGACCAGGGCGGGCAGATCGCGCGACGCGGGGTCGAAGCGATGGTCGCCGATGTGGATCGGAGTGTAGTCTACCCCGCGGCGATCGAGCGCGGCGAACAGCGGCGAAAGCCAGCGCGGATGTTCGTAAAGAATTGCAAGGTCGGGCATGACAACCCGCGCCTTGCCCGTCAGGCGGCGGTCCTGTCGATGGCCTTTTGCCGCCTGCGCTGCACCGACGAGCCGATCCCGCATGCCTCGCGATATTTGGCGATGGTGCGCCGGGCGATGTCGAATCCGGCTTCCTTGAGCAGATCGACCAGCGTGTCGTCACTGAGGATGGCGTCGCCCCGTTCCCCCGCAATCAGAGTCCTTATCCGGCTCTTGACCGCTTCGGCCGACACGCCTTCGCCATCCGCGGCCTGCACCCCGCTCGGAAAGAAATATTTGAGCTCGAACAGCCCGCGTTCGCAGGCGAGATATTTGTTCGACGTGACGCGGCTGACCGTGGTTTCGTGGACGCCGACAGCTTCGGCGATCCGCGCCAGCGTCAGCGGCTTCAGCTGCGCGACGCCCTGCCCAAAGAACCCCTCCTGTTGCTTCACGAGTTCGGTCGCGACCTTGAGGATCGTCTGGGCGCGCTGGTCGAGCGCCTTCAGCAACCAATTCGCGCCTGCGAGGCATTCGGACGCGAACGCTTTCGAAGCCTTGCCCCCCGCGCTCAGCCTGGCATGATAGCGCCGGTCGACGATCAGCCGCGGCAGCGTGGCGCTATTGAGCTCGACCGCCCAACCCCCCTTGGCGCGTGTGACGAACAGGTCGGGTACGATGGCGCTCCCCTCGCCGGTCGCCGAAAATCGGCAACCCGGTTTGGGATCGTAGCCTCTAAGTTCGGCGATCATGTCGCTAAGGTCCTCGTCATCGACCTCGCAAATGCGTTTCAGGGCGCGCCGATCGCCGCGGCCGAGAAGTTCGAGATTGTCGATCAGCCGCGCCATCGCCGGGTCGTAGCGGTCGGCTGCCTTGGCTTGGAGCGAAAGGCACTCGGCGAGGCTTCGCGCTGCGATTCCGGGCGGGTCGAAACCTTGCGCCCTGGCTAGCACGCATTCGACCTGGCCGAGCGGCGCGCCGAGCGCTTGCGCAATGTCGCGGAGCGGGCTTGTCAGATAGCCGGTTTCGCCGACTGCATCGATCACCGCGCGCGCGACGATCAAGTCTCCGCCGGTGAAGGCCAGGCCAGCCTGCGCCATCAGATGCTCACACAAGGAATTTTCCGCGCAGGCCAGCCGATCGAAGTTGAACGCGTCGTCGCCGCCCGATCCGCCGCTGTCGGCGCCGCTGTCGTGATGAAAGGTCTCGATGTCGTAATCGACGTCGAGCGGGGCATCGTCGCCGCCGGCATGGGCGGCGATGAGGTCGTCGGCGCCTGCCGTCTCTTCGCCGATTTCCGGCTTGGCCGCGATCGACCCTTCGCCGCCTCCCTCGAAGGCAAGCAACGGATTGCGTTCGACCTCCTCGGCGACCGCGGCTTCGACTTCAATATTGGAGAGCGCGAGAAGCTTAATCGCCTGCTGCAATTGCGGCGTCATCACCAGCGACTGGCTGTGGCGTAGATCGAGGCGCGGGGTGAGAGCCATATCCCCTCCGCGGCTTACAGCGCGAAGCTTTCGCCGAGGTAAAGGCGGCGTACGTCCTCGTCGGCAACGAGCGCTTGCGGAGTCCCCTGGAACAGCACGCGGCCATCGTATATGATGCAGGCGCGGTCGACGATATCGAGCGTCTCGCGGACATTGTGATCGGTGATGAGCACGCCGATGCCGCGTTCCTTCAACGCGAGCACAAGCGCACGGATATCCGAAATCGAAATCGGATCGATTCCCGCGAAAGGCTCGTCGAGAAGCATGATCGTGGGCTCCGCGGCCAGCGACCGCGCAATTTCGCATCGGCGGCGTTCGCCTCCCGACAGCGCCATCGCGCGCGCGTCGCGAAGATGGCCGAGCCCGAAATCGCTCAGCAGCTGCTCGAGCCGCTCGCGCCGCAACGCGCGGTCGGGCTGCGCCACTTCAAGCACCGCCATGATGTTCTGCGCCACGGTCATTCCGCGGAAGATCGAGGTTTCTTGCGGCAAATAGCCCAGCCCCAGGATCGCGCGCCGGTACATCGGCAGGGCGGTGATGTCCTCGCCGCCGAGCAGGATGCGTCCGTTGTCGGGCTTCACCAGCCCCATGATCGAATAGAAGCAGGTGGTCTTGCCGGCGCCGTTGGGCCCCAGAAGCCCGACCACTTCACCGCGCGACACGTGCAGCGACACCCCGCTCAGGACAGTTCGCGCACCGTAGCTTTTGGCTATCTCGACGACTTCGAGACCGTTCGCCGCGACCAGGCTTTCGCAAGCGGGCTCGATGAGGGCGGCGTCGTTCATCCTGGCGCTCCCTACGCGTCCAACCCGATCTTGTCGAAGCGGCCGGCTAGTTTTTGCGCTGCGGGACGGTGAAGCGCCCGGTGACGCGCCCGCCGGTGCCTGCGCCGCTTGCGCCGCGAACGGTTCCGCCGCCGTCCATCGTTGCGCGCCCGCTCGCTAGGTCGAGCACCAGACGGCCACCGCGGACGACATTCTCGCCGCGGGTCAGCGTGACTCCGCCCACCATCGTGATTAGCCGCCTGGAAATGTCGTAGACCGCGAATTGGCCCCGTGCGGTTTCGGACGGACTGCGCACGGTGACGCCTCCGCTGGCATCGATGCGATCGATTTCGATACCGCTGCCGCTAGTATAGGCGATGTTTATCCGCGCCGCGTCGAGTGCCAGCGATGCCTGCCTTACGCGCACATTACCGGACAGAACCGCGCGGTCGGACCGGTCCTGAACCTCAATGCGGTCGGCCGAAAAATCGACAGGTGCATTGGTGTCGTGGCCGCGCAGCGCCGATGTGCCTTGTCCGGCCGCAGGGCCGCAAAGCATCGCGGCCGCCAGCGCGGGCAGGATGAGGGGGATTTTCACCGCCCTCATCTGATCGCACCCTGCACGATTTTCAAGCGCGCTCCGCCGTCGAGCACGACATGCCGGTTGGGAAGGCTCGCGCGCAATCGGCCTGCCGAGAAGGTGCCGAGCGGCATTCGTCCCTCGACCGGTCCGCCGCTCGCCATCGTCCGCGACTTGAGATCGACCGTCACATCGCGCGTGGTAATGCGGTATCCGTCCGCGGCGGTGAAGACCACGGGCCCATCGACCGCGACGCGCTCGCGCTGCATGTCGTAGCGGCCCCGGCCCGCGGTCAGCGAAGCCGGTCCGTCGTCGAGTTCGATCCGCGCCGCGAGCTCGCTCAGCCGCACTACGGGGTCGGCAGAGGAGCGCTGCACTCCCGAGGCCGCGGTGAGAAAGAAGGGCTGGCCCTTGTCGTCCTGCCCGCGATATCGCGCGGCCTCAACGCGCATCCTTTCGCTCGCGACGTCGACCTTGTTCTTGTCGAGCAGGAAACTGATGTCGCGGCCGTCGCCGAGCGGCGCCATCGCCAGGACCGCGACCAGCACCCCGGCGGCCGCGGGCAAGGCAGTGCGCGCCGTCCTGACCACCCGATCGTGGCGTCCGCCGGGGGCCGCCCACTGCTGACGCCAGACCCGATCGCTCAACCCAGCCTCAGACATGCGCGAAAATATCGACCTCGGGCCATCCCGCCAGATCGAGCGCTGCGCGGTGCGGCAGAAAATCGAAACAGGCCTGCGCCAGCTCCATGCGCCCCTCGCGGTTCAGTCGCAGGTCGAGCTCGTCCTTCAGGCGGTGGAGGTAGCGCACGTCCGATGCGGCATAGTCGCGCTGCGCATCGTTGAGCTCGGGCGCGCCCCAGTCGGAGGTTTGCTGCTGCTTGCTGATGTCGTGGCCGAGCAACTCCTTGACCAGCTCTTTCAGGCCGTGCCGATCGGTATAGGTGCGCACCAGCCGCGACGCCGTCTTGGTGCAATAGGCGGGCACGGCCATCACGCCCAGATAGGCCTGCATGATCGCGAGATCGAAACGAGCGAAATGGTAGAGTTTGAGCCGGCCGGGGTCGGCGAGAATGGCCTTGAGGTTGGGCGCCGAATAGTCGCTGCTGGGCTCGAAGCGGACGAGATGCTCGTCGTCGCCGCCATCCGAAATCTGGACCAGGCAAAGCCGGTCGCGCCCGGGGTGAAGCCCCATTGCCTCGGTATCGACCGCGACCGCGCCGGTGCCGAGCGTGCCGTGCGGCAAGTCTTCCTCGTAAAAGTGAACGGTCATGGCCGGTTCCTTGCCTCATCTTGCGGCGCCGTGCCAGCCCGCACCCTATGTTGCGGGCAACGCTACGGAATCGACTCGCAGGCCTCGCGAAATTGGGTTATGCGATTCGGCGGTGCGCCATGACTACGCGCCGCGGGTGCCGCGCTAGCCCAGCGCGGGTCGCCTTGTGAATGGGCGGGCGCGGGAAAGTTAAAACAGGATCATGAGTTTCGACAAAGGGCGCCGCGGTGAACGCGGCGGTCGCGGCAGGGACAAGCGCGACGGTTTCGGCGAAGGCGGCTTCGACAGTTCGAGCAGCGGTGGCGATCGTGGCGGCGGGGGCGGAGATCGCTTCGGCGGCGGTGGCGACCGATTTGGCGGCGGCGGAGGCAGCGATCGCTTCGGCGGTGGCGGTGGCGGCTTTCGCTCCGGCGGCGGCGGCGGCGGCGGCGGTGGTGGCGGCGGCTTTCGGCCGGGCGGCGGGGCTGGCGGCGGCATGCCGCCCCAGGTAGTTGGCGAAGGCAAAGGCGTCGTAAAATTCTTCAACGCGCAAAAGGGCTTCGGCTTCGTCGTGCGCGACGATGGCGGCGAGGATGTGTTCGTTCACATTTCCGCGGTCGAGCAGGCCGGCCTGACCGGCCTTGCCGATGGCCAACCGCTCGAGTTCACGCTGGTCGATCGCGGCGGGCGTATTTCGGCGACCGATCTCAAGATCGATGGCGAGCCGATGCCGGTCACCGACCGCGCGCCGCCGCGGGAGGACCGCGGCGACCGTGGCCCCGCAGGCGGCGGCTATGGCGACGGCGGGAATGGCGGCGGCGGGGGCGGCCCGCAGCGCCAGCTGACCGGAGAAAAGGCTTCGGGAACGGTCAAGTTCTTCAACGCCATGAAGGGCTTCGGATTCATCAGCCGCGACGACGGCCAGCCCGATGCATTCGTCCACATTTCGGCGGTCGAACGCGCGGGAATGTCGAGCCTGAACGAAGGCGACCGCGTCGAATTCGAACTCGAGGTCGACCGCCGCGGCAAGACCGCAGCGGTGAATTTGCAACAGGCTCAATCGAACTAACTAGCACTGCTGGTCCCGGCCGCTCAATAGAGCGCGCCGGGCTTTCCGTCAGCCCTTGCTCTTGTCCTCGAGCAGAATCTCGCCGCCCTTTTTGCGGATCGCCTTTTCGATCGCGCCGGACATGAAGCCGAGCATCGCTGGCAGCTGCATCTGCAATCGTATCGCGTTTTCCTCGACGTCCAGCACCGTGCTTACGGTTTGCCCCATTGCTTCGACGTCAAGGTTCATGCGGTCCTCGGTTGGCCAATTCGTTCGGACATCGGCTGCGCCGCCGGGAATGTGGCCGCTCAATTCGCCGATGCGGTTTTTCAGGCGGCGCTTCGCCTCCTCGCGGCCAAGCTTGTGCGGGATGCTGACGTTCAGGGGCTTGCTCATGAGCGTGCCTTAGCCGCGCGTCCCGCGCCCCGCAAATCGGGCATTGGCCTCTTGTGGCGCCATTGATATGCTTTGCGCCTCACACAGGAGGAGACGCGCCATGGCCAAGGGTCAGATGAAGAGTAACAAGGAAGCCAAGAAGCCAAAGAAAGAAGTCAAGAAGACGATCGCGGCCAACCCCTCGACCAAGGGCAAGGTCGTCGACTCTTAATGGCCGAGGGCTTCGTCCGGCACCGCCAGCCGTGGAAGTCGGACGAGCTTCAAAAGCTGCAGCGGTTGGCGGGCAAGGGCATGGGGCTGCAGGCAATTGCCAAGGCGCTGATGCGTAGCGAGGAATCGGTCAAAGACCGCGCCAAACTGGACGGCGTCAGGATCGCCAAGCTTCGCTAACCGTGCTTAGGTCGAGGCCGGCCGCCAGTCATCGGGTCGGGCTTCTTCGGCGGCTTCCAGCCGGGCGGGGGCGTCACGCGCTGCTGGCTGGTGCCGAGGCCCATGCGCCCCGGCTGCTGCCGCTCAAGCCCCGCAGTGTCGGCCGTTTCGGAGTCCGCTCCCGAGCGAAGCAGGCTGATCAGGTTGCGCAACCGCGTGGCTTCCTCGAAGTCCATGGCCGCCGCCGCGGCCTCCATGCGCAGCCGCAGTTCCTCTTCGGTCACGCGATCATCCTACGCAAAGTTTCGATCCGGTCGGCTTCGGCCGCGGGCTTGTCGGTGCGGATGCGCGCAATGCGCGGAAAGCGCATCGATACCCCCGATTTGTGACGCTTGCTATTGTGCAGCGAATCGAACGCGACCTCGAGGACGAGGGTTTTTTCGACTTCGCGTACCGGGCCGAAGCGCTGCACCGTGTGATTGCGGACGAAACGGTCGAGCCATTTAAGCTCTTCGTCAGTGATTCCCGAATAGGCCTTGCCCACCGGCAGCAGCTCCCCCTCCTCGGTCCAGCAGCCGAAGGTGAAATCCGAATAATAGCTCGACCGCCGCCCGTGGCCGCGCTGCGCGTACATGACGACGCAGTCGGCGCTCAATGGATCGCGCTTCCACTTATACCAGTGGCCGACGCGGCGGCCGGCGACGTACGGGCTGTCGCGCTTCTTGAGCATGACTCCTTCGATCGCGGCATCACGCGATCCGGCGCGAATCTCCTCGAGGCTTTCGAAATCGGCGACATCAATCAACGCCGAAAGATCGAACCGGTCGGGATCAAGCCGCGCGACGAACGCTTCAAGGCGCGCCCGGCGATCGTTCCACGGCCGGCTGCGCAAATCCTCCAGCCCATCGAACAAGATGTCGTAGAGGCGCACGAAGGCCGGATAATCGGCCTGCATCTTCGCCGACACGATCTTCCGCCCGAGCCGCTGCTGGAGCGAATTGAAGCTTGCCGCGCCGCCGCCATGCTCGTCGGCGCCCTGGAATGCGCCCTTGACCAGCAGCTCACCATCGACCGCGCCGTCGGCATCGAACGCCGCCGCCACGTCGGGAAAGCTGCGCGTGATATCGTCGCCCGCCCGGCTGAAGAGCCGCGTTTCGCCGCCGACCCGGACGATCTGGACGCGGATTCCGTCCCATTTCCACTCGGCGGCGTATTCGTCCATTGAAACGCGCGCGTCCTCGAGCCCGTGCGCCAGCATGAAGGGCCGGAAGACCGGCACGTTTTGCGCGGTCGGCTGCTCCCCGCCGTCCGCCGCCCAGGCGAACAGCTGGGGGTAGGGCGGGGCGATCCCGTGCCATACCTCCTCGACTGCATCGACCTCGAGCCCGAAGGCATCGGCCAGCGCTTGTTTGGCGAGCCGCGCAGACACCCCGATGCGAAGCTCTCCGGTGGCGAGCTTCAAGAGCGCGTAGCGCCCGCTCGCGTCGAGATGATCGAGCATTCCGGCGAGCGCGGGGGGCGCATCGACCCGGCCAAGGCTGCGCAACCGTTCGATCACCGCTGCGAGGCCCAGCGTTCCGTCGTCGATCTCCGGCGGCTGATCGATGCGCTTGGGCCATAAAAGCGCGACCGTTTCGGCGAGGTCGCCGACATAATCGCGGCTCATCGCGAAAAGCACCGGGTCGACCCGTTCCCCAGTGATTGCCTTGATCGCCGCTGCCTTGACCGCGGGGATATCGAGATCCCCGGTCAGCGCCGCCATCGCGTAGCCACGGTCCGGATCGGGCGTGGCGTGCAGATAATCGCCGATCAGCTTCAGCTTGGCATTGCGCGAGCGGGTGTAGACAAGCGCGTCGAGAAGCTGGGAGAAGTCGCGCATGACGCTGCCCTAACGCAAATCGCGATGCACCGCTCCAAATCGTGCGCTGGGAAGCCGTCTAGATTAGCCGAAGGGAGACCGCCGCAAGCCATAGGCCAACGACCAGGAACAGCATCGACACGACCAAGCGGATGCGAGCGACCGGAATGCTTCGCATGATCTTTGGGCCGAGCACTGCCGCCGGCACGCTGGCGGCTATCACCCCCAACGCCGCACCCGCTCCGGCGAGGATCGGTAACCTGCTTTTGGCCGACAGCGCGGCGGTGACGAACTGGGTCTTGTCGCCGAACTCGACCAGCGCGAAGGCGGCCGCGGCCGTCACCAGAGCGCCGGTCTTCCAGTTCTCGGCGACTTTGGGCGGCTTCATCGGGAACAGCCCGCCGCCGCCCGCGAACAGGAAGGCAAGCGCGGTCAGCAGGCTCAAGGCGCGGAAATTGACGAGGTCGGCGACCAGCCATCCGCCCGCGGCCGAAAGCGCGCTGTTGGCGGTGACGGCGATGGCGACTCCCGCGAGAATTGCGCCCGGTTTGCGGTAGCGCGCCGCGAGCGCGATCACGAGCAGCTGGGTTTTGTCCCCCCATTCGGCCAGAAAGGCCGAAATCAGCGCGGGGAGGAAGGCCTCCACCTTTTAACGAAGTCGGATCGCGATCGAGGCCATGATTGCAGCGGTGGCATCTTCATCGAGCCGGGTACAGCCGATGGCGACTTCCATATGCTGCAAATGGCATTCGAGCGCGGCGCGATGCCCCGGGCCGTAGACGGCATGCACGCTCGATCGTGCGATCCGCGCCAGGTGGATCATGTCATGGTCGCGGGCAATGCGCTCGATTTCGCGCAGACGCTCGGCGATCGCGGCCGCCGACATTTTTCGGGCCTGCGATTGCAGGCGCTCCACGGTTTCGCAAAGCTGCGTGCGGATCATGCTCATCGCGTCGGACTGAATGTTCATCGTGCAATCCCCCCGCCAGGCGTGATGCGCGCAGCATGGTTAACAAAGTGTCATCATGCGGTCCGGATTGACAAATTGCAGTGCGCCGCACTAGGGGCAGCGCAACGAGCGGCGTTTGGCGCCGCTTTCTTTTTTCATGCATCGAAGGGTCGCGCCATGGCCAAGCCGGCAACCATCAAGATCAAGCTCGTCAGCTCCGCGGACACGGGCTTCTACTACACCACCACGAAAAACCCGCGTAACCAGACCGAGAAGTTCGTCTTCCGCAAATATGATCCGATCGCCAGGAAGCATGTCGACTTCAAGGAAGCGAAGATCAAATAGCCTCGCCGTTCGCGTCCGCCGGCGCAGCGGCCAGCAACGCCCGCACCTCCTCGACGAACCGCATCACCGAAATCGGTTTCGACACATAGGCCTCCGCTCCCGCTTCGCGGATGCGCTCCTCGTCGCCCTTGCCCGCATAAGCGGTCACCGCCATCACCGGCACCGCCTTCAGCCTGTCGTCGGCCTTGATCTGCCCGATGAGTTCGAGACCGCTAACATAGGGCAGCTGGATGTCCATGATGATGAGGTCGGGCTCGACTTCGATAGCCCGCGCCACCGCCTCGCGCCCGTCGCTGACCGCTTCAGCGACATAATCGTGCGCGCGGAGAAGATCGCAAAACAGCTTCAGGTTGAGCGCGTTGTCCTCGACAACCAGAATCTTTTGCCTCAACGACGCCCCCTTCACCCATGTCCGGTTTAGGCGATGCGTTCCCCGACGACAAATGAGGATGCGGCCAGCCTGGCGCTGCGCGCGCTCGCCTGGACGCTTGGCGACCCCACGCGCGCGGATCGACTGCTCGCGCTCACCGGATTGACTCCGGACGATTTGCGCGGGCGCGCGGGCGACCCGACCTTGCTCGCTTCGGTCCTGGGCTTCCTCGAAGCCTATGAGCCGGACCTTATGGCGTGCGCGGACTCGATCGGCGTCTCGCCCGAAAATATCGTCGCGGCGCGCGAGGCGCTCGAGCGATGAACCGGCCCCTGTTGATCACCGACTGCGATGAAGTCCTCCTCCACATGGTTTCCCATTTCCGCGATTGGGTGGGTGAGGCGCATGCCATCGACTTCGCGCTCGAAAGCGGCGAATTCGGAGGCGCGCTCAGCCATAGGAGTTCGGGCGAACCCGTCGACGAAGCGCGGGTCTGGCCGCTTCTCGACGGCTTTTTCGAAACCGAAATGCCGCGCCAGACGCTCGTTCCCCATGCCGATGAAGCGCTGCGCCGCATTGCCGAGGTCGCTGACATCGTCATCCTGACCAACATCGGCGACGAATGGCACGCTGGCCGAGTCGCGCAGCTCAAGGGTCACGGCATTTCGCACCATGTGCGCTGCAATCGCGGCGGCAAAGGGCCCCCGGTGGCGGAAATCGTCGCCGAATTCGCGCCCACCGTCGCGGCCTTCGTCGACGATCTGCCCGTCCACCACGCCTCGGTCGCGAAGCACGCGCCCGACGTGTGGCGGCTGCACATGGTGGCCGAGCCGAACCTTGCGCCCAATGTTCCTCCCGCTAGGCACGCGCACGCGCGCATCGACGATTGGCGCGAAGGCTGCGACTGGATCCTGGCGCGTTTCGCCGAGGCTTGACCACCGTTCTGGGCGGTGCTTACGCCGCATGCATGACCGACATCGCCGCACGCCTCAAAGAGCTCGACATCGCCCTCCCGATCGCGGCGGCCCCGGTCGCCTCCTATGTGCCGACGGTGGAAATCAACGGCATGCTCCATATTTCAGGCCAGCTTCCGTTCGAAAACAAGGAGCTGATGACCGGCCGCCTCGGCGAGGATCGCGACGTGGCCTATGGCGCCCGCGCCGCCCGCGCCTGCGCGATCATGCTCCTCGCGCAGATCGAAAAGGCCACGGGGTCGCTCGATCGCGTCGAACGCATCGTCAAGCTTGGCGTGTTCGTCGCGTCGGATTCGCGCTTCACCGATCAGCCCAAGGTCGCCAATGGCGCATCGGAATTGATGGAACAGGTTTTCGGAGAGGCCGGCCGCCATGCCCGCAGCGCGGTCGGGGTCCCGATCCTTCCGCTCGGCGCCGTCGTCGAGGTCGACGCGGTCGTTGCTCTTCGCCGAGCCTGACGCTCGCGATCGTTTCGCCTGGCTAACCGGCCGGCCGTTCGCCCATCGCGGCCTGCACGGCGGCGCAGGTATCGAAAACAGCCGCTCGGCCTTCATCGCCGCGATCGCCGCGGGATACGGAATCGAACTCGACGTCCGCCTTTCGCGCGACGGGATCGCGGTCGTTTGCCACGATGCGGAGCTTGCGCGGCTGACCGGCGCGACGGGCGCGCTGCGCGGTTTAACGGCATCGCAGCTTGGCCGCACGAGGCTCACCGGAAGCCACGACCCCATCGAGCCGCTGGCGAAAATCCTCAAAGCGATTGCCGGCCGCGTGCCCGTGCTTGTCGAGCTCAAGACCGATGGCGATGCGGGCGGCGTGGCCCGCCTTTGCCTGTCGGTTCGTCACGCCCTAGAAGGCTATCGCGGCAACGCCGCGGTGATGTCCTTCGATGCTCAGGTCGGCCAATGGTTCGCGCATCATGCACCGCGCATCGCGCGCGGGCTGGTCGTAAGCGACGAGGACGGCCGCGGTTTTACGAATTCGCTTCGCCGGCTCCTTATCCTGCGCCGCGCGAGGCCCCATTTTCTCGCTTATGACATCCGCTCGCTTCCCTCCCGCCTCGCGGCCCGCTCGCGCCGCCGCGGGCTTCCCGTCCTCGCCTGGACCGTGCGCACGCCGGAACAGCACAGGCATGCCGGGATCCACGCCGATCAGATCATCTTCGAGAATGGGTGACGATGGCTGAGCGCGACGGCATCGTGGCGCGCATCGGCAATGGCGTGTCGTCCTTCGCGCCCGCCGACTGGGACGCATGCGCGGGGACGGCCAACCCATTCCTCAGCCATGCCTTCCTGTCGGCGCTCGAAGATTCGGGAAGCGTCGGCGCGGCCAGCGGCTGGCAGCCGCTCCCGATCAGCGTCGACGGCGCTGACGGACATCCCGCCGCCGTGCTGCCCGCCTATGCCAAGAGCCACAGCCAGGGCGAATATGTCTTCGACCATGTCTGGGCTGACGCTTACGAGCGCGCCGGAGGCGACTATTATCCCAAGCTCCAGATCGCGGTGCCTTTCACCCCGGTCCCGGGCCGTCGGCTGCTGACCCGCGACCCGCGCCGTGGCCCGGCGCTGATCGCCGCCGCCGAAGCCGTGGTCGCGAACAACGGCTTGTCATCCGCGCACGCGACCTTCATCGACCAAAGCGAAGTCGCGCCGTTCGAACGCGCCCGTTGGCTGATCCGCACCGACCGGCAGTTCCACTGGCACAATGACGGATACGCGCGCTTCGACGACTTCCTCGCCGCCTTGTCGTCGCGCAAACGCAAGGCGATCCGCAAAGAGCGCGAAGTCGCCGCCCGGGGGCTGGTCATCGAACAGGTCGAAGGGCCTGCCATCAGCGAGGCGCACTGGGACGCCTTCTGGGCCTTCTACCAGGACACCGGCGAGCGAAAGTGGGGCCGTCCGTACCTTACCCGCCGCGCCTTCGCGCTGCTGAGCGAACGCATGGCCGATAAAATCCTGCTCTTTCTCGCGCACCGCGACGGTGCGCCCATCGCTGGCGCGCTCAACTTCATCGGCGCCGACACGCTCTACGGCCGCTATTGGGGCGCGGTCGAAGACGTGCCGTGCCTGCATTTCGAGCTTTGCTATTATCAGGCGATCGAAGCGGCGATCGACCGCGGATTATCGCGGGTCGAGGCCGGCGCGCAGGGGGAGCATAAGCTTGCCCGGGGATACCGGCCGGTGCCGACCTTCTCCGCGCATTTCATCGCCCATCCGGGATTGCGGGGCGCGGTCGCCCACTATCTCGAAACCGAACGCCGCGCGGTCGCGCAGAATATCGAATTTCTCGGCGAGATGACGCCGTTTAGGAGGGAATGACGGCGGCCTCCACATTATACCGTTCGTGCTGAGTAGCGACTGAGTGAAGTCAAACGCGCGTATCGAAGCACCGTTGCTAAGTCCTTCGATAAACCGCTTCGACAGGCTCAGCGGCTACTCAGGACGAACGGGCTGGTAGCGTTAGGCCGCCAGCC
>Ga0136640_10000368_pt1 | contig 17181 bp, 16 predicted proteins | sample AntDrymUQ8642106_2_FD_105498 | JGI IMG/M metagenome (GOLD analysis project Ga0136640, IMG submission 105498) | Polar desert sand microbial communities from Dry Valleys, Antarctica - metaG UQ864 (21.06) | ecosystem: Environmental > Terrestrial > Soil > Desert | place: Antarctica: Dry Valley...
AGGTGGGCGCGGGTGCTGCCACGCGTCAATCCGACGATGGTCCCGCGCGCGTACGGGTCCCAATGCGGCGAGCCGAGGCCGGTGAGCGCCGGCACGAAGTAGACGCCGTCGTTGGCGTCGAGGCTGTTCGCCAGGGCCTCGGTGTCGGAGGCCAGCTCGATGATGCCGAGGCCGTCGCGCAGCCACTGGACGGCGGCGCCGGTGACGAAGATCGCCGCTTCCAGCGCGTAGGTGGTGTGCCCGCCGACCTGCCAGGCGACCGTGCCGAGCAGGCCCTCGGGCGCCTCGGGCGCCTGCGGCCCGTGGTTCTGCAGGACGAACGAGCCGGTGCCGTAGGTGTTCTTGCCCTCGCCCGCAGCCAGGCAGCGCTGGCCGAACAGCGCGGCCTGCTGGTCGCCGAGGACTCCGGCGACGGGGACCTCGTGGCCGTGGAAGTCCCTCGTGCGGCCGAGCTCCCCGCAGCTCGGCCGGATCTCGGGCAGTGAGCGCTCGGGCACGCCGAAGAGCCCGAGCAGGTCCGGGTCCCACCGCCCGGCGCCGAGGTCGTAGAGCAGCGTCCGGCTCGCGTTGGACGGCTCGGTGACCAGCTCGCCCGTGAGCTTGAAGACCAGCCACGCGTCGATCGTGCCGAACACCGCCCGCCCCTCGGAGGCCTTCTGCTCGAGCCCGTCGACGTTGCGCAGCAGCCACTCGATCTTGGTGGCCGAGAAGTAGGGATCGAGGACGAGCCCGGTCGTCGCGCGAATGCCGGGCTCGCAGTCGCGCGCGCGCAGCTCGTCGCAGCGCGCCGCGGTGCGGCGGTCCTGCCAGACGAGCGCGCGGTGCAGCGGCTCTCCGGTGCTCGGATCCCAGGCCACGACGGTTTCGCGCTGGTTGGTGATGCCGACCGCCTCGAGCTCGCCCGGCCCCGCGCCCGCGTCCTGGAGCGCCTCGCCCGCGACGGCGTGCGAGACGTCCCAGATCTCGGCGGCGTCGTGCTCGACCCAGCCGGGCTGGGGGAAGTGCTGGGTGAGCTCGCGGTACCCGCGGCCGAGCAGCTCACCCTCGCCGCCGAACACCAGGCAGGTCGTACCGGTCGTGCCCTGGTCGATCGCGAGCAGCACGCGCAGCAGCGTATCTCGCCCCTATCTTGCGGGACGTGCGGAGCTTCGCCCTCTCGGCCGTCGGCGCCGACCGTCCCGGCATCATCGCGGCGATCGCCGACCGGCTCGTCGTCCACGGCGTCAACGTCACGGATTCCCACATGGGGATCCTGCGCGGCTTCTTCGCCATGACGCTGATCGTCGACGCGGGCGACGAGGTCGACTCCGGCGCCCTGGAGGCGGACCTGCGTTCCGCCGCCGGCGCCCTCGGCCTGGAGGCGCTGTCGCTGCGCGAGGTGCACGGCGGCGCCGGCTCCGAGCTCGAGGTGGCGACCCACGTCGTCAGCGTCTACGGCGCCGACCATCCCGGCATCCTGGCGTCGATCACGGCCGGGCTCGCCGCCGCCGGGGTGAACGTGTGCGACCTGCGCACGCGGCTCGTCGAGTCCGACGCCGTCTACGTGATGATCGTCGACGTCGCGGTGCCGGCCGCGGTCGACGAGGCCGCCCTGCGCGCCGCGCTCGAGGCGGTCGCCGAGCGCGAGGGCGTGGACGTCACGCTGCACGCGGCAGACGCGGACGTCCTGTAGTGGTCCGGGAGGTCCTGCGGTACCCCGACCCGCGGTTGAAGGCGCGGGCAGCCCCGGGGACGTCCGACCCCGACCGGATCGCCGCGGACCTGATCGACACGATGCGCTCCTTCCCGCGCTGCGTGGGCGTCGCGGCGCCGCAGATCGGCGAGCCCGCGCGCGTGTGCGTGGTGGACTGCACCGGCCACCCCAAGGCCCCGGACGCGTCCGGCCTGATCGTGCTCGTCGACCCCGTGCTGACCCTGGGCCCGGAATCGGAGATCGGCCGCGAGGGCTGCCTCTCGATCCCCGACCTCACCGGCAACGTCCGGCGCGCGCTGACGGTGATCGTCCAAGCCGCGGGGATCGATCCGTTCGAGGCGTCCGGCTTCGAGGCCCGGGCGGTGCAGCACGAGGTCGACCACCTCGATGGCATCCTCTTCCTGGACCGCGTGGTGTCGGCGGCGGACGTGTTCGCGCGGAAGTCGCGCGGTTGAGCCTGCTCGAAGCCGCCGCGGGCACGTCGGTGCTCGCCGGCGCGCTGTTGCAGTCCGCGGTGGGCTTCGGCTTCGCGCTGGTCTGCGCGCCGTTGCTGTTCGCGGCGATCGGCCCGGTGCAGGCCGTCGGGCTGCTCACCGTGCTCGGCCTGCAGATCAACGTGATGACGCTGCTCGGCGAGCGGCGGCGGCCCCAGCCCCTGGGCGACCTCGTCGTGCGCCTGCTCGCCTGGTCGCTGCCCGGGATGCTCGTCGGCGTGGCGGTGCTGCGCTCCGTGGACGCGCTCGTGTTGCAGGTGCTCCTCACCCTCACCGTGTTCGCGACCCTGCTCGCCCGCTGGCGCGTCCAGCGCGCCTCCGCCGAGCCGCGGCCGGCCCCCGGCTGGGCACCGCCCGCCACGGGCCTGGCGGCGGGCGCCCTCTGCCTGACCACGAGCACCGCCGGGCCGGCCATCGTCCTGCTGCTGCTGGGCCGCGCCCATCGGCCCGTCAGCGTGCGCGACACCCTGACGGTCACCTTCCTCGGCCTGGCGATCCTCACGACGGCGGTGCTCGCGGCGACCGGCACCACGGCCGCGATCCCCGGTGCGGCAGCGCTCGCCGTCACGGTCCCGCTCACGGCCGCCGGACAGCTGCTCGGCCGTCGGCTCTTCGTTCGGCTCGAGGCGGGAAGCTATGAGACCGCGCTGACCGCGGTCCTGGTCGTGTCGGCGGCGGTCGGGCTCCTCTCCGCGCTGCTGTGAGCGCCGCCGCAGCGCCTGTCACCGAGCTGAACTTCGGTCCGAGGACCTCCTGGAGGCGTGCACGGCATCCTCGAAGACTGCGCCCTCCCCGCTGGTCGGGGCGTTAGCCTCCGGGCCGTGGCGATGTTTTCCCGCCAAGCCGCGCGAGGCCGCGCTCCCGGAGCCGTGCGCGGCGGGATCGCACGCGACTCGCCCTCGGTCCTGTTCGGCGGCGCCCGCCGGAGTCGCCGGCTCGTGCTGCTGGTGTTCTTCGTGCTGCTGAGCCTGGTCGTGGCCGGCGCGGTCGCGTTGGCGCCTGCCCGCGAGGTACCGCCGGCCGGCAGGATCGGGCCCGCCCCGCCGCCGCCGACCGACGACGGCCGCGGCGAGGAGCCGATCGTCTACCCCGCGATCGCGTGGCGCGAGTCGCGTGCGATCGGCCTGCCGTTCGAGGGGCACCTCGTCCGCGGCGTCCAGCTGCCCGCCGAGGGCCCCGACTGGTTCACCTGGGACCCCGTCTTCGAGCGGAGACTCAACCGCGGCTGGCGGCGCTGGGGCACCGGCGCGCTGCTGCGCACGACGCTCGCCGTCCTGCGCGAGTACCGCGCCGCCGATCCGTTCGCCCCGCGGGTGGGCATCGAGGATCTCTCGCGCCCACAGGGCGGGTGGTTCGGGCGCAACTACGGCGGGCTCGGGCACGCGTCGCATCAGAACGGGCTCGACGTCGACATCCTGTACCCGCGCAAGGACGAGCGCGAGCGGCGGGCCTTCAAGCCCTCGCAAGTCGACCGGGCGCGCGCGCAGGCGCTGGTCGACCGCTTCGTCGAAGCCGGCGCCGAGAAGATCTTCGTCGGGCCGAGCCTCGGCCTGCGGGGGCCGCGCAGGGTCGTCATCCCGCTCGTCCACCACGACGACCATCTGCACGTCCGCATACGGCGACCCCCGCAATGATGCCGCTTCTCCTCCTGCTCGCCCTCGTCCTCTCCGCGCTGGCCCCCGCCGCCGCCCCGGCCGCGGTCCGGCCGCCCGCGAAGGCCGCCACCGCGTCGGGCTACGGCGGATCGGCCTCGACCGTGGACCCGTACGCCACGCGCGCCGCGATCCAGGTGCTGCGCGACGGGGGCAACGCGGTCGACGCGGCCATCGCCGCGGCCGGTGTCCTCGGCGTCGTGGAGCCCTACTCGGCGGGCATCGGCGGCGGCGGCTTCATGGTCATCCGCAACGGCAGGGGCCGCGTCAGGACCATCGACGGCCGCGAGTTCGCGCCGGCGGCGTTCACCGACCGCTCCTTCCTGGACCCCGCGACGGGCGAGCCGATTCCCTTCGCCGAAGGCGTGACCAGCGGGCTCGGCGTGGGCGTGCCGGGCACGCTGCGCACCTGGCAGACGGCGCTCGCGCGCCACGGCACCCGCCAGCTGCGCACGCTGCTCAAGCCCGGCATCCGCCTTGCACGGGAGGGCTTCGTGGTCGACGAGACCCTCGCCGAGCAGACCGAGGCCAACCAGGAGCGCTTCGCCGACTTCCCGGCGACCGCGGCGATCTATCTGCCGGGCGGTCGCCCGCTCGCCGCCGGCGCCACGCTGAGAAACCCCGATCTCGGCAGGACCTACGGCCTGATCGCCCGCAGGGGCGTGCGCAAGGGCTTCTACACCGGCGCCGTCGCCGAGAAGATCGTGCAGACCGTGCGCCAGCCGCCGGTGCGCCCGGGCGCGGCCCGCATCGTGCGCCCCGGTGTGATGGCGACCGGCGACCTCGCGGCGTACCGGGCGATCCGCCGCCCGGCGGCCACGAGCGCCTACCGGGGCTTCACGATCGCCGGGATGCGCCCGCCCTCCAGCGGCGCCACGACGGTGGGCGAGTCGCTGAACATCCTGGAGGCGTTCGGGGACCCGGCCGGCGACCCGACGACCGATCTTCACCGCTACCTGGAGGCGACCCGCCTGGCCTTCGCCGACCGCGCCGCCTACCTCGGTGACCCCGCCTTCACCCCGGTCCCGCTGGGCTGCCTGCTGTCGCAGTCCTTCGCCGACGAGCGCCAGAAGCTGATCATGCCGACGGCGGCCGAGTCGCCCGTGGCGGCCGGCGCCTGCCCGCAGCCCGGGAGCGCCCCGAGCGACGCGGCCGAGGGACCGTCCACCACGCACCTGTCCGTCGCCGACAAGCGCGGCAACGTCGTCGCCTACACGTTCACCATCGAGCAGACCGGCGGCAGCGGCAGCGTGGTGCCGGGCCGCGGGTTCCTGCTCAACAACGAGCTCACGGACTTCGACTTCACGCCGGGCAAGCCGAACTCGCCCGCAGCCCGCAAGCGGCCGCGTTCGTCGATGTCCCCGACCATCGTGCTCAATGGCAGGCGGCCGGTGCTGGTCCTCGGGTCCCCGGGCGGCTCGACCATCATCACGACGGTGCTGCAGATCCTGGTCAACCGCTTCGAGCGCGGCATGAGCCTGCCCGAGGCGATCGCCGCCCCGCGCGCTTCCCAGCGCAACACGCCCTCCAGCGACGCCGAGCCCGCCTTCCTGGCCCAGCCGGAGGCGGCCGCGCTGGTCGCCCTCGGCCACCGGTTCACGACGATTCCCGAGATCGGTGCGGCGGCGGGCATCGCGTTCAAGCGCGGCGGCCGGCAGCTGGCCGCGGCCGAGCCGGTCCGCCGGGGCGGCGGCAGCGCGATGGTCGTCTCAACGCGCAAGTAGCGGCGTGCGGGAGCCGTCCGGGGCCAGCCGTAGCGTGCGCGCCCATGGGGACACCACTGATCAGCGGGCCCCAGGGTCCGCGTGTCGTGCTCGACGGCCGGCCGGTGCTGCTGTTGTGCTCCAACAACGCCCTCGGGCTCGCCGATCACCCGCGCGTGTGCCAGGCGGCGGCGGACGCGGCGATGCGCTGGGGCGTGGGCGCGGGCTCCGCGCGCTCGGTCGCCGGGACGATGACGCTGCACCGGCGCCTCGAGGACCGCCTGGCGAGCTTTCACGACACGGGCGCAGCGCTGCTGTTCGGCTCGGGCTACCTGGCGGCCGCGGGGGTCATCCCGGCGCTCGCCGGCCGGGGGGACGTCGTCTTCGCCGATGCGCTCAACCACCCGGCCCTCGTCGACGGCGCCACGCTGTCCGGCGCCGACGTCTTCGTGTACGACCACGCCGACCCCGAGCACCTGACCTGGGGCCTGCGCCAGCATCCGGGCCGCGCCGGGCTGATCGCGACGGAATCCGTGTTCTCCGCCTACGGCGGAGTCGCCCCGCTCGCGGAGATCGTCGCGGCCGCGCAGCGCCACGACGTCCGCATCCTGGTGGACGAGTCCCACGCGCTGGGCGCGCTGGGCCCGGGCGGGCGGGGCGCGGTCGCCGAAGCCGGCCTGGAGGATGGGGTCGACGTCCTGGTCGGCTCGCTCGGCACCGCGCTCGGCGCCTACGGCGGCTACGCGGCGTGCGACCGGGCGTCGGCGCACCGGCTGACCGCGGCCCGGACCTTCGCGAGCTCCACCGCCCCGCCACCGCCCGCCGTGGCGGGCGCCCTGGAGGCGCTCGAGCTGCTCGCCGAGCAGCCGCGCCGCATCGCGAAGCTGATGGCCAACGCCGATGTGCTGCGCACCGAGCTCGCCCGCGAGGGCTACGAGGTGTCCGGGTCGAGCACGCACATCGTGTTCCTGGTCTTCGCCGCCGCGGCCGACGCGCAGCGGGTCGCGCAGCTCGCGCTCGAGGAGGGGGTGCACGTCGCGCTGGACGGCGCCTGCCTGCGCCTCGCCGTCATGGCTGCGCACACTCGCAGCGAGCTGCGCGAGGCCGCGCAGGTGCTTGGCCGCGCCGCTCTGCGCTGCGGCGTGCGGCCCGGGACGCTCGTCCCGGTGACTGACGCGCACGCCCTCGGGGAGGTCGTGCCGCTGCACGCACGCCGCGCGGCGTAATCCTGCGGGCGCGGGGGGCCGTACCCCGGCCGTGGCCGTCGCGCTCGTCAATGCCTTTTGCGCCTGCGCCATGACCGGGGTGATCTGGTTCGTCCAGCTCGTCCACTATCCGCTGTTCGAGCGGGTCGGGGAGGACGAGTGGACGGGCTACCACCGCGACCACACGACCCGCGTGACCTGGGTCGTCGCTCCGCTGATGGTCGCCGAGCTCGCGGCCTCCGTCGTGCTCGCCGCCCAGAAGCAAGGCGCGCTCGCCGCCATCGGCCTCGCGCTCGCCGCCGCCACGTGGGCGCTGACGTTCGCGCTCGCGGTACCGGGGCACCGGCGCCTCGAGGCCGCCTTCGACGCGGGGGCCGCCCGGCGCCTGGTCAGCGCCGGCTGGCCGCGCACGGCGGCGTGGACTGCGCACGCCGCCGTCGCCCTGGCGTTGCTGGCTCAGGGCTGATCGGCGGCCAGTGGCCGCATCCGGCTAGCCGTCGTAGGCGGTGAAGTCGGCCTTGCGCGCCCCGCAGACGGGGCAGAACCAGTCATCCGGAATGGCCTCGAACGCGGTGCCGGGCGGGATCCCGCCGTCGGGATCGCCGTCGGCGGGGTCGTAGATGAAGCCGCACGATTCGCAGATGAACTTCTGCACGCCGGGCACAGTACTTCCCCGGCGGGCCGGTAGCGTGCCAGGACGCATGGAGGAGGAGCACCGGCGGCCGTTCGAGCCGCTCAACCTGGAGGGAGAGCCGGTCACGCCGCGCCAAGCCGCGACGGTGATCGTCCTGAGCGGGGCGGACACGGGCCTCGACGTGCTGCTCGTCCGGCGCAACCCCGAGCAGCGCTTCATGGGCGGCGCCTGGGTGTTTCCGGGCGGGGCCGTGGACGCCGAGGACGGCGAGGACCACCTGGCCCTGCGCGCGGCGGGGGTGCGCGAGGTCGCCGAGGAGGCGGGCGTCACGCTCGCGGGCCCCGGAGCGCTGCTGCCCTACAGCCGCTGGATCACGCCCGCGCAGGTGGCGGTGCGCTTCGACACCCACTTCTTCCTGACCCGCGCGCCCGCGGACGCGCGACCGCAGGTGGACGGGTCTGAGTGCGTGGACTGGGGCTGGTACCGGCCCGAGGACGCCCTCGCGGCGCACGAGCGAGACGAGCTGATGCTGGCCTTCCCCACGATCAAGACACTGGAGGCCCTGGCGAGCTTCGCGACCGCCGACGCGCTGCTCGACTGGGCCGACGGCCGCACGGTGGAGCCGGTCGAGCCGAGGGTCGTCGTGGAGGGCCAGGTGGCGCGCGTGCTGCTTCCGGGCGATTCCGGCTACGAAGCCTAAGAACAATCCGCACAACTTCCGTCCCCCGGTGGGGTTAGGATTTATTGATCGTGGAAGCCTCCGCCCTTCACGCTCCCGCCCTCGCGCGCCGGCCGCTGTCGACTCCGCTGCTGCGCCTGAGGTCCGACGAACAACTGGTCGCGCTGTTCAGGGCCGGCAGCGACGACGCGTTCGCGGCGATGCACGACCGCTACCGCCAGCGCCTGTTCGCCTACGTGCGCCAGATGCTCTCGGTCGCCACCCGGGCCGACGCGGAGGACGTGCTGCAGGACGTCTTCGTCCGCGCCTACGGCGCGCTGCGCAACGACTCGCGCGACATCAACCTACGCGCCTGGCTGTACCGGGTCGCGCACAACCGCTGCATCGACCACCTGCGCCGACCGACCCCGCCGGCCAGCGAGATCTACGAGCTGTCGCGCACGCCGCTGCAGGACCCGATCGAGACCGCCCAGCGCCGTGACGACCTTCGTCGCCTGGTCGAGGACGTCGGCCGATTGCCCGAGCAGCAGCGCTCGGCGCTGCTGATGCGCGAGATCGAGGGTGTCGCCTACGCCGACATCGCCGAGGCGCTCGACGTGACGGTCCCCGCGGTGAAGTCCCTGCTCGTCCGCGCCCGGGTCGGCCTCGTAGAGGCGATCCAGGCGCGCGACACCGACTGCGCGGTCATCCGCGCGGACCTGATGGACTCCTACGATCGCGGCGTCAAGGCCTCGGGCCGGGCGCGCCGCCACATGCGCGAGTGCGACGGGTGCCGCGAGCACCGCACCGCGCTGCGCAGCCTGCGCCGCTCCTTCGCCGCGCTGAGCCCGGTCGCCGGCTTCGGGCCGGTCGCTCTGCTCGCCAAGGCCCTCGGCGTGGGCGGCGCCGGCGGCGGGAGCGCCGCCGTGGGCGGGGCGGGTGTCGCGACCACAGGCGCCGCGACCGCGACGGCCTGCAAGGTCGCGGCCGTTGTCTGCACCGCCGCGCTGGCCACGGGCGGCGCGGTCGAGGTCCGCAACCTCACCCAGCGCTCCAAGCCGTCGCCGGCTCCAGCCCCGGCCGCCGCCGCGCGCGAGCAGCCGGCCCCGGCGAGCTCCTATGCCGCCCCGGCGGCCGGCGCCGCCCTGAGCCGGCGGATGGACACCGCCGCCCACGAGCGCACGGCCCTCCAGCGCAGGGACGCTGTCGTTCCGGCCGCGCCGCCCGCCCCCGCGAAGGCGCCTGTGGCCGCGGTCGCGCCAGCCGCTTTCGCCGACCCGGCGGCCGAGACCGTCGCGGAGACCCACACCGGGGGAGCGGCCGCGCCCGAGGACGAGACGGCGAAACCGACCGACCCCATCGCGACGGCGAACACCGAGGTTCCCGTGGCCCCGCCGCTGAAGAACCCCGGCGTCGCCCAGGACCCCTCCGCTCCGGCAGACCCGGTCGAGGCCGGCGGCATCGCGCCGCCGCAGGGCAGGCCTCCGCCCGAGCACTAGTCCGGAAGGTTGGCGCGGCCGTCAGCGGCCGCGTAGCCTGGCTGGGCGATGGATCGTCACCTCGCCCCGCTGGATCACGAGGAGGTCGTGATCCGCCGCGGCCGCCGGTCGGGGCTGTACACGATCGTCGCGATCCACTCCACCGCGCGGGGCCCATCGCTCGGTGGCTGCCGGATGTGGGCCTACGCCGATGCGCGGGCTGCGCTGCGTGACGCGCTGCGGCTCTCCGAGGGCATGACCTACAAGGCCGCCGTGGCGGGGCTCCAGCAGGGAGGCGGGAAGGGCGTGATCGTGGTGCCCGCCGGGCGACAACTCGAGGGCGAGGCCCGCCGTGCGGCCCTGCTGGACTTCGGCGAGAACGTCGCCGGTCTGGACGGCCGCTACGTGACCGCGGAGGACGTCGGCGTCACCCCGGCCGACATCGCCGTCGTCGCTGAGGTCACCTCCCACGTCTCGGCGCTTCCGCGCGAGCGCGGCGGCTCAGGGGATCCGAGCCCGTGGACCGCGCTCGGCGTGCAGGTGGCCATCGAGGTCGCGTGCGAGCAGGTCTTCGGCAGCACGGACCTCAGCGAGCGCAGCGTCGCGATCATGGGGCTGGGCCACGTCGGCGGCGACCTCGCGCGCCGGCTGGCCGCCGCCGGCGCCCGGCTGGTGTGCACCGATGTCGACGACCGCCACCGCGCCCTCGCCGAGCGGCTGGGAGCGCGGTGGGCGGAGCCCGCGGAGATCCTCGCGGCCGAGGTCGACGTCCTCGCACCGTGCGCGCTGGGCGCCGTCCTGGACGACGAGAGCGCCGCGCGCCTGCGCGCGCGCATCATCGCCGGCGCCGCCAACAATCAGCTCGTCGAGGCGGAGATCGCCGATCGGCTCGCCGAGCGCGACATCCTCTGGGTGCCAGACTTCGTCGTCAACGCGGGCGGCATCGTCAACATCGCGGTGGAATTCGGGCCGGGCGGCTACGACGAGGCGCGCGCGGAGCACGGCGTGCGCGCCATCGGCGACACCGTCCGCCTCGTTCTCGAGGCGGCGCGGACGACCGGGGTGACCCCACTCGCGGCGGCGATGGCGATCGCCCGCCGGCGGATCGCCGAGGCGACCGCCGCCGCCTAGGAGCCTGGCCTAGACCTCCGGCGCGGACGGCGTGCGCGGCACCGAAACGTCGGCGGGCAGCCGGTTCTCCGCCGCGAGCTTGCGCAGGTGCGCCTGCAGGGTCAGGGCGGCCGCGGGGCGCAGGCCGGGCGGAGCGTCGTCCCAGGCGGCGTCGAGCAGAGCGTCGTCGCCGCGGACGCCGGCGCCGAGCGCGTCGAGCAGCTGCCGCTCGCGGTCGAGGCGATGGGCCAGGTAGGCGTCGAGCTTGGAGCGGGGGTCGGTGACCGGCGGGCCGTGGCCCGGGCAGATCAGGCGCAGGCCGAGACCGCGCAGGCGCCGTAGCCCGTCGAGGTAGCCGGCCATGTCCCCGGCGACGAAGACGCTGCCCTCGCCGAGCACGGCATCGCCGGTGAAGCACACGTCTCCCCACGTGAAGACGACGTGGTCGTCGGCATGGCCCGGCAGCGGAATCGGCTGCAGCGGGCCCGCGTTCCCGAGCTCGGCGCCGAGACGGCCGGCGAGCGCGGCGGCGCCCTCGGCGTGGTCGGCGTGGTCGTGGGTCAGCACGACCCCTCCGGCGCCACCGCGCCCGGCGACGACGCCGGCGACGGCGTCGAGGTGGTCCGGCAGGCCGGGCCCGGGATCGACGACCCACGCGGGGTCGCGGCCGAGGACCCAGGTGTTCGTGCCGTCGAGGGTCAGCAGCCCTGGGTTGTCCGCGCGGATGCGGACGACGTCGAAGCCGTCGAGCGCGGAGACCTCGCTCAACGAGCGGCCAGGCGATAGACGGCGCCGCCGACCGAAACGACGTAGACGCGACCGCGCGCGTCCTCGCCGAACGAGGCGAGCCCGTCCACCTTCAGCCCGGTCTTGCGCAGGCTGGTCACGTTCGGGCGCTTGAGCCTGGCCGAGAGGATCTCGCCCTTGCAGAAATCGCCGAACAGGTAGCGGCCGAAGGCGCCCGGCACCTTGCGATCGCGGACGACGACGCCGCCGGTGATCGAGCAGTTGCCGTCGGCATGCCGGAAGGTCATGACCGGCGCGATCGCGCCGGGAGCGGACTCGCCCGGGGCGTAGCGCGAACGGCCCTCGAACACCCGCCACCCGAAGTTGGCCCCACGGCCGTCGCCCTTGCGCACGAACTGGATCTCCTCGATCTCGTTCTGGCCGACGTCGCCGATCGCGAGATCGCCCGTCCGCCGGTCGAACGAGAAGCGCCAGGGGTTGCGCAGGCCGTAGCTGTAGATCTCCGGGCGCTGGCTCGCGACTCCCACGAACGGGTTGTCGGGCGGCACCGTGTAGGCGCCGCCGCCGCCGGCCGCCGGGTCGATGCGCAGGATCTTGCCGAGCAGCGAGGAGCGGTTCTGGGCGTTGCCGAGGCGCCCGTGCATGTCGCCGCCGCCGCCACCGTCCCCCGTGCCGACGTAGAGGTGCCGGTCCGGACCGAAGAGCAAAAGGCCGCCATTGTGGTTGCTCTCGGAATCGGCCATCTTGAGCACGAGCCGCGCGGAGGCCGGGTCTGCGCGGTCGGCGGACGTCGCGCGATACTCCACGATCCGCTGCTGCTCCTGCTTGTCGGTGTAGTAGACGTAGAAGCGCCTGCTTTGCGCGTAGTCCGGTGCGAAGGCGACCGAGAGCAGCCCCTGCTCGCCGCCCGAGGTGACCAGGTCGCGGATGTCGAGAAACGGCTTGGCGAGCGACTTGCCGTCGCGCATCACGCGGATGCGGCCGGCGCGCTCGACGACGAACAGCCGGCGCTTGTCGCCGCTCGGCGCCGTCGCGTACACGGGCTCGTCGAACGAGGCGACCTTCACCAGTCGCAGCCCGCGGCCGGACGCCGAGGACCCGGCCACCGTCTCGTCCGTTCCGCCGCAACCGACGATCAGCAGCGCGGCGAGAACGGCAACGGCGGCAGATCGGACCATTCCGTCGAGGTTAGGCCGCGGCTGGGGCGGCGGCAGCGGCGATGCGCCAGGGCCATTCGCCTTGTCCGTCCAGCGCCAGGGTCCAGCGCTCCGTGAACGACGTCTCGCTGTCGCGGCTGCCGGCGACCACCGCGACGGTGTCACGATCCTCGAGGTAGCGGCGGCCGCGCACGGCGATCTCCACGGTCAGCGTGGGCGGCGCCGCCGCGGCGTCGAGCGCCGTGATGGTGACGTGCTCGATGCGAGGCCCCCGGACCACGAGGCGCGTCTTGTCGCCGCCTGGGTGGAGCAGATCGCGCACCGCCTCAGGCCGCGCCGAGGCCTCCAGCGTCGCGTCGTCGCCGTCCACCGCCTCGGTCCAGGCGGCGATCGCGCGGCGCACGGACGCTTCGATGAGGTCGACGTCGAAGCGACCGTCGGCCAGCGACAGGTCCATGGCCGCCGCGCGGGCAGGGCCGGCGAAGTCGAGATCGGCGAGCTCAGCGGGCGACACGCCGTCCGGCGCCGCGTCGGCCGCGGCGCGCTCGGCCACGGCGTCCTGGCGCAGGCGTTCGTCGTCGCCCCAGGGCGAGGCGACCAGGGTCGAATCGAGGTGGTGGGCGCCCTCGGCGTCCTGCTCGATCGAGAGCAGGCACCAGCGCCGGTCGCGCTTGTCGAGCGTCCAGTACTCGCACACGGACGCCATCCGGCTGTCGGAGCCGGAGTGGTTCATCGTCCCGCCGTCTGAGGTCTCCACGTAGTCCTCGAGCGTGGCCTGGATGCGCACGACCACGCGATCGTCGGCGTCGTCGGCGCGATTGACCAGGCCGACGTACTCCACGGTCGGGGCGCCGGCGAGGCGCACGCGGTTGTGCCATCCCTTGCGGTCGAAGTCGTCCAGGCGCCGGTTCCACTCCACCAGCAGGTCGCTGCCGACGATCTGCGCGAGTCGCGCGCGGTCGCGCGCGTCCCAGGCCTTCTGCACGCTCTCGAACAGCTCGGTGGCGTCCGCGCGGACCCGTTCGGCAGCGAAGGCGGCGTCGTCGTCGGCTGCCTCGGCGGAGGCGAGCTCGACCGTCCGGACCCGCTCGCGGCGCTTGCGACGGGCCGCGACCGTCCCGATGAGGCCGATCAACACGACGCCCGCGAAGATCGCGATCACGAGCAGCCCGATGATCGGGCTCCCCGTGCCCGAGCCGCCGCCTGCCCCGAAGCCGCCCCCGCCGCCGCCGGAAAAGCCGCCCCCGCCGCCGCCGCCGCCGAACCCCGACGACCCGCCCCCGGCGGCCGCGAACGCGCTGGAAGCGGTCGCGAGGAAGGCCAGCAGGACGGCGAGAGGGGCGAGGCGGCGGAGCATGGGACGATTCAACCCCTCCCGGGCCAGCAGCACAAGGGCCACGGGTACGGTCGCAGGCAGCAGGTCGGTGATCAGGAACAGCTGATCCCAGGCCAGCGAGGCCGCGAGCACCGCCACCGCCCAGCGCAGCTGCGGGGCGCGCTCGGCCGCCAGGATGCCGCCGAGCACCCCGGCAGCGAAGAAGTCGGCGTACTCCAGGCTGGAGAACTCGAGCACCCCGGCCTGCAGTTGCGGGAGGCCGGGCGCCGGGATCGCCGAGATGAGCTCGGCGTTGGACTGCACCGCCCCTCCGGAGAAGACGATCACGGCGTCCAGCGCGGCCATCACGACCAGCCCGACCTTCAGCAGCTTGAGCGGCGCCAGGCCGCTCAGCAGCCGCCCTACGGTGACCGCCGAGGCGACGATCAGCCCATCGCCGGCCAGCTCACCCGGAATGGTGTCGGGCCAGATCCACACCAGCGCCAGCAACCCCGCGGCGAGGACCGAGAGGCCCGGCCGGGCCCCGTGCATCGCCCAGCCCAGGCACAGCGCGGCGCCGGGCGGGACGAGCAGCAGCGCCGCCCACGTGTAGACCGAACCGGTGTCCGGGAGGATCTCCAGCACCACGACGGTCACGACGAGGCCCCCCAGCAGGGCCAGCGCCCGTCTGGAGCGCCGGAAGCGCTCCAGCGCGAGCGGCAGGCCAGCGGCGGGCAGCGCGACGCACAGGGCCTGCAGCAGCGTCAGGACGCCGTTGTCGAGGTGGAACCACATCCGGCCCGACAGGATGCCGGGCCTGGCTAAAGGCGGCGTGGGCCCAACGGCTCCGGCGGCGGGGTGCCGTCGCCGGGCGCGAGCTCGCGCTGCCACCAGGCGACGTCGCGCCAGGCGCCGGCCTTGTAGCCGATGGCGCGATAGACGCCGACGAGCTCGAAGCCGAGCTTCTCGTGCAGACGGACGCTGCCGGGGTTGGGCAGGGCGATTCCCGCGCACGCCCAGCGCAGGTTCTGGTCGGCGAGCAGCGCCAGCAGCGCGTCGTAGAGCCCGTGACCGACCCCCCGCCCGACGTGCGCGGCGCCCACGTAGACGGCGACCTCGGCGCTCCAGCGGTACCCCTCGCGCCCGCGGTGCGGGCCGGCGTAGGCGTACCCGGCCGTTTCACCGTCGTCGCACTCGTGGACGAGCCACGCGTGCGTGCGGGCGGCCGACGCGATCCGACGCCCCATCTCGGCCGCGTCGGGCGGCGCGGCTTCGAAGGACGCGAACCCCGGATCGACGTGCGGGGCGTAGATCGCCGCGCAGGCCGCCGCGTCACGCCCAGGGTCTGCGTGCCGGACGCCCGCCATCTGCGACAGTCTGCCAGCCGTCACGCGGCGCCGCGATGGACCACTCCTCCCCCACCCCGGACGATCCCCGGAGCGCCCACGGCGCCGTCGGCTTCGCCCGCATGGCGGGTTCGTCGATCGCCGGGCGCGACGCATGACGGGCGCCCTGGTCATCGGCAGCGGCCCCAACGGCCTGGCCGCCGCGATCCGGCTCGCCGAGGCCGGGTGCTCGGTGTGTGTCCTCGAGGCGGCCGACCACCCCGGGGGCGCGGTGCGCAGCGAGGCGCTCACGCTGCCGGGGTTCGTGCACGACACGTTCTCCTCCGTATACCCGGCGGCCGTCGCCTCGCCGGTCTTCGCGCGGATGCCGCTGGCGCGCCACGGCCTCGAGTGGGTCGATCCCGAAGCGTGCTACGGGCACCCGCTGCCGGGAGGCCGCGCCGCCGTGCTGTACCGCTCGCTGGACGCGACGGCCGCCTCCCTGGACGCCCTGCACCCCGGCGACGGCGAGGCCTGGGCGCGCTTCGCCAAGCCGTATCTGGACGCCTACGGCCCCGTGCGCGACACGATGCTGGCCGGTTTCCCGCCCCTCACCGGACCGCTGAAGCTGCTCGCCGCGCTCGGCCCCCTCGGTTTGCTCGGCTTCGCCCGGCTGCTGCCCGGCACCTCCACCGGGCTCGGGCGGCGCCTGTTCGGCGGCAGCGGCGCCCGCGCCTGGCTGCACGGCTCCGCGATGCACGGGGACACGCCGCCCGACGGCGCCGGCAGCGCGATCGCGGGCTTCTACCTCAACTTGCTCGGCCATGCGGTCGGCTGGCCGAGCCCGAAGGGTGGTGCGGGCCGGCTGACCGATGCGCTGGTCGCCTACCTGCGCGAGCTCGGCGGCGACGTGCGCACGGGCGCCGCGGTGCAGCGCATCACCTCGGCCTCCGGGCGCGTGACCGGCGTCGAGCTCGCCGGCGGTGAGCGGCTGCCCGCCGCCGTCGTGATCGCGAGCGTGATGCCCCACGCCCTGGTCGCGATGGCCGGCGACGCCCTGCGCCCGGGCTACGTCGCGGCGATGAGCCGCTACCGCTACGGCGGGTCGACGATCAAGGTCGACTGGGCGCTGGACGGGCCGATCCCGTGGGAGGCCGAGGCGCTTCGCGGAGCCGGGACGGTGCACGTGGCCGGGGACGAGCCCGAGCTGCTCTCCGCCGTGGCGCAGTCGCACGACCGGCTGCCGGAGCGGCCACTGCTGCTGCTCGGCCAGCAGTCGGTAGCCGACCCCTCACGCGCGCCGGAGGGCCGCCACACGGCGTGGGCCTACACCCACGGCCCGCAGGAGGGCATCGACTGGACGGTGGAGCGCGACCGCCACGTGGAGCGCGTCGAGGCGCAGGTCGAGCGCTTCGCTCCCGGGTTCCGCGACCGCATCCTCGCCCGCCACGTGCTCGACCCGCGCGACCTCGAGGCCCGCAACGCCAACCTCGTGGGCGGCGACGTCGGCGGCGGCAGCTACGCGTTGCGCCAGGTGATCTTCCGTCCCGTGCCTGGGATCTTGCCCTACTCCACGCCGATCGACGGCCTCTTCTTCGGCAGCGCCGCGGCCTTCCCGGGCGGCGCGGTCCACGGCGTGCCCGGCGACGCGGCCGCCCGCGCCGCGCTGGCCAAGACCAAGGGCTAGATGCTCAGCCGGTTGGAGAGAGCGGTGCATATCGGGGCGCCCGGATTCGAACCGGGGACCTCGCCGACCCGAACGGCGCGCGCTACCAGGCTGCGCCACGCCCCGAATGCGGCGATGAGTATAGGCGCGGGCGCCGCGGGCTAGTGGGCGTGTCCGAAAGGACGGGACCACTAGGCGCCCAGGGCGCGGTAGTACCGGAGGGCGAGTCCGGTGACGAGCGTCTGGAAGGCGGTTTGCAGCGAAACGGACTCGGCGGCCGCCCAGGCCTCGAGGCCGGTGGCCTCGATCGCCTCCGCCTCGGCGATGACCTCGTCCACCAGCTC
>Ga0136640_10000369_pt1 | contig 17176 bp, 16 predicted proteins | sample AntDrymUQ8642106_2_FD_105498 | JGI IMG/M metagenome (GOLD analysis project Ga0136640, IMG submission 105498) | Polar desert sand microbial communities from Dry Valleys, Antarctica - metaG UQ864 (21.06) | ecosystem: Environmental > Terrestrial > Soil > Desert | place: Antarctica: Dry Valley...
AACCGCACCCCGGCGCCGTGTAAGTGGTCCACGAACGTGTGCGTGGCGCCGGCGCTGTCGGCGCGCAGCAGCACGGTGACCTCGTCGGGCAGGTCCAGCTGGTAGTGCGGGGGCCGAGCTTGGGGTTACCATCGATCCAGCGGCGCACGTAGGACTCGACGGTGACGCGGCCGCGCTCGGGCGCGACCCACTTGCCGCGTGACTGATCGGCCAGCGCCTGCGTGAGCCCCACCTTGGCGTCGGCCTTCGAGGGGAACGTGCCGGCGGAGACGTGCTTGCCCGTCGCGTGGTCGTACACCCGCACCTGCCAGCGCCCTGACGGGAGCTGCCGGACGGTGCCGCCGTGGTGTCGCCGCTTCGCTCGTGCCATCCGGATAATGGCACGTAGATGGCACGAAGGGCTATAAGCGGTGTCGCGCTGCTGGGGTCGGAGGCGAGAAACGGCTCTATGAAGGGCTTTCTGTCGGTGCTCCCGACGGGATTCGAACCCGCGCCGCCGGCTTGAAAGGCCGGTATCCTGGACCGCTAGATGACGGGAGCGCGCGGGGGCGAGCCTAGCGGTCGTCGACCTCGGCGAAGAACTCAGCCACGGCGGTGTTGAACGCCTCTGGAGCCTCAAGGTTGGGCAGGTGGCCGACGTCGGGCAGCGTCAGCAGGCGGGCTGAGGGGATCTCTGCGGCCAGACGGTCGGCGAAGCGCAGGATGTCAGGCCGGTCCCGCTCCCCGACGATAACCAACGTTGGTGCGCCGATCTCTGCCAGACGCTCGGCGGCGTCGGGCACAGGTTCCTCGTCGGGCTCGTCGCGCTGGTAGGTCGGCAGCAGCATCTCGACCACCAGACGCTGCACGTCATCACCCGCGTTCGGGACCCACATGGCCGCCTCGATCTCAGCGGCCCGGCGGAACTCCCCTGCCTCGGCCGCTGCACCGGCCTCGCGCCAGCCGTCGAAGGTCGCCGCATCGGTGAACTCGGCGCCGTTGAGCGCCGATCCTGACAGCACCAGTCCGCTCGCCCGGTCGGGATAGGTCAACACCAGGTCCACGGCCACCGCCCCGCCCATCGACGCTCCTACGACCACGGCCTCGGACACCCCCGCCGCGTCCAGCACTGCCACGGCGTCGGCGTGGTGGGCAGCGCGTCCTGGCCCCGACTGTGTCTCGCCGAAACCGCGAAAGTCCAGCCGCACCACCTGGCACTGTGCGGACCACGCCGCGACCTGCCCGTCCCACATGCGTCGGTCGGCGATGCCGGCGTGCAACAGCAGCACAGGCTGCCCCTGCCCCCCGCCGCTCACCTCATACGCCAGGCGCGCGCCGTCAACCTCCATGAACGATGTCATCGCGTTGTTCTCCCCTTGCGCACTCTGCCGACGAACCCACCCACCATGGCCAGGACCGCCAGCATCATCGCCCCGACACCGACCACGTCACCCACGACCACGTACGGCGTCGGCTGCGACACCAACGGCAGCTCGGCGCGCACGATCGCCTCGTCATACAGCCGGGTGCGCTGGCTCACCTCCCCGGACGGATCGATGATGCCCGAGATCCCCGAGATGCCAGCGTGCAGGGTCCAGCGGCCGGACTCGACGGCCCGCAGCTGTGAGAACGCCAGGTGCTGCCGGCTCATCGGGGAGTCGCCGTAGGAGGCGTTGTTGGTCGACACCACCAACAGCTCGGCGCCCGCGCGGACCTGATCGCGTACCAGTGCCGGGAAGATGTTCTCGAAGCAGATGACGAATCCGATAGGCGCGCCAGCGACGGTGACGAGGCCGGGCGCGTCGGCGCCGAGCACATCCCGAGGAATCTGGCGCAACGGCGGCAATGTGCCCAGCAGCGGTCGCAGCGGCACGTACTCGCCGAAGGGCACCGGGTGGCGCTTGCGGTAGATATCGCCCACCGCTATTCCCTGACCCAACTCCATGACGGCGTTGTAGATCGTGCCCGGTCGCGGTCCCGCCAGCAGGCCGCCGGCGACCAGCGCCTCACCGTCGAGCAGCTCCAGCGCCGTCGAGACGATCATGCGCAGCTCGGCGTTGGCCGGATCGGTGACGTCGGCGTCGAGGCTGTTCTCCGGCCACACCGTCACCTCGGGCGGGTCGTCGGCCAGCGGCTGGGTGGCCTCCAGCATCGCCTGGGCGACGTTGACTATCCGCTGGTCGTCCAAGCGGGTCGCCCCTGCGGCGACGCTGCGCTGCAGGTCATTGCCCTGCACCGCGGCGATGTCAACGCTGTCGCCGCTCGGCGCCGGGGGTGGCACTGCCGCCAGGGCACCCACCGCCGCCACGACGGCGAGCAACGCCAGCAGGGGACGCAGAATCGAGCGGTGCGCCAGCGCGTGCTCCAGACACGCGGCCACGGCCGCGCAGGCGGCGCTGACGCCGAGGACACCCAGGCTTCGAGCCACCGCCAGCAGCGGTCCGGTGTCGTGCTGGCTGTAGCCCAGCGCCCCCCAGGGAAAGCCACCCAGCGGCCAGCGGGTGCGAGCGGCCTCCACGGCGACCCAGGCGACGACGGCGGCCACCGCACCGAACGGACGCTGTCCCCAAGCAGCCACCGCCGCCACGAACAGCCCCACGAAGGCGGCCTGGATCGACGCCAGCAGCAGCCAGGCGGCGACGCCGAAGGGAATCAGCCAGGTCAGCAGCACGGCGAAGAAGACTAGGCCCGCAAGCAGCCCCCACCCCAGGCCCCCGACGACTGGCCGAGCGGCCGTACGAAGATCGCGGCCCAAGGCCAGCAGCGGCACCACCGCCAGGAGCCCAAGCCATCCCACGTCGGCCGGCGGATGCGCCAGATACAGGAGCAGCCCGCCGGCGACAGCGAGGCCAGCGCGGCGGGCGCAAGCGCGCCCGCGTGGGGTCATGCGCAGTCGAAGCAGATCATCTGATCGGCGTCGGCCAGCTGCGCACGGCGCTTGACCAGGAAGCAGGAGCGGCAGGTGAACTCATTGGCACCGATGGGGGTGGTCGTCGAGGTCAGGCCGTCGCGCGGCTCGTCATCGAGCCGGACCAGGTCGTCGTCCTCGGCCTTCTCGCGGGCGAGCAGGACGTCGAGGGATTCGTCCTCGGTCTCGTGGACCACCTCGGCCTCATCGTCGCTGTCGTCGTCTGCCTCGACATCGGCGTCGTCCTCCTCGGGCTCCGCCTCGTCGCCGGCGACCGCGGGCACCGCGTCGGCCCCGACCTCCTCGTCGAGATCGTCACCCGCCTCCAGACCATCCACGTTGTCGCTCGTGTCGAGCTCGTCGAGTACCAGGTCGTCGTCGCCTTCCTCCTCGACGAGGTCGTCCTCGGTCTCGAATTCCTGGCTGGCCACCATCGGCTCCTTCGCGGCCGTCTGTCGCGAGCTTGGCGTTATAGGGGTTCCCGCAAGCTGATGCAACGCGACAGCGCCCCTACCCGTTCCCGTTTGCCACTATCGCCTTCGCCCACCGAGGCCGGCCACTGCGGCCACCGCGGCCACCGCGGCCCCTGCCACGCCACGGCCCCGGAGCGGGTGCTCCGGGGCCGATGAGGAGTGAGGACAGACCGTTGGCGCCATACGGCGGCCGGGACAAACACGGCCGGACCGCAGTTCTCTACTGAGCCTGTTCCCTCCTCGGTCGACCCTCGAGTCGACCTGGCGTGCAGTGTCAACTTGCCGCTTGCAGTTGCGCCGCAGATGTCTCCTGCGGTGACCGTGGGGCACTGTAGGGGGCTCGGCCACATCGCGTCAACCCCGTCGTAACTATCTCGACACTCACTGTGACCAGGGGATACGCGGCATCGTCGCAGGTCACGGGGTCGCGAAAAATCCGTGACCCGTGCGGTCGGCGCGCGGAGCGTCCAGCGCGAGGTCGCCGTGCCGCACGTCACCGGCGACCACCGTCGCCAGGCAGGCCAGCGCGTGCAGATCCTGGGTCGCGAACGGGTCGGCGTCCCAGACGGCGAAGTCGGCTCGCTGCCCCACCACCAACGGCCCCACGTCGTCCTGCCCGGCGACATGCCGTCCCCCCAGGGTGTGCGCGGTCAGCGCGGCGGAACGTGGCATCCCCAGGCCGCCCAGGTGATGCGTGGCGGCAGCCACCCCGCCCCACGGGTCCAGCGGCGTGACCGTCGAATCCGAGCCGAACGCCATAGCCACGCCCTCCTGCGAGAACCAGGCCAGCGGATTGGAATGGCGGGCGGCCTCGACCCCGAAGCGAGCCGCGTACAAACCCTGGTCCCCACCCCAAGTCGCGTCGAAGGCGGGTTGGACGCTGGCCACGACCCCGAGGTGCGCCATCCGCTGCACGTGCCGGCGGGTGGGCAGCTCCACGTGCTCGATACGGTGACGGCAGCGACGGACCGCATCGAGGCCGTGGGCGGTTGCAGCCGCCTCGATGGCGGTGACCGCCTGCTCGATCGCCCGGTCGCCAATGGCGTGCACGCCGGCGCCGAGGCCCGCCGCCGTGCACTCGGCGAACCAGTCGGCGACCGCCTCGTTGTCGTGGAACAGCTCACCGTGCCCGCCGGCCGGTCCGTACGCCGCCGAGGTCGCCGCGGTGCCCGACCCGATCGACCCGTCGAGGAACAGGTCGCCGCCGGGCCGCAGGCCGTTGTCCGTGGCCGCCGCGAGGTCCAGCTGCGCCCACCAGGTGTGCACCTCGACCGGCCAGTCGCCCGTCGCCCACGCCCGCGCGTCATCCAGGCCCCACAAGCCAGGATGGCCCATCTCATGCAACGAGCCGATGCCCAGCGACGCTGCCGCCCGGCAGGCGGCAATGCGCGCCGCCTGTAGCTGCGCTCCGGGAATGCGTTCGCGGACCACCGCCAAGGCGGCCTCTGACGCGGCCTCCTGCAGCCAGCCGGTCGGGGTCCCCTCCTCATCGCGGACGACTCCCGCCAAGGTCTGCAACGGCAGGCGCGACAGCGAGTCGGCGTCAACCAGGCAGGAGTGGGCGTCCACCCGGCTCAGCAGCACGGTGCGCCCCGGCGCGGCCTGGCTGATCTGCTCGGCCGTCGGTGGCCCACCTTCCGGCCAGCCGAAGTCGTCCCAGCCGTAGCCGAGGATGACCGCGCTGTTGCTGCCGGCCGCATGGTGGCGCAGCCGGTCCAGCACCTCGGCCGCGCTGCTCGCCGTTGCCAGTGCCACCCCATCCAGCGCCAGGCCGGTGGCGGTGGCATGCACATGGGCGTCGACGAACGCCGGCGTCACCCAGCCGCCGCCGAGATCGACCGTGCGGTCCGCCGTGGGCGTCGCTTCCACCGATCCGACCCAGGCGATGCGGTCACCGTCAACCAGCACGGCCCGGCTGGGCTCGGCGTTGGGGTCGCCGCCCAGTGCGTGCACCCCCGTGGCGACCAGCAGGGTCGTCACAGCTCGCCTCGGCGGAAGGCGGTCGACAGCGAGTCGGCGTATTCGTTCCAGCGGCTGCCGCTGTGCGCGGCGATCCATTGCAGGCGAAGTTCGGGGCGCGCCTGTGCGCGCGCGTACAACTCCTGGACCAGGTCGAGGTTGGCGATCTCGCCGCCCTTGCGTTGCCACCCTCGGGCGGCCCAACCCTTGGCCCACTTGGTGATGGTGTCCACGCACAGCTTGCTGTCGGTATAGACCGTCGCTGCGGTCCCGTGCGGCACCATGTCGTATCCAACAGTCAGCGCGGTCAGCTCCATGCGGTTGTTGGTCGTCTTCGGCTCGTGCCCGTGACGTTCGGCGATCTTCGTGTCGCCCACGACGTACACCGCGCCCCAGCCGCCCTCCCCCGGGTTGGGATGTGCGCTGCCGTCGGTGAAGACACCGTCGGTCGGCCCCTCGGTGTACTTGGCCAGTACCTCGGCGGTCGTCAGGTTCTCCTCGACCAGCGTCGCGCTGCGGTAGCCCCGGGTCCTCCCGGGATGCGCCTTGCCGCTGGCTCCCGACCCGCTGGCGCTGGCGTCACGACAACGGCGGCACTGCTTGGGCTCCCAACCCGGGTAGCGGTCCAGGACCTTCTGGGACAGCGAGAACGTGGTGCCGCAGGTCGCGCAATCGAAGCTCGGCATGCGCTGAACCTTAGCCACCGCCGATCAGACGCCACGCGCTAGCGCCCCGACCATCAGGAAGGGGCCCAGCAGGGCGAGCACCGTGCTGGCGGCCGTCCACGCCCAGCGCGCGGCGCCGACGCGTTCGCCGGCGAAGATGTCTAGGACCGCGCCGAGCAGCAGCCACCCGGCGGCGACCAGCGACCCGATGGCGATGCCGGCCATGACCGCCGCGGCAGCACCCCGGCCGGGCCCGAGTAGCACCGCCAGCAGGAGCACCGCGGCCACCACCCCGCCGGCCAGCGCGCCCGCCCGCAGCGCCCGCCGCACGGTGGTGCGGTCCCGCTGGGAGCAAGCCCTCATGGAGGTCAGTGGTAGCGCCCCGGATCCATGCCCGGGTCAGGCCTGTAGCAGGTCGCGCGAGATGACCAGCCGCTGCACCTGGTTGGTGCCCTCGACGATCTGCAGGACTTTGGCCTCGCGCAGGTAGCGCTCGACCGGGTAGTCGGTGACGTAGCCGTAGCCGCCGTGGACCTGGACCGCGTCGGTCGTCACCTGCATGGCGGTGTCGGTCGCGAACAGCTTGCTCATGGCCGCCAGGCGCGAGTAGGGCTGACCGAGGTCGCGGCGGTCGGCCGCTTCCAGGTACAGCGCGCGCCCGGCCTCGATGCCCGTGGCCATGTCCGCCAGCATGAAGCCGATGGCCTGGAAGGAGGCGATGGGCTGGCCGAACTGCTCGCGCTCCTGGCTGTAGGCCAACGACTGGTCCAGCGCCGCCTGCGCAAGGCCGACCGCGCAAGCCGCGATGCCGAGGCGACCGCCCTCCAGCGCCCGCATCGCGATCGAGAAGCCCCTGCCCTCCTCGGCCAGCAGGAAGCGCACCGGCACGCGGGCGTCGCTGAACACCAACTGGCCGGTCGGCGAGGACTTCATCCCCATCTTGCGCTCGGGCGGCGGGAAGCTCAGCCCCGGGGTGTCGGCCGGCACCAGCAACGCCGAGATACCCCGCGCGGCGGGCACATCCGCGCCGCCCGTCCGGCACATCACCACGTAGAAGCCGGCGATCCCGGCGTGGGTCACCCAGGCCTTGGTGCCATTCAGTATGTACTCGTCGCCGCTGCGTTCCGCGCGGGTGACCAGGGCGGCGGCGTCCGAGCCACTGCCGGGTTCGGACAGCGAGTAGGCGCCGAGCAGCTCGCCCGAGGTCATCCGGGGCAGCCACTCCTTGCGGACCTCGTCGGCGGCATAGGTCGCCACCGCCCACGTCGCCAGCGTGTGGACCGACAGGCTGAGCCCGACGGTCAGAAAGGCTCGGGACAGTTCCTCGACCACGCGCAGGTACACCGTGTGGGGCTGCCCGCCGCCGCCGTGCTCGACATCGAACGGCAGGCCGAGCAGATCCATGCCGGCCAGCTGCTGCAGCGTGTCGGCGGGGAAGGCGCCGGCACGCTCCGCCTCGTCGGCGCGGGGGGCCACCTCGCGGTCAGCCACGGCGCGCACGACCTCCAGCAGGTCGCGTTGCTCCGGCTCCAGCCGCGTGACGCTCATCGCGGCCACCGGGCCGAGCTCATCGCGACCACCGGCCCCGGCTCATGCCCAACGGCCCCGAGCTCATCGCGCAGCCACCGGCCCGCAGTCATACCGGCACCGCTGCCCGCTCGCCGTGGTTCAGCCGCTCGCCGCCGTACTCGGTGACGACCACGATGTCCTCGATGCGCATCCCATAGCGGCCGGGGACGTAGACGCCGGGCTCGATGGAGAAGGCCATGCCCGGCTCCAAGACCAGCTCGTTGCCGGCAACGATGTAGGGCTCCTCGTGGCCGTCCAAGCCGATGCCATGGCCGGTGCGGTGCACGAAGAACTCGCCGTACCCGGCCTCGGTCAACACTTGGCGGGCCGCCGCGTCCACCGAGGACGCCGTCACCCCTGGGCGCACGGCATTGCAGGCGGCGTCCTGCGCGACCTGCAGGGCGGCGTGGGCTTGCGTGTAGCCCTCGGGCGGGTCGCCGAGCACATAGTTGCGGGTGCAGTCGGAGTGGTAGGCGTCCAGCGTGCCGCCGATGTCGATGACGACGCCGTCGCCGTCGGCCAGCACCCGGTCAGCGGTCTCGTGGTGCGGTGAGGCGCCGTTGGGGCCTGACCCGACGATGACGAAATCCACCTCGCTGTGGCCCTCGGCCAAGATCGCCTCGGCGATGTCACGGCCGACCTCGGCCTCGCTGCGGCCGGCCTTGAGCAGCCCTGGGACCTGCGCGTGGACCCGGTCGATCGCCTGGCCGGCGCGGCGCAACGCATCGACCTCGTCGGGGGTCTTGCGCATGCGCAGCTCGCGCATCACCGCCGAGGCACGCGTCCAGCTCGCACCCGGCATGGCCTGCTGCAACCCCAGCAGGAACATCGACCACAGCTGGTCGCCGGCCCCCAGCCGCCCCACCGCGCCGTCCAGGCAGCGCGCCGCCACGGCGTAGGGGTCGCCGGTCTCGCCCACGTCGTGCAGGCGCAGCTCCTCGGGCAGGCCGGCGGCCTCGGCGCGCGGGCGCTCAAGGGTCGGCACCACCAGGTGGTGGTCGCCGTCGGCGCGGACCACGAGCAGCGTGAGCCGTTCCAGCGGCAGCGCCAGGTAGCCGGTGAGGTAGCGAAGATCAGCGCCGGGGCCAAGCAGCAGGGCGTCGACGCCGGCAGCGCGCAGCGCCTGCTCGGCGCGCTGCAGAGCGGAAGGGTCGTTGGTCATCGCGACGAGTCTACGGTCGGTCGGTCGGGCGACACAGGGCGGCCCCGCAGGCCGGACCCGCCGCAGGTCGACGATCAGCTCCCGCTGTGTGCGCGGACCGTCGCCCGCGCGGCTGCATGCACACGGCGCTAGATCTTGAGGCGCAGCACCCGCTCCAGCAGCCAGAAGCTGGCGGGCGTGGTGCCCAGCACCTCGCCGTCGGCCTCCACCAGCATCGGGGGGTCGGGGGCCAGCGACACCGTCGCCGACTGGAACTCGCGAATGTCGGGATGCGGCAGGTGCTCGCCGCGGTAGATGCGCTGCGTCATCAGGAACACCTGGCTGCGCTGACCGGTGAAGATCTGCACGTTGTAGCGGCCGTCGTCGGGCAGGGCGCGCGGCGCCACCTTCATGCCGCCGCCGAAGAACTGGCCGTTGGCGACGACCAGCTCGACCACCGGCACCGTGATGTCGCCCTGGGCGGTCGTCACCGTCGCCACCTGGCGGTCCATGGTGGCCAGCGTGGCGTAGATGGCCAGCAGGTAGCGGACGCGCCCGAGGCGGCGCGGCAGGCGGGCGGCGCGCCGCACGACCTCGGCGCCGTAGCCGACCTCGGCGACGTTGGCGAACAGCCGGCGGCCGGGCTTGCCGTCCCGGTCGACATACGTGGCCACGCCAAGGTCGACCGGCATCACGTGCTCACTGGCCAGGTGCCGAGCGGTCGTTTCCGGGTCGCGGTCCAGCCCGAAGGTCCGGATGAAGTCACAGCCGCTGCCCGCGCCGGCGACGCCAAGGACCGCGTCGGAGGCGACCGCCTCGTCGCCGTCGACCATGCCGTTGACGACCTCTGAGACGGTGCCGTCGCCTCCCACGGCGACGAGGTAGCGCACGTCGGCGTCCAGAGCCTGCCGCGCGAAGCCGGTGGCGTCGCCTGGGGCGCGCGTCTGGACGACGTCGTAGTCGAGGGCTCGGTCATCCAGCGCGGCTCGCAGCCGCGGCAGGGTCCTGCCCACCACGCCGTTGCCGGCTCGGGGGTTGACGATTAGCCGTGCGGGACCGAAGGGGCTGGACATCGGCGTCGACGCTACACGCCGCTGTAGGCCACCACGCCGCGCACGATGGCCTTGGCGGCGGCATGTGCGGTGTCGGCGACCGCTCCCGAGGCCACGTCACGCAGCTGGCGCAGCAGGTCGGCCACCCGCTTGGCGCCGCGCACGAAGTCGCCGGCAGTCAGCTCCGAGCCCCCCAACGCCTCCTCGAGGTCCGCGCCGGCCGCCCAGCGCCAGACCACCTCGGCGATGCCGGGATCCGGCGGCCGGGTGGTCGGCAGCGCTGCGGCCTCCTCGCGCGTGGCCACCTCCTGCCAGACCCCGGCCACCGCCGTCACCGCGTCACGCACCGCGGCGCTGGGAAAGCGCACCGGTGGCGGGTCCTTGAGGCGGTTTTCGTGGGTGAACGCGCTGATCACGGCGGCCAGATCCGGCGCGTCGAGGCCGTCGAGGCAGCCTCGCCGCAACGACTCGGCCAGGACCAGGTCCGTCTCGGCGTACAGCCCGGCCAGCACCGTTCCCGCGGCGGTCGGAGTGGGACGGGTGGCAGGCCCGGCGAGATAGCCCAGGTCCTCCAGGACTTCCAAGATGCGGTCGAACTCGCGGACCAGCGACCCTGTGCGCCGGCGCACCGACCGTTCCAGCTTCTCGGTGTCGGCGCGCAGGTCGTCGCTGCGCCGCGCCCAGCGCTCAAGGTCGGCCAGGTCGGGGTCACGGTGGACCGGGTGAGCGCGCACGGCGGTACGCACCTGTTCCAGCCTGGCGGCGGCCTCCGGGTCGGGGCCGACCTTGGTCGACGGTGCCGGCGAGGGCGCCTCAACGCTGCGCAGCTGCTCGACCACGGCGCGGCGGTAGCGGTCCTGGCGCGGGTTGCCGGCGGCCGGCAGCTTCACCCAGCCCACCTTGTCGGGCGGGTCGTCGAATTCGCGGGGCCCGAGACGCCGCAGGCGGCCGTCGAGGGTGACCGCGCTGGCCAGTGGTGTCCCCGACGACGATCGCGACGTGCCCACGATGGCCGCCACCCCCGGCTTGCCGCCTCCGCGCGGCACCATCACGACGTCGCCCGCGTGCAGCCGGCCCAGCGCGGCCGCGACGGCTTCCGCGCGCAGCTGGCGGCGGTCGTGGGCCCCTGCCGACTCCAGCTGCGACTGCTCGCGGCGCAGCGCCCAGTACTCCGCAAAGTCGCCTAGCTGCGAGTGCAGGTTGTGTTCGGCGTAGCCGGCCAGGGCCTCGCGGTTGCCCGCGATGCGGCGCTCCTCGCCGACCACCCGCTGGTCGGCCTGGTACTGGGCGAACGACCGCGCCAGCAGCGACTCAGCGTCAGCCCGGTCGTGGCTGCGCAGCAAGTTGACGGCCATGTTGTACGACGGCGCGAACGACGAGCGAAGCGGCTCGGTGCGCCGGCCCACCAGCGAGGCGACGGTGACGAAATCGATGTCACGCTGGTACAGCACGACGGCATGGCCGCGGGGGTCAAGGCCACGCCGGCCGGCGCGGCCGGTCAGCTGGGTGAACTGGCCAGGGGTCAGCAGCTCGTGGCGCTGACCGTTCCACTTCTCCAGCCGTTCGATAACGACGGTACGGGCCGGCATGTTGATGCCCAACGCCAGCGTCTCGGTGGCGAAGCAGACCTTGACGAGGTTGCGCACGAACAGCGTCTCGACGGTCTCCTTGAACGGGGGTACGAGCCCTGCGTGGTGGGCGGCGATCCCGTGCTCCAGCGCGGTGGCCCACGGCCCGTAGCCGAGCACCTCCAGGTCGTCGGCCGGCAGCTCGGCGGTGCGTTCGTCCACGAGGTCGCGGATGCGCCGCTGCTCGTCGGGGGTGGTCAGGCGCACCCCGTCGCTCATCAGCTGCTCGACGGCGGCGTCGCAGCCGGCGCGGCTGAACAAGAAGTAGATGGCGGGCAGCCACTTGCGCTGGCGCAGCTCACCGACGATGTCGCTGCGGCGCGGCGGGCGCAGCCGCACCGACGACGGCTGGTAGCGCCCGCGGCGCGACACCCGGTTGGACTGCCCGGCGTTGCGCTCCAGCATCAGCAGTTCGGGGTTGGGGACACCCGACAGCGCTTGCTTTGCGGCCTGGGAGCGCGCCTTGGCGTGGTCGGCCGACCCAGTCTTCTTGCCGCCGGAGCGAAAGACCGAGTGGATGCGGTCGTTGACCGCGTAGTGGTGCTCCAGCGGCACGGGGCGCCGCTCGGAGATCACCACGTCGCACGACGCCGGAACCGTCTCCACCACGCTCGCGCTCGCCCTCACCGTCATATCCCCACCCACCGGCGGGCGCGGTGCGCTCGCCCTCACCCGGCCCAACCAGTCGCCGAACTCCTCGGCGTTACTGACCGTGGCCGACAGGCAGGCCAGCTGCACGTCGGCGGGAAGCTGGATGATCACCTCCTCCCACACCGCCCCGCGCTCGCGGTCGGCCAGGTAGTGCACCTCGTCCAAAACGACCGACTGCAGGCCGCGCAGCGTCGAGGAGCCCTCGTACAGCATGTTCCGCAGCACCTCGGTGGTCATGACCACCACGGGCGCGTCGCCGTTGACGACGTTGTCCCCCGTCAGCAAGCCCACGACGGCGGGGCCGTGGCGCGCGACAAGGTCGTTGTACTTTTGGTTCGACAGCGCCTTGATCGGCGTGGTGTAGAAGCACTTGCGTCCCTGCTGCAACGCGTGCCACACGGCGAACTCACCCACGACGGTCTTGCCGGCGCCGGTCGGCGCGGCCACCAGGGTCGAACGGCCGGCCAGCAGCGCCTCGATGCCCGCGATCTGGAAGTCGTCGAGGGCGAAGCCGTAGACGCCCGCGAAGGCGTCGAGCTCAGCTGTCAACGGCCTCCACGGCCTCTCGGGCACCCCGCCTGCGTTCGATGATCCGCGCCGCCACGATGCTGCCCTCGTAGAACAAGGCCAACGGCGCGGCCATGAAGGCCATCGTGGCGGGATCCTGGGTTGGCGTGATGATTGCCGCGGCGACGAAGACGCCGAACAGGGCGTGGCGACGGTACTTGCGCATCCCCGCCGAGCCGATGACCCCCATCAGCGACAAGATCACCAAGACGACGGGGAACTCGAAGGCAATCCCGAAGGCCAGCATCGTGTGCAGGATGAAGGTCAGGTACTCGCTGGCCGACAGCGCCGTGGTGATGTTGTCCCCGGCGAACGCGAGCAGGAACGCCAACGCTCGCGGAATCAAAAAGTAGCTGAACACGGCTCCGGCGGCGAACAGGATCTGGGTGATGAAGATGAACGGCAGCGCGTAACGCCGTTCCACCGGCCGCAGGCCGGGCGTGATGAACCGCCACAGCTGGTAACACACCACCGGCGCGGCGAGGACCACAGCCACGATGGCGGCGGCTTTGAGGCTGACGAAGAAAGCGTCCATCACCCGCAGCGCCAGCAGCGTGCACTCCCCCGTCCCCGCGAAGTCGCCGCGCAGGCGGATCGGCAGGTCGCAGTAGGGCTCGCGCAGGATGTCGAGGACGGGATTGCGGAAGGCGAAGCCGACCGCCAGGCCGCCGACGATCGCCAACACCGACTTGACCAGCCGGGAGCGCAATTCGCGCAGGTGCTCGACGAGGCTCATCTCCTCGCCGGCGTACGCCCCGACGTCGGAAGTGTCAGGGTCACTGCCCCCGGTTGGGGGCGTGGCCGTCGTCGTCATCGGCTGATGGCCCGCGAGACGTTACTGGAGGTCGCGCGAGGACTGCGTCGCCGGCGGGGCGTCGACGCGCTCGGGGGCGTCTTCGTCGCCCTCGTTCGCTCGTCCTTCGCCGACGCCCTTCTTGAAGTTCTTGATGCTTCTGCCTACCGAGCTGCCAAGGTCCGGCAGCTTCTTCGCGCCGAACAGCAGCACGAAGATCAGCAAGACGATGATGAGCTCAGGGCCGCCGAGGTTAGGCATGGTGCCTCCGAGGTGGGTGATAGAGGGACGATTGTACGTCCGTGCGGTTCGGATCAGCAGCAACAGCCAGATGGGTCAGCGCCGGCGCGGCCAGCGGCTTGTCCGTTTCGTCACTCGCGAGCGCAAGTCGGCAAGGCTGCGGTGCCGGCGCGCACGGGGTTGGCGTAGTCGCTCGACGCCACTTCGCAGCGCCTCGGTTTCCACCGTGGTCACGGCCAGCTCGGCCTGCAGTTCGTCGGCCAGCGGCCGCAGGCGCTCCCCGGCGGCTCGCAGCACGTCGATGGTGTGGCGCAGCGTTTGCCACAGCTGTCGGGCGACCACCGCCACCACGCCCACGATGACCACCATGATGACCAGGGACAGGATCGCGAACGTGGACACCGCCAGGATGCTAAGCGCTCACGGAGCCAAGCGGTAGCGCACCGGCTACTTGCGGCCGGCCTCCTGGCGCTTGCTGATCGCGAGCAGCTCATCGAACCAGCCATCGGCTTGCAGCATCGTGTGGAAGTCCAGCAGATCGTCGTGGGTCAGCACCGGGCCGGAGAAGCGCTCATCCAGCCGCTGCGGCGGGGCCGGGAGGTCCAGTTGCAGCACCGGGACGCCACCGGACACCAGCAGTCGCACCACGCGCTCGTCGGCCGGCTTGCGCACGATCGCCTGGCAGGCCGGGCAGGTGAACGCGTAGTAGGAAGCCGTGGCTGCATGCTGGGACACCCGTAGCTCGATCTCGTCCGGCGTGAGCCCCACCTCGCCGCAGCCGGGGCATGTCGCCTTGATCGTGGTCATGTCAGACTCCTGGGTGCCGACCGCCTGTCTCTTGGGAGCGGTCCTGCGTTGTCCGTTTCGACCTCCATTTCGTCGGACGCCCGGAGCCACGCCTTGACTTCTTTACTGCGCTTACTTTGTGCTGCGACGCGACACGCTGGGCGACCGCCGCTCGATGGCGTCGCGTCTGGCTCGGCGCTCAAGGCCGCAGCGTTCCCTCTAGTTCCCGCTACTAGAGCGAGTAGCGGCGCAACGTGGCGGAGGCCAGCTGTATGACGCGGGTAGTCAGAGCCGCAGGTTGCACGACCATGGCCGCCCCCCCGAGCTGCACGACCAGACGGGCCACCCAGTCCAGATTGGCCGTGCGCAGGCGCACCCGATGGACGCCGTCGTGCCCCTCGACGGCGTCAACGACCAGCCATTCGGCGACCCAGGCCGCCCGCGGCGCCAAGTCGAGCACGACCTCGATGTCATCTACAGACGGCTGGTACACCGGTGGCACGCCGCCTGCGCGCCGGCCGGTCACCCGCTCCCCCGTGGGCTCCAGCGAGCGGATGCGGTCGAGCCGGAAGTCGCGAGGCGCGGTGGCCAGCCGGCACCACCCCTGCAGGTACCAAGAACCACCCGAGCCAACCACCGCCCAGGGTTCGACGTCACGCTGCGTGGTCTGCGCCTTGGAGGCCGAGCGGTACACCAAGCGGACGACCTCACCGTTGTCCACCGCACGCCGCACAACGCCCAGCAGCTCATCGCCCGGCGCCGACAGGTCCACGGCGACCCTGGCCCCGTCGCCGCCGAGCAGGGCCTGCAACTTGTCCACGGCCCGTCGCAGGGCATCCGAGTCCGCCAGGCCCTCGACACTGCCAAGCGCCCGGGCGGCTAGCAGCAGGGTCACCGCCTCGCGCAGGCTCAACCGCAACGGGCGGGAGAAGAAGTCGGCCATGCGCACCGTCACCCGGTCGCCGACCAGCCAGGCCTCCACGAGATCGCCGCCGCCGTAGCCGGGCAGCCCGCAGTAGCCGAGGATGTCCAGGTCGTCGGCGAGCTCCTCGCGGGACACGCCGAAGCGCTCGCCGACCTCCTCGACCGACACGCCGGGGTTGGTCAGCAGCCACGGCACCATCGTCAGAATCCGCTCGAGGCGCGCCAGCGTCGGCGCCGGGCGGCTCATCTCGCGCCCTCCACCAGGCCGCGCAGCCGCGCCACCACCGCCGCCCGCAGCTCCGGCGGCCCCACGACCTCCAGCTCCGGACCGAACTCCAGCGCCCAGAACATGAAGTCATCCGGATCGCCGGCGCTGACCGTGAAGCGTGTCCAGCCGTCGTCGGTGGCCGCGCCCCCACCACGCGCTCGCCGCGCCACCTGCCACGCCACCTCCGCCGAGGCCAGCACCTCCGCGGTCGCCGGCGCGTCGCCGCGCCGCCCGGGAACCACGTCATCGACGCTGACGTCGTCGTCGGGCGCCACGAACGAGCAGGGAAGCCCGATCGTGCGGACCTTGCCCTGGATGCGGTCCAGGCGAAAGGCCCGGCGCTCGTCGCGGTCATGGTCCCGCCCGACGAGGTACCAGCGCCCACGCCGGTGTACCAGCGCGTGGGGGTCGACGGTGCGCACGGCCGGGTCGCGATCACGGGCGTTCCCGCCCGCTCGCTGCTCCCCAGGCGCCCGATGCTGGCTTTCCCGCTCCCCGCCCGCTCGCTGCTCCCCCGCCCGCTGGTAGGCGAAGCGCACGCTGGTGCGGCGCAGCTGGGCGGTGACCAGCACGTCGCGATGGGGGGTGTCCAGCGCGATCCCAAGGCGCGGGTCGGGCGCGGCGGGACCCGGCGCCGGGTCGCCGGCGTCCACCCGCAGCTTGAGCAGGCCCGCGCCGGCTTCGTCGACCATTCCCGTGGCCTGCACCGCCACAGCCAAGGCGCCCAGCTCGTCGGGCTCCAGGCGCACCGGCGGCAGGTCGTAGCGGCGAGGGTCGATCCGGTAGCCCTGGCGATCGTCCCAGCGGTCCAGGGGCGCCGTCTCGATGGGGACGCCGAGATCACGTAGGTCGGCCTTGTCGCGCTCGAACATGCGACGGAAGGCCTCGGCGTCGGGCTGGCCGTAGCCGGCGACGCGTTCACGCACCTCGGTGGCGGGCATGGGTCTGCGCGTCTCGCGCAGCGCGATGACGAGGTTGATGAGCCGTTCGAGGCGTTCAGTCATGGGGCTCGCAGCCTAGCCGTGAGGCAGCGGATCTCAGCCGTCACGGCGTAGCCGCGAGCCGGGGGGACCTGGCAGAACGGACGAGCCCGCCTCCTGCGATCCGGCGCTGCCTCTGAGACAATGAATATCTCCACCCGCCCACCGAGAGCCGTTTGATGTCCTCCCAGGATCGCCCGCAACCGTCACCAGCTGGTGACGGCGTCAGCCTGCGCCAACGGTTGGCGCCGTTCCTGGCCGCCGCCGGCATCGCGCTGGCCGCGGGCTGGGCCGCCACCCGCCGCGCCGCCGTGGCGTTCGGACGCTGGTGGGCCGGCACAGGCTGGCCCCGGATGGCCCAGGCATGGCGCACGGACTTGGTGCGGCTACGTCGCTGGAGCGTGGAGACGGGTCGTCCTCGGGCCGCCTCGGCATCTCGTCGCACCGGCGCGGTCATCGCGTCGGCGTCGCGGTCCATGGGTTCGGCGTCGCGCCGGACGGTCCAGGTGACCGCCACCGCCTCCCGCGCCACCGCCTCGCAAGGCGCGCGTGGGTGGTCGGCGTTGTATGCCCGCCAGTGGCCGGTGCTGCGA
>Ga0136640_10000370_pt1 | contig 17167 bp, 17 predicted proteins | sample AntDrymUQ8642106_2_FD_105498 | JGI IMG/M metagenome (GOLD analysis project Ga0136640, IMG submission 105498) | Polar desert sand microbial communities from Dry Valleys, Antarctica - metaG UQ864 (21.06) | ecosystem: Environmental > Terrestrial > Soil > Desert | place: Antarctica: Dry Valley...
ACGCGCCGTTCGGCGCCGGGCCGGGACGATCGCGCCGCGCGGCGGCGATCGTGGCGATCACCGGGGTCGTGGCGGCGGTCTTCGTCGGCGCCGGGCAGCTCGGCGCCGACGTCGGCGGCGTCATCACGGTCGGCGCGGGAATCGCGGTGATGACGCTGCTCATGACGCCGGGAACGCCGTCGCGGCGGGCGATCTTGCTTGTGGCGCTCACGCCTGTGGCGGCGGTCGCCGCGCTGGCGCTGCTTGACGTCGTGACCGGCGGCGACGGGCACTTCACGCGCACGATCCTGCGAGCCGACAGCCCGCAGGCGCTGTGGGACGTCGTCGCGCGCCGCTACACGCTGGCCTTCAACGTCCTCACGCGCGGGGCGATGCCCTTCATCACGCTGCTCGCGGCGCTGTCGGTCGCCTACGCGGTTCGCCACCGTGAGCGCATCTACGCGCCGCTGCGCGGATCGCCGGCGTGGCGCGCGGCGCTCACCGGCGGGCTGACGGCCTCGATCGCCGGCGCGCTGTTCAACGACTCGGGTCCGATCCTGTTCGTGTTCGGGGTCTTCATGCTCGGATGCGTCACGTCGTACGTGCGCAACAATCCGCTTCCGGGGGACTGAGGTTAGGATCCCGTGATGCGGATCGCGCTCGTCTCTCCGTACTCGTGGACCTATCCGGGGGGCGTGACGCGTCACATCGAGGCGCTGGCCGAGCAGTACATCGCCGCCGGCCACGACGTCCGCGTGCTGTCGCCCGTCGATCCCGACGACGCGCTGGCCCGGCGCATGCACCGCGGCGCCCGGCCGGGAGCGCGCGATCTGCCCGAATGGCTCGTGCCGCTCGGCCGCACGCTCGGCTTTCCCTCCAACGGCTCGGTGTCGAACATCCCCTACACGCCCGGCGGCGTCAGCGTGCTGCGCCGCGAGCTGCGGGGCGGCGGCTTCGACGTCATCCACCTGCACGAGCCGGTCGCTCCGTTTCCGTGCTGGGACACGCTGTGCGCGGTCGATGCCCCGCTCGTCGGAACCTTCCACTGCTACTCGGAGAACGCGATCTCCAACAACGTCGCCAACGCCCTGGGCGCGCGCCGGCGGCTGAACCGGCTACACGTGCGGATCGCCGTCTCGCAGGCGGCGGCCTGGACCGGGCGTCGGTTCTACGGCGGCAGCTACCGGATCATCCCCAACGGCGTCGACGTGTCGCCGGCGCCCGTCGCGCCCGTGCCGCGTGGCGAGGGCGAGCCACTGCGGATCGCGTTCGTCGGGCAGGCCGTCGAGCGCAAGGGGCTGCCGGTGCTGCTGCGCGCCTTCGAGGCGCTGCGCGAGCACCTGCCGGTGCGACTGGACGTCGTGGGCGTCGGAGCCGAGGAGATCGCGCGGCTGATGCTCGACGACCGCGACGTGCACGCGCTGGGTAAGTGCAGCGATGCCGACAAGCGCCGCGTGCTCGAGCAGGCCGACGTGCTGTGCGCCCCGTCGCTCGGCGGCGAGAGCTTCGGCATGGTGCTGACGGAGGCGTTCGCGGCCGGCACGCCGGTCGTGGCGTCGGACATCGCGGGCTACCGCGACGTCGTCTGCGAGGGCGTCGACGGCGTGCTCGTACCGCGCGGCGACGCGACCGCGCTGGCCGAGGTGATGCGCGACCTGGCCTTCGATCGCGGGCGGCGCGAGCGACTGGCCGCGGCCGCGGCCCGCTCCGCCCAGCGCTATGCCTGGCCACGGGTGGCGGGCGAGGTGCTCGACGCCTACGGCGACGCGATCGCGATGCCGGGGCCGCAGGGCGTGCGTGCCCGCAGCTCGGCGCGGCTCGGCCTGCGCCCGGCGGACGGGGTGCGCGTGCCCGCCGTTCGCCTGCCGACGCTCGAGCCGCCGGCGGCACCCGGTGTGACGGTCGCGCGGCCGACCGCGCGGCTGCTGCGGCGTGCTGCGGTCGGGCTCGCGGGCGTGCTGGCGGCGCTGCTGGCGGTCTTCGCGCTCAGCCGGATCGGCGTCGAGCGGATCGGCGAGGCGATGCTCTCCGCGACACCGACCTGGGTGCTGCTCGGCCTCGGGCTGATGTGCTTCTCGATGGTGCTGCGCGGCGTCGCCTGGCACGCGATCCTGCTGGCGGCGCTGCCGCGCGCGCGCGTGCGGATGGTCGACGCGCTGCAGGGGACGTTCATCGGCGTGCTGATGTCAGCGACGCTGCCCGCGCGACTCGGCGAGCCCGCGCGCGCGTTCGTCGTCGCGCGGCGGATCGGCAACGCGCGCCTGCACGTGCCCGTCGTGCTGGGAACGATCGTCTCGCAGACGCTGCTGAACATCCTCGCGCTGATCGTGCTGGGCGTCGTGATGTTCTCGACCGTCGACCTCTTCACCCAGCAGACCGCGCTGCTGCTCGTCGCGTTCGCGCCGGTCGCGATCGTGGTGGCGATGCTCGCCGCGCCGGCGCTGCTGCGCTCCGGCAAGCCGTCGCGCTTCGCGCGAGTCGCGGGCTTCGTCGCACAGGCGCGCAACGCGCTCGTGCAGGTGCGCGACGGCCTGCGCGTCTTCACCCGGCCCAGGCTCGGCGGCACGGCGGCGTTCGCGCAGCTCGCCGCATGGGCCGTGCAGTGGCTGTCGTGCTACGTCCTGCTCGTCGCGCTGGGGCTCGAGGCCCAGGCCGGCCTGGGCGCGGCGGCGGCCGTGCTGTTCGCCGTCAACGTCACCGCCGTGCTGCCGGCGACGCCGTCGAACCTCGGCGTCTTCCAGGCGGCCTGCGTCGCCGTGCTGACCGCCTACGGCGTCGGCACGGCGGACGCGCTCGCCTACGGGATCATCCTGCAGGCCGTCGAGATCGCGACGGCGATCGCCATGGGCGCACCCGCGCTCGTGAAGGAGGGTCTGTCCTGGCGCGAGGTGCGGCTGCGCGCGATGCACGCCGCGCCGGTTGAGCTCGCACCGGCGCAGGGGTTCACACGAACCGGGACGCGCGAGCCGGCCTGAGAGACCGCCGGGGTGCCGCCGTCAGGCGGGGTCGTCGGGGTGCTCGGCCTGTTCGTCGAGCTTCTCGCGCAGGTAGGCCGCCTTGTCGGCGCGCCGGTCGGCGGCTTGCTCCTCGGGCTCCGTCGCGGCCTGCTGCGCACGCTCGCGCTCGGCGTGCTCGCGCTGGATCTGCTCCAGGCGCAGGGTCTCCGTGGTGGGATCGTCGTCGCGCATGGCGATCGACACGCTAACGCCTCGGCCCCTCTGGGCAGGGGTCGATGTCGTTCGCCGGGCGGCGCCCCTGTGAGCGCCGGGCCTCAGCTCGGAGTCTCACGGAGCTCTCGCGATCAGAGCGAGCTTCTGCACGCGCGTCAGCCGCTTGATCCGCGCCTCCTCGCGCCGCGCGGCGCTCGCGTCGGCCATCGGCAGCGCCACGGCCAGCTCGACCGGCAGCCGCGAACGCGTGTAGCGGCTGGCCGTGCCGGCCCGATGGGCGCCCATGCGACGCTCGAGATCGTTCGTCCAACCGGTGTAGAGCGTGTCGTCGGCGCGGCACCAGAGCAGGTACACCCACGCATGGACCTGCGGGTCGGCAGTCATCGCGTGCATGATCCTCGCTGCGGCGACGGATGGACCGCTCGCGCTGCGGCCCCCTGTATGGTCGCGCCATCAACCGGCGGGTGGTCGTCTCCGCCGCGGGGATTCAAGGGGGAATGGATCAGATGAAGGGACTCCTGTCGACGGCTGCGTCGCGCGCCTGGATCGGCGTCGCGGTCGCCGGCCTGGTGGTCGTGGCGCTCGTCATCGGCCTGCAGCTGATCCCGCGCCTGACCGCCGGGCAGGACGTCATCGATGCGGCGAAGCCGGCGCTGACCGACCAGGCCGTCGCCGGCGAGCTCGCCGGCACCGACCTCGTCTCCCAGTACGTCGATCTCGCGGATCCGCTGATGACCCAGGGCGGAGCCGTCCGGGAGGTCCCGAAGCTCATCACGATGATCGCGCGCAAGTCCGGCGTCTCGGAGACCCGCGCGCGCCGCTTCCTGCGCCGCGAGGCACCGCACACCGAGGCGCTGCTGCGCGCGCTGCCGTTCTCGGGCGTCGCGCGCGAGCGCCGGCGCCTGACGCAGTACCTGTCGAGCACGCTCAACATCACGCCCGAGGATCTGCAGGACCAGCTCGCGCGCGACTTTCCGCGGCTGTTTCAGATGCTCGCCGAGCTGCCGAGCGTCACCGATGGCTGGCGCAGCGTCCCCGGTGTCGAGGACCTCGAGCGCTTCGACGGTCAGACGCCGGTCAAGACCGCGCCGCAGCTACGCGACTACCTGCGCGACGACCTCCTAGGGACCCTCGCCGAGGAGAAGGACCGCTTTCAGGCGCTCGCGGGCTCGGGCGGGATCGGCTACATCCCCTACCTGCTGCTGATCCTCGGCAGCGTCACGATCGCGTTCGGGCTGCTGCACGCCCGCTGGTCGGCGAGCCACCCGTCGGGACGCTTCGCCTGGGGGGGCGTCGTCGTGATCGGCGCATTGATCGTCGTGCTCGTCGGCGCGCTGCAGTACTTTCCGCGCCTCAACGGCGCCGACCGGACGATCCGCGCCCTGGAGCCGGCGTTCGACGAGCAGCGCGTCGTGGGCACCCGGGCGGGCATCGACTTCGTCGTGCAGGCGGTGCGCTTCGGCGATCCGATCGTCACGGCGCGCGGCGGCGCCGCCGCCGAGCTGCCGCGACTCGTGACGTTCGTCTCGGGACAGGCCGGCCAGCCGGAGAAGCAGGTGCGCCGCCGGCTGCAGCGGGCGGCGCCGCGGACGGTCGCACTGCTCGAGGCGGCCCCGCTGAGCGAGGTCGCCGAGGAGGTGCCCCATCTCGTCGCCGTCCTGTCGCGCAAGCTGCGCCTCGGCGGCGACCGGCTCGTGGCGTCGCTGCGCAGGCGCACGCCCGGCCTCGCCCGCGCGCTGCTCGCCGTCGGGCCGGTGACCAGCGGCTGGGACGCGATACCCGACAGCGAGGGCCTCACGCGCTTCGGCGACGACGCGCCGGTGCGCTCGATGCCCGCCTTCGCCGGCTACCTCGACGAGGACGTCATCCCGGTGCTCGAGGTCCAGCAGAACAACTTCCAGAAGCTCGCGAACACCTGGCCTGCGGTCGACGTGCTGCCCGGCCTGCTGCTTGCGGTCGGGCTGCTCGTGGCGCTCTACGGTGCGGCGATGATGTTCTTCGTGACGTCCCCGCCGGCGCGCTCCTGACGCTCGAGCGCCGCGACGAGCGAGCCGGTGTACCGGCGGTCGTCGCCGCGTTTCAACGGCGGGTGGTATGAGGACCCGAATCCGAGGCCGGAGATGACGAGCTGCCGGCGCCGCACCGCAACCGCGTCACGTGGGACGCCGATTTCACTCGGTTGGTTTCGCTGGGGCCGAGCGGCGCGCAGCCGATGCCGGGCTACGGCTTGGCCTCGCGCATGCCCTTGACCGCCGCGGAGATCTCCTCGGCTTCGAGCACGTCGGCCATGACCCCGACCTGGTCTTCCCAGACGTCGTCATCGACCAGACTGCGGAACTCCTCCTCGAGCACGTGATACACGGAGAGACCCAACTGGGCCTCGGCCAGTGCACCTGCATAGGTCGGATCGCCGAGCACAACCGTCTCGGCTGCGATCTCCGCGCTCTCTGCGTCCGGAGCTCCGAGGATGACGACCAGATTGTCGTTCCCGTGCTCGTCGGCAAGGCGCTTGATCACTTCCTGGCTATTCAGGTCCATGGCCCCCGAGGCCGTTCAGACGAAGCACTCCGTCGACGTGTGGGCGACGTGTCCGCCGGCGCTCACGACGCACGCGGCGATCGCGGGGCCCGCGATCCCGTCGCGCTCACCGAGCACGATGACCTGCTTGCTCTCGAACATGGGTGCTAACTCACCTCCTTCTTCATCTCGTGGAGGCTCTCGTCGAGCCAGGTCTTCAGCTCAGTCGGGCTGATCGTCGACGCGGCCAACCGCGCGACCTCTTCGCCGTCGTGCATGAGCAGGAAGGTGGGCAGCCCGTGGACCTTGAGGCGGATGCACACCCGGCGGGCCTTGGGCGCCTCGAGCATGACGATGGAGATGTCGTCGCGGGCCTCGGCCAGCTTCTCGACGTGGGGCTTGAGCGCCAGGCATGGCCGGCACTCCGGTCCCCAGACGTCGACGAGCGTGGTGCCGCTCGCGACCAGTTCGTCGAAGTTCTCGCGTGTCGCCTCGCTCACCGCTCCCATCCGCTCATCCTCCCACTTCGTCGTTTCTCTCGAGCAACACGCTCATGCCGTCGGACTGCTCGGACATCCGCCCCAGGAACAGGCTGCCCTTGGCGATCAGCTGTACCCGCCGAGCGCCCCCATCCATCAGCCGGGCGCGGGCGTGCGGGACGTAACACAGCGCCGATGCGATGTGGCCTTGCGTGGGGGCGAAGCCGGGCATCCCCCGCGTCTTGACGAAATCGCCCATGTCCGCGCGCTCCAAGTCGCCCCGGCGAACGGCCAGCGCGGCGAGCGTCTTGTAGTTGCGCTCGGGGACGTTGCCCGAGCCCTGGGGCTCGGTGATCTCGGGGTTGTGCAGCTCGGTGGCGTAGTCGTCGACGTCGAGCATCCCCAGGCCGAGACGATCGAGCGGAGCGATCGACAGCGCCTCCATGATCTTCGGGTTCGAGGACCCGGCGGCCACCGGATGCACGCCCACGGAGTCCAGCCGCACGCGCGGCGAGCGGCCGTCGTCGGCCTCGACGAGCAGCGCGCAGGCACCGAGCACGTCCTCCAGCACGGGCAGGCCGTGCTTGAGGTGGCCCTGGAACTTCATCCCCACCTTCGGCAGCGAGCCGCCCGCGATCACCGCGACGCGCCGGAAGACCCCGGAGGCGACGAGGCTGCTCGCGATCACCAGCGCGGGGACCGGTGCGGCACAGAAGTTCTTGACGTCGGCGCCCGAGGCGTTGTTGCAGCCGGCCGATGCCGCGACGGTCTTGGCGAGGTTGCCCCCGCCGCGCTGGTAGCGGTCCCCGATAGCCTCCTCGCCGGAGCCGATGACGTAGTCGATCGAGTCGGGGTCGATGCCGTTGTCGGCGACTAGGCGCAGGAGCGCCAGCGTGGCGCTCGCCTTGCCCGCGAGGTTCTCGAGCAGCACGTCCGCGGTCAGCGCAGCGTCGCTCTCGTGGCCGCGACGAAAGGCCCCGGCCAGGCGATCGGCGCCCAAGTGCAGCCCGAGCGCCCCCGGCTCCGCCGCGATCGCTTCGGCGTCGCCGCCCGCGGCCGCCACGCGCTCGAGGTCGAAGTGCTCGGCGAGCGGATGGCGGCCGAGTCGCTCGGCGAACACGCCGGCCTCCTGCGCACCGAGCTTGACCAGGTCGAAGTCGTCGACCGACGCCAGCAGGCCGAGGAACTCGTCTTCTGGCATGAGCTCGCCGACGCCGGCGAAGCGGCCCTCGCCGTTGGGCGCGACGCCGGCCCACGGTCGCTGCGGCAGCTGCCGCGGGTGCAGGGCGCCGAGAAACGCCTGGTGCGGCGCGTAGGCCACCGCCTGCTCGAAGGTGCGCAGGGAGCCCAGGAACTGCGCTTGCACCTCCGGGTTTCGCGGCAGCTCGCGCGACGGCTTGGAGCCGTGGCGGCAGAGGCCGGGCACGTGGGCGAGCACCGCGCTGGCTGCCGAGATCACCGGTGTGTGCATGTGGCTATTGAACTGGATCGCCGTCGAAGACCGTCGGCTCGGTGACCGGTGTGGCGACGGCGTGCAGCGCACGTTCGAGCAACTGGCGGCGCCAGGCGCGCTCCTGCTCGGGCCCGAGCTCCGGATCTCCCGTCGGGAAGGGGATGCCGCGCGTGGGCACGATGCGCGGCGCGCCGACGCGCTTGGCGATCGAGACGAGGTTGCACAGCAGTGCCGTGGGGATCCCTGCGCGCTCCAGTTCCTTCGTGAGCGTTGACCCGCAACGCGTGCCGGTTCCTCAGGTGGCGGTGAGGATCGCCGCCTGGATGTTCTGCTGGCGCAGGTCGGCGGCCCACTCCATCCCGAAGCGGCGTGCGTCGGCGACCGTGGTGCCGTTGCCCGTCGTCGCCAGGACCTCGCCGTGCAGGCGTCCGATCACGCCCTCGCGCTCCATCTCGCGGGCGATGTCGAGTGGCAGGATGCGGTTGGGATCGGCGTTGGCCCACTGGGTGGAGAAGCCGCCGTGCACCGACTCGAACTCGCCGCTGTCGGCCGAGTCGAGGCCGTCCAGCGAGTAGCGCACCCACTTCGTCGCGCGCGCGGACTCCAGCCGGTCGGGATTGCCGGCGAGCACGAATCCGCCTTCGGTCACCAGCGCGACCAGTGCCTCGGTGATGTCGGCGACGGGCGCGGCGGGGGTCACGCTGTCGAAGTCGGGGAGGGGGATCTCGGTGGCGTCGCGGTCGCCGCCGAGCCGCGTGAGCACGAGGGCGACGGCGCGCTCGGCCGCGCTGTCTTGTGCCAGGCGGTTGATGCGCGCGACCGGACCGATGCGTCCGTCCTGCGCGGTGAGCTCCTCGCCCGCCGCCACCTTGCGCGCCGCCGCGGCGAGGCGTTCGAGCGAGTCCTTCATGTGCCGCGAGATCGCGCCGCTCTCGACGACCGACGTGCCGGCGGCCTCGCCCAGGCCGGGGTTCTCGGGATGCATCGAGGCCAGCCCGTGCAGCCCCGCCTCGCTCGCCGCCGCCGCGATCCGCGCGCACGCCATGCCGTAGCGCCCGCTGGTGAAGGCGGGTCCGGCGACGATCATCTCGGCGTTGTGCTCTCGCGCTTGGGCGACGAGCTCGGCGGCGAACTCGGGGTGCGAGGCGGCGTGGTCGTCGCCGCAGATGGCCGTGGCGACGATCTCGTGCTCGTCGCCCAGCAGGCTGGCCAGCTTGCGCCCGGGTCCGAGGGCCCCGTCGCGCAGCTGCGGTCCGGTGCCCGCCGAGTCCTCGCCGCCGATGCCGGCGAAGAACTGGTTGACGTAATGGACGATCTTCATCGGGCGACCTCCGCTTCCGCGCACGTGAGCCGGCCCCAGCCCAGCGTGCTCTGCGCGCAGTAGATGGCGGCCACCGGCAGCTCGACCTCGTCGGTGGACGGCTGGTCGAGCAGGGCGACGCGGTCGCGGCCCAGCGCGCGCTCGACCGCGGGCAGCGTCATCCGCTCGTCGTAGTTGCCGGTGCTGACGAGGGCCGTGGCCTTGGTGGGTGGGACCACCAGCGGCGGCCCGGTCCCGTCGCGCCCCGCCATCTCGGCCAGGATCCCCACCGCCGTGATCCCCTCCTCCTCGAGGCGATCGAGCTTCAGCGAGACGTCGGCGTCGGCGTTTCCGCCGCCCTCCTTGGTCGCGATCGCCGCGTCGAGGTTGAGCTGAGCGCACAGCCGCGCGGCGTGAGCGGAGACGAGCTCCTTGTCAGCCTGATTGACGGGCTCGGGGCACAGCACGAGCGCCGCCAGCTCCAGTTCGTCGCAGGCGCGCAGCGCGGCGAGCACCGGATGCGTCTGGTGCAGGTAGGTCGGGTTCTTCAGCGCGGGGTGGCCGTACTGGCCGCTGACCACCGCCCCGTCATCGAGCTCGTTGGGCGAGATGACGGTCGGCAGGCCGCCCGACAGGCTGCGCCCGTAGACGAAGACGTCCTTGAACTTGCCCTGGGTCTGCAGGTTGAGGATGACCCCGACGCGCGGCTTGCCGTTGCACGTGTCTGCGGGTTCGGCGAGCTCCTCGACGGCGTCGGGCGCGGCGTCCAGGGCCGCTTCGGCGAGGTGGGCCGCCAGCTTGACGAGCCCGCGCCGCAGCGCTTGATCAACGTCCTCCCAGGAGGCGTCCTCGGCGGGCGTCCATTCGACGACGAGGTTGTGTGTCGCTGCGAGCGGGGAGAGCGCAGCCGCCGGTCCCGACATGTCGATGACCGCCTCCTGGGCGCGCGGCAGGTAGCCGGCCGCGATGACGGCCGCGCCGCGCAGGATGTGGGTCTCACCGCGCCCCGCGGGCATCGCGGGACCGAGCAACCCTGGGAACACGCCGCCCCCGCCGGCCCCCTTGGAGCAGGGCTGGATGGCGTCCAGCGCGCCGACGATCCGCACGGAGTCGCCGGGAGCGGCGCAGCCGAGCCGGACCTCGGCGAGCGCGGGGTCGCGGAGGAGGTCCTTGACGCTCGCTTCACCAACAGTGAGGCGGCCAGCTGCGTAGCTGGTGCGCTCGCCCAGTTCGAGCGCGCGCACCTCGTGGACCACCCTAGTCAGCCCGGCCTCGGCATGCATCTTCCGGATCCTTCCAGATGTCGGCGACACAGAGTTGCTCCCTGTCCGCGAGGCGCGGCAAGTGCGCGGTCGGGGCCGGTGATGCAGCGGCCGCAGGGCGCGGGGAGAGCGACGGAGCATCGGCCGCGAGCGCGGAGCTCTCGGGCTTCGAGATGAACCCGGCCGCGCGGCGGCGTGCCGTAGAGGTGGCACAAGCGAACGGCTCCCTCCCGCCGCCGCCCCTTCTCGCGCAGACGAGTGCTGTTGATGGCATCCGATCACGGCTTGCGAAGGTGCGTGATCGCGAGCGCGCGAGTGAGACCAGCATCAACCTGTGCCATGAGCCAGTCCGGCAGCGCACCGACGCGGTCCTCCAGAGCACGGCGATCGAGGGAGGCGATCTGTGTGACCTTGACGACGCAATCGGCATCGAACGCGTCGATCTCGACGGGAACCGAGACGTTGCCTGGAAGTGCCGCGAGTTGCGTGTTGGTCGTGAGCACTGCAACGGTCACCGTGCGAAGCTCGGAACGGTTGTAGGCGTCGGCACTGATGATCACCACCGGGCGCCGCAGCGCGGGGGCAGAGCCTCGGGGTAGACCAAGGTCGGCCCACCAGACTTCGCCCCGGTTCACTCGCGTGGATCGCCGGCCGCCAACGCTGCTGCGGCGGCGTCTGTGAACTGATGATCGGGCCTGAGCCCGCCAACCACGCGATTGATGGCATCTGTCGTGCCATCGTCGTCAAGGCTCGCAAGCCAGCGCTCTGCCGCGCGAGCGAAGAACTCGCTGCGCGAAACGCCAAGCCGTTTCGCGGCGTCGTCGACGCGGCGAAAGGTGTCGTCGGGAAGCGAGATGGCCGTCTTCACGGCTCTGAGTATAACCGGGTCATACCCTCGATCAAACCGTCCGGTCGCTCGCTCAGACGTCGGGCGCAGAGGTCCCGTTTCACGCGTGCAAGGAGGGCCCCGGCTCGAGCCGGGGCCGCGCTGCGCCCTGGCGCTGCGACGTGGCCGGCGTGGTATGCGCTACCGGTTCGCCCCCGGTTCGCCAACGGGTAATGTCGATCGCAATCCATGTGCTCTGACGCCCACCCGATGCCCGGCCCGGCGACAGCGCCGTGAGCGATTCGCACGCGGCAACGCCCGTCGCGCTGACGTCGCTCTCGCACGGCGCGGGCTGCGGATGCAAGCTGCCGGCGGCGGCGCTGCTGCCGATCGTCCGGGGGCTGCCCACCGTCGACGAGCCGCGGCTGCTGGTCGGCTCCAACACGGCCGACGACGCCGCGGTGTTCAAGCTGAACGACGAGATCGCGCTCGTGATGACGATCGACTTCTTCACGCCGATCGTCGACGATCCCTACGACTTCGGGCGGATCGCGGCGGCGAACGCGCTCTCGGACGTCTATGCGATGGGCGGGGTGCCGCTGGCGGCAATGAACGTCGTGGCGTTCCCACTCGAGCAGCTCGGCGGAGACATCCTGCGCGAGATCCTTCGCGGTGGCGCGGACATCGCCGCGGTCGCCGGCATCGCGGTCGTCGGGGGGCACTCGATCGACGACCCCGAGCCGAAGTACGGGATGTCGGTCACCGGCACGGTGCACCCCGGCGAGCTCATCTCGAACGCCGGCGCAAAGGCCGGCGACGTGCTCGTGTTGACCAAGCCGCTCGGTGTCGGCGCGATCACCACGGCGCGCAAGCGCGGCGTGCGCGACGACGCCCTGCTCGCGCACGCGGTGGAGACGATGACCCGGCTCAACGATGGCGCCTCGGTCGCGGCGCGCGAGGCAAAGGCCCACGCCATGACCGACGTCACCGGCTTCGGGCTGCTCGGCCACCTGCACAACCTGGGGCGCGCGAGCGGCGTCGCGGCGGTGATCGACGCGTCCTGTGTGCCTGCGATCGACGGCGTGCTGGCGCTGCTCTCAGGCGACGATGCCCTATCCGGCGGCAGCCGCCGCAACCGCGACTACGCCGAGACGTTCACGACGTTCGCCCCCGACGTCGAAGAGGCTCGGCGGCGCCTGCTGTGCGATGCCACGACGTCGGGTGGGCTGCTCGTCGCGGTCGCGCCCGAGGCCGCGCCGTCCCTGCCGGGCCCGATCGTCGGCGAGATCGTCGCCGGTGAGCCGGGCGACATCTCGGTGCGATGATCGCCGTGCACGGGCTACCTCAGCCTGGAGCGGCCCGGGCCCGGTGGCCCATCCGGTCTTCAAAACCGGCGGGGCGCGGCACACCGCGCTGGAAGGTTCGACTCCTTCGCCGTTCCGTATGAGCGACCGCGACAAGCTGCGCGACCTCCCGTCCGTCGACCGGCTGGCGACCGCGGTCGCGCGCGCCGAGCTGCAGGCGCGGCGCGAGGAGCTGGTCAACGGCGACGATGCGGGCGCCGAGAGGACGGTCGACCTCGTCGCACGCGCGCGGGCGCGCCTGCGCCCACGGCTGCGGCGCGTGCTCAACGCGACCGGCGTCGTCGTCCATACGAACCTCGGCCGCGCCCCGCTCGCCGCCGAGGCGCAAGCCGCTGTCGCGGCCGCCGCGGACGGCTACTGCAACCTCGAGCTCGACCTCGCCGCAGGAACGCGCGGCTCGCGCCACGCGCACGTCGAGGAGCTGCTCAAGGAGCTGACCGGCGCGCAAGCGGCCATCGCGGTCAACAACTGCGCGGCGGCGGTGCTGCTCGCCTGCGCCGCGCTTGCGGGCGGCCGCGACACCGTCGTCTCACGCGGGCAGCTGATCGAGATCGGCGGCGGCTTCCGGATCCCCGAGATCCTCGAAATCGCGGGCACGCGGCTCGTCGAAGTGGGCACGACGAACCGCACGCGCCGCGCCGACTACGAGGCGGCGCTGGCTGCCGGGGGCGAGCGCATCGGGGCGATCCTGCGCGCGCATCCGTCGAACTTCAGGACCATCGGCTTCGTCGCCGAGGTCGAGATCGAGGAGCTCTGCGACCTGGGCACGGCGGTGATCGACGACGTCGGGTCCGGCGTGCTCACGGACGACGTCGAGCTGCTCGCAGGCGAGCCGCCGGTGCGCCGATCGGTCCGCGCAGGCGCCGCGCTCACGGCGTTCTCGGGCGACAAGCTGCTCGGCGGCCCGCAGGCGGGGTTGCTGGTCGGAACGCGCGCGGCGGTCGATGCGTGCCGCCGCCATCCGCTTGCGCGGGCCGTGCGGATCGACAAGCTGTCGCTCGCCGCGCTCGAGGCGACCCTCGCCCTGCATCGCGACCCGGCGGCCGCGCGCCGCGCGCTACCGGTGCTAGCGATGCTCGAAGCCGACGACGCGACGCTGAGCAGGCGCGCGCACGAGCTCGCGGCCGCGACCGGTGGCACGGTCGTCGAGTCGACGGCGCGCGTCGGCGGCGGCGCGCTGCCGCTACTCGAGCTGCCGGGGCCGGCGGTCGCGATCGACCCCGGCCCGGCCGGCGCAACCGCGCTCGCCGCGGACCTGCGAGCAAGCGATCCGGCGGTCGTGGGCCGTCTCCACGACGGCCGGCTGCTGCTCGACCCGCGCACGCTGACCGACGGCGAGGCGCGCGAGGTTGCGCGCGCGGTGCGCGCCGCTTTACCGTGAGCGCCGAGCACGCGTGCCCGGCTGGCCCGCACAGACTCGCCGACGGGTGGCCAATCACCTTTACGATGATGCTACGGTTGTAAAGGATGAGCAAGGTGTCCGGTAAGAACCAGGTCACGATCCCGGTGAGCGTCTTGCGCGCTGCAGGACTCTCAGCTGGCGACGATGTCGTTGTTCGCGTCGCCGGACAGGGCCGCATCGAGGTTGAGCGCGCCGACGATCTGATCGCGCGGTTCGCTGGCAGCCTCCCAGCCGGGACGTACCCGCCTGGGCACCTCGACGGGCTGCGCGACGAGTGGCGCCAGTAGCTCTCGACGCCGACGTGCTGATCGCGTTTCTCGACGCGTCCGATGCGCAGCACGAGACCGCGGTCGACGCGCTGCGCCCCCGCCTCGCGACCGGCCAGCAGCTCTTGATCGCCGCCAGCGTGTACGCCGAGATCCTCGTGCGCCCCCTCCAACGCGGCAGCGGCCACGCCGTCGACGCGTTCATCGACGCCATCAGCGCAGCGATCGTGCCGATCGATCGCGTCATCGCGCGGCGCGCGGCGAAGCTGCGCGCCGCACACCGCGCTCTGCGCCTACCCGATGCGATCTCACTGGCGACTGCGCTGGTCGTCGGTGCCGAGTACGTCACGCTCGATCGCCGCCTCGGCAAGATCGCCAAAGTCGAACGGTCAGCCAGCTGACCGATGACCGCATCACCGGTCCGGCCCAAGCGCACGCGGCCCTGACGCTCGGGACCGCCGGTCACATCGATCACGGCAAGACGGCGCTCGTGCGCGCGCTGACCGGCGTGGACACCGACCGCCTTCCCCAGGAGCAGGCGCGCGGCATGTCGATCGAGCTCGGGTTCGCCCCCCTGCTGCTGCCCGGAGGGCGACACGTCTCGGTCGTCGACGTGCCGGGCCACGAGCGGTTCGTGCGGACGATGGTCGCCGGCGCGACCGGGATCGACCTGTATCTCATGGTCATCGCCGCCGACGACGGCGTGATGCCACAGACGCTCGAGCACGCGGAGGTGCTCGCGGCACTGGGGATCGAGCGCGGCGTCGTCGCGATCACCAAATGCGACCGCGCGTCCCCGCAGCGAGCCGCCGCGGAAGCCGCCGAGCTGCTCCCCGGCGCCGAGGTCGTGGCGTGCTCGGCGCGCACAGGCGACGGCATGGCGGAGGTCGCGGCGGCGCTCGAGCGCGTCGCGGAGCGTGTGACGCCGCGCGGCGTAGCCCGCCGGGAGGGGGCGGCCGTGCTGCACGTCGACCGCGCGTTCACGATCCACGGCGCCGGCACGGTCGTCACGGGGACGCTGTGGTCGGGCACCCTGGCGGCGGGCGACACGCTCGACCTGCTGCCCGCGCAGCGGCGCGTCCGTGTGCGCTCGCTGCAGGTGCACGACGAGCCGGCCGAGCGGGCGCACGCGGGGCAGCGCGTGGCGGTCAATCTCGCGGGGATCGCTCTGCGCGAGGTGGCTCGTGGCGATGCGCTCGCCGATCCGGCGGCGGGGGTCGTGCCGACGCAGGTCATCGACGCGGCGCTGGACCTCCGCGAGGAGCTGCGCGGCCGCCGCGTCATGGTGCATCACGGCACGCGGGCGCTGCCGGCGCGGCTGGCGGCGCTCGGTGCCGGCCTGTGGCAGGTGCGCCTCGAGGCACCGCTGCTCGCCGCCGCGGGCGACCGGCTCGTCATGCGCTCGGTCGCGCCGCCCGACACGCTCGGCGGCGGCACGGTGCTCGATCCGCGTGCGCGCCGGCATGGTCGACGCCCCGACCTGCTGACGCGCCTCGAGCGGCTACGGCGCGGTGAGCCGGAGCCTTCGTCCGCAGCGCCGCCGGCGCAAGCGCCCGGACCGGCGGCCGCCGCGGCTCCGTCGGGTCCGGCGCTCGAACCTGCCGCGATCGAGCTCGCGGAGCGGCTGCTCGCGGCCGGCCACGAGCCGCCCTCGCGCGCGGACTTGGGCGCAGACGTGGCGCAGCTGCCTGCGCTGATCCAGGCGGGCGTCGCCGTCCGGATCGGCCGGAACCTCTACGCGCACCGCGACGCCCTCGGGGTCGTCGCTGATCGCGTCGGCGCGATCATCGCGAACGAGGGCGCGGTGACGCTCGCCCGCCTGCGCGACGAGCTCGGGACGTCGCGCAAGTACGCCGAGGCGCTGCTCGAGCATCTCGACCAGGCGCGTTACACGAAGCGCCTGCCCGACGATCGGCGCGTGCTGCGCCCCCGGCGGTGAGCGGGCGCGACGAAGCGCTCTCGGCCGAACGCCCTATGCCGGCTCGACCGGCAGGCCAGCGGCGCGCCAGGCTCGAAAGCCGCCGACGAGATCGGTCGCGCCGGCAAATCCGAGTTGCTGCAGCGTGGCTGCGGCAAGGCTCGACTGATACCCCTCGTCGCACATCACTATCACGCGGCGCTCGAGACCGCCGACGCGGTCGTCGTGCGCCTCACAACTGGGATCACAGCGCCATTCGAGCACGTTGCGCCCGAACCAGATCGTGTCGGGCACGATCCCATCGGCGGCACGCTGCGACGCCGAGCGGATGTCGATCACGAGGGCGCCGCCGCTGATCGCCTCGCGCACCTCGTGCGGCTCGACGCGGACAAGCCCCGCGCGCGCCTGCGCGAGCAGCTGATCGATCGTCATGCGCGCCGCCATCGTGCTCAGGATCTCAAAGGGCTAGACCCTATGGATGGCCGCCCGACCGTCCGGTCGTGATGTGAGGGTCGGCACCAGCGCATGAGATGCGCGGGTTGAGGGCCCAGGAGCGGCCTGGGCCCCTACCGCAATCATGGGGGTGCCGACATGACACAGGTTCGCAGCTGGGTCGGGCTGGACGTTCATTCGGCGATGGTGGTTGCCGCCTGCATGGATCGTGAGTCCGGCGAACTTCGGATGCGACGGCTGCCGGGCGCGACGAGCGACATCGTGGCGTTCTGTGCCGCGCTGCCTGCGCGGCGCCGGGCAAGATCGAGCGCCCGACGTCTGACCGTGTGAAGACCGATGAGCGTGCCGGTCCGGGCTCTGCGCCGCGGTCGTCACCTCGCGATTGTCCAGGGCTCGACGTCGGCCAGCCCGGGAATCGGCGGCGCCGGAGCACCGCCTCCACATCTACGTCCGCGGTCACGGCCTCGGCGGCGCCGGGCACGCGGCGCGCCTCGGCAAGCGCCTGCGCGGGCCGCAGCAGGGCCTTGGAGGGCATGCACGCGTAGAACGAGCACTCGCCTCCGACGAGGTGAGACTCGACGATCGCGGTCGCGTGCCCCTTCGCGGCCACGCGCCCGGCGAGCGCCTCGCCGGCCGGCGCGCTCCGATGACGATCACGTCGTAGGTCTTCGGGCTCATCGCGTGCTCCGATCGGGTTGGCGGTGTTCAGACATGAGCTCAGGCGCCCTGACCGGCGCTGCGCATGAGCCCGCCGTCCATCACATACTCAGACCCGGTG
>Ga0136640_10000371_pt1 | contig 17144 bp, 17 predicted proteins | sample AntDrymUQ8642106_2_FD_105498 | JGI IMG/M metagenome (GOLD analysis project Ga0136640, IMG submission 105498) | Polar desert sand microbial communities from Dry Valleys, Antarctica - metaG UQ864 (21.06) | ecosystem: Environmental > Terrestrial > Soil > Desert | place: Antarctica: Dry Valley...
TCATTCAAGGTGCGGCTGCCAGTAGGCACGGGGGTCTCGGGCGGACTTACCCACCCACTCGATGAGCCCCTCGCGCGCGAGGGCCTTCAGGACCCTGATGGTGGAAGGCCGCGAGGCGCCGAGGGCGGTCATGACGTGTCCGGTGCTGACGCGACTGCCTTCGCGGACGGTCCGCATAGCCTGCCTCCATGTCCGCGGCAGCCGGGCGTCGAGAGCTCGGTCGACCTTGGATGCTCGGAGCACGAGCTGCACGCTTCCACATGTCTGGTGGTACTCCGGGTCGGCCAAGCCAGCGAGGCGCATCTCTTCGATCATGCGCTGTATGCCCTCGCCGAACTCTTGGCCGAACCGCAGATCGGCGCACACTCTGGCGATCCTCGGGTTACGTGCGAAGCGCACCAGCGACTCTGGGTTCGTGAGATCGACGATCCCGGGGAATCGGCCGGGGCTCTCGAACTCGAGGTGATCGTCGAAGATCGTAATGCGGATGTGATCGCCAGCGATCGAGTACGAACGGTGCACGACTGCGTTCACCAGCCCCTCCATCCATGCGTCCTCGGGCACGATGCCGATCGGGCCGAATCTGCCGTCGGAGCCCAATGCGCTCCGAGTTGGCAGGTGTTCCTTGATGGCTGCCCGCGCTCCACGCAGCTGGTGCGGGATGGGGCCTTCGATGCGGACATCGGCCAGGAGCTGCTGTCGCGATCCCGTCTCGGCGGTGGTGCCACGGTGGCGCACCACACGGACGTGGGCATGGGGCATGACGTCCTGCGGGTGCCGACCGAACAGCAGGACGCCTCCGACCGTCGGCCGATCCGCTCCGAGCACGAGACCCCGCGCCTGGAGGAGTCGGATCGGGTCCTGGGCGCCGACCGCTTCGGCGTACCCGGCGAGGAGCTCGTCATCCAGGTCGCCTTCGCTGGGTGAGTGCTCGTACGCCGCTTGGGCCCGGTCGAAGGTGAGCTCTCTCCGTTGGAGAAACGACAGCTCGCGGTTCTCGTCACCGACCCGGAGAAAGACCTTGTCGGCCTTGGTGGCGTAGACGGTCTGATCCCCGACCGCTACTCGAATGACCACAACCTGGAGCACTCGGTCGTCGGCTCCGGTGACGGAGACGGTCTCCACCCGAGCTGTGACCGCCGGCTCCGTGTGGTCCAGGCAGAGCTGCTGGAGGTCATTCAGACGAGACGGCGACACCCCGTCGACCAAGCCGTTCGAAGCACCGACGATCAAGACGCCGCCCTCTGCGTTCGCAAAGGCGATGGCGGTCTCGGCCGCCTTCTTGGCAGTGATGATCGGCCGAAGTAGGGACAGATTTAGGGATGCCGACCGGCCCCACGTCGCTGGACCCGCTCCGGACCTCCGGACCGCCCGTGACCTGCGAATCTGTCTGGCGCGCTTGGAGGGACTCGAACCCCCAACCTTCTGATCCGTAGGCGGTTCCGACGGGTCCGTCTCGTGTTGTCGAATGCTGTTCTACCAGGTCAGGTGCGGTGCGCGGTCCGGCGGGTGTCGCCGAACCCGGGCCGGTGACGCCTGGTGGAGTGCCAATCGGGTGCCAAGTCCCGGTCGTGTCGGCCGCGATCGACGGAGATCCGCTAGATGTCAGCCTCGACTACGAGTCGTCGACCTGTCGCTCCGCTCGGCCCACGAGCGATCGGACCGCGTTCAGGAGTGGCTCGAGCTCGTTGGCCACCACGTCTTGCACGATCGCGTGGTCGGTGTCGAAGTAGCGATGTGCGAGGTGATCGCGCATCCGGGCGATGGCCTTCCAGGGGGCGTCGGGTTCAATCTCGAGAAGGTCGGGACTGATGCCCTTCACCGCCTCGCCGATCTCGATGAGTCGGACGCGGACGGCGTCGTAGACCAGGCCGTCGTTGAGATCGCCCCTGGTCAAGTGGTCCTTGCTCGCCTCGATCACGTCGGCGAGGCGGGATGCGTCATGTCGACTCACACGGGAACGTGGGGGTCACGGGAGGACGACCGTGCGGCCGCCGAGCAGGAACACACGGCCCTCGGCATGAGCCTTCACGGCTCGGGCGAGGACGACCCGCTCCACGTCGCGACCGGCGACCCGCATCTCTTCTGGACCGTGACCGTGCGAGACGCGGGCGACGTCCTGGTCGATGATGGGGCCCTCGTCGAGGTCGGCGGTCACGTAGTGCGCCGTGGCCCCGATGACCTTCACGCCACGCGTCCAGGCCCGGAGGTAGGGCCGAGCCCCCGTGAAACCGGGAAGGAACGAGTGGTGGATGTTGATGGCCCGGCCGGCCAGCTGGTGGCACACATCGTCGGACAGCACCTGCATGTACCGGGCCAGCACGACGAGGTCGATGTCCTGGCTGACGACCAGGTCGAGCAGCCGGGCTTCGGCCGCCGGCTTGGTCTCCGGGGTGACCGGGACGTGCTCGAAGGCCACGCCGCTGAGCTCTGCGAGCGGGCCGAGGTCCGGGTGGTTCGACACGATGAGGGGGATCTCGATCGGCAGCTCGGCCGCCCGCCAGCGGTAGAGCAGGTCGACGAGGCAGTGGTCGTAGGTGGAGACCATCACCAGGGTGCGCGTCAGCCGATCCCAGCGGCGAACGGCCATGTCGGCACGCAGCTCCGAGGCGCACCCCTCGAGCGCCCGCTCGATCTCCATGGGATCGTCCCCCGGTGCGATGAACCGCGTGCGCATGCAGAAGGTCGAGGTCACCTCGTCACCAAACTGCGCGCTCTCCACGATGTCGGCACCCAGATCGAACAGGCCCTTGGACACCTTCGCGACGATCCCCGGCCGGTCGGCGCAGGCAATGGTCAGCAGGTAGGCGGTCACCGTGCGCCTCGCGGCATCGAAGAGGTCATCGCAGGTCACCGCCGGTGGGTTCGATGCCGAACTCTGCACCAGCGTCGAGCAGGGCGTCGAACAGGAACTGGCCCGACGAGCGCTCGCAGTGCAGCAGATAGGAAGGTGTGTCGGCCCCGTCGTCACTGCCCTCCAGGGCGGCGATGTCATCGCGCACCACGTCGGTGACCACCTCGGCCACGCTGCTGCGGAAGGCGGAGCCGTCGGGCGTAACGCGGTCCGAGAGGTCGATGGCACACACCTTGGCCAGCGCGTTCGCGGCCTCGGCTCCAGTGAGGCGCACCAACGCCCGGCCGTGGGTGATGTCGATCAGGCTCACGAACATGTCTTCGTCATGGGGTGGGCCCGTGCCGCCCAACAGGGTCCACTCGCAAGGTCCCGACCCCACGACCAGTGTCGTACCCTCGCGCACGGCCCGGCCGAAAGGCACCGGTAGGGCGTCGACCCCCTTGACCAGCCGCTTGGCCACCGGCGTGCAGTCGGTCAAGGTCAACCCGGCCGAGGAGCGCCGATCAGACACCTCCCACCCGCCGCGCACCACGACCGGGGGCGTCGGGGCGATGGGACTGCGGGCCACGGGCTCAGCCACGCAGGCGCTCCCCCGCAGGGTCGAAGTGGGCGAGCTGAGGGGTGACGGTGGCCTCGATGCGCCTTGCGTCGGGGAGCTGGACCGTGACCACCGTCCCCGGCTCCTGGAGGTGGGGCGCCACGAACCCAAGGCAGATGGAGCGGCCAAGGGTCGGGGACCACCGGCTCGAGGTGATCCGGCCCACGATGTGGTTGGCGCCCTCGACGATCTGGCTGGCCTCCGCCGGCACTACCGAGGGGTCCACCGGCTGGAGCGCGACGAGCATCGGATGCTCGTTGCGCTGGAGCTGCCAGGCGAGCTCCGGCTGGCCGGCGAAGTCGTCCTTGTCCAGCTTGATCAACCCGCCGAGGGCGGCCCCATATCCCTGGGTGAGCCCGTCGGTGTCCTGGCCCACGATGGCGTGACCCTTCTCGAGCCGCATGATGCGCTGGGCCTCGACCCCGAAGGGCGTGGCGCCGAGATCGGACCCCCGCTCGAGCAGCGCCTCCCAGACGTGCAGCCCGTACCCCGCCGGCACGTGGATCTCGTAGCTCAGCTCCCCCGTGAACCCGATGCGCCACATGAAGCAGCCGTCGACGCCGGCGATGGACCCCGTCCGCACGTTCATGTAGGGGAAGGCCTCGGGGGACAGGTCGACATCCCCGGCCAGGCGCCCGAGCAGGTCGCGGCTCCGGGGCCCGGCCACGTTGATGCTGGCGTACGCGGTGGTCACCGGGGTGACGTGGACCTTCCAGTCACGGCGCTCGGTCTGAAGCCAGCTCTCGACCCACTCCCACACGGTGGCGGCGCCGGAGGAGGTGGTCGACATGAGGTAGTGGTCCGGCCCGAGGTGGCCAGTGACCCCGTCGTCGAGGACCACGCCGTCCTCAGCGCACATGACCCCGTAGCGCACCGCGCCGATGGCCAGCTTGGACCACTTGTTGACGTACAACAGGTTCAGCAGGTTCGGGACGTCGGGCCCGCGCAGGTCGAGCTTGCCGAGCGGGGTGACGTCGATGACCCCCACGTTGGCCCGCACGTTGCGCACCTCGGCGGCCGGGTCTCCGTAGTGGTCGGGGCGGATCCACTGGCCGGCGACGAGGGGAATCGCGCCGTGGGCTTCGTGCCACGGCTGCATGGGCGAGTAGCGCACCGGCTCCGAGATCCGCCCGGCCAACGCACCGAGCGTGACGGGGGCGTGGGGCGGGCGCCAGACCGTGGTGCCGGTGTCGGTGATGCTGCGCCCCGTGGCCTCGGCCAGGATGGCCACGGCGTTGACCGTCTCCAGCTTGCCCTGGGCCGCGCCCATGGTCACGGTCGTGTAGCGCTTGACCAGCTCCACCGAGTCGTAGCCCTCGTGGGCGGCGGCGACGATGTCCTTGGAGGAGATGTCCTCGGACAGGTCGACCATGCCGTGGGTGCGCCCCCGGAAGCGCGCCGGATGGGGCAGCACCTCCAAGGCGGGCACGGGTCCCTCGCCAGTGGCGGCCCGCCGGCCGACCGCCCGGGCGTGGTCGACGAGCTGATCCAACGATCCGTCGCCGGCCAGGCCACCGGTGGCGAGCACGCCGGGCGGGATGTCGTTCCCGGGCACGAAGCGAGCGGCCTCGGGCCGGTAGACGGGCCGGTCACCCGCCATGTTGAGCAGCGCGGTGGGAGCGGTCCAGCCCACCGCGGTGACGACGAGATCGCATGCCACCTTGCTGCCGTCGCCCAGCTCCACCGAGGTGACGGACCTGCCCCCGGACACCCGTACCACGTCGCCTCCACGGCGGGCGTCGACCAGCTCGGCCACCTCGACGCCGATCCGTGCGAGGTCGGCGGCGGCCGCGTCGCCCTCCGGGTTGGCGCTGAGCACCACCGCCCGTCGGCCGGGCCGGACGGCGTGGAGGTTCACCAACCGGCGCACCGCGGTGGAGAGCATGACGCCGGGCGTGTCGTTGCCCTCGAAGACGTAGGGCCGTTCGATCAGTCCGGGGGCGACGACGAGCGTGCCGACCCGGGCCTTGATGAGGCGCTCGCGCACATGGGGGAGGTCGCGCTGCACGACCCCGACCCAGTTGTCGTCGTAGCGCCCCGTGACCGCCGAGTTGGTCAGGACCTCGATGTCGGGCTGGGCCGCCACCGCGGCCCGGAGCTCGTGCAGCACGTCCAGGTCTCCGACGCCGCCCCAGCGCAGGTGACCGCCCAGCTCGTACTCCTCCTCGACGAGCATCACCGCCGCGCCTGCCTCCGCGGCGGCGACCGCGGCCGCCATCCCGGCCGGACCGCCGCCGGCCACCAGCACCTGGGGGTGGGCGTAGCGCTTGTCGTAGGAGCCGTGGGCCGAGTCGGCGGGCAGACGTCCGCCCGCCGCGAAGCGTCGGAGGACCTTCTGGTACTGCGGCCACAGACGCTGCGGCTTGATGAAGGTCTTGTAGTAGAAGCCGGCGGTCAGGAAGCGCCCAAGGGCCTGGTTCGCGGCCCGGACGTCGAGGCCCAAGGATGGCCACACGTTCTGGGGTGTCACCTGCATGCCCCCCTCGGCCCGGCGGTGCGCAGCGCGGACGTTGGGCTCATCGCCCACCTGCACCATGCAGCCGGGATCGTGGAACGAGGCGGTGAGGATCCCTCGGGGACGGTGGTACTTGAAGCTGCGCGAGAAGGTGCGCACGCCGGCCGCGGCCAGAGCGGAGGCGATGGTGTCGCCGGCAAAGGCCGGGTAGGAGCCTCCGTCCCATGTGAAGCGGAACGGGCGACTGCGGTCGATGACCTCGCCGGGCTGAGGGCCCAGCCGGTGGGTGGCCGTTCGCTGGCTGGCGTTCACGACGCGTCGACCCCGTCGCCCATCTCCACCGGTGTGCCCGCCAAGGGTGCCGGCTCCGACCCGGCCAGCCAGGTCCGGCGGTACTGGTTGGTCACGGTGTGGCGCTCGGCGCCGAAGTAGGCGCGGCAGCCGGCCCGGTGGTACCAGCTCTCGGTCGTCCAGCCTGCGGGGTTGCGGCGGAGGTAGAGGTACGCGCGCCACTGCTCGGGCGTGGCCGACGCAGGGTCGGGGCGAGCGGTCGTCTCGCCCACGTGACGGAACTCCGAGACGTTGCGCGGCCCGCAGTGGGGACAGGGCACCAGGATCATCGGCTCAATGCCCCACCGCCGCCGCGCCCTTCTCGCCCACCAGCCGTCCCTCGCCGAAGCGGGCCAGGTCGAAGCCGGCGATGTTCTCGGGTGTCTTGCCCGTGGCCAGCAGCCTGGCCATGGCCTCGCCCGCCACCGGGCCGGCCTTGAACCCGTAGGTGCCCCATCCCACGTCGACGAAGAAGCCCTCGACGGGCGTGATCCCCATCACCGGACTGAAGTCCGGGGTGATGTCGCACAGACCCGACCACTGCCGCAGGACCCGGAGCTGGGCGATCGAGGGCATGAGCTCGAGCACGTGGCCGGCCAGCTCCTCGGTGAAGCCGAGCGAGCCGCGCACCGAGTAGGACGTGTAGGGGTCGGTGCTGGCGCCGAATACCAGCTCGCCGCGGTCGGTCTGGCTGACGTAGACGTGGAGCGTGCCGGAGACGACCACTGCGCCGAGGAACGGCTTCACCGGCTCGGTGACCGCGGCTTGGAGCGGATGGGTGACGATGGGCAGGCGCACGCCGGCCATGTCGGCCACCAAGGTGGCCCACCCGGCCGTGCAGTTGACGACCACTGGCGTGGCGATGCGTCCCCGATCCGTGATGGCACCGGTGACGCGGGCCCCATCGGTCTCGATGCCGACCAGTTCGGTGCCCTGGTGGATGTGCACGCCTCGGGCGTCGGCCCCTCGTGCGTACCCCCACACCACGGCGTCGTGGCGGATGATGCCGCCGGGAGGGTGGTAGAGGGCACCGAGGATGGGGTAGCGGGTGTCCCTGGAGACGTCCATGGAGGGAACCAGCCGCTTGATCTCCTCCGGGCCGATCACCTCGGAGTCGACGCCCTCCAGCTTGTTCACCTCGGCCCGCCACCGCATGGTGCGCAGCGAGCCGTCGTTGTGGGCCAGGGTCAGGTGGCCTCTCTGGGAGAACATCACGTTGAAGTTCAGGTCGGCCGCCAGCGACTCGTACAGCTTCACCGACCGGTCGTAGAAGCGGACCCCTTCGGGGGTCAGGTAGTTGGAGCGGATGATCGCCGTGTTGCGTCCCGAGCCGCCCCCGCCGATGTACCCCTTCTCGATCACCGCCACGTTGGTCATCCCGTGGTTGGCGGCCAGGTAGTAAGCGGTGGCCAGCCCGTGGACGCCCCCTCCGACGATCACCGCGTCGTAGGTGGAGGCCAGGTCGTGGGCCCGCCAGGCGCGCGGCCACTCCGTGTGGCCGATGCCGTGACGCAGCAGGCCGAACGCGGAGTAGCGCGCCGTGTGCTTGGAGCCTGGTTGCACTACTTGCCGATGAGGCCCTCGTCCTCCAGGAAGGTGCGGGCCACGTCCTCGGGCTCTTCGCCGTCGACGTCGGCCTTCTCGTTGAGCGCCAGGATGGTCTCGTTGTCGAGGGCCTCGGAGATCGGGGCGAACAGCTCCTCGACCTTGTCGGCGCCCTCCACGCCCGTCCCGATGTTGAGCGACGGCAGGTAGCTGGCGAAGAACTGCTCGTCGTCCTCCAGCACCGTCAGCCCGAGGGCCTTGATGCGGCCGTCGGTGGCGAAGACCTCTCCAAAGGTGCAGGGATCACCATCATCGGTCGAGGTGTACACCAATCCCAGCTCCAGCTCGGACACCTCGAACTTGACGTCGTAGGCCGTCTCCAGGCCGGGCAGGCCGTCGTCGCGGCTGAGGAACTCCGCCGCCGCGCACAGCGTGAGGGCGTCGGGGTTGTCCTCCTTCAGGGCGGCCAGATCGGACAGCGAGGACACCCCGAGCTCCTCAGCGTTCTCGTTGCTGGTGGCGATGGCGTAGGTGTTGTTGAACGGCGCCGGCTCGAGCCAGGTCACGCCGTTCTCCTCCTGATCGGCCTCGGCGACGGCGTCGTACTGCTCCTGCTCGCCCGACACCGGCTTGGTGTTGCCGAGGTGGTTGATCCACCCGGTGCCCGTGTACTCCCAGTACATGTCGATGTCGCCCGACAGCAAGGCCTTGCGCACCGTGTCGGAGCCGACCAGGCCGGTCTCGTCGCTGACGTCGGCGCCTGCGTCCTCCAGGACCTGGAGGGTGATCTGGCCGAGGATGAGCTGCTCGCCGAACTCCTTGGAGCCCACCTTGAAGCTCATCCCCGAGAGGTCGACGCCCGCGTCGTCGCCGGCCGCGGTGGTGTCGCTGCCCTCGTCGGTGATGTCGGTCGTGTCCCCTGCGGTGTCATCGTCGTCGCCGCAGGCGGCCCCGAACAGGGCGAAGACGGCGAACAGCGCCAGTACTCGCCCGATGGTCTTGTGTGTCCTCATGTGGTGTCTCCCTTTCACGGTGACGGTTGCAGCACTTACAGGCCCTTGGGCCGGAGTATGTCCTCGACGACGCCACCGACCCAGTCGACGAAGAGGGCGAGGATGGCGGTGAGCACAGCGCCGGTGATGATCGTGGTGTTCCGGCTAGTGGAGATGCCGGCGCTGATGATGTCGCCCAGGCCACCGGCGTTGGTGAAGGTGGCCAGGGTAGCGGCACCCACGTTGATCACCAGCGCCGTCCGCACGCCGGCGAGGATCACCGGCACCGCCAGGGGGAGCTCGATGCGCAGCAGCACCTCCAGCTTGGTCATCCCCATGCCCCGGGCGGCCTCAATCAGGCTCTGGTCGACCTGCTGCAGACCCACCATGGTGTTGCGCAGCACCGGGAGCGCCGAGTACGCGACCAGGGCGACGATGGCCGGCTGGAAGCCGATCTCCCAGGTCAGGGCGAGCAGGACCAGCACGCCGATGGAGGGGACCATCTGGCCGACGTTGGCCAGGCCGATGACCCCAGGTGTGACCCATCGGGCGAAGGGTCGGGTGAGCAGTACGCCGAGGGGGACGGCGATGGCGATCACGAAAAAGGTCGAGACCACGGTGAGCTTGATGTGCTCGACCGTGGCGCTCCCGATGAAGTCGCCGTTGACCCGGCGGGCCTCGATGGAGTCGAGCGTCTTGGTCTGCACCCAGGCGAAGAGGGTCAGGCCGGCCAGGCCCAGCACCGCCGGCGTGGTCAGGTAGGCCCAGAAGCGCCGGCGCTCGCGAGCGGCCGGCGGCGTCGCTTCGGCAGCGGTGACGGTGGCGTCCGCGTCTACCTCGAGCGCCTTGCCCAGGCCTTGGCCCGGGGCCTGGACTGCCATCAGGCCGGTACCTCCCGAGCGTCGGCTCCGGCCAGCTCCTCGACCGCGGCGCGAGCCTCGTCCCTGGCCCGGGTCCGCATGAGCTGGATGGCGGCGGCGACCGTCGCGAAGTCGACCGTGCCGAGGTAGCTGCCGGAGCCGTCGACCACGACGACGGCGCCATGGCTCGAGTCGAGCATCTGGTTCAAGGCGTCCTGGAGCGTCGCCTGCGGCTCCACGATCGCCTCCGGCTCGAGGCCGGCCTGGTCGAGCGGGATGTCGGCGCGGTCGAGGTCGCGGGCCGCGATCCAGCGCAGTGGCCGGTTCTCGCGGTCGAGCAGGAGCAGGGCTCCCTTGTCCGAGGTGCGCAGGCTCGCCAGCACGTCGGCCCGCTCGGCGCCGATGGTGGCGGTCGGCCACTGGGTGAGCTCCACGTCGCGCACTCGGGACAGGTTGAGGCGCTTGAGTGAGGCACCGGCACCGATGAAGTCGGCCACGAAGTCGTCGGCCGGGGCCGAGAGGATGTTCTCGGGCGTGTCGTACTGGGCGATGACTGCGCCTTCTTTGAGGATGGCGATGCGGTCGCCCATCTTGATGGCCTCATCGATGTCGTGGGTGACGAAGACGATCGTCTTGCGGATCTCCTCCTGGAGTCGGAGGAACTCGTTCTGGAGGCGTTCTCGCGTGATGGGGTCGATGGCGCCGAAGGGCTCGTCCATCAGCATCACCGGGGGGTCGACGGCGAGGGCCCGGGCCACGCCGATCCGCTGGCGCTGTCCGCCCGAGAGCTGCTTGGGATAGCGCGAGCGGAACACCCGAGGCTCGAGGCTCACCAGCTCGAGCAGCTCGTCGATCCGCGTGTTGATCCGGCCCTTGTCCCAGCCGAGCATCTTGGGCACGACGGCGATGTTGTCGCCGATGGTCATGTGGGGGAACAGGCCGATCTGCTGGATGACGTAGCCGATCCGCCGGCGGAGGTGGTCGGGGTTGCCTCGGGTCACGTCCTCACCGTCGAGGATGATGTGCCCGGAGGACGGCTCGATCAGCCGGTTGATCATCTTCATCAGCGTCGTCTTGCCGCACCCCGACGGGCCCACGAAGATCACGATCTCGCCCTCGGGGATGTCGAGATCGATGCTGTCGACGGCGGGACGATCCTGGCCCGGGTAGCGCTTGCTCACCCCGTCGAGGCGGATCATGGGTCGGCTATCGGGCACGGAGCCCCCTGGAGGTCGTCAGCTTGCCGAGGATGAGGAAGCCGACGTCGAGCAGCAGGCCCAGGACGATGATGCCGAGCACCGCCGACAGAGCCTGGTTGACGGCCGTGGGCGTGCCGACCCGTGCCAGAGACCGGAAGATCTCCTTGCCCAGGCCGGGTCCGTTGACGACGGCGGCGATGGCGGCGATGCCGACCAGGATCTGGGTCGACACGCGCACACCGGTGATGATGACCGGCCAGGCCAGGGGCAGCTCCACCCGCCGCAGCCGTCGCCACCGACCCATGCCCATCCCCTGGGCCGATTCGACGATGGCGGGGTCGACCTCGCGGAGGCCGGTGATGGTGTTGCGCACGATCGGCAGCAGGGCGTACATCACCAGCGCCACCACCGCCGGCGTGGTGCCCAGGCCGAGCGGTGAGATGAGCAGGCCGAACAGGGCGAAGGACGGGATGGTGAGGAAGGTGCCAGTAACGGCCAGCACGATCACGCGGGGCCGGTCGGTGCGGTAGGTCAGCAGCCCGAGGCCCACGCCGACGACCACGGCGATGGCGACCGAGATCAGGACGACCTGGAGGTGCTCGACGGAGAGCTCGAAGAGCTTGTCCTTCTGGTCCCCGAGGTACTCCCAGAAGCTGGCTGCGAGGATCATGTCGCGGCCGCCTCCATGGCGGGACGGTCCCCGAGCATCGCCGAGAGGCGGCCGGCGGCCGTCAGCACGTGACGGCCGGCGGGTTCCAGGGCACCACCCAGGCGGAACTTGGGCGCCGAGACGTTGACGGCGGCGACAATGACGCCTCGGGGACTGCGCACGGGGGCGGCCACCGCCACCAGGCCGGGCTCGAACTCCTCGTCGGACACGGACCACCCCCTGGCGCGGTCACCCTCGATCCGCTCGCGCAGCTGGGCGAGTGAACGGGCGGCGTTCGGGCCGCAGCGAGGCAGGTCGGTCCCGGCGAAGCGCCGCTCGAGCTCCTCGCCAGAGTGGTCGAACAGCAGTGCCCGACCCGCCGAGGTGCACGTGGCCGGCACCCGCCGGCCCTGCCACCCGCTGGCCCGCACCGCCGCGGCGGGGGCTTCTGACAACAGGGTCAGCACCTCGACGCCATCGAGCACCGAGAGGTGGGCGGTCTCGCCGATGCGGGCGACCAGGTCGTCGAGCACCGGTGGGGCGGCGTGCAGCAGGCATGCGTCGCCGGCGCGAGCTCCCAGGGCGAGGAGCCGCCACCCGAGCCGGTAGTGGCGAGTGTCGGCGTCACGCTCGGCGAAACCGACGGAGGCCAGGGCCTTGAGGCACCGTGAGACCTGGCTCTTCTCGCGTCCCACGAGGGTGGCGATGCGCACGACGCCGAGGCCGTCTCGATCGAGAGCCTCGTCGCTGCCCAGCGCGAGGAGGACGTCCAAGCTCCGCTGCAACCCCGACGCACGATCGTCGCCCACTCCTCCCGATGCTCTGAGAGCAACCACAGTTGCGACCGTAGCAACCTCGACTTACGGTGGCAAGGGTCACCACGACCGAGGGAGATCGCAACCATGAGCCACCAGAGCGACCACGCCGGCCAGGGCCTCCTCGACCGCCTGGCCCGGGGCCCGGTCATCTGCGCGGAGGGCTACCTCTTCGAGCTCGAACGCAGGGGCTACCTGCAGGCGGGGGCGTTCGTCCCGGTGGTCGTGCTCGAGCACCCCGAGCTGGTGGCCCAGCTCCATCGGGAGTTCGTGCACGCCGGCTCCGACGTGGTCGAGGCCTTCACCTACTACGCCCATCGGGAGAAGCTCCGCCTGATTGGTCGCGAGGGTGACCTCGAGGCCATCAACACCCAGGCCCTGGCCATCGCCAAGGAGGTGGCCGCGGAGAGCGGATCCCTCCTGGCGGGCGACGTGTGCAACACCAACGTCTTCGTGGCCGACGACGCCGAGGCGGAGGCGGCGGTGCGGGCGATGTACGAGGAGCAGGTGGCCTGGGCGGCCGAGGCCGGCGTGGACTTCGTGATCGCCGAGACGATCTCGTGGGGCGCGGAGGCACTGATCGCCGTGGACGTCATCAAGGCCGCCGGCCTGGTCGCGGTGGTGACCCTCTCCATCCACCAGGAGCCGCAGACACGGGAGGGTTGGTCGCCCGAGGAGGCGTGCCAGCGCCTCGAGGACGCCGGCGCGGACGTGGTCGGTCTCAACTGCATCCGGGGCCCCGGCACGATGCTCCCGCTCCTCCAGGCGATCCGCGACCGCCTGACCGTGCCGATGGCGGCCCTGCCCGTGCCCTACCGCACCACCACCGAGCAGCCGTCGTTCCAGTCACTGCGCGACCCGGAGGCGGAGGAGGGCACCGACGGGATCCCGTTCCCCACCGCCCTCGACCCGTTCGTGTGCACACGCAACGAGCTGGGTCGGTTCGCGACCGCCGCCCATGCGATGGGTGTCGACTACCTCGGCGTGTGCTGCGGAGCGGGGCCGCACCACATCCGGGCGGTCGCCGAGGCCCTGGGCCGCACGCCGCCCGCGAGCCAGTACAGCGCCGACATGAGCAAGCACGCCTTCATGGGCAACGACGCGAGCATCACCGCCGAGCAGAAGGACTACGCGGCGAGGCTCTGATCGATGGCGTCCCCCCCCTACGGTGGCGCGGTGCGCGTCGCGATGGCCCAGATGGACTGCCGCCCGAGGAGCGTGGCGTCGAACGTCCGGCAGGCCGAGGAGATGCGGGCGCAGGCCGAAGCCGACGGAGCCGAGCTCGTGGTGTTCCCCGAGCTCACCCTCACCGGGTACAGCAGCAGCCCACTCGCAGCCGACGTGGCGATGGCGGCGGACGACGAGCGACTGGCCCGGGTGGCGGGCGACGGTGCGGTCGTCGTGGGCTTCGTGGAGGGACCGCGGTACAACGCCGCCGCCTGGTGGACCGAGGGCCGGCTGCGCCACATGCAGCGCAAGCTCTACCTACCGACGTACGGCCCGTGGCAGGAGGGATACCACTACACCGCCGGTCATCGGCTTGACGTGGTGGACGGCGTCGCCATCCTCATCTGCAACGACGCCTGGCACCCTGCGCTGGTCGAGCTGGCCGTCCGCCGAGGGGCCGAAGTGCTGGTGGTGCCCGCCAACTCCACCCGGCGCGAGCTGATCGACAACCCGTCGACGTGGCGGGCCATCACCCGCGCCTACGCCAGGCTGTTCCAGGTGTTCGTCGTCTTCGTCAACCGCGTCGGGGTCGACGGCGGCTTCTCGTTCTGGGGCGGTTCGCACGTCGTCGACTTCGACGGGCAGCTGGTGGCCGAGGCGCCCGAGGATGTCGAGGCCGTGGTGCTTGCGGATCTCGACCTGGAGGCGCTCCGCCACCGGCGAAAAGAGCTGCCGCTGCTCGACGATCCCCGCCTTGACCTGCTGGCCGCCGGCTTCACCAGCCTCGCCCACCCCGAGCCACCGAGTTGAGGGATCAGATGTCACTGCCCGACGCCGCCTCCTACGTCGTGATCGGAGCGGGGATTCACGGACTCTCGACCGCGTGGCACCTGGCCCGCAGCCTCGGCGGCGGCGAGCAGGTCGTCGTGCTCGACAAGGGTGGCGTCGGGACCGGGGCCTCAGGGATCGCCTGCGGGGTGGTGCGAAACAACTACTTCCAGCCGGCCATGCGAGAGCTGATGGCCCACTCCGTGTCGGTGTGGGAGACCGACCCGGAGGCCTTCTCCTATCACCCGGTCGGGTACATGCAGATCGCGCCCGAGGTGATGCACGAGAACGTCGCCCGGATCTACGAGGACCAACGAGCGATCGGCTACCCCTCGACCCTCGTGGAGGGGACAGACCGATGCCAGCAGTACATGGAGGACCTGTTCTCCGATTGGCAGGCCCGCAGCATCACCACCGTGCTGCACGAGCACCGGGGCGGCTACGCCAACAACCAGGCGTCCCTCCGGGGCTTGGCGGCAAAGGCCGTGGACGCAGGGGTCGCGATCCTCGACGGCGTGACCGTCAGCGGCTTGCGGATCGACGGCGGTGCCGTGACGGCGGTGGAGACCGACCAGGGCACAGTGGCCTGCGACCACCTCGTCATCGCCGTGGGCCCGTGGGTGCGAGACCTCTGGCGCATGCTCGACCTGCCCGACACGGTCTCGGTGCCGGGTCGCAAGGAGCCTCGCCCGATGTGGACCTACTGGTCGCTGCAGGAGGGGACGCTCCGCGTCGATCCGACCTTCCTGCTGACCAACGCGGGCGCCATGCCACCGGTTATCCACGTGGACACCGATGCCCCGCTTTACGACGACACCGACGGCTCGCTCATCACCGACGCTCTCTGGGGGATCTACTACAAGCCCGACTTCAACTTCGGCGGCGTGCAGGGTGGCGCCATGCCCTACGTGGTCGACCGGCCGGTCGACGAGGTCGCCGTCGACCCGTACGGCCCCGCCAGCCCCGACTTCGTCGTGGGCCCGTCGTTCGCCCGGCTGTGGACCTCGGCGCTCGCCCACTGCCACAAGCGCTTCGAGGGCAAGGGCCACCTGTTCTCCACGGAACCATCAGGCGGCATCGGCTGCTTCACCCCCGACAGCTTCCCGGTGTTCGACACGTTCCGTCAGAACGCGTATGTGATCGCCGACTCGAACCACGGCTACAAGATGATCGGCGTCGGCGCCCTGGTGGCCGAGGAGCTGCTCGGACGGCCCCAACGGATCCTGGAGCCGTTCCGCTTCTCCCGCTATGCAGAGGGCCGCCTGCACCCGGTGAGCGACTCCCCGTTCCCCTGGAGCTGACGCGGCGCACCGACCGCTCGATGGGAGATGGCTCGCGGTTCGTGGCGATGTCGATGGGTGTGCCGCGTCGTCGTCCCGGTCCCGCTGTTCGAGCGCTGGCTCACCGAGCTGGCCGAGGCCGACGAAGAGATCTTCGGTGAGGTGATGGCCCTGCTGAACGCACTTGAGACCTACGGCCGCGACCTCGACGACGAGAGCCGCGAAGAATCGCACCCGGTCGTCACCTCTCGCTACGACCTGCATGCCCTCCGACGAACTCCGCCCACCGACTCCACCCCATACGCGATTGCGCCACCAGTGCTGCGCATCCTCTACGCCGTCTGCCAGACCGCGGCTGGGCCCGAGATCGCCGTCGCTCTGCTCGGGGGCGACAATCGACATGGACCAATCCGAGGTCTCCCGCCTCGAACGGAGAAGCGACATGCTCCTGTCCACCCTGAAGCGATGTAGTTGTGGCAGCGCCGGAAGGCGAAGAGCAGGTTGTCTGCCGTGGCAGGCCGGAGATCCTTCCTTTCCGGCCGTTGTGCATCGGTCTCGTCCTGGCCGTTGCCAGGGATGTCGATGATCTCCTCGAACGTGTAGGTCTTGGTGCCGGTTCGCTTGGCGAAGCAGAAGCGCTCGTCACCGTTCGTCCACAGCCCGTACTGAGCGTTGAGGCATGACGCCATGTAGGACTTGAGTTGGTCGATGCCTTCCTTCTTGTCGAAGGGGCTCGTCCCAGCTCGCTTCGTCTCGACGATGATGAACACGAACTCCTGCTCGTGCGCCGCGCCCGGTTGGAACACGACGACGTCCGCTCGCTTCCTCGACGATCCGACCTTGACTGGGAACTCGGGCAGGCAGTCCGAAGGGTCGTACCGATACTGCCGAACCAGGGCCTTCTCGAGGTTCTGCCGGACGTACTCCTCAGGGGTGTCCCGAACGTCCTTCCTCGTGAGGAAGTCGATGACTCGACCCTCCGGGACGCTCCCCACCTCGGTCATCGTCGGCGCGACGAACACCGGCGACGCGGGGGATGAGGAGCGAGCGGTCCTACTCGGCATCTTCGCAACCTACGCGACCCCGAGCGAACGATCTTCTTGCAGTCCGCTCCGCCCGACCACCCCCCACCGCCAGGGCTCAGCATGGCGAACGGCATCGCCGGTCACAATGCGGATCGAGCCCTTGCAGGGGAGGCGTTGGGCGCCCGCTTCGTTGCCGGCGCGCAGCAGCCAATTCTGGCCGACCGGCCCAGGACCGCCGCCTGCCAGGCCCCACGGTTGGCTCACCTATCGTTACGTGATGAGCGGGACATGGCGTCCTCGAGCAGCAACATGTCACGTCCGATCCCCTCGCCGCCCGGAGCTGAGCCGATGCCGCCGCTTCCCCATCGCAGTCTGTAGCGGAGCACGGATCCGCACGACCGCCCGAACGCCTCGATGGGAGTGTTCCGAGTACTCGTCATGCACGTTTGAATGTCTGGTACTGCTGCTACTCGTCGATCACGGTCCAACTCGAGTCCGCACCTCTCGAAACCCTCGCAGCAGTCACCGGTCTCCAACTCGGGGGTCA
>Ga0136640_10000372_pt1 | contig 17130 bp, 18 predicted proteins | sample AntDrymUQ8642106_2_FD_105498 | JGI IMG/M metagenome (GOLD analysis project Ga0136640, IMG submission 105498) | Polar desert sand microbial communities from Dry Valleys, Antarctica - metaG UQ864 (21.06) | ecosystem: Environmental > Terrestrial > Soil > Desert | place: Antarctica: Dry Valley...
GCCACGAGCCTCGTCCTCACCATGCGGGACGCTGCGGTCGATCGCCTCGCGGATAACGGCCGCGACGGACACCCCGCGCCGGGCGGCGAGAGCGGACACCCGGCGGTATCGGTCCTCGTCGAGCAGGATCTGCAGGCGCCGCCCATACATCCGCCTACGTTAGCATGCACATGTTCTCCGGCGCTTTGCCCGTCCGCACCAATGTGGGCGGTGTGTCGCGTGGCGTGTCGGCGTACGGCGTGGGCAAAGCGGGGCCTGGCCGGGGGAGCGCGTGGGGATTGCACCCGCAGCCGTGGCGAGGCCGGCACGATTACCCTGGAGTCGTGACACCCGACCTCGACGGCTGGCGACAGCTACCCGCGAGCCAGCAGCCGTCCTGGCCGGACGAGGCGGTGCTTCGCGCCGTACTGGCCACGATGGAGACGGTTCCGCCGATCGTCGCGCCGGCCGAAGTCGACGTACTCCGCTCGAAGTTGGCCGACGTGGCGCACGGGCGGGCTTTCCTGCTGCAGGGCGGGGACTGCGCGGAGACCTTCGACGACAACACCGAGCCGCACCTGCGCTCGACCACCCGCACGCTGTTGCAGATGGCCGTCGTACTCACCTACGGCGCCAGCATGCCGGTGATCAAGGTGGGCCGGATCGCCGGGCAGTACGCGAAGCCGCGCTCGGCCGACCTCGACGCCCTCGGCCTGGTCTCATACCGCGGGGACATGGTCAACTCGCTGGAGGCCAGTCCCGAGGCGCGGGTCCACGATCCACACCGGCTGGTCCGTGCCTACGCCAACTCCGCGGCCGCGATGAACATGATCCGCGCCTACGCGCACGGCGGGCTGGCGGACCTGCACGCGGTGCACGACTGGAACAACGAGTTCGTGACCCGATCCCGGGCCGGCGTCCGGTACGAGACGATCGCCCGGGAGATCGACCGAGCACTGGCCTTCATGGCCGCCTGCGGCGTGAACGACGAAGCCCTGCGCAGCGTCGATCTGTACTGCAGTCACGAGGCGCTGATCCTGGAGTACGAGCGGGCGCTCACCCGGGTCGAGGACGGCACGCCGTACGACCTGTCGGGGCATTTCCTGTGGGTCGGGGAGCGCACCCGCCAGCTGGACGGGGCGCACATCGAGTTCGCGGCCATGATCGCCAACCCGATCGGGGTCAAGCTCGGACCGGCCTGTACGCCGGAGGCTGCTGTCGAACTCGTCGAGCGGCTCGACCCAGACAACACCCCGGGCCGGCTCACCTTGATCAGCCGCATGGGCAACGGCCGGGTCCGCGACACGCTGCCCGCCATCATCGAGAAGGTCGAGGGGACCGGGCACCGCGTGGTGTGGCAGTGCGACCCGATGCACGGCAACACGATCGAATCCTCCACCGGCTTCAAGACCCGACACTTCGACCGGATCGTCGATGAGGTGATGGGCTTCTTCGAGGTCCACCGCGCCCTGGGCACCCATCCGGGCGGGATCCATGTGGAACTCACCGGCGAGAACGTCACCGAGTGCCTCGGCGGGGCCGACGACATCAGCGACGCGGACCTGTCCGGCCGCTACGAGACCGCGTGCGACCCCCGGCTAAACACCGGCCAATCACTCGAGCTCGCCTTCCTCGTGGCGGAGATGTTGCGTGGCTAGTGCCGGCTCCCCAAGTGTCGCCGTCGGCGTGACTAGGCCGGTCGATCTGCGTTCGGACACGGTCACGAAGCCAACCGCCGCGATGCGCCGGGCGATGGCCGAGGCCGAGGTCGGCGACGACGTCTATGTTGAAGACCCGACGGTCAACGCGCTGGAGGCCGAGGTCGCTGCGCTCTTCGGGCACGAGGCGGCGCTGTTCGTTCCGTCCGGGACGATGGGCAACCAGATCTGCCTGCGCCTGCTCGCCGAGCCCGGCCAGGAGATCCTCTGCGACAGCGACGCGCACATCGTGACCTACGAAATGGGCGCCGCCGCGGCGCTGTTCGGTCTCGGCACCCGCACTGTTCTGGGCGCTCGCGGACGGTTCGAGCTCGACGCCTACGTCCCGCAGGTGCGCCCGCCGGACTGGCACACCGTACGGACAGCCGTCATCGCGGTGGAGAACACGCACAACCGCGGCGGCGGCTCGGTCCAGCCGATCGAGGAACTCAAGGCGCTCCGGGCGCACGCCGACGAGGCCGATCTGTCGCTGCACTGCGACGGGGCGCGGATCTGGAACGCCCACGTCGCCACCGGCACCGGCCTGGCCGAGTACGGCGCCGTGTTCGACACCCTGTCGGTGTGTCTGTCCAAGGGTCTCGGGGCGCCGGTGGGGTCGGTGATCGTGTCCAGCAGCGAGCGCATCGCGGCCGCCCGGATCCTGCGAAAGCGCCTCGGCGGAGGCATGCGGCAGGCCGGGATACTGGCCGCCGCCGGGCGGCACGCGCTGCACCACCACATCGAGCGGCTGGCCGACGATCACGCCCGGGCGCGGACGCTGGCCGCGGCGCTTCCCGGGGTGGTGGTCAATGATCCGGAGACCAACATCGTCGTACTCGAACTCGACGGCGACGCCCACGCGCTGGCCGCAGCCGCTCGCGACGACGGTGTCCTGGTCTCGGTGGTGAGCCCGACCCGGATCCGGCTCGTGACCCACCTCGATGTCGATGATGACGGGGCGGACCGCGCGGCAGGCGTGCTCAGCGGTCTGCTCGACTGACTCCCACGCCGCAGCGATTCCGTCCGAGCAGAAGTGAACCATGCTTCACGCTTATGCGGACGTCGTAGAGGGCCTCCGGCAGCCGCGGAGCCTGCGCGATCAACGCCGCGCGGTCATCTGGATCCGGGACGAGTTCGGTCAGCGTCGCCTCGTCCCACCAGGATGTCCACTGCGGCAGGACGCCGGCGACGGCGAGCTCGCGGACCGCGTCTCGCATCGGCGGCGTTACGGCCGTACTGCCCCCCACAGCCGGCAGAAGAGCATCTATCAGGACAACGGCCTGGGCGGCCGGCAGCGAGTCGAGCACGACCGGGGCGAGGACACCCGCCCCGGAGTGGGCAAGCACGCCGTCGCTGTCCGGAGCCGCAGCTATTGCTGCGTCGCGGGCCAACCGCCACCAGCCTTCGGCCTGCGCTGGGCGTAGGTCAGGCGCCGTCACCGAATGTCCCGCCGCGGTCAACCTCGGGGACAGCCGGCGCCACACCGCAGCGGACAGCAACGGCGGATGCAGTAGCAGCAGCTTCACGACGACACCTCCGGCGGTTCGCACCATCGGTTCACCCACCCAGAGTGGGTTCCCCGACAGAAGACCAGGAGCGGTTCGCCGGTGCAGTACTGGGACGACCCTAGTGGCGACTCGCCAGGGCGGCGGCGGGTCAGGCGGACGGCTGCTCGATCAGCTGGGCGAGGTACAGCGGCTCGCCGAGCGCCTCGATCAGCTCCAGCTGAGTCTCGAGATAGCCGATGTGGTGCTCCTCGTCGGCCAGGATGTCCTCGAAGATTCGCGCGGTCGTGATGTCGCCGGCCCCGCGGCAGTACTCCACCGCCGGGCGCAGCCGCTCCACCACCTCGACTTCGACCTTCATGTCGCAGTCGAACTGCTCCTTGACCGTCTGCCCGATCCGCAGCGCCAGCAGCCGCTGGTAGTTGGGCAGGCCCTCGAGGAACAGGATGCGGTCGGTGAGTACCTCGGCGTGCCGCATCTCGTCGAACGACTCGGCCCGGGTGTGCGCCGCGAGCTTCAGGAAGCCCCAGTTCTCCTGCATCTTCGCGTGCAGGAAGTACTGGTTGATCGCGGTGAGTTCGCTGGTCAGCTGCTCGTTGAGCAACTCGAGAACGTGCGCCTCACCCTGCATGGAGCCTCGTCTCGCTAGAGGTCGATCAGGCCGACAATGCTACGGCGTGCGAAACCAGGTGGCTGGAATCGGCACTGGCCAGGCGCTCGCATATCCGCTCGAGACATCCGCCGCAGCCGGTCCCGGCGCCGGTGACATCACTGACCTCGCCCTCCGTGCTGGCGCCCTGGGCGATCGCCGCCGCGACCTGGGTCTCCGTCACCGCGTGGCAGATGCAGACATACATGCGGTGTCCCTTCCGCGGCGGTAAGGCCCTCCTAACTTAGTCGAGCCTTACCCTGACCGGCAAGGGCGGTACGGCCAGCGTCCGTCCCATCAGCGCCGGCATCGCCTGCAGTGCCGCGGTGAGCGCGGTCAGGCTCTCACCGGCGAGCGCCTGCGCCCCGTCCACCAACGCCGCCTCCGGATGCGGGTGCACATCGACGATCAGACCGTCGGCTCCGGCGGCGAGGCCGGCCCGCGCGAGTGGCAGCACCAGGTCCCGGCGGCCGGCGGCATGGGACGGGTCGACGATGATCGGCAGGTGGCTCATCGATCGGATCATCGGCACCGCCGCCACGTCGAGGGTGTTGCGGGTAGCTGTCTCGTAGGTCCGGATCCCGCGCTCGCACAGGACGATGTCGAGGTTGCCGCGCTGCGCGATGTACTCGGCGGCCATCAGCCACTCCTCGTACGTCGCGGTCAGCCCGCGCTTGAGCAGCACCGGTCGCCCGACGCCTCCCACAGCCTGCAGCAGGGTGAAGTTCTGCATGTTGCGGGCGCCGACCTGCAACATCGCGGCGTGTTCGGCAACGACGTCCACGTCGGCTGCATCGACGACCTCGGTGACGGCCGGCAACCCCACCTCGGCACTCACCTCGGCCAGGATCCGCAGCCCCGCGAGGCCCAGCCCCTGGAAGGCGTACGGCGAGGTGCGCGGCTTGTACGCCCCGCCACGCAGCAGCGCCGCGCCGGCCTTCCGGGCCATCACTGCGGCGGCGAGGGTCTGCTCGGGTGTCTCCACCGCACACGGCCCGGCGATGAGTGTCACGGTGTCGGGGCCGATCGGGACGCCGCCGACCATGACCGTGGACGTGCCGGCGTGGTGTTCGTGGCTGACGAGTTTGTACGGCGAGGTGATCCGCACGACCTCGGCGACGCTGGGCAGCTGGCCCAGGTCGATGCTCTCCAGTACCCGTTCATCGCCGACGACTCCGACGATGGTGCGGTTCACGCCTCGCGAGACGAACGCAGAACCACCGGCGGCTTCGACGTGCGCGATGACCTCGGCGACGTCGCTGTCGCCGCCGGCAGGCGCCATCACTATCACCATGGGCAGACCACGCCGTCAGAAGGTCGCGAGCAGCGAGATGGTGGAGCCGCGCAGGGCCATGTCGCCCCCGCCGGGATCCTGCAGGGTCACCGTCCCGTCGGAGCAGAGGAAGCAGGTGCTGTCGACGACGAAGCCAGCTGCCTCGAGCGTCGCCGTGGCCTCCGACAGTGGCAGGCCGTCCACGTCGGGCACCAGCACGAGATCCGGCCCCTTGGAGACGACGATCGTCACGGTGGTCCCCCGCACCACGGGCTCGACGTCCGGCGTCGGATCCTGACTGATCACCAGGCCCGGCTCGACGTCGTTGCTGAAATCCTCTTGCTGGTTCACGTTGAGGTGGCCGTCCCGCAGCACGTTGACGGCCTCGAGCCGTTCCAGCCCGACCACTTCCGGAACCGCGACGGGCGCCGGTCCCTGACTGACCACGATCGTCAGCGGGTCACCGCGTCGAAGTTCGGTGCCGGCAGCAGGATCGAAGTCAGCCACGGACCCGGCGGGCACCGCGTCGTCGTACGCCTCGGTCTGGGTGACCTCCACCGGCGTGTCCGCGAGCGCGTCGAGCACCTGCTCGAGTGGCTCGCCGACCAGATTGTCCTCCACCGTGAACCGCTCGGGCCCTTTGGAGACGGTGGCGACCACCTCCGTGCCGCGTACGACGCGGGCGCCGTCAGCGGGATCGGTGGAGATCACCTCACCTGCCGGTGCCGTCTCGCTGAAGACCGACTCAGTGAAGGTCAGGTCTATGCCGGCGTCCTGGGCGGCGGCCACCGCGGCGTCCTCGGTGAGTGCGACCAGCGCCGGCACCTCGGTGTAGCGACCGCTGCCGAACCACCACCCGGTGGTCCCGGCGACGAGACCGAGGGTGAGGACGAGGCCGAGCGCGATCAGGCCGGAGCGCCGCCGCCGGCCGCGGGGGGCGGCGACCGGCTGAGTGGCGCGCTTCATCCCGGCCGGCGGCGCTGCCGTACCGGTGTGGCGCGGCGTCTGCGACAGCGTGTCGCGATTGGCGCCTGAGGGGGGCGGGGTTGCGGCTCGAGCGCGGAGGGTCGGTACGGCGACGCGCTCCAGGTCGATATCGGTGCGGACGTCCCAGAGTTCGGCGAGGAACGCTCCGGCGTCCAGCGGACGGCCCGACGGCTCACGTCGGGTCGCCTCGACAGTCAGCTCGGAGAGGCGCAGCGGGATGGTCGGCACGAGGTCTCCCGGCGGCGGTACGTCGGAGTTCACGTGCCGGTAGGCGATGGATATCGCCGTCTCGCCGGAGTACGGCGGGCGACCGGTGAGCATCTCGTAGAGCAGGATGCCCGCGGCGTAGACGTCGCTGCGCGGGCTGGCCGCCCCGCTCTGGATCTGCTCGGGGGACAGGTAGGCCACCGTGCCGATGAGGATGTCGCCGCTGCGGGTCGCCGCGGCACCGGCCGCGACCGCACGCGCCAGCCCGAAGTCGGCGACCTTGACCACGCCGTCGTCGGAGATGAGCACGTTCTCCGGCTTGATGTCGCGGTGGACCAGGCCCGTGCGATGCGCGGCGGTGAGGCCGGCCAGCACCGGCTCGAGGACGGCGACCGCCTCCGCCGGCGTCAACCGGCCGCGCTCGGCGAGCAGGTCGCGCAGGGTGTGACCGCGCACGAATTCCATGACGAGGAAGGCGTGCCCGTTGTCGGTGCCCTGGTCGAAGACCGCCACGACGTTGATGTGCGAGAGCCGGGCGGCGGCGCGTGCCTCCCTGCTGAAGCGGTCGACGAAGGTCGGGTTGCCCCCCAGGCTTGGCGACATCACCTTGACCGCGACCGTGCGCTCCAGCCGCAGATCGGTACCGGCGTACACGGTGGACATGCCGCCGTCAGCGAGCCGGTCATCGACGCGGTAGCGCCCGTCCAGCACGACGCCGAGCATCGAGTCGGTCAGGGTCGCGTCCACAACCGGTCAGTCTACGTTCGGCGCCGCTCGCCGGCCGGGATCTCGGGCGTTCGACGGCGCCGAGGCCTACGCCGGCGCGATCATGTCGGCGGGGACGTCATGGACGTCGGTGACCCCGCAGAGCGCCATGGTCAGTTGCAGGGCCGTCGCCAGGTCCACCAACACGTCGCGGACGCCGTCCGCGCCGCCAGCGGCCAAACCCCAGATCGCCGGACGCCCGACGAACACGGCCCGGGCACCCAGTGCCAGCGCGGTGAGTACGTCCGAACCCCGTCGTACGCCGCCGTCGACGTACACCTCCACGTCCGGCCCCACCGCGCCGACGACCTCGGGCAGGGCGACCGCCGAGGCGATGACCGGATCGACCTGGCGGCCGCCGTGGGTGGACACCCAGACGGCCGAGGCGCCGGCGTCGATGCAGCGCTGGGCGTCGTCACCGCGCAGGATCCCCTTGACCACCACCGGCATCGCGGTCAAGGCGGTGAAGTGGGTGAGGTCCTCGAAGGTCCAGGTCGAGGTGGGCAGGACGCCGACCGCCCGGCCGAGGCCACGGTTGCCGTAGGCCTGCTGCGGGGGATGGTTGGCGAGCGCGATCCCCTCCGGGAGCTGGAAGTCGTTGACCACGTCGCGCAGCCGGCGGCCGAGCAGCGGCAGGTCGACTGTCATCACCAGCGCTCGGTAGCCGGCGTCGGCCGCCCGTCGGACCAGGTCGTCGGTGTACGCCGGATCATGCACCCGGTAGAGCTGGAACCACTTCGGCCCGTCCGAGGCGGCCGCAACCTCCGCGAGTGCCACCGTGGCAGTGGTCGAGACGGTCATCAGTGCGCCGGCGGCAGCCGTTCCGCGAGCGGTGGCCCGCTCGCCGTCGGGGTGGGCCATGCCCTGCAGCGCCCACGGTGCCACACCAATCGGCAGAGACACCGGCGTACCCAGCAGTGTTGTCTGCGAGGAGACCGTGGAGACGTCGCGGAGCATCCGTGGTCGCAGCCGCCAGCGTTGCCAGGAGGCGGCGCTCTCGCCGAGCGTCGTCTCGGCCTCGGCGCCTCCGGCGTAGTAGTCATAGACCCCTGCTGGAAGCCGCGCACGGGCCTGGTCGTGCAGCGCGTCCAGATCCATGCCGAAACCCTAGGGCGCAGTTGTCCCCGTGGGCATGAAAGGCTCTATCGCCGTGATGGACGAGATCTCCTGGCTGACGGTTTCCGACGTGGCGCAGCGGCTGGGCGTTCCGGTAAGCCGGGTCCACCAGCTCCGGCGGGAACGGCAGCTCGTCGGCGTACGCGATGACGGTGAGTTGCGCATACCTGCCGATTTCCTGGGCGGTACGGCGATTGTGAAGCATCTGCCCGGCGTCTTGACGCTGCTGCGAGACGGCGGGTTCAGCGACGAGGAGGCCGTTCGCTGGCTGTTCACAGCCGAGGAATCGTTGCCCGGCACTCCGATCCAGGCATTGCGGGACAACCGCGGAACCGAGGTCAAGCGGCGGGCGCAGGCCAGCGCGTTGTGAGTGGTGGCTGAGCACGGTGCGCTTCACGTACCTGGCCGTGCTGGCCGGCTGCCTGCTCGGGACGCTGCCGCTGGAGCTCTTCCTGCGGACGCGCGTCTACGCCCGCTGGCGGCGCTGGCTGCTCGCGCTGGTCCCCGGCTTCGCCATCTTCCTGGGGTGGGACCTCTACGCCATCTCCCGAGGACACTGGTCCTTCGATCCGGCCCAGACCGTCGGTGTGGTGCTGCCGGGCGGCATCCCGCTGGAGGAGGTGCTGTTCTTCGTCGTCATCCCGACCTGCGCGCTGCTCGCCTTCGAGGCGGTACGGCGTACGACGGGGTGGCGGGCGGGGGACGAAACTCGGTGACCTACACGACCCTCTCGTTCGTCGGGGTGGCTGTCGTCCTGCTCGTCGATAGTGCCCTGCTGCGCACGGGCTTGGTGCGGCGCCGGGTGTTCTGGACGGCGTACGCGATCGTCGTCTGCTTCCAGCTGGTGGTGAACGGGATCCTCACCGGCCGGCGGGTGGTCACCTACGACCCGGACACCATCACCGGGCTGCGGATCGTCTACGCGCCGGTGGAGGACCTGCTGTTCGGGTTCGCGCTGATCCTGCTCACCTTGTCGGTCTGGGTCTGGCTGGGCCGTCGCGTCCCCGGCGGCCAAGGGGCCCGGTGACGCCGGGCGGCGTTCGCTGGCTGTTCACCCAATCACCCCGGCGCGTTCCATCGGCCTCCCTACGTTTCGGTGATGCCTCGTCATCCTCGCCGCGCCCGCACCGCCGGCACTGTCGTCGCCGCTGCCGGCGTGCTCGCCACCTCGATCGGTAGCCCCGCAGCCGGCGCTCCTGCAGTCAACCGGATCTCGCTGGTTCCCATCGGTACATACGCCAGCGGTGTCTTCGACGGCAGTGCGGCCGAGATCGTGGCCCATGATCCCGTCACCCAGCGGCTGTTCGTGGTCAACGCCGCAGCGGGTTCTGTGGATGTCCTCGGCATCGCCGACCCGACCGAGCCCGAACTCATCGGCTCGATCATCGCCTCCGGAGTGGTGAACAGCGTCGATGTGTACGACGGCACGGTCGCGATCGCCGCCCAGGCCGATCCCGCTCAGGAGCCCGGATTCGTCGAATTGTTCGACACCGACGGCAATCCGCTCGCCGCCGTTCGGGTGGGATCGCTGCCGGACATGCTGACCTTCTCACCCGACGGCACGATGATCGTGGTCGCCAACGAGGGCGAGCCCGCTGGTTACTGCGCCGGCGACGAAGGCGATCCCGAGGGGTCGATCAGCATCATCGACGTCTCGGGGGGCGCGGCCGGGGTCACCCAGGACGATGTCCGCACCGCGGACTTCACGGCGTTCAACGGCCAGGAGGATGCGCTGCGAGCCGCCGGCGTACGCATCTTCGGGCCCGGCGCCACCGTCGCCCAGGACCTCGAGCCGGAGTACGTAGCGATCGATGCCGACTCGACCACGGCGTGGGTGGCGTTGCAGGAGAACAACGCCTTCGCCATCGTCGATCTGGCGAGCGCCGACGTCACCGACATCGTGTCGCTCGGCTACAAGGACCACTCGGTCCGGGACAACGCGCTGGACGCCAGCAACGAAGACGGCCGGATCAACATCCGGACCTGGCCGGTGCAGGGCATGTACATGCCCGATGGGATCGACGCGTACGAGCGCGGGGGGCGCACCTTCATAGTCACCGCCAACGAGGGTGATGCCCGCGACTACGATTGCTTCTCCGAGGAAGCCCGCATCGGCGATCTGCTGCTCGACCGGGAGGCCTTCCGGTTCCCGGCGCGACTGCAGCAGGACCAGCGGCTCGGGCGGCTCAAGACGACGACGGCATTCCCCACCGTCGAGCCGGCGACGGAGCTGTACTCCTATGGGGCCCGGTCGTTCTCCATCCGGGATGCGGCCGGCAACCTCGTCTTTGACAGCGGCGACGACTTCGAGCGGATCACCGCGGCGGTCGATCCGGAGAACTTCAACTCCAACAACGACGAGAACGGCAGCTTCGACAGCCGCAGCGATGACAAGGGACCCGAGCCGGAAGGCATCGAGATCGGCCGGGCGTTCGGCAACACCTACGCCTTCATCGGGCTCGAACGCGTCGGTGGCGTCATGGTCTACGACATCGGCTCTCCGCAGGACCCGCGTTTCGTGGAGTACGTCAACAACCGGGACTTCGACGGCGACGCCGAAGCCGGCACGGCCGGTGATCTCGGTCCCGAGGGGATCACGTTCATCTCCGCCGCCGACAGTCCCATCGCGTTCCCGCTGCTCGCCGTCGCCAACGAGGTCAGCGGCACCACGACCATCTACAAGGTCCTGCCCGTAGTCGGACGGTAGCCGGCGCGTATTGCCAAGGCGCGCAGAAAGCCGGGCCCGGCGACGGCCAGCCGCCGGGCCCGGCCGACCTTCGCACGCCGGCTGAACACGTCGTAGTCCGCCGCCGCTATCTCGTCCAGGATGCCTTCGTAGAGCCGCAGTGCGGTGCGTACGCAATCCCGGCTGGTCGGATGGAGCAGACCGATGCCGGGTTCGGCTTGGCGGTACAAGGCGCGGGTGCGGTCGATCTCGAAGGCCATCAGCCGCCGGAACTGACCGTCGACGCTGCCCCCGGCCAAGGCGTCGGTCGTGACGCCGTGCCCGGCCAGGTCCTCCTCGGGCAGGTACACCCGGCCGCGGCGCAGGTCCTCGGCGACGTCGCGCAGGAAGTTCGTCAGCTGGAAAGCCTGACCCAGGGCCACGGCGTACGGCGTGGCTTCCTCCACCGGCCCGAGTACCTCCAGCACCGGCAGCATCTGCAGTCCGACCACCGCAGCCGATCCCCACATGTACCGCTCGAGATCGGCGTACGTCGGGTACCGGGTCACTGTCAGGTCCATCCGCATCGAGGCGAGGAAGTCCTCGAACAGCGGCACCGGGATGTCCCATCGGCGAACCGTGTCGACAACCGCCCGGCCGACCGGATCGGTCGACATACCCGACCTGAGTTCGGTCAGGAACCTGGATCCCCAGCTCTCGAGCTCGGCCGTCCGGTCGCCCGCCGAGGCACCGGTGCGCTGGTCGTCGACGATCTCGTCGGCGTACCGCGCGAACGCATAGAGCGCATGCACCGCTGGTCGCTTGTGCGGTGGCAGCAGGAGCGTCGCGAGGTAGTAGGTCCGGCCGTGCTGGACGTTGAGCCGCCGGCAGATGTCGTACGACGCCGCCAGCGGCGGGTCTACCGCCACGCGCGCGATCGGTAGGACCGGTCGGGACCGGTGATGCGCTCCGCGGCGAGCCGACCGGAGATCAAGACCATAGGCACGCCGACACCGGGGTTGGTCGCCGAGCCCGCGAACACGACGTTGTCGAGGCCGCCGGCCAGGTTGGACGGCCGGAACGGGCCGGTTTGGGACAGGGTGTGCGCCAGGGAGAAGGGGGCGCCGGCCGCCAGGCCGGTGGCTTCCCAGTCCGCGGGCGTGACTACTCGCTCGACCTCCACGGCGTCGGAGAAGCGCGTGTAGCCACGACTGTTCATTGTGGACATCAGTTCGTCCCGGTAACGGGGACCGATCGCCTTCCAGTCGATGTCCCAGCCGGTGTGGGGCGCGGGCGCCAGCACGGAGAAGGTGTGCCTGCCGGGCGGTGCCAGCGACGGGTCGCTGCGGGTCGCGTTCGTCACGAGCAGGCTGGGATCGCGCATCAGGCGGCCGCTGTCGATGAGATCGGTGAAGACGCCCCGCCACGACCGTCCGAAGTGGATGTTGTGGTGCGCGATCTGCGAGTACGTGGCTCGCGACCCCACCTGGATCAGCACACAGGACGGGGAGTACCGCAATCGCCGCAAGCGCGCGGGCTGCCGCTCGAGCAGCATGGGCCAGGCCACCGGCAGGTCGGCGGTTAGCACGACCGCGTCGGACCTGATCAGTTCGCCGTCGGTGACGACCACGCCGGTGGCCCGGCTGCCGGTCATGACCACCCGTTCCACGGTGCGGTCGTAGTGGATCTCGACACCGTGCTTGGCAGCGGCACCGGCCAAGGCGGTGGGCACGGCGTGCATGCCGCCGGCCGGAGCGAACACCCCGGCCACGGAGTCCATGTAGGCGATCACCGCGTACAGCGCGAGCGCGTCGTACGGCGACAGCCCGGCGTACATCGCCTGGAAGGAGAAGAGCCGCCGCAGCCGGGGGTCCGCCAGGTACTGCCCTACCTTGGGCGCCAGCCGCCGCACCCCGCCGAGCGCGACCAGTCGGGCCAGCGCGGGCACCGACAAGGACAGGGGGGAGTCCAGGTTGCGGTCGATGAAGTGCCGCATCTCCACCGCGTAGAGCCGGGACACGAACTCGACGAACCGCCGGTAGCCCGCTGCCTCGGCCGCGCCGGCGACCCGCTCGACCTCCGCCGCCATCTCCTCGACGTCGGCATGAACGTCCACGGTGGAGCCATCGGGGAAGAAGCCCCGGTACGCCGGCCGCACCGGCCGCAGTTCCAGCCAGTCGCTCAGGTTCTCGCCCACGCAGTCCAGCGCATCTTGGATCAGCTCCGGCATGGTCAGGACGCCGGGGCCGGTGTCGAACTCGTATCCCTGGGTCGACACCCGGCCGGCCCGCCCGCCCGGAATCTGCTCGCGTTCGAGCAACGTCACCCGCCGTCCCGCCCCGGCAAGCCGCAGCGCAGCCGACAGGCCGGCCAGCCCCGCGCCGACGACGACCACGTGATCCGTCGGCCCGGACACCGTGCGCATGTCAGGCGTGGCGGGCGGTAGACATCTCGGCGAGCTCGGCGAGCACGGCTGCCGCCTCCGGCTCCACCTGACCCCGGGCGAGCGCAGCCACTCCCTGCTCGAGTCGTTCCACGATCAGCGCCTCCACCCGGCGCCGTCCCCCGCTGGCATCGATCACATCCCGAAGCGTCTCAACACCGGCGGTGTCGAGCAGCGGATCACCGAGCAGCCGTTCCACCACAGCGGTCTCGGCCGGTGAGCCGTGCTGCAGCGTCAGCGCGATGAGCGCCGTCCGCTTGCCCTCCCGCAGATCGTCACCGGCCGGCTTGCCCGTGACATCGGGATCGCCATACACGCCGAGCAGGTCATCGCGCAGCTGGAACGCCTCACCGACGGGTACGCCGTACGCCGAGTAGCACTCCAGCAGCGCCACGGGACACCCGTGCAGGAGCCCGCCCAGATGCAGCGGCCTTTCCACGGTGTACTTCGCGCTCTTGTAACGGGCCACCCGCAGCGCCCGGGACGCGCTCACCGACGGCTGTGCCTGCGCGAGGACGTCGAGGTACTGCCCCGCCATCACCTCGGTGCGCATGGCGTCGTACGCCGGCCGCGCCCGCACCACGGCCTCGATCGGCAGACCGGAGGAGGCGAGCATCTCGTCGGCCCACACGAGCGTCAGGTCGCCGAGCAGGATCGCCGCGGCCCGGCCGAAACCGGCGGGCGACCCGGCGAAGGACTGCGAGCGGTGCAGGTCCGCGAACCGCTCGTGTACGGACGCCGCGCCGCGCCGGGTGGCCGAGCCGTCCATCACGTCGTCGTGTACGAGGGCGCAGGCGTGCACCAGTTCCAGCGCCGCGACCGCGCGGACGACGGCAGCGTCGGACGCTGCCGTGCCGCCGGCCCCGCGCCAGCCCCAGTAGCCGAATGCCGGGCGCAGCCGCTTGCCGCCGTCCAGCACGAAGTCGCGGATCGTGCGGGCTACCGGGTCGAGTTCGGGCGAGATCTCAGCAAGCTCAGCCGCGCGCGCGGCGAGGAAGGCCGCCAGCTCCGTGCCGATGCGCTCCCGCAGATCGACGCGGTCCAGCAGCGCGCTGGTTCGCCCGCCGCGCCCGCCCACGGAGGCAGTATCCCCGCCGGATCCCCGCGTATCCCAGCCGGCTCCCGGCCGGCTTGAGGCCGGCTTGAGGCCGGCTTGACGATCATGGAGATCCGGACACCGAAAGTCAGGCATATCGGACGAATCGGGCCACACATCTTCATGATCGCCGGGCGGTGGGGCGGGTGACGGCGCCGGGGTGACGGCGCCGTCATGCTGGCAGCGGTCCACTAACCTTGTCGACATGGGCCGGACCATCGCAGCACGGCTGCGTAGCGGCGAACCGAGTTTCTCCTTCGAGTTCTTCCCACCGAGAGATGCCGCCGCCGAACGCCAGCTGTGGCAGGCCCTGCGGGAGCTGGAACGGCTTCGCCCGTCCTTTGTCTCGGTGACGTACGGCGCCGGCGGCACGACTCGCGAGGGCACCGTGCGGGTGACCGAGCGGATCGCGACCGACACCACGATGTTGCCGCTGGCGCATCTGACGGCGGTGAACCACTCTCGGGCGGAGTTGCGGCATGTGCTCGGCAGGTTCGCCGCGGCCGGCGTACACAACGTGTTGACCATCCGCGGCGATCCGCCGGGTGACCCGCAAGCCGAGTGGGTCAAGCACCCGGATGGTCTGGCGTATGCCGAGGATCTGGTCCGCCTAGTGAAGGCCTCCGGCGATTTCTGCGTTGGCGTCGCCGCGTTCCCTTACAAGCATCCGCGCTCGCCGGACTTCGCCTCCGACGCGCAGTACCTCGTCCGAAAGATGCGAGCCGGTGCCGACTTCGCGATCACCCAGATGTTCTTCGTCGTCGAGGACTACCTGCGGCTGCGGGACCGCGTGTCGGCGCTCGGGTGCGATGTCCCGATCATCCCGGGCATCATGCCGGTCACGACGATGCGCACGATCGAGCGCTCGGCGCAGCTGTCCGGGGCGCCGTTTCCGTCGAAGCTGAGGGATCGGTTCGAGTCGGTGGCCGAGGACCCCGCCGCGGTCCGGGCGATGGGCATCGAGCAGGCCAGCGAGTTGTGTCAGCGGTTGTTGCGCGAAGGCGCACCGGGCATCCACTTCATCACCCTGAACCGGTCGACCGCGACCAGGGAGATCTGGTCCAACCTGCAAGCGAGGGTCGGTGTCTGAGATGTCCGAGGCGATCACGGTCCAGGGCGTCGGACGGGTGGAGGCTCGTCCCGACGGCGCCACCCTCGAGCTGGGGACCGAGGCCCGGGCCGAGTCCGTCGAGCAGGCCCTGTCAGCGGCGTCCCAGGCGCTGACCACGATGGTGGCCGCGTTGCACGCCAACGGAGCTACCGAGACGGATCTGCGCACGGAGGGGCCCTCGACCTACACCGTGACCGACAACGCCGGCCGGGTGAACTCCTACGTCTGCTCCTTCCGGTTGACCGCCCGGATCAGCGACCCGGCCCGGGCCGGCATGCTGCTCGCCGACTGCGTTGCCCAGGCCGGCGATGGAGCCCTCGTGCACGGTGTGAGTTACACGCTGCGGGATCGCGGGGAGCATCAGCGGCAGGCCCGGGTGCTCGCCGTCGCCGATGCGCGCGCCCGTGCCGAGCAGCTCGCGAAGCTGGTCGGCCGTCCGCTCGGCCGGGCGACGAACGTCACCGAATCGAGTGGCTCCGGCGGCCCGATCCGGCCCATGCGGGCGATGGCGTTCGCCGCCGACGCCGCCGAGGCCGTCGAGGTCGAACCGGGTGTGGAGCAGGTGACCGTCGGCGTCGAGGTGACCTGGGTCTTCGCCGACTGAGCCGGTGCTGGACCGGGAGGGGTACTTCCGTCGCTGGGCCGATCTGCACGGCGGTTACGACCCCCATGCGTCCGTTCTCGCCCGGACCTGGCTGTCGGGTGTGTACGCCGTCGCACGACGCTGCCGCAGGGTGCCGCCACTGGCCATCACAGTCGCAGGTCTGGGTGCCGCTGTTGCGGTGCCCCTGCTCGCCGTCCCCCCGAGTGCCGGCCTGCTCGCCGCTGCTGCGGGCGCCGCGATCCTGTCGGGCTTCCTGGATTCCCTGGACGGCGGGGTCGCGGTCATCGCCGGTCGGGACACCCGGCTGGGCTTCGTCCTGGACTCGGTCGCCGACCGGCTGGCGGATTCGGCGTACGTCGTCGCACTCTGGCTGCTCGGGGCGCCCGGCTGGCTGTGCGTGGTGGCCGGGGGCGCCGCCGTCCTACCGGAGTACGTCCGGGCCCGCGCGGGGGTGGCGGGAATGCGGGCGATCGGTGTGGTCACCGTCTTCGAACGGCCGACCCGGGTGATCCTGGTGACCGCACTGCTCGTCGCCGCCGCGGTGCTGCCCGGTCAGCACGCTGTCGTGGCGACGGCAGGCGCGGCGGCCTGGGCGCTGCTCGGCGTCGTCGCCACCAGTCAGCTGTTGGCCGCCGTACGCCGCCTGCTCGGCTGACGGTCATACTTCCAAGCGCGACGGTCTGGGCAGAGGGGCTGCGGTGAAGCTGTTGCTAGTCGAGGACGAGGAGCGCATCGCGGCGTTCATGGCCAAGGGGCTGCGCCGGCGCGGCCATGACGTCGACGTCAAGGGTGTCGGCGCTGACGCCCTGAGCGCGCTGCTGGATCCGCACCCCGAGCATGACCTGCTGGTCCTGGATCTGGGGCTGCCCGACATCGACGGGCTCGACGTGCTCTGCCGGATGCGCGAGCGCGGCGTACAGATTCCCGTCATCGTGGTGACTGCACGCACCGGCCGCGATGACCGGGCCAGGGCCAAGCAACTCGGCGTGGAGGCCTACCTCGTCAAGCCGTTCCCGATGAAGGAACTGCTGGC
>Ga0136640_10000373_pt1 | contig 17084 bp, 19 predicted proteins | sample AntDrymUQ8642106_2_FD_105498 | JGI IMG/M metagenome (GOLD analysis project Ga0136640, IMG submission 105498) | Polar desert sand microbial communities from Dry Valleys, Antarctica - metaG UQ864 (21.06) | ecosystem: Environmental > Terrestrial > Soil > Desert | place: Antarctica: Dry Valley...
CGCCCACATCTCCTGGCCCGGCCTCCACCACCGCACCGACATCGCGGCGGCGCGCTGAACGTGCGCGGGCCCGGCTTTGGCCGTGCCATCGAAGCCATGACCGCGAAACCGTCACCCTTCTTGCCCCGAGATCGGCCACCGGACGGCGCATCCGGGCGCAAGAAGGGAACACGGCCGGCCTTGGGTGGCCTCCAGGCGGCGGCGCTAGCCCGGCTACCTTGCCGCCGTGGCCCTTCACGTGAACTCCGTGACCTTCGATGCTGATGATCCGCCGGCCCTGGCCCGGTTCTGGGCCGCGGTGTTCGAGACCGAAGCTCCCGAACCGCCGAGCCCCTACGTGGCGTTCGTGGCCCCCGAGGGCGGTCCCCAGCTCATGTTCATCAAGGTGCCGGAGGCGAAGGTGGCCAAGAACCGCTGCCACCTCGACCTCCACGCGAATGACATCGCAGCCGTCGATGCCGAGGTCGATCGCCTCGTCGAACTGGGAGCGTCACTGGTCGATCGCCACGAGGAGTTCGGCGTCTACCCCGGGGCCCGAGCGGCCCGCCGCCGACGAAGGAGGCGGCAAGAGCGGGAGCGCACGGCATCTTTGTCTCCGAGGCGCAGCCGAGGAGATCGCCGTGGCGCGGCGGGGCCTGGTTGGCGGACACCTTCAGCCACCTTCCAAGACCCGGAGGGCAACGAGCTCTGCGTCGGCACCCCGCTCGCCGGCCACGGTGCGCCGGAGACGATGTGACCTACAAGGTCGCCGTGCTGATGGGCTCGCCCAACGACTCCGAGAAGATGGAGCCGGCCCGCCGGACGCTCGAAGAGCTCGGGATCGACGCCGACGTCCGAGTCCTGTCCGCCCACCGCACACCGACCGAGGTCGCGGCCCTGGCCTCTGCCGCTCGGGAGAACGGTTACTCGGCGTTCATCTGCGGGGCGGGCATGGCGGCCCATCTCGCCGGCGCCGTAGCCGCCCACACCACGTTGCCGGTCGTCGGCGTTCCCCTCTCCAGCGGCGCCCTGAACGGCATCGACGCCCTCTACGCCACGGTGCAGATGCCCCCGGGAGTCCCGGTGGCCACCATCGCCGTCGATGGTGCTGTGAACGCAGCCCTGCTCGTGGCCCAGATGCTTGCCATCGGCGACCAGGACCTGGCCGCAAGGCTCGACGAGGACCGCGCCGCTCGCGCCGCCGCCGGGAGGCCGGGGCGCGGTGACAAGCCACGATGACCAGCGAGCGGTTGACGTTCACGGGGTCTCAGGGCGACGAGCTGGCGGGCCGCCTCGACCTGCCGGGCGGGGAGGCCACGGCCTTCGCCCTGTTCGCGCACTGCTTCACCTGCTCCAAGGACGTGGCCGCCGCGTCGAAGATCAGCTCGGGCCTGGTCGCCCAGGGGGTCGGCGTGCTGCGCTTCGACTTCACCGGCCTGGGCGCGAGCGGCGGCGAGTTCGCCAACACCGACTTCTCGTCCAACGTCGAGGATCTGGTCTGCGCGGCCGACATGTTGCGCGAGCGATACCGGGCCCCGGCCCTGCTCGTCGGGCACAGCCTCGGTGGGGCCGCGATCCTCGTCGCCGCGGCCCAGGTCCCCGAGGCGCAGGCGGTTGCCACCATCGCCGCCCCGTTCGACCCGGCCCACGTGACCGAGCTGTTCACCGACGGCGCCGTGGCCGAGATCAACCGCGACGGCGAGGCGACCGTCGAGATCGCCAAGCGCCGCTTCGTGATCCGCCGCCAGCTCCTCGAGGACCTCGCCGCCCAGAGCATGGCCTCCGCCATCGGATGCCTCGACCGTCCACTGCTGGTGATGCACAGCCCGATCGACACCCAGGTCGGCGTGGACCACGCCCGGCAGATCTACGAGGCGGCCCGCCACCCCAAGAGCTTCGTGTCCCTCGACGACGCCGACCACCTGCTCACCGACCGTCGCGACGGCGCCTACGCCGCCAACGTGCTGTCGGCCTGGGCCAGCCGCTACCTGCCTCCCGCCGACGGCGAGGCGAGTACGACCCCCGCGCCGAACGTCGCGTCCTCGGCGCCGGCGCTGCCCGACGACGGCACGGTCCTCGTCAGCGAGACCGGCGACGGCCCCTTCGCCCAGGACATCGTGTCTCGCGGCCATCGCTGGGCCGCCGATGAGCCCATCGGCATCGGAGACGACACCGGGCCGTCGCCCTACGAGCTGTTGCTCGGCGCCCTCGGGGCCTGCACGTCGATGACGCTGCGCATGTACGCCGACCGGGCCGGGATCCCCCTCGTGGGCGTCTCGGTGTCGCTCCACCATGATCGAGAGCACTCCGACGACTGCCGGGACGCTGCGCAGGACCGATGCCTCATCGACCGGATCACCCGCACCGTGCGACTCGACGGCCCCGAGCTGACCGCCGCCCACCGAGCCCGGCTACTCGAGATCGCCGACCGCTGCCCGGTCCACCGCACCCTGCTCGGCGACATACGCATCGACACCCACGAGGCCGACCCCGCCCCGACCTGATCATCGGTCGCGGACCTACCCATCTCGCCGGACGACACGGGCCTCCTCTCAAGGCCTGCGCCAGGGATCGAGGGTCCACAACAACAGGGCACTCCAAGTCACAGGCCGCTGAGGCGGCTGCACGGCCAACCAGTCGAACTCCGCATGGGACAAGATCAACGGCATGGACGCGATCGAAAGAGCGCGCTGGGCGTTCGCTCAGGGGGAGTGGCAAGACGCGTTCTCTCGGTTCACTGCACTCGCCGGGAGCACGTCGCTCGAGGTGGCCGACCACGAGCGGCTGGCCGTCTGCGCGTACCTGGTCGGTGAGGACAAGGAGTGCGCTGCAGCGTGGGAGGCGGCACAGCGAGCGGCCCTGGAGGACGGCGATCGGGCTGGATCGGCACGGTGCGCGTTCTGGCTCGCTATGTGCCTGATGGTGCAGGGCCAGATGGCCCAGGCGGGCGGCTGGCTCACCCGCGCCCAACGCCTCATCGAGCTAGCGAAGTTGGACTGCGCGGCCTCGGGCTATCTCCTCATTCCCAGACTGCTGAGCGCGCTCGACGGCGGGGACCCCACCACAGCGCTGAACCTGGCCGTCGAGGCGACCGCGCTCGGGAATCGCTTCGACGATGCCGACCTCCGCGCCTTAGGAACTCTCGGTCACGGCCAGGCGCTCATCGCGATGGGTGACACCACCGGTGGCACAGCTCGACTCGACGAGGTCATGGTCTCGGTGACAGCGCGAGAGGTCGGGCCGATCACCTCCGGCATCGTGTACTGCGCGGTGATCCTCGAATGCATGCAGGTCTTCGACGTCCAGCGCGCATCGGAGTGGACGAATGCGCTCAGTGCCTGGTGCGACGCGCAGCCCGATCTGGTGCCCTACCGGGGCCAATGCCTGGTGCACCGCTCGCAGCTCCTGCAGGCGGCGGGTGACTGGCCCGATGCGATCACGACAGCGCAAGCGGCATGCCAGCGCCTCATCGACCCGCCCCATCCGGCCCTCGGCTCGGCCTACTACCAGGAGGCCGAGCTCCACCGGCTGGTGGGGGCGTTCGAGGAGGCCGAGACGGAGTACCGGCAGGCCAGCCGCAACGGGTACCAGCCGATGCCCGGGCTTGCCCTGTTCGAGCTGGCCCGCGGCGATGCACGCGCCGCAGCGGCGAGCGTTCAAAGAGCGCTGAATGAGGTCCGCAACCCACGCGACAGGCCGGCGTTGCTGGCCGCAGCCGTCGACATCCTCCGGACCACTGGCGACCTGCGGGGCGCCCGTTCCGCCTCCGAAGACCTTGCGGCGATCGCCGCTCCGTCATCGTCAGAGGTGCTCGACGCGATGGCCGCTCAGGCCACCGGCACGGTCCTCGTCGCAGAGGGCGACCCTGCCTCGGCCCTGATCGAGCTCCGGGCCGCGGCGACGACATGGCAGTCGCTGCACATGCCGTACGAAGCGGCGCGAGTAGGGGTCATGCGCGGGCTGGCGTGCGCCGCGCTGGGAGACCAGACGTCCGCCGACCTGGAGCTCGAGATCGCCAGGGACATCTTCACCGAGCTCGGGGCGCTGCCCGACCTTGGCCGGCTGGCCACCCTGAGCAGCGGACTGGTCGAGAGCGCGATCCCACGACCCGAGGTTGTGGGCAGCGGAAAGTTGTCGACACGGGAACGTGAGGTGCTCGCCCATGTAGCTGCGGGCGAGACCAACCGGGAGATCGCTACCAGACTGTTCATCAGCGAGCACACCGTCGGCCGTCACCTGGAGAACATCTTCACCAAGCTGGGCGTGACGAGCCGGGCCGCGGCCACCGCCTACGCCTACAGACACCACCTCGTCTGAGGCCGACTCGCGGGACCCGGTGGCCGCATAGGGCATTCGCACCACTGGCGCGAGTCGGTGGGAATGGGGCGTTCGGGCGATGCCCGGCGTTCGGGTTCATCCGTACCGTCTTCACATCGGAGAACGACGCCGATCAAAACATCGGAGCAGGACCTGACATGACCGCCCAGACGCGAACCGCCACTCTCGACCGGGACACAGCCGATCGGCTCAGTGCCGGCTTCCACCGCTGCTTCTCAGCCTTCGAGGCCGACGACGACCTGTTCGCGTCGGAGAGCTTCTTCGACCTGCTGCCGCGATGTGGCGGTTCCAGCTCGAGGGATCCGGAGACGACTTCACCGCCCAGCTTCGCTCCATCGCCGACGGACCGGTCGCGATCGAGGTCGTCCGCACCGTTCCGACGGCCACAGGGTTCGTGACCGAGCACGTGGAGACCCAACACACGCCGGGCGGCCCGATGACCGCCCGTCGAATCCACCTGTGCGAGGTCCGCGACGGCCGCATCTGCGCCGTCACCACCTACTGCAACGGCGGCTGGGACGACGAGCTGCGGGCTCGTCACGCCGCCGAGGCCCCGATGATCCGGCCATGACCGCGGCCGCCAGCACCCACCCCGATGCTCCGAGAGCAGGAGGCAAGCCAATGACTTCCGTTTCGTACCGCGACTTCACGGGCACCGGCGCCGACAACTACCAGCGCTACTTCGTACCGGCCATCGCGACCCCCGTCGCCACCGATCTGCTGCGAACCGCCGATCTGCGGCCGGAAGAGCGGGTTCTGGATGTCGCCTGCGGGACCGGGTTGATCGCCCGGCTGGCCGCCGAGCGGGTCGGACCAGCAGGGTCGGTGACAGGGGTCGACCTCGCACCCGACATGATCGCCGTGGCCCAGGCCACCCCGCCTCCGGCCGGCTCGGACATCGACTGGCACGTGGCCGACGCCGCGTCGCTGCCGCTCCCGGACGACTCCTACGACGTGGTCCTGTGCCAGATGGGACTGATGTTCATGGAGGACCGGCCCGCGGCCCTCGCCGAGATGCGCCGGGTGCTGGCAACCGGCGGGCGGCTCGCGGTCAACACGCCCGGCAGCATCCAGCCGACCTTCGAGCTCATGGAGCAGGCGATCGTGGAGCACATCAGCCCCGACCTCGGCGGCTTCGTTCGGGCGGTGTTCTCGATGCACGATCCCGACGCCGTCGCCGCCCTCCTAGTGGACGGGGGGTTGGACGACGTCAGCTCGACCGTATCGACCGCGACCTTCCGTCTTCCCTCGCCAGCAGAGTTCCTGTGGCAGTACATCAACCTGTCACCGATGGGACCCGTCGTCGCTCAGGCCCCCGAAGCAGCCCGGTCAGCGATGGAGCGGCAGGTGGTCGAGACCTGGCAGCCCTACGTGGTTAACGGGGCGACGGTCGTCGAGCAACCGATGGTGATCGCCACCGGGCGGAGGTGATCAGCTGCCCGCCGGGGACGCACTCGCCTGCTCGAGGAGGCGGATCGTCCGCTCGGCGGCTTGCGATGTCGTGGGCTCTCTCCCGCGCTCCACGGCCTCCGTCCGCTGCTCGGCTTCCAGGCCTTGCTTGGCCAGGCCCGTGGCGGCGTCGAACTCGCCGGCGATGCACCGGCCCCACGCGCCGATGCGGCGCCACTCAGCCCCCCAACACGCGGACACCACCGCGCTGGCGAGGAGAACCGGGCTGCTTGTCTTGGCGCTGACGTAACATTACGCTACCGTGGGTAACCGTGGCGCCGCTCCGACAGACTGACGTCTTGCTCGCCGTCGCCGAGGCGTCGAGCACGGGGTCGGCCGATGGCTGGGCCGTGGCCGCTGCGTTGGCGACGACCGATGACGCCCGGGCTGGAGCCGATCGAGTGCTCGCGCGGCTTCTGGGGCTCGAAGCGGGCGGCTTCGTACAGGTCGAGCGCATCGGCACCATGCGGTTCGGGCTCACCAGCGCAGGCGAGCGAGCCGTCAGCACGATCGTCGGTGGCCGGGTCGTCGCGACGGCGCTGCTGATGGTCGACCTTGTGGGCTTCGTGGCGTTCACAGATCGCCACGGAGACGCGGAAGCCCACCGATCCTCGCGCGCCCTCGTCTCCATCGCCGGCGAAGCCCTTGCCGAAGTCGGCGGCCGTGTGGTCAAGGCAACGGGTGACGGCCTGATCGGTGCGGCCGCTCCTGCGGCCGATCTGATCGAGGTGGTGAGAACGATCGCATCGTGGATCCGTCTACCAGACGGACCCCGATGGCCGATCCGAGCCTCGGTCCTCGTGGGCTCCCCGATCGAGCACAACGGCGATCTGTTCGGGCGCGACGTCAACCTCCTGGCACGGCTGTGCGATGCCGCGGCACCCGGTGAGCTCGTCCAGCGACCGACAACTTGCGATCGCGCTGGCCCTGCCATGGAAGAGCTGGCGGTCCGTGGCCTCGACGCCACTGTGCGGGTCAGGCGGGAGGTGCTGCCATGACACGGATCTTCCGGCGAGGCGAACTGAAGCTTGCGCTCCTCCACGTGTTGGCTACGGCCGAGCCGGCCAACGGCTACGCGATCATGCAACACGTCACCGACCAGATCGGGGCTGGTTGGCGAGCGAGCCCCGGGTCGATCTATCCCGCGCTACTTGCCCTCGAGGACGCCGGACACATCACGGGCCGCGACGAGGACGGGTCACGCCTGTACCGATTGACCGAGTCGGGACGCGGCATCTGTGATGACCGACCTGACCCGCTTGACGTCGTCGCCAGTCGTGCCTCGAGCCGCGAGCGTCGGGTGACCCTCGGCGGAGTCCTCGACGGCTTCGCCCGCGAAGGCCTCGATCGTTCCGCGGCACTCGAGCCCCTGCAGGAGCAAGACATCCGGGCGATCCTCGCAACGACCGTGTGCCGCATCTCAATCGTTCTCGACCAAGGAGCAACAGATGACTGACGACTTCGCCCGAGCAGCTTTCCGCGAACGGGAGGCGCGCCACATCCGGCGACGACGAGCTTTCCTGGTCCACGCCGCGATCTGGGTCGCGGTCAACATGCTCCTGGTGGCCGTGTGGGCGATCACCGGCGGCGGCCACCCCTGGTTCGTCTACCCGCTCCTCGGTTGGGGCGTCGGCATCGTCGCCCATGGCGCCAGTGCCTACCTGGTGGCCGACACCGATGACATCGTTCTCGAACGCGAACAACGGCGGTTCGGCTGAGACACCCCCCGCCGGGCCCGGGTAACATCCTTCGTGTCGCGCCTCGTGGCCCGCTACCGGGCCGAGGGCGACGCAGCGTTCGAGCCCGGTTCCCGGCGGCCCCGCCGATCGCCGGCCCCATCGACGTCTACGCCCGTTGCCAGCGCTGGGAGAGCGACGGGTGGGTCCGCGTGCTCGTCGGGTCCTACCAGGTCTCCGGCTGACACCCACCCCGACGGGCAAGCGGCTGCTCCGTCAGTTCATGCCGAACAGGCGGGGCCCGCTGCGCTGGTGAGCCTTGCTGCCGAAACGACCGGGGTCGGTGGCCCGGACACGGTGTCAGGTCAGCGTCGTGCGAACAGGAGGAGCGCCCGTCCGGGGATCTCGACGCCGTCGTCGGTGACGTACTGGGCGGCGAGGTCTGCCGCAGTGCGGCGGACGGCGGCGAGCTGTTCGAATGTCGCATCCTTGAAGACCGCGGCGAGCGGTCCGGCCAACGAGCTGACCATGTCGACGTGGGCATCGAGGTCGTCGGCTCGGAAGGTGACAGGGAACTCCTCGACCTTCACGTCCACGAAGCCGGCCCCTTTGCCCAACGCCGCGAGCTCAGCCGGGTCGCCCAGAGAGAAGATGCTGCCGGGTCCGACCGGCGGACCGCCGCTGACCAGACCGTGCATGGTTGCGGCCATGCCCACACAGGTCATCCACGGATTGTGCGCGATGCCCGCCCAGGTGAGCGCGCCAACCCGGCCGGTGGGCGAGAGCACCCGGCGGACCTCCGCCAGGGCGGCGGACGGATCAGGCGTGAACATCAACCCCATCCGGCAGGCCACGACGTCGAAGGAGCCGTCGGGCCGGTCGATCGCGGACGCATCCAGCACCACGGCATCAACGTTGTCAAACGCGGCGTTGCGGCGACGCGCCACGTCCACCATCGCGGGAGCGAGGTCGCTCAGCTCGACGCTGCCCGTCGGTCCGACCAGCTGAGACCAGGTGGCGCCGAGGGAGCCCGGCCCCGCCGCCAGCTCCAGGACACGCTCTCCCGGCTGTACGCCGACGCGGTCGAGCAACCCGGCGGTTGCTTCGATTGAGTGCGAGTCGACCTCGTCGACGCTCGCGTCCCACGCGGCGGCCACTGCGCTCCAGTCGCGTGCAGGATCTGTGTTCTTCGTCATGGGGCCCTCTACTTCGCTACAGTCGTTGCGGAACGAATACAGGGACGGTGTAGTGGATTCTGGCGAACCTGTCAAGCGGCGGCCGTACAACTCGTCACGGCGCCGGGCCCAGGCCGACGAGAACCGCGCGGCAATCGTCCGCGCAGCCCGGGATCTCTTCATCGAGCAGGGCTACGGCCGCACCACCATCGCCGACATAGCTGGCTCGACGGGCGTGTCGGTGGAGACGATCTACGCAGCGTTCGGCAACAAGCCCACGCTGCTCCACAAGGCCTGGGACATCACCGTCGGCGGCGACGAGCAGGACATCACCTTCCACCAGCGGCCTGAGGTGCTCGCCATCCGCGAGGAGCCGGACCTCGCCAAACGATTGATGCTGCACGCCGTGTTCTCCACGCAGACAGCGACCCGCATCGCCCCCTTCCAGCTGATGGTGCAGTCGGCCGCGGGGGCCGAACCAGCCGCGGCGGCCATGTTGGAGGAGATGGGTCGGCAGCGGCTGGCGGGGATAACCGTGATGGCGGCCGGGGCAGCGAAGACCGGGCAGCTTGCGGTGCCCAGAGACGAGTGTCGGGACGTGATCTGGTCGATGACCGACGGCATGCTGTGGCACCGAATCGTGAACGAGCGCGGCTGGAGCAACGAGCGCTTCGCCGAATGGCTCGGCGGCATGTGGGTCCACCTCCTCGTCCGGCGGTGATCGCCCAAGAGGCCTGCAGGTCCCGGCCGGCGATCCGCAGTTCGGGCGCGGGTCGTCACGGGGGCGCAGCGACGTCGAGGGGGACGCCCTGGCGGGCGGAGTCGAGGGCGGTGAGGAGCGAGGCGAGTACGGTGCGGGCGGTGGCGCCGTCGAGGAGCAGGCCGTCGCCGCCGCCCCGTAGGTGGTCGATGCCGTTGGCTGCCGAGGCGGCGAAGGCATCGGTGGGCTGGTCAGGAAGGGCGTGGAAGGCGCGCACCTCGCCGTCGCGGTACACGACCACAGACGGTTCCTGCACGCCCCGCCCGCTGATGCGGTTGCAGCGCACATAGCCCTTGGTGCCGGTGACCTCGACCCGCTCGTCGTCGGCGTAGTAGTCGCTGCGGAAGTACATGTCGGGCGCCAGCACCACGTCCAGCACCGCCCGCACGCCGTTCTCGTGCTCCCAGACGAACGTGGCCGGGACGTCGAGCACGATCTCGGGGGCATCGGGCGGTCCGATGGGGGTGCGGCGGATCCAGCCGAACACCCGGGTGATGGGACCGAAGAGCCAGTGGGCGACGGCCAGCTGGTGCCACCCGTGGTCGAAGGTGAGGATGCCGTGGCCGTCAGCGGCCTGGGCGAACTGCCAGTCGTAGCTGGCCGGGTTGACCTCCCACCCGCCGTGGGCGGTCCCCACGATCTTCATGTGGAGGGCCTGCGGTTCGCCGACTTCGCCCGAGAGCACCAGCTCGCGCAGCTTCACCAGCGGCGCGAAGCAGACGTAGTCCTCCATCACCCGCAGCGTCGCACCCGTGCGCTCGGCCACCGCCAGCATGCGGTCGGCCTCCTCCAGGGACCGGGCGAGGGGCTTCTGCACCTGGACGTGGAACCCGGCCTCGAGCACCCGCTCCACCACCTCCGCATGCAGCGGCGTCGGGACGAGGACGTCGACGACGTCGGCATCGAGGTCGAGGAGGACGTCGAGGTCACCGGTGGCCGTGGCACCCGCGAAGGTGGTCGCCCAGCGCTCGACCCGCTCCGGATCGAGGTCGCACAGTCCGACTACGTCGACGTCGTCGCGCGCGAGGTAAGGCGGGAGGCACAGCTCGGCGATCTGGCCGAGCCCGACCACGGCGACGCGGACCGGACGATCGGTGATGGGCAACGGTGTGGGCATCGACAGAGTGTGGCCCGGACTCGTCAGCCGGCGGCGACCAGGACGAGGCCGACCAGGGCGAGGCCGAGCCCGGCCTGGCGGACGCGGTCGATGTGCTCCTGGTCCCACACGCGGGCGAGGAGCACGGTGAAGGCGGGGCCGAGGGCAGCGATGGGAGCCACGACCACGAGGAGGTCGCGGCGCACGGCGACGAGCAGCAACGACGTCGCCGCCACGTCCAGCAGACCGGCCAGCACCGCAAGGCGCCGGGCCTCCCCCCTGGGGAGGCGTAGGACCTGAGTGCGGGCCAGCCCGGCGGCTCCGCAGGCGACCACCACCAGGGCGGCGAGGCGGGCCGCGAGCACGGGCCACTGCCCAGAGGCTTCGCCGGTCTGGGCGAAGAGCACGAGTGACGATCCGAGCAGCGCCCCGGCGAGGACCGCAGGAGCTGCCCCATCGGCCACCCCGATGCGCTCACCGGGTGCCGCCGGCTCGCGTGCCAGGAGCACCACGGCGACGACCTCGAGGGCGATGCCCGCCAGCACGAGGGCTCCCGGCCGTTCCCCGGTGGCGAGACCCCAGCCCACGGGAACGAGCGAGGCCACCGCGGCCGTGACCGGTGCCACGACCCGGGCCGCGTTGCGGGCGAGGCCGCGGTAGAGCAGCGCGAGTCCGCCCACGTTGAGGACCCCGGCGAGGGCGCCGAAGCCCAGGTCGGCGGCAGTCACCTCGGCGTCGACCAGGAACGCGACCACGCCGGCTCCGGCGACGCTGCACGCGGAGGCCACGATCAGCACTGCTGCGGTGGACGTCGACCGCGAGGCCCGACCCCCGGCGAAGTCGCCCGACCCGAACGCCGCAGCCACCACCAGCCCGAGCAGGACTCCGATCACCTCGGGCCCTGCCCGGCGACGTTCGCGCTGCTCACAGGATCAAGGCGTCGCTGGCAAGGATGCAGGGACGAGTGGCGGGCGATCGGGAGGACACCGTGGTGGCCTAGGTCGCAGCGAGCCGGTCGGTCGGGTATCCGGCGTAGGACTCCTTGAAGACCCCGTGGTGCAGCACGACGAGGGCCACGAGGTACTCGGTCTTTGGATCGGACACCGTCGTTTCGGTCCAGAACGACTCGGTGCGCCGGCTCTGGCCGAGACCGATCACCGTGTGCTGCAGCTGGTAGTCCTGGTCGACGAGCACAGGCCCGGCGACCATCCGCACCTCGAGGTCGAGGAACAGCCCGAGGGCCGGGCCTCGAACCGGGAAGGTCCCGCCCGACTTGTTGGTGAGCACGCTCACCATCTCGAAGGGCACGATCGCCCGGCCCCACGGGTTCGTGACTCCGCCTTCGGGCGTGTACCACGGGCACGGTTCGGTGATCTTGACCAGCTTCTCGGCGAGGGAGAAGGGGTAGAGGTCGCCGTTGGACCCGGCGGACGAGATCGAGGCCACGAACGGCTCCGACGTCATCCCGACCTCGAGCCGGTCGAGGATGAACAGCTCTCCCGGGTCACCGCGACCAGCCCGGCGGCCCTCGAGCGCGGTCTCCGGGTGGTCGGGTCCGAGTGACACCGAGCCCTCGAGCACTGAGGTGCCGTCGCCCTTGTGGGCCTCGACCGCGGCTGTGGACTCGCCCGTGGTCGTCAACGACGCCTGGACCTCCTCGCCCTCGACCACCATGGTGCGGAAGTGGCTGCTGACGCAGCCCCGCTCGAACCAGGCCTGACCCCACAGCTGCACGGCGAGCGGATCGACCTGGCTGAAGTGCGTCGGACCCTCGATAGGCGCCCCGCCGAGGCCGAGCGACGAGGCGGTGTCGCCGTCGTGCACGCTCATCTGCCCGCCGTGGGACTGCTCCTGCAGCATCTGCGCCGGCCGACGCAGCGGACCGGTCAGGGTGATCGGTGTGGCGAAGGTGGCGGCGATGGCCCCGACGCTAGGTGCTCAGCTCCGGCGCCAGCCGACGAGGTCCGGTCCGGGCACTGGTGGGACCGTCGGGCCGCTTTGGCGTTGAGGTAACGCTGTTCCGGGATGCTGGTGGCCAGGCGTGCCGCGTTGGCGTAGGCGGCCCGGGCTTCGGTGACCCGACCGTCCATCTCGAGCAGGTGGGCGTGGACGGCGTGCAGCCGGTGGTGGCGACGCAGCTGCCGGTCCTGTAGCAGCGGCTCGAGCATGGCCAGGGCGGCGGTGGGGCCGTCCACCTCGGCGACGGCGACGGTGTGGTTGAGGGTGACCACCGGGCCCGGCGTGAGGGCGTGGAGCATGCGGTACAGAGTCTCGATCTGGGTCCAGTCCGTGTCGGCGGCGCAGGCGGCTTCGGCGTGGACGGCCGCGATCGAGGCCTGAAGCTGGTAGGGACCCACCGGCCCGGTCGGCAGTGCGGCCTCGATCAGGCGGACACCTTCACCTATTAGGGCCCGGTCCCACCGCGACCGGTCCTGCTCGGCCAGCGGCACCAGGGTGCCGTCGAGGCGGGTGCGGGCGGCTCGCCGGGCGTCGGTGAGCAACATCAGCGCCAGCAGCCCGCTCACCTCCCCCGCTGCGGGCAGGTGCTCGTGCAGCTGACGGGTCAGGCGGATCGCTTCGCTCGACAGGGACACGTCGGTGAGGCTGGTCCCGGTCGTGGCGGTGTGGGCCTCGGTGAAGATCAGGTACAGCACCTGGGCGACGGCGGCGACGCGGTCGGGTAGCTGGTCGGCCGCAGGGACGGTGAACCGCGCCCCCACCTGCCGTAGCCGAGCCTTGGCCCGGCTGATCCGTTGGGCCATCGTGGGCTCGGGCACCAGGAAGGCCCGGGCGATCTGCGCGGTGCTCAATCCGGCGACGGCCCGCAACGTCAGGGCCACCTGGGAGGAGCGGGTCAGCTCCGGGTGGCAGCACAACAGCAGGAGCGTCAGCGAGTCGTCACGCGCAGGCTCGACGAGGGTGTCGGCGGCGGGGGCGAGGAACGCCTCGGGTGGGGTGCGGCGGGCGATCAGCTGTTCCCGGTCGGTGCGGGCCTGCTCGGCGCGCCACTGGTCCACCAGGCGGCGGGAGGCCACCGTGATCAGCCAGCCCCTCGGGTTGTCCGGCATCGCGTCGGTCGGCCACTGCCGCGCCGCGGCCAGCAACGCCTCCTGCACGGCGTCCTCGGCGGCGTCGAAGTCGCCGTAGCGGCGCACGAGCGCGGCCAGCACGCGCGGCGCACATCGTCGCCACACGTCCTCGGGGCCGGCCGAGTTCATTGATCATCGCCACCGGGCCACATCACCGGCCGGAGCTCGATCACACCCCCGGGCTGGGCGAACTGCGCGGCGATCTCTTCGGCGCGCTGACGGGAGTCACAGTCGATGACGAAGAACCCGGCCAGCTGCTCCTTGGCCTCTGCGTACGGGCCGTCGGTGGCCAGGTGACCTTCCGGGCTCCACCCGTACAGGGTGGACGAGGCCGGGTCGGCCAGCGCCTCGGCGGTCGCGAGCTCCCCCGAGGCGGAGATCTCTTCCATCAGCGCCTCGAACTGGCGGTCCATCTCCTCGTGCTGCTCGGGTCGAAGCGCCCGCCCTTCGGGGGTGTAGATCGACGTGGGGTGTCCCCACGGGTCGGGGTTGGTGTGGATCAAGATCACGTACTTCATCGGTAGACCTCCGTCTGGGTTCGAGCAGGCGCGGGGGCCGCGACCCTGCGTTGGGGACGTCGGAGCCGACGACGCGTTCTCGACATCCCAGCGCGTGTCGATTCTCGGCTTGTGGCTCCGACGTTCGGTGTGCATCCCGCTCACCACCAAGGAGACCCATGACCACCACCCGATCCCAAACGTTCGACACCAACGCCCTCGTGCCCTGGCTGGCCGCCCAACAGCGACGCGTCCTAGGCATCCTCGACGGCCTGGACGACCACACCCTGCGACAGCCCGTCCTGCCCTCGGGCTGGTCCTGCGCCGGCATGGTCCAGCACCTGACCCTGAACACCCGGTTCTGGTTGCTCGAGGTCATGACCGGCATGCGCGCCGGCCCACCCGTGGACGACGAGTTCCACGTCACCGACACCCGCCCGGCCTCCACCATCCTCGACGCCTACCACCACCAGACCCAGACCGCCATCGCCGTGGTCCGTGACCTCCCCCTGCACACCCCTCCCGCGTGGTGGCCCGACGACATGTTCGGCGACTGGCGCCTCGACGACCTGTCCGAGGTCCTGCTGCACCTGCTGGTCGAGACCACCTGCCATGCGGGACACCTCGACGCCGCCCGTGAGCTCATCGACGGTCGCACCTGGGACTACGCCCACGGACGCCTGACCGACCCGCACTGAGGCGGGCCGAGTCGGCCGTCGCCTTGGCCGCCTCGGCAACGACATCACCAGCTCACACATCGGTCGTCTCTGGAGCTACCTCGGCGGCCCGCAGGGCACCGGAGACCGATGCGGCGAGGAGGCGCGCGAGGTGCGGCTTGGTGATGTCCCTCGCGATGAGCCAGTCGAGGCACGCGCCCTCGAGGAACCCGACCCAGCCTCGGAGCGCGATCCGTTGCGCGGGCGTGGGGTCCCTGAACTCGAAGGCCTCGGCCATTCGGCTGACCACGTCGGCCCGTGCCCCTTCGACGATCGCCTGGACGTTGCGGTCCGAGCTGATGCCGCCCTGGAGGATCGCCCGGTAGGCGAGCGCGTGATCATCGATCCAGTCGAGGTGGGCGCCGAGGGCCCTGGCCAGCCGGGGCCCGATGGGAAGTGTCGGGTCGGGACGGGTCGCCTCGCTGAGCTCATCGGCGGCGGAGCGGACGGCTGCGAGGTATAGGTCGCTCTTGGTGGAGAAGTAGTGGTACAGCAGCGGTTTCGACACACCCGCGGCGGCGGCGACCTCGGCCATCGACACCTCGTCCCACGGCCGGGTGCCGATGAGGTGGAGGCACGCCTGCACCAGCTCGTCGCGTCGATCGTTGACGGACAGTCGGCGACGTCGGGCCTCAGTACTGACCATGTGTATAATAGCCTAGCCGCTAGCCGGAACACGAGTGGCAGGAGGAGAAGACTGACATGACGAACCTTGCCCTCGGGCCGGTGCTGGCGGCCTCGGAGGCCGCTGAGCGCCCAGCGGTCAAGCTCGATGACGTCACATTGTCCTATGGCGCGCTCGATTCGGCCATCGCACGGGCTGCGGGTGTCCTTCGGGCCGAGGGCGTGCACATGGGAGACCGCGTAGGGGTGCAGCTTCCGAACGTGCCGTACTTCCCGATCGTCTACTACGCGGTGTTGCGGCTCGGTGCGATCGCGGTACCGATGAACCCGCTGCTCAAGGGCGGGGAGGTCGCATACCACCTGTCCGACTCGGGTTCCCGGGTAATGGTCGGCTGGCACGGCTTCGAGGACGAGGCGCGCGCTGGGAGCGAGCAGGCGGGCGCCCAGTGCATCCTCGTCGAGCCGAGAGGGTTCGAGGACCTGCTCGGCCAGGCCGTTCCGGTCGACGACGTCACCGACCGCGCCGACGACGACCCGGCGGTGATCATCTACACATCGGGCACGACGGGCACGCCGAAGGGCGCGACGCTGACCCACGCCAACCTGCGGGCCGGGGCCGAGGTGGCGCGCGACCTCGTCGATGCCGGGCCCGAGTCGGTGACGGTGGCCACCCTCCCGCTGTTCCACGTGTTCGGGATGAACTCGATCATGAACACGACGTTCCTCGCTCGTGGCCTCATGACGTTGGTGCCGCGCTTCGACCCCACCAAGGTCCTGGAGGTAATCGAGCGCGATCGAGCGACCACCTTCGCCGGAGTCCCGACGATGTACTCGGCGCTGCTCAACCACCCCGAGCGCAGCCGCTACGACGTGTCCGCTCTCGAGCTGTGCGTCTCTGGGGGGTCGGCGATGCCCGTCGAGGTGCTGCGCGGGTTCGACGAGGCGTTCGGGGCGAAGATCCTCGAGGGCTACGGCCTGTCGGAGACCACCGGAATGGGGTCGTTCAACCTCCGGGACCGTGAGCGCAAGCCCGGGTCCATCGGCGTGCCGGTGGGCGGCACCGAGATGAAGGTCGTCGACGACCACGACCACGAGGTCCCCGAGGGCGAGCCGGGTGAGATCGTACTGCGCGGTCCGTTCGTGATGGCCGGCTACTGGGGCCGCCCCGACGCCACCGAGGAGGTCATGCGCGGGGCCTGGTTCCACACCGGCGACATCGCCATCGTCGACCCCGACGGGTACTTCTTCATCGTCGACCGCAAGAAGGATCTGATCATCCGGGGCGGCTACAACGTCTACCCCCGAGAGATCGAGGAGGTGCTCTACGCGCACCCCGCCGTGTTGGAGGCCGCAGTCGTCGGCGTGCCGCACGACTCGCTGGGCGAAGAGGTCGGGGCCGCGGTGGTGCTCAAGGCCGGCGAGCAGGTCACGCCCGACGAGCTGCGCGACCACGTCCGCTCCAAGGTCGCGGCCTACAAGTACCCGCGGCTGGTCTGGCTGATGGACGAGCTGCCCAAGGGCCCGACCGGGAAGATCCTCAAGCGTGAGATCGACGCCCCCTGCCCCTAACCCTGCAAGACCGAACCCCGAAGGAGATGCACACCATGAAGCAGTTGGATTCGACGCAGTTCGTCATGGGCCGGCTCGACATCACCAGGCAGAACGTCGCCGTCGAGAAGGTCCTC
>Ga0136640_10000374_pt1 | contig 17065 bp, 19 predicted proteins | sample AntDrymUQ8642106_2_FD_105498 | JGI IMG/M metagenome (GOLD analysis project Ga0136640, IMG submission 105498) | Polar desert sand microbial communities from Dry Valleys, Antarctica - metaG UQ864 (21.06) | ecosystem: Environmental > Terrestrial > Soil > Desert | place: Antarctica: Dry Valley...
ACCGGGGCGGGCCTGGGCTCGGGACTCGGCTTGCGCGCCGGGGCACGCCTGGCCGGGGCGGCGGCCATCAGCCCTCCCCCTCTGCGATGCGGCGCGCCGCGCGCAGGTGCCCCGAGCGAGCACGCGGGTTGTCGGCCACCTCGCCCGGGGACGGACCGACGGGACGACGGGTGATCAACTCGGCCTCGGGCGTCTGGCCGCAGCCGCACACCGGCATGTCCGGAGGACAGATGCAGCCACGGGCGCGTTCGACCAGGAAGCGCTTCACGCGGCGATCCTCGAGCGAATGGAACGAGATCGCCGCGAGCCGGCCGTTCTCGTGGAGGATGGCCCACGCGGCGGGCAGCGCGCGGTCGAGCGCCTCCAGCTCCCCGTTCACCGCGATGCGGATGGCCTGGAAGATGCGCTTGGCCGGATGGCTGCCCCCGAAGCGCCGGCGGATGGCGGCCGGAAGGGCGCCCTCCACGGCGTCGACGAGCTGCCCGGTCGTCTCGAAGGGCGCGGTCTCCCGCCTCCTTACGATCTCGCGGGCGATGATGCGCGCGTTGGGGTCCTCCCCGTAGCGGCGAAAGATTTGGGCCAGGCGGCGCTCGTCCCAGCCGTTTACGATCTCGCGAGCGTCGAGCTCGCGGTCGGGATCCATCCGCATGTCCAGCGGCGCGTCGTAGGAGTAGGAGAAGCCGCGCTCGCGCGCGTCGACCTGCATGGAGGAGATACCGAGGTCCAGATAGACCAGGTCGGCCTCAAAGCCCTCCTCGCGCAGCAGCCCGAGTGCCTCCGAGTACTCCATGCGCAAGAAGCGGGTCTCGCAGGCCACCTCGGCGGCCATCTCCTCGAAGCGCTCCTCGGCCCCCGGGTCGCGATCGATGCAGACGAGCGTGCCGCCCGGCCCGATTCGGTCGGCCATCAACCGCGCGTGACCCCCCGCACCGAAGGTGCAGTCCACCACATTCTCGCCCGGCGCCGGACCGGTCAGCTCGATCAGCTCACCGGCCAGGACGGGTACGTGCGCGCGCGTCATGTCAAGAAGGATCGCCAAGAGACTCCGTCACCTCCCCGATGCTCGCGTCGAGCGCGTCCTGCTCTTCCTGCCAGCGCTCGCTGCCCCAGACCTCCAGGTGGTCGCCGACGCCGGCGACGACGACCTCTTTCCTCACACCCGCGTGGGTCATGAGCGGTGACGGCAGAGTCACGCGGCCCGACGAGTCGAGCTCGAGATCGAAGGAGTTGGCGCCGAAGTAGCGCTGGATGCGCTTGAACTCCGAGCCGAGCGGGTTCTTGCCCTGCAGCGCGCGCTCGACGGTGCTCTCGTGCGCCTCGGGAGCCCAAACCGAGATGCAGGCGTCGGAGTCCTTGGCCAGAACAAGTCCTGATGAGAAAGCGGCCCGAAAGCGGGCGGGGATGCTCAACCGGTGCTTGGCGTCCAGCGAGTGTTCGTAGTGGCCTCTGAATGCCATCCGTGCAGATCTCTTCCCTCGGGTGCGGCCTCGGGGGGCCTACTCGGACCGGAGTGGCGGAGTGGGAGGAGCCCCGCCACTCCGGTCTTCGTAAGCTGGCGCCACTCTAGCCCACATTGTCCCACCCGACAACACCTACCCCCACTTTTCTGTCCGAGCGACGTGCTGGGAGGTCCAGGAACGAGCGTGACACCGCTCTCAGAGCGGGACTAGCGGTCCGAAGTGCGGTGGGACAAATCTGCTCTCGGGGCGGGCGTCTTCGTGCAGCACCGGCGCGCGGGTGGGCGATTGCAGCCACGTCGCGCTCTGCACCCTCGCTTGCAGCCGCATTCGTGCTCTGCGCCCTCGCTTGCAGTGTGAGCTGGGTCGGGCGCTCGTCAAACGGCCGGCAGGCCGCCACCCGACCCCAGCAGCGCCGCGGCCAGCGCGGCGGCCACCATCAGCAGCACCGAGGGTACGAGCAGCAGCGCCACCACGAGCTGGATCTTGGGCCCGGCCTTGGCCGCCTCCTCCTGCACATGTCGGCGCAGCGCGACGCGGGTGTCGCGCGCCTGGGAGGCGAGGGTGCGCCCCAGCGGAGCGCCGTGGCGGCGCGCGCGCTCGAGCGCCGCGCACAGAGCGCGGACCTCGGACTGGGGCAGGCGCTCGGTGAGAGCGTCGAGCGCCACGCCCAGCGGCACCCCCAGCTCCACCTCCCTCCCCACCGCCCGCCACTCCGAGGCCAGCGGACCCGATGCGCGACCGCCCACCTCCGAGAGCGCGGCCGGCAGCGAAGCGCCCGCCTCCACGGTCACTCGCAGGAGGTCGAGCATCGCGGGAAGGACGCGCCGCACCGCCCGCTCGCGCTCACGCGCGCGGCGCGCCAGCCACAGATCCGGGGCGAGGAAGCCCGCGCCGGGCGCGGCCACCGTGAACACCAGGCCCAGCCGGCCGGGCGCCATCCCCGCCAGCAGCACGCCCGCCAGCCCTCCGAGCACAGCGGCGGCAAGCTTGGCCGCCATCAGCTCCCGCGGCCCGAACCCGCCGGGCCGGCCCGCCGCCAGGATCCGCCGCTCCAGGTCTTGGGGGGTGCCGCGGCCCGCTGCGACCCCAGCCCCGAGCGCGGCGAGGGCGCGAAGCGTCCGCGGTCCACCGGCCGCGCGCGCTCGTCCCTCGACCGGAATCAGCCACAAGGCGCCGAAAGCGCCCAGAGCGGCGGCGGCGAAGGCCAGCGCGGCGGCGATCACCACCGCACCCGGCCGAGCCGCCGGATCGCTACGGCGGCGACGATCTGGAGCGCCACCGCGATGCCCACCAGCCACGCCGTCAGGAACGAGGTGGTCAAGCCGACCAGGAATCCCGGGCTGGCCAGCTCGGTGAGCAGCGCCCCGCCCACGGGGAGCAGGACCACGACCAGCCCGGTGAAGCGAGCCTGCGCCGTGGCGCTGCGCACCTCGTCCTCCAGCCGTGCTTGGTCGCCGAAGGCCTCAGCGGTCTCGCGCAGAAGGGCGGACAGGTCGCCGCCCGCACGGCGCTGCACGAGACAGGCGGCGACCACGGTGTCCAGCCGCGCGGAGCGCACGCGCGCACGCATCGCCTCGAGGGCGTCCTCGGTGTGCGCGCCCGCGTCGAGCTCACCGGCAACGCGCCGCAGCTCGTGGCCCGCGGCTCCCGAGAGGCCCTCGGAGGCGCCCGCCAGCGCGCCCCGCAGCGATCGGCCCGCGCCCAGGGCGTCGGCCAGCGCCACGGCCACCGCGGCGGCATCCGCCTCCACGGCGCGCCGGTAGTGCTCGCGCCGGGCACGCAGCACCCGTGAAGCGGCCCAAGGGCCACCCGCGCCGAGGGCCAAGCCGGGGAGCGGGCCCGCCACCACCGCCCCGGCGCCGAACGCGAGGACGGCGCCGGCCAGCAGCATCCGGCGTCGCTCGACCGCGCCGGGGTCGCGCCCCTCCCGCCCTACCCGCACGAGCGCCTCGGCCAGATCGGCCGCCGATCGAGCCGCGCCGGGAAGGCGCTCCCGCGCGCCAGCGGCGAGCGCCGCCTGGAGCAGCCCCAGCGCCCCGAGCGCCCCAGCCGCGAACGCCAGCGCCGCCGTGCTCACCCGCCCACCCGTGCGAGCCGCTCCGCCAGCCGGCCTTTGTGCAGCGGGTGCATCCGGCCCTCGTGCAGCAGCTCACGGGTCCCGGCGCCGCCGGCCACCCTCACCACTTCCGCGATCGATGTGACCGCGCGCGAGCCGTCGGCCTGACGCGCCTGGTGCACCACCAGGTCCACCGCACTGGCGACCTGCTCGCGCACCGCCGCGTGGGGCAGCGCGACATCGGCCATCAGGGCGAGTGTCTCCAGGCTGCGCAGGGCGTCCTCGGGCGAATTGGCGTGCACGGTGCTCAGTGAGCCGTCGTGTCCGGTGTTGAGCGCTTGCAGGAGATCCAGAGCCTCACCGCCGCGCACCTCCCCCACGACGATCCGGTCGGGCCGCATCCGCAGCGCGTTGCGGACCAGGTGGCGAATCGTCACCTCACCGCGGCCCTCGAGGCTCGGTGGGCGCGACTCGAGGCGCACGACGTGGCGCTGGCGCAGTCGCAGCTCGGCGGCATCCTCGATGGTCACGATCCGTTCCTGGCCGGGGATTGCTCCCGAGAGGGCGTTGAGCGTGGTGGTCTTGCCCGAGCCGGTCCCGCCGCTCACGAGGATCGACGCGCGGGCGGACACGGCGACCGCCAGAAGCTCCGCCGCACCCGCGGGAAGCGTCCCGTTGCCCACCAGGTCGCGGAGCGAGAACCCCTCGCGGCGAAAGCGCCGGATGGTCAGGCACGCCCCGCTCAGAGACAGCGGCGGGATCACCACGTTCACGCGCGAGCCGTCGGCCAGCCGCGCGTCGCACAGGGGCGAGGCCTCGTCCACCCGCCGGCCGAGCGGGGCCAGGATCCGCTCGATCGCGTGCATGAGAGCCGCTTCGGACTCGAAGCTCACGCGACTGGGCTCGAGCCTTCCCCCGCGCTCCACGTAGACCGACCCGGCTCCGTTGACCATCACCTCGTCTACCGCCGGGTCGGCGAGCAGCGGTTCGAGCGGGCCCAGGCCCGTGGCCAGCAGAATCACCCGGTCACACAGCGCCGCCCGGTCGGCCTCCCCCAGCGCCGCCGCCTCACGCTCGACCAGCGCGTGCACCTCTTCCCGCACGTCCCCGCCCGCCGCGCCCGAGCGCGCACGTTCGATCAGCCGCCCACGCAGCGCCTCTGCGAACTCCTCCATCGGTCCCACACCCGAGGAAGGAGCCGGGCGCCGGATTCTCGCCCCCCGAAGATCTTCCGGTGCGGTGCTCGCCGGAGAGCCAACGGTGCGGTGCTCGCCGGAACAACGTTCCGGCTGCGCTCCTCCCCGGGAACGTTCCGGCTGCGCTCCTCCCCGGGAACGTTTCGGCTGCGCTCCTCCCGGTCTGGCATCGTGGACTCCGGTGCGCCGGCTGCTCTTCCTCGTATCCGCCGTGGTCCTCGTGGACACGATGTTCTATGCGGCGATCGTGCCACTGCTGCCGGAATATCGTGGCGATCTCGGCCTGTCGAAGTCGGCGGCCGGTGGGCTCACCGCGTCCTACGCCGCGGGCACCCTGCTCGGCGCTCTGCCGTCCGGCTGGCTGGCCGGGCGCGTAGGCGGCAAGGCAACGGTGCTCACGGGGCTTGGCCTGCTCGCCGTATCGAGCGTGGCCTTCGGCTTCGCCAAGGACATCGTGCTGCTCGACGCCGCGCGCTTCGTGCAGGGCATCGGCGGGGCGTGCTCATGGGCGGGCGGCTTCGCGTGGCTGATGGCGGCAGCGCCGGCGGACCGGCGGGGCGAGCTGATCGGCACGGCGCTCGGCGCCGCCATCTTCGGTGTGCTGCTGGGGCCGGTGCTGGGCGGTGCCGCCACCCAGACCAGCCCCGAGGTCGTGTTCTCCGGCGTTGGCGCCCTGGCCCTGGCGCTCGCGATCTGGGCGCTTTCGACGCCCGGCCACGAACCCCAGGGACAGGCCCGCTGGAGCCGGCTGCTCGGTGCCGTGCGCGGCGGGCCGCTCGTGCTCGCGGTCTGGCTCGTGGCGCTGCCCGCCCTCTTCTCGGGGACCATCGGCGTGCTCGTGCCGCTGCGCCTGGACGAGTTGGGCGCCGAGGGCGTCACCGTCGGCGCCATATTCCTGGCCGCGGCGGCGGTCGAGGCGATCCTCAGCCCACTGCTGGGGCGCCTCTCCGATCGCCGCGGGCGAATGCTGCCGCTACGCGTCGGACTGGGCGCCGCTCTCGTGGCCGCCGTCGTCCTACCCCTGCCGGGCGCCGTGTGGCTGCTCGGCGCCACCGTGCTGTTCGCGGTCGCATCGCTGGGCATGTTCTGGGCTCCCGCCGCCGCGCTGCTGTCGGAGCGCTCGGAGTCAGCCGGCCTCAACCAGGGCTTTGCCTTCGGCCTGATGAACCTGGCCTGGGCCGCGGGCCAGGTGGTGGGAGGCGCCGGGGGCGGCGGCCTGGCCGACGCGACCGCCGACGCTCTGCCCTACGGGTTCCTGGGCCTTCTCTGCGCCCTCACGCTGGGACTGGCCGGCCGGTCGCGACACGTGGCCCGCGAAAGCTCGCCGGCCTCGGCGTAGCCGGCCTCGTTGTAGCCAGCCTCTGCGTAGCCGGCGCTACTGCTTGCCGCAGACGGGCCAGGGATCCGTGCCGCGGTGGCGGTACAGATGCAGCGCTACCCGGTCCTGGTGGGACTCCGAGGCCTTCGCGGGGTCGCTGCCGCGGCCGCCGTAGGCCTTCCAGGTCTCGCGCAGGAACTGGAACTTGCCGCGGTATTGGCCATCGGGGGACACGGCCGTGGGATCGCCCCCGGACTCGCATTGCGCGATCCGCCGAAGCACGCGCGGAAGCTTGACTGAGCCCTCGCCCTCTGCAGGGGCGTCGCCGGCCGGCGCTCCCCCGCCGCTGCGTCCACCCGGATGCACCACGCTGTCGCGGGTGAAGGGGCGAAGGCGAAGAGCCTGTCGGGTGAGGGGACCGACTATGCCGTCGGCAGTCAGGTCTCGGCGGCGCTGGAAGCGGCGTACCGCTCGAGCGGTCTGCTTGCCGAACACGCCGTCAGCGCTGAGGCCCAGACGCCGCTGCACACGGCGGACGGCGCGGCCCCGGTCGCCCTTGCGCAGGGTCACCAAGCTGCTCGACGCGCCCGCCTCGACGGTGGGCTCGTCGGCGACGGCGGTCGGGGCGCCGGCACCGGCGCTGCTCAGCACGGCGGCGGCGAGGAACAGCGGCACGGATCGACGCAATCGGCCAGGGACTGCAATGTCACTCACGGACTTCGGGCTCCTCTTTCCTAGTGCCTACGGGGTGAGCTGACGGGCTCGCGCTGGAAAGTGCGCTACGCCGCAATACAGGCGGCGATTCGCCCCGGGGACCGGAAGCCCTTCCGATCCCATTGGGTCCCCCGTTCTCCGGCGCTCAGGGCGACGGAGACTCGGCTTGGTCAAACGAACAGTGCGGTATGGAAGCAGATCCGGCGGCCGGATGCGCCCGACCACTCTCTCAGGTACGCGTCCGGCGCTCCGGATCTTTGCCGGAAGGGCCCTCGACCACCGTCGCGTCCTCGATCGGGGCATCCCTGTCGCGGTAGGGCGCGAGCAGGTCATCGACGATGTCCGTGACACTCGCCGGCGGCTGTTGGGCCTCCGGCGACTCGCCCGGCTGTCGCGTCCCTACTGGAGTCTCGGCGGGTGGGTCGTCGACGGGCGGCGGCTCGGTCGGGGCCTCCTCCACGGGTGGCGGCGTCTCGACCGGCGGCTCCTCCACGGGCGGCGGCTCTATCGGGGGCTCCTCCACGGGCGGCTCCTCGACAGGCGACGGGCCGGTCGGGGGCGGCTCCTCAATCTCCGCTATCTCCCCGACGAGCGGCGGCTCCTCGACGGCAAGCTCCTCGGTGGCGGGCAAGTCGGCCGGCGCGAGCTCCTCAACCGGAGGGAAGTCCACCTCGGCGAGATTCTCAACCGGAGGCGGATCGACCCCGGCTACCTCGCCGACCGGAGGCACCTCCCCGGGACGATCCACCCCGGCCGCGGGCTGCGGTGGCCAATCCGCCGTCAGCCGGGCGCCACCGAAGTCTCCCCCGCGGCGGCGCGCGGCCGTCGCCACGGCGACCCCTGCGCCGATCAGCAGAACGGCACCCCTGGCGATCCGTGCGACTCCCATGGCGCCGACCATAGCGGCCTCTCGGGGAAGGGCCGTTCTACAGTCGCTACCGCGCCCCGAGCGCCGCCCGCTCCGGCTCCAGCGCCAGCTCCAGCACCTCTCCCACGGTCATCACCGGGTGGAAGGTGATCTGCTCGCGCACGTCCTCGGGCACGTCGTCGAGGTCGCCGCGGTTGCGCTCGGGCAGGATCACGTCGGTGAGCCCCGCCGCGTGGGCGGCCAGCACCTTCTGCTTGAGGCCGCCGATCGGCAGCACCCGGCCCTGGAGGGTGACCTCGCCAGTCATTCCGACCGTGTGCTTGACCGGCCGCTCACTGAGCAGCGAGGCGAGCGCCGTGACCATCGTGACTCCGGCGCTCGGGCCGTCCTTGGGGATCGCCCCGGCCGGCACGTGCACGTGGAACTCGCGGTCTTCGAGCTTCGACTCGTCCACGTCCGACCCGTCCGTATGGCCGCGCACGTAGGAGAGGGCGATGCGCGCCGACTCCTTCATCACGTCACCCAGCTGGCCGGTGAGCACCAGCCCGCCGCCCTTGCCGCCGGCCATGGCCGTGGCTTCGATGAATAGGACGTCGCCGCCGGTGCCGGTGACCGCCAGGCCGGTGGCCACGCCCGGAACCGCCGTGCGTACCGCCGCCTCCTGGAAGTGCTTCTGCCTACCCAGGGCGTCACGCACCGTGTCGAGCTCGACAGCCACCGGCGCCTCGACCTTGGCCGAGGCGATCCGCGTGGCCGTCTTCCTGAGCACCGTCCCGAGCTCGCGTTCGAGCTGGCGCACGCCGGCCTCCCGCGTGTACTCGGTCACCAGCGTGTTCAACACGCCGTCCGAGATCGCGACCTCGTCCTCGCGCAAGCCGTTGCGCTCGCGCTGACGCGGCCACAGATAGCCGCGCGCGATCGCCACCTTCTCGGCGGTCGTGTAGCCGTCGAAGCGGATCGTCTCCATGCGGTCGAGCAGCGGCCCTGGGATCGTCTCGGCGACATTGGCGGTGGCGATGAACAGGACCTCCGAGAGATCCAGCTCCACGTCGAGGTAGTGGTCGCGGAACGAGTGGTTCTGCGCGGGGTCCAGGACCTCGAGCAGAGCCGCCGACGGGTCGCCGCGCCAGTCGGCGCCGACCTTGTCGACCTCGTCCAGCATGATCACCGGGTTCATCGTGCCGGCGTCGCGCAGGGCCCGCACCAGGCGGCCCGGTAGGGCGCCGATGTAGGTCCGGCGATGGCCGCGGATCTCGGCCTCGTCGCGCACGCCGCCGAGCGACATGCGCACGAACTCGCGACCCGTGGCACGGGCGATCGACTCGCCGATCGAGGTCTTGCCGGTGCCTGGAGGCCCGATCAACGTGAGTATCGCCCCCGACTTCTTATCCTCCTCGATGCCGCGCTCCTGGCGCAGCTTGCGCACGGCGATGTACTCGGTAATGCGGTCCTTCACGTCCTCGAGGCCCGCGTGGTCCGTATCGAGCACCTCGCGCGCGTGACCGGGATCGAGCCGCTCGTCCGAGCGCTCCGACCACGGCACCGCGGTGAGCCAGTCGAGGTAGGAACGGATCATGTTCGATTCGCCCGACTGGTCGCCCATCGACTCCAGGCGCCGCAGCTCCTTGTCGGCCTGCTCGCGCACGTTGTCGGGCATGCCGGCTTCTTCGATCTTCGTACGCAGCTCGTCGACCACCGAGCCCTCGTCCTCGCCGAGCTCCTTGCGGATCGATTCCATCTGCTTGCGCAGGAAGTACTCGCGCTGCTGCTTCTCGGCGCCGGTCTGAACGTCATCGCGGATGCGCTGACGCACCTGCAGCTCAGCCATCCGCTCCTTTTGGAGGGCCAGGGCCTTCTCCAGGCGCTCGGTCACGTCCAGGGTCTCGAGCAGGTCGACCTTCTGGTCGTAGGTGAGATCGGGTGAGTAGCCCGATGTGTCGGCCAGCGTGCCCGGCTCGGTGATCGAGCGCACGAAGGCCGCGACACGGCCGTCGTCGCCGCGCAGCTCGAGCAGCTCCTGGACCACGGCCCGGTACTCGCGCTCCAGCTCGCGTGTGCGACCGTCCACCGGGAGGTCGTCCGGGTGGGGCGTGACCTCCACGCGCAGCTCGCCGGCCGAGTCGGTGTGCGCGGCGCCCGCGATCCCGCGATGCAGGCCGCTGAGGGCCACGGCGCGGCCGCCACCCGGGAGGCGCACGCGCTCGGAGACCTCGGCCACGGTCCCCACGCCGGCGAAGGCACCGTCCTTGCGGGGGACGACGATCACGCGCTCCGCGTCGCCCACCTCGATCGTGAGCGTCACGGTCATGTTGGGGAAGACGACTGAGTCGTCGACCGGTACCAGCAGAAGGGTTTCCATGTCGTCTCTCTCCATCGTTTACTTACTAGTTGTAAGCATAGTAGTCGTCGCGCTGGCCCCCCGTCAGGTGTACGCGCGCCAAAGACGTGACAGGCTACGGCCGCGATGAGCGATCCACCCTCCCCCGCCCGCGAGGCGGCCGCCCGAGCCGCGATCGAGCTGATCGAGCCCGAGATGACGATCGGCCTCGGCTCGGGGCGCGCCGTCTGGCGCTTGATCGAGCTGATCCGCGAGCGCTGGCCCGAGGCCCCGCCCCTGCGGGCCGCCGTGGCCTCCGAGCGCACCCAGGCGCGCGCGATGGAGGCCGGCATCGAGCTCGTGGAGCTGGACGGCTCGATCGAGCTCGACCTGGCTCTGGACGGCGCCGACGAGCTCGATGCCGAGTTGCGCCTGATCAAGGGCGGCGGCGGTGCTCTGCTGCGGGAGAAGATCCTGGTGGCGGCCGCGCGGCGGTTCGTGGTGGTGGCCGAGACGGGAAAGCGGGTGCAGCGGCTCGGGGAGGGCTTCCGGCTGCCGGTGGAAGTCGTGCAGTTCGCCTGGCCCGAGACGAGGCGCCGGGTGGCGGAGCTGCTGCCCGAGCCCGAGCTGCGCGAGGAGGACGGCGCGCCTTATGAGACCGACGAGGGCCACTTCATCCTCGACTGCCCGCTGCCGCCGGATGCCGACGTGGATGAGCTGGATGTCGTGCTCCAGCGCCTGCCTGGCGTCGTGGAGCACGGGCTGTTCATCGGGGTGACCGAGCGGGCGCTGCTGGGCACGCCCGAGGGGGACGTCGAGGTCCTGAGCGCCGCCTGAGGCCCCCTGCGGGGCCGGGCCGCCGCAGCCTGCCCACCGGCAGCTCGCCTAGCCCGTGATCACGACCACGAGCGCCTGGCGTGGTTTCCGTCCAACGCGACCTAGAGTCCGTCGGCCGGCACGACCGCTTGGCCCGCGCGCCGGCGATCGCCCGGCGGGCGCGGCAACAGGCGCACCTCGCGGGCGAAGTTCTGCGCGGCGGTGAGGTAGACCGCCTGGCGCAGGGTCACGCGCAGCGTGGCCGTCCCGGAGGCGGTCGCACCCGCTCCCTCGGCCTCGATCGCACCGGCGCCGGCACTGGCGCTGCCCGCCCCGGCGCGCAGGTCGAGCAGCTCCACGTCCTCGAGCGCCAGCAGCGTCCGGGCCGGGCCCTCGCGCGCGTCCGTCGAGATCAGCACGTCGACCCGGGCGCCCGGAGCCGAGCCGGCCAGCACGTCCCCTCCGGCCACCGCCACCTCCACGGCCCTCTCGCCTCGGCGCAGGGGCAACGGTCCACGCGCCCCGCCCTCTCCGCCCGCCGCCGGACCGAACACCGCCGCCGTCACGTAGCTGCCCCGGGCCAGCGGCGCCGCCACCGCCAGGCCCGTGGCCTCCGCGGCGGACACCAGGGCGTCTGGTGGAGCGAAGCGCTCGGGCACCTCGCGTACCGCGAGGTCCGCTCGGCGCAGCTGCTTCCCCGCCGCCACGTCGCGGGCCGCGGTGAGCACCGGCACCAGCCCGCCCACCGAGGCCTCCACTTCTCTCATCCGGCTGCCGACCTCCGAGGCCGCCAGCCCTCCACACGCGAGAGCGAGGGACAGAAAGAGGAAGGCCCGCCTGCGGCGCGTACGAGCGCTCACGGGTCTGGGTACCCGTCCTCGTCGCGCAGCGGCAGCTCCACCACGGCCACCGTGCCGTGCTCGCCGCGTTCAAAGGCCACCCGGCCACCAGCTTCCTTCGCCGCCCGAGCGGCAATCGCGAGCCCACGCCCCCGACCGGGCTTGGAAGAACCGCTCTGCCCACGCCACCGGTTCGCCCCGCCGCGCCGATCCTGCGCCGGTCCCGCGTCGCGCACCTCGACCAGCGCCCGCCCGTCCACCGTGCGCCCGCGCAGCTCCACCGGCCCGGACCCGTGTTCCACTGCGTTCGCCAGCAGGTTGCCGAAGGCCTGGGCCAGCCGGCCGGGATCGGCGCGCACAGCGGCCGGAGGACCCTCCCACCGCATCCGCAGGCGTCTACCTTGCGACTGCGCCGCCGGCCGCCATCCGGCAGCCGCGCCTCGCAGGACCCGGTCGAGGGCAACGGTGCGCGGCAGCACCGGCGCGCGGACTCCGCGCCGCGCGGCGCCCAGGTCGGCCAGCCCGACCCGCAGCCGCTCGAGCTGTGACTCCACCACCAACGCCCTGCGCAGGCCGCCGGGCTCGCGCCGCATCGCGGCGGCGGCCAGGCCGAGTGCGGTCGCCGGCCCCCTCAGCTCGTGCTCGGCCTGCGCCACGAGCTCCAGCCGCCGTCGGAGCCGCAGCACCGCGGCCGCCAAGCCCGCCGCCATGAGCCATCCGACGACAACCAGGCCAAGCTCGAGCCCGCTCACGACGCGTCCGTGAGCTTGTAGCCGACGCCGCGCACGTTGACCACCCAGCCGCGCCCCGAAGGACCGAGCTTGCGCCGCAGCCGACAGGCGTGGGCGTCGACGGTGCGCGTCTGCCCAATCGACACGTAGCCCCAAACGTCGCGCAGCAGCTCGTTCTTGGACCTCACGCGCGTGGGATCCTCAGCCAGCGCCTGCAGCAGCGAGAACTCCTTGGCCGAGAGGTGCACGGGGCGTCCGCCTACGCGCACCGCGCGCGTGAGCGGGTCGAGGGTGAGCTCGCCGACTCGCAGCACTCCGCGTCGCGGGCGCCCCGCCGAGCGCCGCAGCACGGCCCGGACGCGGCCCAGCAGCTCCCCGTAGTGGAAGGGCTTGACCAGGTAGTCGTCCGCGCCCCGCGCAAAGCCGCGCACGCGATCGGCCTCCGCCGCGCGCCCGGTGATCACGATCACCGGGAGGTCGGGGTCGAAGCGCGACGCGATGCCGTCGGCGCTGCGCACGCGGTCGAGCAGGTCGAGCCCGTGGGACTCCTCCAGCCCGAGGTCGAGCAGCACCAGCGACGGATGGCGCACCTCGATCGCTCGCAGACCCTCCCCCACACCGCCGGCGCACGCGACCTTGAACCCGTCAGCAGAGAGGTTGTCGGCCAGGAAGGCCCGGGTGGGCTCGTCGTCCTCGACGATCAGCAGCGACTGCTTCATGACCGAATAAGGATCGGCAGAGCACGAATCGCCCCCCCCGGCGAGAGATTTCGTGCAACCCACGTTGCAGCACGTCCGGCGGGGAAGGGATCGGGGCTAGGATGCCGACGCGCTCGTTGTCGACCATGTCGTCCGGGGAGCGCAGCCCTCCCCATGGACATCACTCGACGAGGCAACTACGAATCCGGCGCCGACTACGTGCTCGAGTACGGAGAGCTGCGGTTCACCTTCAACGAGCGTGACTTCACCGAGCGGGTGGAGCAGGCCGCCGTCAAGCTCGGGTTCGTGGACGGGGTCCTGGGGGAGGACGAGCGCGAGGACCTGGTCAACCTGACCGTGAACGGAGAGGTGACCGACGCCCACTCGGATCTCGGCGAGCACATCGTCGAGTGCTGGTACGAGCTGCACGGGCCATCCGACCGGTCGCTCGTGCACTGGCTCCGACGGCTTGTGTTCCGCGGGGCCTGGCTCGACCAGCGGGTGATGGAGGGCGAGCTGGAGATTGTCTTCAACGAGGACACGCACTCCTTCGGCTACGCGCAGCCGGACCGCGACTTCGAGCCGATCGAGCTCTCGCCCGAGCCGTCCTGGAAGCGCGTGGCCTACCGCCGCTGAGAGCCTCCGGTGGCGGGCCTCAGGCCCGAAGGGTGCTGCGGAACAAGAAGCCTGCGATCGCGGCGACCACGAGCGCGAGCAACGCCGGTCCGATGCCCAGTGAGCTGACGACCGCCACTACGAAGAGCACCACCGCGGCGACGGTCGAGCCGGCGGCCACCACGCCCAGCGTGTATGCGCGCTTCTCGCGCTTCCTGCGGCTCAGTCCACCCATTCCGCTGAAGCCTATTGCACCGGTGCGTCCTAGCTGCCCGCGTGGTCGCCGGCGCCCCGCGGACGCCGGTGCTCGACCTCGTGCACCGCTTCAAGCACGCGGTCAGGGTCGTCGGTCACCTCCAGCCTCTCCACGTCCTGCACAGAGATGTTGCCCTGTGCCAGCGCGGTGTCGCGCAGCCAGTCCACCAGCCCGCTCCAGTAGGACGACCCGAACAGGATGATGGGGAAGTGGCGGATCTTCTCGGTCTGGCGCAGGGTCGCCGCCTCGAACAGCTCGTCGAGGGTGCCAAATCCGCCGGGAAAGACCACGAACGCGCTCGCGTAGCGGACGAACATCACCTTGCGCGTGAAGAAGTAGTGGAACTGCAGCGGCAGGTCGACCGACGTGTTGAGCCTCTGCTCGAGCGGCAGGTCGATGCCCAGGCCGATCGACGCGACGCCTGCCTCCTGGGCCCCCTCGTTGGCCGCCTGCATGATCCCCGGCCCGCCTCCCGTGATGATCGCGAACCCCTCATCTCCCAGCCGCCGCGCAAGCTCGCTGGCCTGCCGGTACTCCGGCTCGCCGGCCAGCGTCCGGGCGGAGCCGAAGATCGACACCGCCTTGCCTATGTGCGCCAGCGCCGCGAAGCCCATGCGCAGCTCCTCGTCCACCCGCTCGACGCGCGCCGCATCGTCGAGCTTGGTGGCGATCGTGAGCGACTCGGCCTCGAGCAGCTCCTCGTCGGCGGTGGTGGGGTCGCGGGGCTCGGTCAACCGAGCAGGTCGGCTCGCAAGGTGCCCGAGCGGGTATCCGACACGTTCGGCTCGCCGGCCTTCTCGGGCGGGTCGAGCCCGATCCGGGTGCTGGCCTGGCGCTGGGCCTCCCAGGCCATGCCGGTGGCCGCGATCACGGTCACCGAGCCGCCCTCCTCCAGCTTGCGGGCCGAGCCGAACACCCGCCGCGAGACCCCCGAGGCCAGCGACTCCAGGGAGTCGATCACCACGACCGCGTCTCCGCCCCTCTCGGCCACCCGCTTGGCGCGCTCGACCGCCAGCTCGGCGGCCTGGGCCTGGGCCTCGATCGAGCGGTAGAAGGAACCGCCGGTCACGGGCACCTCGGTCTCGCGCGCCCAGTCGGTGACCTCCTCCGGGCGGACGCCGACGAGCACCACGCTCACCTGGAGGTCGCCCGCCTTCTCGTCGGTCAGTGACGAGACAATCTCCCGGAGCAGGCGCGTCGCGCCGGCCCCCGGGCCGCCGGCCACGGCCACCCGCGAGCCCTTGCCGATGGGCACGGAGTCGAGCGCCTTGGGCGCGGGCAGGGCCTGCGACGGGTGCATGGGCGTGAGGTCGTCGAAGTGCGGCCGCGCCTCGGGCGGCTCGGCGTCGCGCCCGTTGACCTGCTCCACGCGCACGAGCGAGGGGTGGCGCTCGTTGCGCCGCGCGGGGCGAAGCGAGCCGGCTACCTCGTCACCCGCACGCAGCTCGCAGCGCCGGATCTGGGCCGGAGAGACGTAGACGTCCTCGGCGGGAGCCCCACCGGCGCGAACGAACCCGGAGCCGTTGGGCAGGATGTCGAGCGTGCCGGTGACCGGCTCGCCGGAAGGTGCCTCGTCCTCGGAGAGGTCATCGGATGCCTCCGGGGAGGCCGCGGGCTCCTCTGCCCTGGGCTTGGAGCGAGACCGCGATCGACCCCTCGACCTTGACGCGGGCGCGTCTTCCTTGGGGCCGCCTGTGGCACGTGATCGAGCGGGGCCTGCCTTTGCCCCCTCATCGTCGAGCGCCAGGGACGAGGGACTCTCCTCGTCCGAGGTGCCAGCCCCCTCCTCCCCATCCTCGCCCTGCAGGATCGCCGCGATCAGGTCCTCCTTGCGAAGCGTGCGGTAGCCCTCGATCGTCAGCTCGGACGCGATCGCGTGCAGATCGGCGAGCGGGCTGTCTTCGAGCTCCTTGCGCTGGAGAACTGACACTGGGGACTGGCTCCTTCGGGTGGCTGTCGGGCGGCGAAGGCTAACCGGTGTAGCCCCGCGTCGGCAGGTCAGCGCCCCTTGAGGGCGAGTCCGATCAAAGTGAAGCCTGCCGCGACCACGAATAGGACCACGAGCCAGGTGAGCAGGCCTGCATCGACGGTCACGAGCGCGAACGCGGTGCCGATGAGAAGGAGCGCGACACCCAGGCCACCCTTGGTCGCGGCGCTGAGCGCGGGCTCGCCGGCGGCGCGGCGAGCGAGGCCGCCGAGCGCCGCGAGCACAACCAGGAGCAGGGCCAGCACCCAGAAGCTGGTGTCGTCGACCAGCGATGCGCCCAGGCCCACCGCGAGGGCGGAGGCCAGCAGCGCGTCACGAACAGGCTCGGAGACCCCGCGCGCGCGGGTGACAGTCTCGCGTTCGAGCGCGTCGGGCTCGCGCCAGGCCAGGACCCCGGTAGGCAGGAAGACGGCCCAGAGAAAGCCCCACAGCAGCACGCCGATCAGCCCTACGGACGTCACGAAGAACCCGCTCTCGGAGCCCGAGATGTTGGGCCCCTCCCTGGTGGTCCGGTCGATCTCGGGCAGAAGGACCAGGAACAGCGCCAAGAAGGTGAGGATCAACACGGTGAGCAGCAGGGGATAGGCGGCGCGGAAGGCCTGCGCGCGCGCGAACGCGTCGCGCTCGTCCAGCTCGGGATGGTCGACGGCGGTGAGCCGCCGGGTTCCCCGGCGCAGCATGCCGAACACCACGGCCATGACGATCAGGAGCCCCCAGACGAATCCACTCTCCTCTCCGAGCCCGAGCATCTGGGGAGCGGCCACCGCGACTCCGGCTCCCGTGAGCAGCAGCGGGTAGACCGCGGTCCATCGGCGCCGGCTCGCCCGGCTCGCGGGGGTCACGGCATCGCGCCAGGTCATCACCCGCTCGACGGGCTCGACGGGCTCCGGCCTGGGCGCTTCGACCACGGCTGTCTCATTCATCGGCTCCACCTCACTCGGCTTGGGCATATACCTGCTCGGACATCGGGGCGAACGGCTCACGGGCGAAGATCGCCTCGATCGGCAACCCGAAGAACGCGGCCAGCCGAAAGGCAAGCTCGAGGCTGGGGCTGTAGTCGCCCCGTTCGAGGTAGCCCACCGTCTGGTAGTTCACGCCGATGGCGTCGGCGAGCTCCTGGCGCGTGAGCTGGCGCTCGGCGCGCAGGACGGCCAGCCGGTTGTACAGCTGGCTCTGCTCCTCCTTCGGCTTTCG
>Ga0136640_10000375_pt1 | contig 17045 bp, 13 predicted proteins | sample AntDrymUQ8642106_2_FD_105498 | JGI IMG/M metagenome (GOLD analysis project Ga0136640, IMG submission 105498) | Polar desert sand microbial communities from Dry Valleys, Antarctica - metaG UQ864 (21.06) | ecosystem: Environmental > Terrestrial > Soil > Desert | place: Antarctica: Dry Valley...
CGGCAGCGACCCACGCAAGGACGGTTGCGCTCTGGCGCAATAGGGACTCCGGCTTCTGCGATTAGCGGGAAGAGGAGGCGGTGAAACTTCCACCGCCTCCTCTTCTTAAAAATAGTGCTCTCGGAGGGAGCTGTCGTGGCGGCCAGTCCTCGTGCGGCACCGCTTGAAAGCGCCGCCCGGAGCCGCAGGGGCATGGGCCGTTGCGACCGAGCCTCTCCGTTGGCTCCTTGTCGCCGTAGACTACGCGCTCGCGGCGTTCCAGCGGAAGACTTTGGTCATGCTTGGTTTGTCCCGCGCTCCTGATCGGTGTCTAAAGCGTTTTTACAGTGAGTGTGTCTTTGGACGATAACCCGCACGAAACTCTAATGACTGACAGAGCGGCGCAAGGCGAATCGCCTCAGACCGGCCACTTTTCGAGCGTCCAACCCATGTTCCAGAACATCCACTCGTAGCGGCTCGTGGTGACGAAGGCTTCCGTAACGGCCGCTCTCTGAGTCGGACTCAGGTCTTCGCAGGCGCGGTCGGTGAGGTCCAGGACCGCCTCGACGACGGCACCGAACTCCTCGCCGCCGTAGGTGTCTATCCAAGTCTGGTACATTGGATTGGGCGAACTGTTCTCCAGGAGCGCCTTGCCGACCTCGGCGTAGATCCAGTAGCACGGTAGCACAGCCCCCAAAACCTCAGGATAGTCTCCGAGAGCGGCTTTTCTTAGCAGGTAGCTGGTGTAGGCGAGGGTGGTCGGGGCCGGTGAAGTCCGAGCGAATTCGTCCTCCGAAACGTCGAGGTCTTTCAGAAAGCCGCTGTGCAGGCTCTGCTCCACGGCGATTGCGCCGACGGCGTGCTCGTTGAACATGAGGAACGCATCCTCGTCGGGAGAGCGAATACCGGCGAGGGCTAGGGCGCGGGCATAGTCGCGCAGATAGAGCGCGTCTTGAGTGACGTAGTGGCGGAAACAGTTCTCGGGGAGTGTGCCGTCGGTCAGGCCTTGCAGGAACGGGTGGGCCAGTATCTCCGCGTAGATCGAATCTATCGAGCGCCACAGATCGCCGGTGAACCCTCTATCGCGGAAGGTATTCTTCTTAGCCATGATCCCCCATTCGGAGCATTTTCCCTAGTGCTTCACCCAGTCGATGTAAGTATAGCTATCCTTCTCCTGCTTCTCTCCGGGCAGCCAGGTCGGGAACCAACTGTTCACGAATAGCTTCATGGGTTCGGCGGGCAGACCATCGTGGAAGGTCTGTAGCCGCACGCCATCCACGTAGAAGTATGCCGCGTCTGGGCTGAGGTCGAAGCGGTATTCATGGAAATCCGCTGTCGGATCGAAGGGAAGTTTCTTCGTTACGGTGTTCGTCTGATCGCCGCCGGAGTAGGTTGTAAAAAGGATACGGCGGCTGTGATCGTTGTAAATCTCCACGTCGATCTCGTTCTCGAAATCCGGCGGACTGTAGAGGAAGAAGCCGGTTATGGAGGACGGCGCGTCCGCGACTTTTATCCGGGCGCGGTAGCTCCCGTACTGGTAGAACTCTTTGGACTCTATCTCACCACCATGGTGGCTGCCGGCCGGTATCTTTATCGTCAGCCGTCCAGATTCGACCTGGACGTTGCCTGATTTTAGAGAACCGCGCCCCAGATTCTTGGATGGCGCTTCCCAGCGGTTCCCGTCCAGAGAGGTGAAGTCCTCGTCGAGCTTGGCCACCCGGAACGCGTCTTTGCGCGTGGCGTCCGTTAGCCGCCTCGCCTCGCTCTCTCCAGGCTTCCCGCTCCACACCGCGGCTACCACCTCGTAGGAGCCCGAAGGTGGTGGTGGCTCATCCGGAATCGTCCAGTCCAGGTATTGCATCTTCGACTCTTTACCGGCTTCGAGCCTGACTTGGCGAGCGGGTACATCGTGCCACTGTCCTACCTCGTCGCGCACGCTGTACCCGACCCAGAAAGTACCCGACTTGCGTCCGGTGTTCTCGAATCGCAGCAAAGAGGTCGCCTCTTCGCCTGCGTGATAACTCCCCGAAGCCGGGTGAAACTCGGTTATCTTTGCGTCGGTCGGTTTCTCGGCGCCGCACCCCACGCCAACGAAGGTTAGAGAGAGCAGGGCCATACAAAGGGACTTGGCGAACAGGTTGCTTGCTGAGGACGCTCTGCGAACTTCGGGTATCATCGCGGCGGCGATTTTACCTGCTCGTGTTGTTTGAAGGTCTCGCTCAACTCGTAGTAGCTCTTCTTTTTGCGCTCGTGGAAGCTCGGCTGATCCCAGCCCTCCCAGATGTAGTTGAGCGGCTCGACCGTAGTCTCCGAATTATTCTCGTTAGCACGAATGGTCGGGTATACGCGCATTCCCTCTACCTCCGCAGCCTCGATCTTGCCCGCCTCATACGGATAGTTCCACACTTTGAGGCTGCTCGGGTCGGTGAAGCCGAGCATGGCCCAGGGGATGCGTACCTCCAGTACGTCGCCCTCGGCGTACCAGTCGGCCAGGCTGTCGAAGTTCGGGTCCGAGGGGTCGGTGACGCCGGGTTCCATCTTGCCGACCTCGTAGTCCTCGAACGGGACCTTCCGCTTTGTCTGCGGCAGCGTCAGGGGTCGGTTGAGCGCGAGCTTCCACGGGAGGAACACGCCGGCTTGCGGGTCTTTCTCGATCACGGGGTCCGGCATGTAATTTAGCTGGTCGCCGTAGAGCCAGGTGTGCGGGTCGTAGGCGCTGTTGACCCACAGGTGCGAGTCTTTGTCACCCTTTATCTGCAAGAGAAACTGCACGCCGCCGGGGAAGCCGACCCCCGGAGTTTTATCGGCCGTCGCACTCCCGCCCGTGAGCGTTCCGAAACCGACGTCCGCCATCTCTTTCGAGAAGTCCCAATCGCCCTTCCGCTTTTGCATGAGTAGGTATACGTAAGCCTCGTCTTGGGAGATGGTGAGGTCGAAGTCTTCGTAGCTGCTTCGGGTCGTTTCGGGGATGCGGTCGAGGACGCGGTCGGATGCCCAATCGATGAGGTCTCCAGCGCCGTCCGGGCCTCCCGTGCGGCGGTCCCAGTCGTCGGTCTTCCCGTCCAGGTGGATCGTATCCTCGATGCTGTCTCCGGGCTCGGTGGCGATGACGCCGTAGTTCTGTTCGTTGGTGAGGCGGTTTAGCCATATCGGGCGGCGATCGCTGGGGATCTCCATCTCTCCCGTGTTCCAGGCAAACTTGAACCACTCGTCCTGCCAGGAGAACAAAATACCTCCATCCAGGCCCTCGTCGTGGATGTTGTCGAGCAGGTCAGCGTTGATCTTGCCCTGCGCCTCCTCGGTGTGCATCCCCTGGTCGCGGCCCAGGGCGCCGCGGTGGGCCATGCCTCGTGCGGAAGATGTTCCGTACTCCGCGACTACCAGGGGGACGCCTTTGTGGTGGGCGCGCAGCTCGTTCAGGTAGCCGGCGTATGGGTCTTTGACTCCCTCCGGGGTGCGGTAGTTCCGGTATTTCTCCTCGTAGCGCATGAAGTCCGGGAAGGCCGGATATATGTGGTAGGAGGCGAAGTAACCTGCCTTCCACGAGGATGTGGGCTCGATGTTCATCGGGTCCACCGAGACTAGGTCTTCTTGTTTGTTCGCCTCGTCCGGGTGGCTCAACGGGTCGGTGGTCGGCCAGTTGGAGAGGGCGACGGGATGCTGCCAGCCGTACTTCATCTCTTCTTCGGCCAGCCGGTCGAGCATAGAGGCGCTCCAGCTCTCGAAGGGTGTCGCGTCTTTGGTTGATTGGAAGTATTTGCCGGAGAAGGGGGGCGTGTTTGGGTTGGAGTGGTCGGTCAGGTCCACGGCGGGGGCGAACCACTCGGTGCCGACGATCCAGCCGAGCATATACTCGGAGATGTCTGCCCGGTAACGGCCGCTGGCGTGGCCAGGACGTTCGGGGATGTCGGCGTCCCCGTTCACCACGCTTACGGCGTCCGTGATCTCGTTCTGGAATATCCTGGTTATCTCGGGCGTGTAGGCGTCCCGGCCTTTTTCGTCTTCGCCTGTCAGCTCCTCTTCGGGGGACCAGACACCCTGAATGACCCACAGCGGCTCTTCCTGGGTGGAGTTGAACTCGCGCAGGGCCTCGTAGAAGTCCGGGTTGAGGATCGTGTAGACGCGCAGCACGTCCACGTTCATCTTCTTGATCTCCGGGAACCAGCGCAGGTAGTCCTCTTTGGTCGGCGCCAGCTCTCCGGGAGCGTGGCCCGGCAGCGTCGCGCCCAGGTTCATCCCGGTCCAGAACCTCGTGTCCCACCCGCTTCCGTCGTAAACGGCCAGTTGAGCGTCCTTTACGGTCGAGACCTGCTTTATATCGGCGACCTCGGAGACGGGCCGCTCCACCTTCCCCCAGTTCAGCAGCGAGAACGCCGCGACCACGCCGAAGACGAGCACGGAGACGATGAGCGCTGCGTGCAGGATGCGACGCTTGGCGCTCGGTCTGCGCCTCTCTTCGTAATATTGATACACGTGGTTCTCCTCATATGGGCCTTGCGTCTCGGTGTGAAGGTTACGTTCTCTTGGCCCGGTTGGATGCGTCGGGAGGTTCGGTCTCTTCGAGACCCGCCGAATTTTCCGGCTTCCGTGGTTTGCCTTTGGTCTTATTGGTATCGAAGCCCTTGCGCTCCATCGAGCCCCAGGACTGGTTTTTGCGCAGGAAAGATACCATGGCGAAGGCTCTCCAGAGGGTGTTGATCTGCCGGTAGCCGAAGTTCTCCAGGATGCCGTAGGCGGTCAACTTGAAGAGGTCTCGCCAGCGCGGATACCTCTCCAGGCGCAGCTCCTCCAGGAAGACGGCGGCCGTGGAGAGCAGGACGCCGAGGCCGACGGCGGCGAGGAAGAAAGCCAGGGCGAATGGAGCGTTTATGGCTCCCAGCAGGAGTCCGACAACAAAGGTAGCGTACCCCAGGATCTCGATGATGGGACCCAGAAACTCGAAGAGCAGGAAGTAAGGCATCCCTATCATGCCGACGGCGCCATAGCGGGGGTTGAAGAGCATCTTCCGGTGGCGGACCAGGGTGTCTATGAGGCCGCGGTGCCAGCGGTCGCGCTGCCGGCGCAGGACGCGCAGGGTATCGGGGACCTCCGTCCAGGCTATCGGGTCGGGGACGAACGAGAGGCGGTACTTGCGGTTGTTCTCGCGCAGGGTGCGGTGGATGCGGGTGGTGAGCTCCATATCCTCACCTACCGTATCGTGCTTGTAGCCGCCTGCGGCTATCAGATCCCGCTTGCGGAACATGCCGAACGCCCCGGAGATGATGAGCAGGCAGTTCAGCTTGCTCCACGCCGTTCGGCTGGCGATGAAGGCTCGCAGGTATTCGACGATCTGGAAGTTGGGGAGAGGTTTGCTCGGAGTCCTAGCCTGTATGATGCGGCCCTTCTCGAACTCGCAGCCGTTTGCGACGCGGATGATACCGCCGACCGCCGCGACCTCGCTCGACTCGATCATGGGGCGCGCGATCCTGAGCAGCGCATCCTCCTCCAGGATGATGTCCGCGTCCATGCAGCAAACTAGCGGATAGTTCGCCGCGCAGATGCCGACGTTGAGCGCGTCGGCCTTGCCGCCGTTCTCTTTGTCCACCACGATCAGACGCTCCGTCTGCGAGGCGTAGACGCCGCGCAGGGGAGCGGTATCGAGTTGCACCCGCACCGGCTGGTCCGACTCGTACAGGTCGAACTCCTCCATCAACACGTCGAGGGTGTCGTCTTTGGAGCCGTCGTTGACGACGACTACCTCGTGCAAGGGGTAGTGGAGTGTCAGGAAGGAGCGGACGCTATCCGCTATGGTCGCCTCCTCGTTATAGGCCGGGACTACGACCGAGACGGGTGGGGCGTAGTTGGAGGTGAAGAGTTCCGGGAGGCCGGAGAAGACCTCGCGCCGGACGTAGTCGGCGATCTCGGCGAAGGAGATCGCGTACAGGATCAGGTACACGCCGTTTATGAGCAGGAAGTACCCCAGCACGAAGTAGTTGACGCCGAGTATGATGTCGTTGAGATTCAAGAGGTTTCGGCTGCCAGGATCTTACGCAGCGCCAGCCGCGCGTCTTCGTCGGACATGGTGTTTGCGAGGCGCCCGAGATACCGCGTCGCGCCCGCCCGGACCATCGCCCGGATCATAGCCCGCGCGCTATCTCCGCGTTCGCCGGGAACGGCCAGTTCTTCCGCTACCCGGCGGGTGATGCCGCGCTCCTCCAGCGTGGCGACTGCCCGGTCTCGCGCGTAGCGGTCGTCGTCCTCCAGCAAGCTGGTCAAGGCTCGCTCGCCCTCCGGTCCCATGTTCGCCAGCGACCGGCTCGCGTTGAGGCGCACCCACCACTCACGGTCGAGGGTAAGATTTCGCAAGACCGGGATGGCGGCGAGATCCCCGATAGCGCCCAGAGAGCTCGCCGCCTGCGCCCGCACAGGCCAGGCTTCATCTTCAGCGGCGGTAAAAAGCGTGGGGAGATCGTCCGGGTCCCCGATCTTGCCGAGCGCCAATGCCGCTTTCGCTCGCAGGTCCACGTTTTCGCCGAAAAGCGCCGCGTGGCCCAGGGCTGGACGGGCCTCCGCCGCCCGGAGCTGGCCCAGCACCCGTGCCGCCTGTACCGGACCGTATAGGCGGCCTTCGCCACTCTCTCTCGCCTTTTCCAGCACCTCGGCGAGCGGCTCGATGGACGAGGCACCGATCCTCTCCAGGTTCTCGGCCATCCTGAGCCGGGTGAGCTCGGACGTATCACCAAGCTGGCGTGCCAACTCGCGGGCCGCTTCCGGCGTGCCGATACGGGCCAGGGCGCGGGCCGCCACGGCCCTGAGCGTCTCGTCGGGGTGGGAGAGCAGTTGAGCAAGAGGGTCTATATGCTCTGGGCCGCCGAAGTGTCCCAGGTTCTCGGCGGCGCGGGCCTTGCGCCAGCGTCCGCGGGATCTTAGCTTCTCCAGGTATCTTCTCACCAGGCCGACCTCTTCGGCGAGCCGGACGAGGCGGTCGTGTTGTTCGCCGCTGAGGACGTAGAGGTAGTCGATCATGAGCGACGCCAGCAAGTCTAGGTCGCGACCGTCTAGCTTCAGGAGAGCGGGGTCAGTCTCATCGGAGAAGATCGAGTTTTCCAGAGCGTTCTCCAGGCGGCGTTTCCTCGACTTTGTCGTTCGCTGTCGCACGGAGCGGAGGCCTTTGATCCCAAGCGTCAGCACCACCATCAGCACGTTCAGGAGGATCATCAACGAGATCGCAATCCATATTAAGGTCAATTCACTCATTGAGATAGTTATCGTCCCCAACCCTTATAATCTTTAGTAGGAGCAATCTAGCGGCCACAAGGATACGAAAGCGATTGGGAATTGGAACTGTGAGCGGAGACGGAGACGCCTTGAAAATTCTTGTTGCCGACGATGATCGGGTGGTGCGGCGCATCGTGACTACGAAGCTCTCCGGGCTCGGATACGAGGTCTCCGAGGTCCAGGACGGCCAGGAGGCCGTGGACATTCTCGCGGAGGGCGAGGTGCCGGACCTGCTCATCACCGACCAACTCATGCCCCGGATGAACGGTCTACAACTCGTCCGAGCGGTCCGTGAGAGCGGCCGCAAGGAACTGGCTGCCATGCCGATCATCATGCTCACCTCCCGCGGCGGCGAGCGGGACATTATCGAGGGCTTGAAGACCGGCCTGGACGACTACGTGATCAAACCATTCTCCCCCGACGAGTTGGCGGCCCGCGTCCGAACAGTCCTCTGGCGGGTGGAGCGTCTCCGAGGCTAGCCCGAGGCTCGACCGACGCGAACGTGCCCGAAATTGGTTTGCCCTGCGCTCCTGTTTGGTGTCTAATGTAGCTATTGCAGGCTTGGGAAGGGGACCGAGATGGCGGACGTTACGGATAGGACCGCAGGAGAGGTGGGGCGCGAGCCGACGGAAGGCCAAGCGCCATCGGGCTGGAAGAGCCGGCTGAGGCTCGTCGGGCCGGGGCTCGTGGTCGCGGCTACGGGGGTCGGAGCGGGGGACATGGTCACCTCGCTCGCGGCGGGGACGCAGTTCGGGACGGTCTTGGTCTGGGCGATAGTCCTCGGCGCGGTCTTGAAGTTCTCCCTGACCGAGGGGCTCGGGCGCTACTTCATGGCGACCCGGACGACCATCCTCGACGGCTGGCGCTCGATGGGCCTGTGGGCGACGGGCTACTTCACCATCTACCTGGCGCTGGTCACGTTCTTCTACGGGGCGGCGGCCCCCTCGGCCTCGGCGCTGGCGGTGGACGCCATGTTCCCCGGCGTGTTGCCTTTCTGGGCGTGGGCGGCACTGCACTCGGTGGTGTTCGGGTTCGTGATCTGCTTTATCGGAAAGTACAGCGTGTTCGAGAAGGTGATGAAGGTCTTCGTCGGCATCATGTTCGTCACCGTCGTCGGGCTGGCGATCTTTCTTGGTCCCAGCTTTGGCGATCTGGCCCTGGGGACGTTCGTTCCGCGCATACCGGAAGGTTCGCTGCCGAATGTACTCGCAATCATCGGTGGCGTGGGTGGGACGTTCACGCTCGTCTCGTACACTTATTGGGTGCGCGAGCGCGGTTGGCGGCGGCCGGCTTGGATCCCGATGATGCGTACCGACTTGGCCGTTGGTTACATCGCCACCGGCTTGTTCATGGTCGCCATGCTCGTCGTAGGCGCGGAGCTGCTGTTTGTCAGCGGGGAAGGCATAGACGGCGAGAGCGGGCTCGTGACGCTCTCGGACCCCATAGCCGAAAGGTTCGGCGCGGTGGCGAGTTGGCTGTTCCTGATCGGCTTCTGGGCGGCGGCGACAAGCTCCATCACCGGCGCGTGGAACGGCGGCGCGTACCTCTTCGGCGACCTCGTGCGGTCCATCCGCCGGGTGCCGGAGGAAGAAGGCGAGGAATATCTGTCGGAGAAAGGCATCTTTTTCCGGGCGTTTCTGGTCTGGCTCACCTTCCCCCCGATGCTCCTGTTCACCCTGGATGAACCCGTCTGGGTAATCATCACCTACGCCTCTTTGGGCGCGCTGTTCATGCCCTTCCTGGCGATCACGCTGATGTGGCTCCTGAACCGCCGCGTCGAGCGCGAGCATCGCAGCGGCCTTCTCTCCAATATCATCCTCGGCGCGTCCGTCCTGCTCTTCGCCGTCCTCGCCGTGCGCGAGCTAATAACTCAGTTGGCCGGATAACCGCAAACAACGCACCGAGCGCGCCACCTGGTCGGAGGGTGGCGCGTTCGACGCTTCTCCCGTTCACGAAACTTAACGGTATCTTAAACATATCTTAGAGTTATCCCCTTCCATAATGGTTCTATCCCGGTAGTATGTCCATCAACGTTTCTGGGCTGCTTCGCTCTCGGCCTTCGCCGGAGCGTGGTCCGTAGCGTGTCTTTCGCAACGTTCTGTTGCTTCTGCTTGTGTTTGCAATAAATGATTTCGACGCAGACAAGATCTAGGGAGGGAATGTTCAACATGCAACGCCCGGTCGGTTCAACGGTTGATAAGAGCGTTTTTGGTATCTCGGTAGGCATTTCGTTGTTGTTTGTGCTGTGGGGGGTGCTGTTTATGGAGAGCCTGTCGGCGGCGATCATGTCGGTCGCGGTTATGGTGCTGGTGGCGTTGTTCTTCGTGAGCGGCGCGTCCGCCCCGCAACAGTTCCGGGTCGAACGCAACCTTGGCGAGCGGTAGAAGCATGGACCCGAGAGACCGCTGCCTGCACGAGCTTTTCGAGGAGCAAGCCCGCCGCACACCCGACGCCACCGCACTCGTGGACGAGCAAAGCTCCCTGACTTACAGAGAATTGGACCGGAATGCGGACCTGCTGGCGGCCCAACTGCGGAGATCTGGCGTCGGACCGAACGATCTCGTCGGCGTTTATGTGGAGCGGTGCGCGGAGTACGTCGTCGCGTGTCTGGCGGCGCTCAAGGCCGGTGGTGCGTATCTCGTGCTGGAGCTTGCCTATCCACCCGCGTTGCTCGCGGACGTGGTCGCGGACGCGAGCCCGCGGGTCGTGCTCACGAAGGAGCGTTATGCGAATCGACTGCCCGAGGGGCTGAACCTCATTCACCTGGACGAAGGCTGGATGGATGGCCTGAGCGACGCGCCGGTGGAACGTGCGCGGGTTACGCAAGAGGATTTGGCGTTCGTGTCTTATTCTTCGGGGACCACGGGGAAGCCGAAGGGGATAGCGAACCCGCATCGTGCGGCGGTTCGGTCTTACCTGTGGCGGTTCGGCGTTAGCGATTACGGGCCGGGGGATCGTGTCGGGTGCAACGTGTTCTTTATTTGGGAGATGTTGCGACCGCTGTTGCGGGGGGCTACGACGGTCGTGATCCCGGACGATGTGATCTACGACCCGAAATCTCTCGTCCATTTCCTGAAAGAGTACGAGATCACCGAGATTCTCATCACGCCCTCGCTGCTCGACGCCGTCCTGAACGCGAGCGGGCCGGGAATAAGGGACCAACTCTCGTCCCTGCGTACCCTCTGGCTCAACGGCGAGGTCGTCACCCGTACGCTGACCCGCCGCGCTGCGAGCCTCTTGCCGAACGCCCGCCTGATGAACGTCTACAGTTGCAGCGAAACCCACGAAGTAGCCGCCGGAGACCTTACGGAGCTGGTGAAGAACCCGGACTCGACCTATTGTCCCGTGGGCCGTCCGATGGACCCGGATCGTCTGTACATCCTCGACGCGGACGGCAGCCCCGTGCCGGACGGCGAGGCTGGGGAGTTGTTCGTGGGCGGCGAGTGTCTGGCGCGAGGCTACGTCAACCTGCCGGAGAAGACCGCTGAGAGTTTTCCGAAAGACCCGTTCGCGTCCGGGGACGGTGAGCGAATGTACCGGACGGGGGACAAGGCTCGCATCCTGGAGGATGGGAGTCTGGAGATACTGGGGCGGGTGGATTTCATGGTCAAGATCCGGGGCTACAGCGTCGAGCTTGGCGCGGTCGAGGCCGCCGTCGAGACCCACCTGGCCGTTCGGGCGTGCGTGGTGGTCGCCGAGGGGGACGAGGGCGAGGACAAGCGCCTCGTCGCCTACGTCGTGCCGGAGGAAGGGAACGACGAGCGCCTCTCGGAATGGCGGCTGGACCCGAAGACGGGCCGGAGCCCGGAGGTCAGGAAGGCCCTGCGGGATAGCCTGCCGCACTACGCGGTACCGGCGGTATTTGTGAAGATTGAAGCTCTGCCTATACACGCGACCTCGGGCAAGGTGGACCGCGCCGAGCTACCATCCCCGCCGCCTCGCCCGAGCCGCCCCGCCCCACGGATCGAAAGCTCCGTCGTACAGCTTTCGGCGGAAGCTCCGCGCCCAAAAAAGGAAGCATTACTGGCCCAAATCTGGGAGGAAGTGTTGCGCCTGGATCCCGGCGAGCTACGCTCCGAGGACGACTTTTTTGACCTCGGCGGGCATTCGCTGGCCGCCGCGCAACTCTCCAGCCGCGTCGAAGAAGGCTTCGGCGTCCATGTCTCGATGCCGATGTTTATGCGGAACCCGACTGTCGGAGGGCTGTGCGATGCTATAGAAGCCATACAAAACGGCGATTCGAGCGAAGCGGCACGTTTCTCGCCGGACGAACTGCGCGCCGAAGTCGTCCTGGACGTCGAGATAACGTCGGAGTCCGCAAGTGGCGCGAAATCCTTGCGCGACGCGAAGAACGTCTTTCTTACGGGCGCTACCGGCTTTCTCGGTGCTTTCCTACTGGACGAGTTGCTGTCCACGACGCAGGCCCGCATTCACTGCCTGGTGCGTCCGCGCGACGGTGAGGAGCCTCTGGAGACTATCCGGACCAACTTGCGGAGCTATGGTCTTGGGGACGCGGCTCTATCGGAGCGCGTGGCGGCGGTGGTTGGGGATCTCGGAGAGCCGTTGCTCGGTATGAGCGACGAGGACTTTGACGCGCTGGCGCGAGAGGTGGAAGTCGTGATCCACGCCGCCGCCGCTGTAAACCTCGTCTATCCATATTCGGCGTTGAAGGCGGCCAACGTGGGTGGCACGCACGAAGTCCTACGCCTGGCCGCCCGTCACGCGGCGAAGCCCGTTCACTACGTCTCCACCAACGGCGTCTTCCCGCCCGACGTGGGATTGTGCGAGGAGGATGTGGACCTCGATTCTCTGGCCGGAACTCAGGAAAATGGTTACGGACAGTCTAAATGGGTGGCCGAGAAGCTGGTGTGGGAGTCGGCGGAGCGCGGGTTGTCGGTGAGCGTGTATCGACCGGGCAACGTGTCGGGGCATAGCGTAACGGGCGTCTCCAACCCGCGGGACTCTATGGGAGCTTTGATCTCGGGCTCGCTGCGCCTCGGGGCTGCGCCGGAGGCCGACGGCTGGCGCATGGAGATGACGCCGGTGGACTTCGTGGCGGCGGCGATAGTGCGGCTGGCCTCGGAGCCGGACGCGATAGGCGGCGTCTACCACCTGGCGAACCCGGACCCACCGCCCGCCGCAACGGTCTTTGATCTTCTGGAAGAGCTTGGATACCCGCTGGAGCGCCTGCCCTACGACGAGTGGAACGCCGCCCTGAAAGCCGCGCCCCACAGCGAAGACGACCCCATCGGCGACATCCTGCGGGGTGTCGCGCCGGAAGGAGACGACCTCTGGGACGATAATACCTACGACGACCGCCACACGCGAGTCGCTCTGGGCGATGGTGGACCACGACGCCCGGCGGTGGACAAAGACTTGATCGAAACCTACGCTCGGTACTTCGCGGAGCGTGGTTGGATCCCAACGCCAGCCTTCGAGGAGGTAAACCGCCGTGGATAGCGGCAACCTGCGGGGCCGGGTCGCGGTGGTCACGGGCGCGTCCAGCGGTATCGGGGCTGCGGTGGCCCGCGCGCTGAACGCGGAGGGTGTCCGTGTCGCGCTCGCCGCCCGCCGGGAAGGCGCGTTGTTGGAGGTGCGAGCCACGTTGGATGGTGGCGTAGATAGCCTCGTCGTGCCAACCGACGTTACGGATCGCCTACAAGTGCGGGCGCTGGTGGAGCGCGCCGAGGCCGGGCTAGGGCCGGTGGATTTCCTCGTGAACTGCGCGGGCGTCATGTACTACACTCTGATGAAGAACCTGCGCGAGGACGAGTGGGACCGCACGGTCGAGGTCAACTGCAAGGGGGCCGTCAACTGCGTCGGGGCGGCGCTGCCGGGGATGCTCGAGCGGGGGCGGGGTCACATCGTCACCATCTCCTCGGACGCGGGTCGGAAGGTCTTTCCGGGACTCGCAGTGTATTCGGCGAGCAAGTTCTTCGTCGAGGCGCTCTCGCAGGGCTTGCGGTTGGAGACCTCCGGGACGGGGCTCAAGGTGACGACTGTGCAGCCGGGAAACGTGGCGACGGACCTCGCCTCGATGAGCGGTGACGAGGAGGCGGTGAAGCTTTACGGCGAGCCGAGCGGGGCGCGGGTGCTGGATGCGGAGGACGTGGCGGCTTCGGTGGCTTACGCGCTGAAACAGCCGGATCACGTCTCCATAAACGAGGTTCTGGTCGAGCCGCGGGACGAGCCGGTATGAGACCGTACCGCGAGAGGGAGTTCCCCTGACGAGTCACGGGTCGAGCGGCGGTTGACGAGTAGCAAGCCTACGAGAGGAGACCAGACGTGACCGACCGGAGACAATCCTTCGGGGGGGAGCCTACCGAGGTCCGGGAGACGGACCACTACAGGCTGGAGTACATAAAAAGCTTCGTCGAAAAGTGGGACGAGCTAATAGACTGGGACTCGCGGGCGGCGAGCGAGGGCGACTTTTTTATCCGGCAGCTCAAGGAATGCGGGGCTCGCCGGGTGTTGGACGTAGCCACGGGTACGGGCTTTCACTCGGTGCGGCTGTTGAACGAAGGCTTCGAGGTGGTGAGCGTGGACGGTAGCGCGCAGATGCTGGCGAAGGCGTTCGAGAACGGTATTCAGCACGGCGGACACATCCTGCGGACGACGCTGGCCGACTGGCGCTGGCTCAACCGGGACGTTCACGGGGAGTTCGACGCCATCATCTGCCTCGGGAACTCCTTCACGCACCTCTTCGCGGAGCACGACCGGCGCAAGACGCTCGCCGAGTTCTACGCGATGCTCAGCCACGACGGAGTCCTGATCCTGGACCAGCGCAACTACGACGCTATCTTGGACGACGGCTACTCGAGCAAACACGCCTACTACTATTGCGGCGACGACATTAACGTCTTCCCCGAGCACGTGGACGACGGCCTGGCCCGCTTCCGCTACGAGTTCCCCGACGGCGCGACCTACCACCTCAACATGTATCCCCTGCGAAAGGACTACACCCGGCGCTTGATGCGCGAGGTCGGCTTCCAGCGCGTCGAGACCTACGGCGACTTCCAACAGACCTACCGCGACGGCGACCCGGACTTCTTCGTCCACGTCGCCGAAAAACTCTACGTCGAGGAAACAACCGAAGGGAGCGTGAAGTGACGGACCCCAAATACTCCTCCGTAGTGAACACCGCCCGCGACTACTACAATTCGAAGGACGCGGACGGTTTCTACTTCAATGTCTGGGGCGGCGAGGATATCCACATCGGCATCTACGAGAGCCCCAACGAGCCCATCTTCGACGCCAGCCGCCGCACCGTAGAGCGCATGGCCTCACGCCTAGAAGGACTCGGCACCGAAAGCCGGGTCCTGGATGTCGGCTCCGGCTATGGCGGCTCCGCCCGCTACCTCGCCGCCACCCGCAGCTGCCGGGTGACGGCTCTCAACCTGAGCGAGGTCGAGAACGAGCGCAACCGCGCCATGAACCGGGAGAAGGGTCTGGACCACCTCATAGACGTGGTGGACGCCTCCTACGAGGACGTGCCGTATCCCGACGGCACCTTCGACGCCGTATGGTCACAGGACGCCATCTTGCACAGCGGCGACCGACCGCGCGTGCTCGCCGAGGCGGCGCGGGTCCTGAAGAACGACGGAGACCTCGTATTCACCGACCCGATGCAGGCCGACGACTGCCCCGAGGGCGTGCTGGCACCCATACTGGACCGCATCCACCTCGAATCTTTGGGCTCGCCGCGCTTCTACCGCGAAACGGCCGGAAGCCTCGGGATGCGCGAGGTAGCCTTCGAGGACCACACCGGGCATCTGCCGACCCACTACGCTCGCGTGCTCGAAGAGACCGAGGCCCACGAAGAGGAGCTATCCGCCGGGATCAGCGCGGAGTACATCCAGCGCATGAAGAAGGGCCTCCAGCACTGGGTGGACGGCGGTCGCAAAGGCTATCTAGCCTGGGGTATCCTGCATTTCCGTTCTTGAGGCATCGGGTATAAGGGAGCGCCCGCGCTTCTCGCTTGACGGCGAAAGCTCTCGCGACGTGGTGTCTCGGCTTTCATGGATACCGCTGTGAGGGCCGTGGCGGACGCAGGAGATCCAATTAACCCCGCCTCGGTGGGATCACCTCGTAGAGGACGCCTTTTTCGACGCTTCGGATCTGGACGCCCGCGTCCCGGAAGTCTTCGATGAGGACGCTTTCCTGATCCAGCAGGTAGACGGGGCCGTTCTTGGCGGCCTCGCGGGCGGCCTCGACGCCGGTTGGGTCGTGGGTGGCGTAGCGGGCATTGGAGTCCCCGGCGCTCAATTCTTCGGGCCACGAGAGGTCGCGGGTGGTGATGCCGACGGGACGGAAGGGATCCAGCAGGGCAAGGTCCGTGCGCCGTCCCTCGACCACGACCATGTACCATAGGGAACTGCGGTTGTGCAACACCGTCGCGCCGCGCTCGACGTTCCCGGCGACGGCTTCTATGGTGCGGCGGCCTTTCTCATCCCGGCTGCGGTCGACCTCCGCATAGTTAATCGCTGCTCCCAATATGGGCAGGAAGAGAAAGACCGCGCCGATCATGGTCAGGGCCGCTCTTTTCCGGCCACCTGAAAGTGTCGCGTTCTCGACGGCGCGGAGCAGGAAATTCACGCCGATGGAGATCCAGAACCCGACCATCAGGTACGTCGGGATGAAGTACAGATGCACGTCGTAGATGCCGTACCCGAGCGCGTGTATGAGCCAGCCGAGGTACAGCGCCCCCGTGAGCGCCGCGACCGTCCGGTCTCTACGCGATGTCACGACCGCTCCTACGACCGCGAGCGCCAGAAGGCCCCAGCCGAACTCCGCGACGAGTTGGCTCCCGTAGAAGGCCAAACGGCCTGGAAGGTCTACGGGGTTCAGGCCGAAGTAGGCGTTGGTGAGCTGCGTCCCGCTGACCATCTCGTAGAAGCGTCCGAAACTACTGGGGTCGTTCTCCCGCATCGGGATGTCCGCAAAGCCCCGCACTGGCAGGTAAACATAAGGAACGAGCCCCAGCGCAAAGAGCCCGGCACCTTTTAGAACTAGCCGCCACCGTAGGAGCGCGCGCCGGTCCACGAGGGCGACGAACAGCAGCCCGGCGGGGATCACGAGCCCGCTGGTGAGGTGGTTGGTGAGGGCGAGGCCCACCAAGAAAGCGGCGAGGAGCAGGTAGCGGTCTCTGTTCGTTTCCCGCCAGAAGAGCAGCGAGACTACGGGAGCCAGGATCAGGACCGCGTTCAACGTATAGACCTCGGCCACCACGGCCATCGACCAGAACGTCGACCCAGCCGCCACCGCCAGAGCCCCAATCGTCGCCGCGAACACCCGCCGCGACAACATCAACCCCGCCACGTACATCAGAACCACCGCCACCGCGCCATAAACCGCGGAGGCCAGATTGACCCGGTACGCCACGTCGCCAAAAGGCAGATAAGTAAACAAGTGCGTCAGCATCAAATACGATGGATACCCGGTCGGATGCGTGATGCCGAGCGTATAAACGTGGACCTGGAGCATCGCGGAGTCCATAAGAAGTGGCCGGTCGTAGTACAGCACACCCGGCGCCAGAGTCCGCACATACAACACGAACGCCGCGAGACAAACTATTGCCCCAACGAGCACCGCAGTCAATCGGCGGCGCGGTGTCCCGTCCAGTTCGGTGCTCTGAAGTCTTTTGCTCTTGGTCATGCCTCCCGCCGGGATAATACTCGAAGCCCAATTCGCCAACCCGGAACCAACGGAGCCAAAAGCTGAAAGCTAAATGTAGAATCCCCCAAGACCCGAACCTTTAGGAGACCCTTATGCAGGATGATAGAGTGCTGGGCCGTCCGACGCGCGGACCC
>Ga0136640_10000377_pt1 | contig 16986 bp, 14 predicted proteins | sample AntDrymUQ8642106_2_FD_105498 | JGI IMG/M metagenome (GOLD analysis project Ga0136640, IMG submission 105498) | Polar desert sand microbial communities from Dry Valleys, Antarctica - metaG UQ864 (21.06) | ecosystem: Environmental > Terrestrial > Soil > Desert | place: Antarctica: Dry Valley...
GCCGGAGGTGGCCGCAGCCACTGGGTTCCGCATCGGTGCCGGTCGCGTGGTCGTCGCTCCCGCACCCGGCCGGCCAGGCGAACCGGACCGAATCGTCGCCGCGGCCGGAGAGGTGGGCGGGGTGGCCGACGCCCGGACGGGCCCCACCGACACGAATCTCGGGTCCGACGGCGGTGTCACACAGCTGCTCGACGTCGCCGAGGCCGGCCGCCCGGTGTCCCTCGGCGACGAGCGGGTGGAGCTGGATCGCCCGGGTCCTCTGAACGACGTCCCCCTCCTGTCCAACACGCGGTCCGACGCACGCGCCCAGATCCTCCCGCTCGGGATCCTCGCTGTTCTCGCCTCGTTGGCCGGCGTGATGCTCCTCGTCGGATCGACACGATCCGAGGACGGCGTGCTCCTGCTGCAGGGCGCACCGCCTCGGCTCCGGTCGGCCCTCGTCGCGATCCAGGCCGGCCTCATGGCTGGTTCGGCCTCGGTCCTCGCTGCGGCGGTGGGCATCGGCCTACCCGCGATCAGCTTCGCGGCCTACGGGTCGGGTCGGGGCGAGCTGCCTCCCATCCCCCTCGTGGTGCCCTGGGAGGTGACCGTCGGGCTCGTGGCCCTGCCATTGCTGGCGGCGACCGTGGCCATGGCCTTCGTGGCGATGCGTCCCTCGCCGAGCGCCGGGACCCTGCTCGCCCAGGATGAGCTTCTGGCCTGGTGAGGGAGGTGAGTGCCACCCACCGCGATCGGTGTGACTCGACGGGCGGGTTCTCAGCCGGCGTCCGCCGGTCCCTCACCCTCGACACCGGCGGCCTCGGCGAAGGCCACCGTGACCGTCCTGGAATCCGCGCCCCGCACGACGGTGACGGTGACCTGGTCCTGCTCGGCGGCTGCGTCGAGAGCGTCCCAGAGGTCGTCGACCGACGCGACGGCGGTGTCGTCGACGGCGGTGAGCAGGTCACCCTCGCCCAGTCCGGCGACGGCGGCGGGCGAGCCCTCGACGACGGTGCGGATCAGCAGGCCGGGCGTGTCGGGCAGCCCGACCTTGGCCCGCAAACGGGCGGCGACGGGACCGGGAACCACCGTGATGCCCAGGAGACGGGTGCTCAGGTGGCGACCAGCGACGAGGGCGTCGACCCGCGAGCGCAGGTCGTCGTCGGCCGGTAGGGCCAGGTAGAAGCCCTCACCCAGCCGGTGGGTGTTGACGCCGACGAGGCGGCCGTCGGCATCGACGAGAGGTCCGCCCGAGGAGCCACGGGCGAGCGGCGCGGTGTGCTCGAGGGCGCCGTTGATCCGGCGGCCCCGAGGGCCTCGGAAGGCCCGGCCCGAGCCGGACACGAACCCCGCCGTCACCCGGTCGCCTCCGCCGGCGCGAGCGAGGGCGAACACTGCGTCGCCGGGCTCGGGCACCGCGTCGGCCCAGTCAAGGGGGCTGGTGCCCTCGGTGGCGACCTCGAGGACGACGATGTCGTGGTCGGGGTCGGACCCGACGACCGCACCCTGAACCTGTCGGCCGTCGGCGAAGGTGACCTGCGTGGTCCGGTCACGCAGGTTGTGAGCGCTGGTCAGCACCCGGTCGGGGGCCACGACCACGCCGGCCCCTCGGGCTCGGCGGCCGATGGCGACGGTTGCGGGGGCCGCGGTGGCGTGGGCGGTGCGGGTGGCAGCGGCGATCTCGGCGAGGGACATGCGGAGCTCCAGACAGCGAGTGACTTGCGATGTGCAAGTGACTCTAGCCATCGGCGTCGCACCCACAACCCGACGGGCGAGACTGCCACCGATGCCCCGTCGGTCCCTCTCCCCCACCGCCCCCACGCTCGACCTGATCCGAGCGCTCGAGCGCGTCGGTGACCGCTGGGTCCTGCTCATCGTGGCCTCGCTCCTCGACGGGCCGCAACGCTTCGGCGACCTGACCGACAGCCTGGGCGTGGCGCCCAACATCCTCACCGCCCGCCTGCGCCAGATGGCCGACGACGGCCTGATCGTCGCCCGCGCCTACAGCGAACGCCCGGTACGCCACGAGTACCAGCTGAGCGGGGCCGGCCGGGAGCTGGCCGACGCCCTCGCCCACCTGTCGGACTGGGGGTCGCGTCGCCGCGGCGGTCGGGGCACCGCACCGTTCCACTCCCGCTGCGGCACACGCGTCGAGGTGCGGGCCTGGTGTCCCACCTGCGATCGCCCGGTCGACGGCGACGAGGCCACCGAGGCCTACGAGGTCTGACCCGCGCGGAGTCGCTCGACGGTCTGGTCGATGCGGCGTCGGCGGGTGTCGGGGCGCTTGGCCTCGCCGATCCACTGCACGTACTCGCGTTGGTGCGAGTAGCTGAGGGCCGCGAACCGCTCGGATAGGTTCTCCCGCTCCAACGCGGCCCGCAGATCTTCGGGGACCGCGACGGACCGCTCACTGCGGTCGACCTCGAGGGTGACGGTGACCACGTCGCCCGGCCCCTTGCCGAGCGCATCGCGGATGGCTCGGCGGACGCCGAGGATCTTCTCCTCGGCGCCCATCGACACCACAGAGCCCTGGTACTCGATTCCATCGAAGGTGGCCAGCACGGGGATCCGCCCTTTGCCTCCGAGCGCGACGACCGCATCAGGCGCCACCACGACGTGGGCCCCGCCCCGGGGCCCCTCGACGATGGCGGCGTCGAAGGTCTCCACCGCAAGGAATGTGAACAGCCGGACCCCGGGCTGCAGCGGGCGGGGTGCCGCGGTCAGCCGATGGACTCCGACGCCGAAGCGTTGCCTGCCTTCGCCGGTCACCAGGACCACCTGCTCGAAGCCGGCCTCGTCGAACCAGGCACAGACATGCTGGAGGACGTCGCCGGGGGGCGGGTAGCGGGTCCAGATCACCGTTGCCCCGGGCGCGCACAGGCTGGGCAGCTCGGCGATGGTGGCTCGGACGTCGTCGTGGGTGATGTTGCCGAACACGCCGCACATCATGACCAACTCGGCTGGGACGGCGCCGACGTAGGTGTCGGTGAGAGCAGCATCGCCACGCACCACATCGACTCCGGCGAGCCCGGCCGTAGCGATCGCGCCGCGGGCGTGGGCGACGTTGCCCTCGTCCAGCTCCACGAGCCTGGCGGCGACATCTCCCGCGCGGGGATGGTCGACCAGCGCGCCGAGAAGGTCGCGGCCCTGGCCGGCGCAGGCGCTGACGACCCTGATGGGCCCAGAGGGAGCGGATGTGAGGGCGCGTGAGATCTGCTGCTGAACCACGGCGAGGCGGGCGGCCAACGACGAGCCAGGTCGGTCGTAGTGGTCGTGCCAGCCCTGCCAGTCTCTGGTCATCCCTTCATCTCAGCGGCGACGAGGCGAGGCTTGAGGGCAGCGTGATCGATGTCGGGCAGGACGTGGCGGGCGACTCGATCGCACTCGGCCAGGTGGGGATAGCCCGAGAGGATGAAGGCATCGATGCCGGCGTCGCGGTAGCGCTCGATCGTGACCCGGACCTGGTCGGGGTCGCCGACGAGGGCAGCGCCGGCACCCGATCGGGCCCGGCCGATGCCGGTCCACAGGTGGTCCTCGACGAAGCCCTCGACATCGGCGCCCTCCCGGAGCTCAGCTTGGCGGGCGACACCAGCCGAGGCGGAGTCGAGGCTGCGCTGCCGGATTCGCCGGCCCTCCTCGTCGTCGAGAGATGAGACAAGCTCGGCTGCCGCCGATCGGGCCGCGGCCTCGGACGGGCGGACGATGACGTGGCTGCGGAACCCGAACCGGAGGCGACGCCCGTGCCCGGCGGCGCGAGCCCTCATCTCTGCGACGAGCGAGGCGGTGGCGGCCACAGTGTCGGGCCACATGAGGTAGACGTCGGCGGCTCGGGCGGCGACGTCCTTGGCCGACTCGGACAGGCCGCCGAAGTACAGCGGTGGGCAACGACCGTCGACGGTGCGGGCCCGGGGCGGGTCGATGTCGAGATCGACGAACTCCCCGTGGTGGGAGACGGCGCGCCCGTCGAGGAGGTCGCGCAGCACCCTCATGGTCTCGAGCGTGCGCTGATAGCGGGGCTCGCTGGCCAACGACTCGCCGGGCAGATCCGAGGAGATGATGTTCACCGTCAGCCGGCCGTCGAGCATCTGGTCGAGGGTGGCCAGCTGGCGTGCCATCTGGGGCACGACCAGCTCCCCCACCCGCACCGCCAACAACAGGTGGATGCGGCGGACGAGCGGGGCCAGGGCAGCGGCGAAGGTGGTGGCATCGATGCCGAGGGCGTACCCCGAGGGAAGGAGGATGTTGTCGAAGCCGTGCTGCTCGGCGGCCAAGGCGATGGCGCGACAGTGCGGCCACGACGAGCGCAGGGCCTCCTCCGGCACCCCGAGGCGCTCGTAGTCGTCGTCGCACAGAGCTGCGAACCAGCTCACCTCGACCGGGTCGCGGCCATCCGCAGATCCAGCGGGCACGGTCTCCGACTGTAGGTCCGAGCCCGATCGTCCACCCGCCCCCCATTCGAACCCGGCACGGAGGTGCGCGCTCAGCGCGCACATCCGTGCTGAGAACGAGGTGCCCTACCGCGGCCGTGATGTCCGACCCTGTGCGCTACGGGCTCATCGGCACCGGGATGATGGGCGTCGAGCACCTGTGGAACCTCCAGCACCTGGCCGGGGCGGAGGTCACCGCCATCGCCGACCCCCACGAGGGGTCACGGGACCTGGCCGCGCTGGCCGCGGGGGAAGGCCGAGCGACCTTCACCCACTTCGCCGACCATCGCGATCTGCTGGCCTCGGGCCGCTGCGACGTGGTCGTCGTGGCCACCCCGAACCACACCCACCTGCCCGTGATGCTCGACGTGCTCGTCCAACCAGATCTCCACGTCCTGGTCGAGAAGCCGCTGGCCACGACAGTCGCCGGCTGCCGCACGATCATCGACGCCGCGGCCGGCCGATCCGGCATCGTGTGGGTTGGCCTCGAGTACCGCTACATGCCGCCGATCGCCCGGCTCATCGAGGAGGTCCACGGTGGGGCCGTGGGCACGCCCCGGATGGTCGCCGTGCGTGAGCACCGCTTCCCGTTCCTCGAGAAGGTCGGCGACTGGAACCGCTTCAGCCGCTACACCGGCGGGACCCTGGTGGAGAAGTGCTGCCACTTCTTCGACCTGATGGCCCACGTGCTGCGCGACGATCCGGTGCGGGTGCTGGCATCGGGCGCCCAGGACGTCAACCACCTCGACGAGCGCTACGACGCCGGGGTGCCCGACATCCTCGACAACGCCTTCGTCGTGGTCGACTTCGCCGGCGGGGCCCGAGCCTCGCTCGACCTGTGCATGTTCGCCGAGGCCAGCGAGAACCAGGAGGAGATCTCCGTCGTCGGCGAGGCCGGGAAGGTCGAGGCGTTCCTCCCGTCCTGCGAGGTGCGCGTCGGCGAGCGGCGCCGGGGCCGACCGGGCGTCCGCAGCGAGATCGTCGCTGACGAGCGGGTCGCCTACGAGGGGTTCCACCACGGGTCGAGCTACCTCGAGCACCTCGACCTGCTGGGCGCCGTCCGCGACGGCAGGTCGGCTGGTGTCGGGCTGGACGACGGACTCATGTCGGTGGCCGTCGGCGTCGCCGCCCACCGCTCCATCGATGAGGGCCGGGTCGTCTTCCTCGACGAGGTGCTCTCCGAGGGCTGACCGGCGCCCAAGGCCACGAAGTGGGTTGCATTCAGACAACGGGGATGGCCGAACGCCACCGACTTCGCCGTGGTTCGGCGCGGCCGGTTCGGCCGGTCAGGTCAGGGGGTGATAACCGGGCACGGCGGCGTGCGGGGTGTCGAGGTACACCTTGGCCTCGGGGTTGCCGCTGAAGCGCCCATGGCTCCAGCGGACCTCGACGTGGCCTCGCACCGTGGCCTTGGTCCCCGTCTCCCGATCGGCCACGCTGGCCTGCCAGCGCACGACGGCCTGCCCAGCCGGCTCCGGCCACACCTCGAACGCCGCCAACCGGTACTGCTGCTGCCAGTCCCACGCCGTATCGATGCGCAGTCGCATCGGTGGCGCCGTGGCCGTCGATGCCCCGAGGACGAAGTACGGAGCCCCGCCGATGCGCAGGAGTCGCCACAGGAGGCGCTCCCGGTCGGCCCGGTCGCCGAGCGATGCGGCCCAGCGGTCGGCCGAGCGCTCCGCCACCGCCCGGGTCAGGGCGGCGTAGGCATCGCCCACCGGCGCAGACAGGCTGCGGCCGAGGGCGGCCTTGAGCACGCTGCGGCCCGACCGACCGAGGTCGCGCACCCGCTCGGGCAGGTCGCTCCGGCCGGGACCGCTGGACGGGAGGACGGCGCCCAGCTCGGTCCGGCTGACTCGGTAGAGGTCCTGCAGCTCGGCCGGGGCCACCGCTGCGAACCAGTCACCGGCCTTGGTCAGCCGAGCCGCCAAGCCGCCGTCGAACAGTCCGGCCGGAGCCACGTTGTGCAACACCTTCGACAGGTACTTGCACGACACCAGGTACACGCGGTCGACGCGCAGGTCGGCGGGCACATCGGACACGAGCGGCAGCCGATCAGGACCCTTCCACTCGATGCGCGCCGGCACCCGGCTGCGGAGGGCGTCGGCGGAGCGGAGGAACGCCAGCCCGTTGTCCCATGCCCGGGCGAAGTCGACATCGTGGGCCCCGGCGACCCGGGCGGCCATCAGCCGATCCCACTCGGCGGCGGACACGCCCACGATCTGTTCGGGCCGAGCCGACAGGGCCCAGTCGAGATCGCCGAGCCCGAGCATGGCCAGGCCGGTGGTGATCTCGGTGATCTCGGTCCGCAGCGACGCCATGGCCGCAGCGTGGCACGGCCGGTGAGGCGATCCGGGCCGAGCCGGGCCACCTCACCCGATCGCTTCTGGCGTACCTGCTGCACCTCCTCGGTGCACGAGGTACGCCAGAACGGGAGGGTCGGTCATACGCCGAGGTCGTCGGGACGCCAGAAGCCGGGGACGGGCGTGTCGACGGCGCCCGAGGCGTAGCTCGCCAGGCGCCGTCGGCCGTCGGGCGAGAGGATCTCGACGACGTCGAACAGGGCGGCTGGCCCCGCAGCCCGCAGCGAACGGTCGACCGACGAACGAGGTCCCGGCAGGGCCGGGACGAGGAGGGTGGGGGCCTCCCCTGTGACCCCGGCGATGACGGTGCCGCGCCCTACGGCGGCCATCGCCACGTCGGTGCGGCTCAGGCCCGAGGGGGCGACCGTGAAGCCGCCGGCCAGGTCGAACAGCCATCGCCGGCCGCCCTGGTCGACCGCCGCCAGCGGCGCCACCAGACCGACCCCTCGGATCCGCACGTTCTCGGTGACGTCGGTGAAGCCGGCCTCGGCCAGCACCGCTCCCGAGAGGCGCTTCATGGCCATCCCCCGGACCCGAGCCTCGTGCACGGCGACCGTGGCCGGATCAGCGACGCGCGCCGCGGCGGCGGACACCTCTGCGTCGACCCGTCGCCGAGCCGTGGCCAGGTAGGCCGGGTCGAGGTCGTATCCCGCGTAGCGGCGACCCGACCGGACCGCGGCGACCGCCGTGCTGCCCGAGCCCAGGAACGGGTCGAGCACCAGGTCATCCGCGTAGGTGTAGAGCTCGATGAGCCGCTGGGGCAGGGCCACCGGGAAGGGGGCCGGGTGGTCGACCCGCGACGCCGACTCCGGCGGAATCTCCCACATGTCGATCGTGGCGTCGAGGAACTCATCGCCGGTCAGGGTGGAGGCGTGGGGCAGGCCTGCAGCCCGGCGTTGCGTCGGGTCGAGAGCGCGGTCGAACCGGCCCTTGGCGGCCACGATTACCCGCTCGCTTACGTCGCGCAGCACCGGGTTCTTGGCTTGCAGGTAGGAGCCCCAGGCGCAGTTGCCGCCGGCACCTCGCGCCTTGACCCACACGATCTCGCCCCGGATCAGCAGGCCGAGGTCATCTTGGAGGATGCCGATGACATCAGCCGACAGCGAGCGGTAGGGCTTGCGCCCGAGGTTGGCCACGTTGACCGCGATGCGCCCCCCGGGTTCGAGCACCCGGGCGCACTCGGTGAACACGTCGCGCAGCATGGCCACGTACTCCACGTAGCTGGCCGGGATGGCAGCGTCGTCGGGGTCGACGATCTCGTAGGCCTTCCCGGCGAAGTACGGCGGCGAGGTCACCACCAACGCCACCGAGCCGTCCTTCAGCTCGCGCATGTCGCGGGCGTCGCCGTGGACGAGCGGTTCGTCGGGGATGTGGCGGGTGACCGTCTCGTCGGTGCTCAGCTCAGGCGGGGTGAAGCGGGCGTAGAAGTCCGACGCGTCGTGACTCTCGCGCCGACCCACCCCGAATGCCGAGGTCGCCGTCCGACGCCGAGCTCGGCGGGGGCGGTCGGCCATGGCCGCACAGTACCGAGGGGGTGCGACAACCTCGCGGAGGTCTGCGGGCCTCAGCGCAGCAGGTTGACGAGCAGGGTCAGCACCACCGAGGCGACCACGGAGAACAGGATCATGGCTAGGCACCCGGCTCCGCCGCCGAGCGCTCGCACCTCCGTGTTTCGACCGAGCCTCACGCCCTGAACCTACAGGCGGGGGGGTCTGACGGGCGCGTCTGCGACACTCGTCGGCGGCTGGTGCCGACGACGGAGGACGACGTGGAGGAGACGACGAGGGAGCGCATGCGGCTCCTGGAGCGCGCTCTCCGCCCGACGGCCACCGCCGTGCGTCACCAGGCTCAGGTAACGGCCGAGGGCAACGACCTGCTCGCTGCCGGGCATCGCCTCCTGACGGAGGTGCGAGCCGACATCGCCGCCCAGCGCGCCGCCACCGACGCCGTCCACCAGCGCCTCGACAACCTCGAAGCGGTCGTGACGGGCATGGCCCGGGCGGCGGGGCTCATCGACACCCGCAACGTCGACTACGACTCCTGGACCGTCGCCATCGTCGCCGAGGCGCTCTCCCGCGGGGGGACCGGACTCGACGTGGGGGCCCACTCCGGGCTCATCCTCCGATCCATCCTCGCCTCCGCCCCCGCCGGTCGCCACCACGCCTTCGAGCCCATCCCTGAGCTGGCCGCCGGGCTGCGTCGCGACTTCCCCGCCGTCACGGTCCACGAGGTGGCCCTGTCCGACGCCGAGGGCACCGTCGAGTTCCATCACGTGACGTCCAACCCCTCCTACAGCGGCATCCGACGCCGCAGCTACACCGGTCCCGAGGACGTCGAGCTCATCACCGTGAGAGCGGCCCGCCTCGACGACCTCGTCGAGGAGGACCTGCCGGTGAGGTTCCTGAAGATCGACGTCGAGGGAGGCGAGCTGGGCGTGCTGCGAGGCGCCACCCGCACCCTGGCCACCCATCGGCCGGTCACGGTCTTCGAGTTCGGACGAGGGGCCAGCGACGTCTACGGCACCACCCCCCGTGACATCCACGACCTGTTCGCCGGCCATGGCATGGCCCTCGGGCTGCTCGACGCCTACCTGGACGGGCGACCCCCGCTGACGTTGGCCGAGCTGGAGGACGAGTACGACTCGGGCCGCAACTTCTACTTCGTCGGGTTCCCCGCCGATCCGGCCGTCGGACCGGCCCGAGCCTGACCGTGGACGACGCCGACGACCGTTCCGAACCCGACGCCGCTCAGGGGCTCGACGACCTCGCCGCCCGGGCGGCGGCGGGGCATCGCCCGACGGCGGAGGGACCGGGCATCGCCCACCCGGTGACGCTGTCGGCCGCAGGGCGCCTCTCCCTCGAGGCCGTCCGACACCACCTGGCGATGGCCTGGACGAGCTCAGACGCCGGCACCGAGGTCCCCGAGTCCACGCGCCTGCGGGCGGCCAAGCAAGCCGTGATGTTCGGGCTCCGGCCGGTCACGTCCAGTCAGGTCCCCTACAACCGGGAGGTGGTTTCCGCCGTCGACCGGCTGACCGAGGTGGTCGCGGAGCTCGTCACCATGCTCGACCGGGCCGACCAGCGGACCGAGGCCACGCTGAAGCGGTTCCAGGCCGCCATCGCCACCGTCGAGCTCGGGGCCACCGACCTGGCCGACGACAACGTCGCCCTCGCATCCCGCATCGAGGCGGCGATCGCCAGGGCCGAGGCTGCCGAGCAGGGGCTCGTCGAGGTGCATCGGCGCCTCGGGGCGGCCAACGCCCGCCACGAGACCCTGCTGCGGGTGACCGCCGAGCTCGTCGACCCCAGCGGGGACGACCCTGCTAGCAGCGAGCCCGACCGCGAGTCGACCTCCGGGCGGCGCCGCCTGGGCAACCTCGCCCGCCAAGCCGATGCCAGGCTGCTGCGACGCCTGGCCGCAGTCGGCCGTCCTCCGCCCGAGGCACTCCGCGCCTGGGCCGCCCAGCTGGGAGACGCCGTGGCCGAGGCGGCCGCAGCGACAGATGCCCCCGTCCTCGACCTGGCGTCGGACGGGGGCGAGTGGCTCGAGGTCTGGGCCGACCTAGGTGTGCCGGCACGGGGCGTCGACGACGACAACGAGGCGGCCGACGCGTTGGTGGCTCGCGGGCACACCGTCGTCCACGACGACCCCATCGGGCACCTGGGCCAGGTCGACCCCAGGTCGCTGGGCGTGGTCAGCGCGGCGATCCTGGCCGACGTCGGGCCCGTGGCCGACCTCATCGAGCTGGTCGACCGGGCTGCTGGCGCCCTACGCCCCGGCGGGCTTCTGGTGTTGGCCGCGGCCCACCCGGCGTCGTTCGGGACCGGCGACCCGCAGTGGGCCGACCCTCGACGCCGGCCGCTCGATTCGCGCACGCTGTCCCTGCTCACCCTGGAGCGCGGGTACTCCGAGGCGCAAGTGGTCGACCTCTGCGGCGACTCCGGCCACGACGGCGACGAGGTGCGGGCGTACGCGGTGCTCGCCCGCACCGGTCCCGCTGCGGCGACGGGGTGACGCCGCCCACCTTGCTCAGCGGCCGCCGGATCGCCGTCCTCAAACCGGACTTCGGGGTGGTCGGAGGCTTCGAGCGGGTGATCGATCACATCGAAGCCCGACTCGTGCGCGACGGCCACGACGTCACCCGCGTCGGTGTCGACCTACCCCACCTGCCCCTGCGCCCCTACGGTGCCGCCGTCCCGGCCGAGGTGCTGGCCGCCGCGCCCGACTACGTCCGCTACCTGGCTGCCATCGAGGCGTTCGAGGCGCTGCCCCTCCGCTCCTACGACGCCGTCATCTCGACCCAGCCGCCCTCGTTCACGAGCGCCCATCCCCACCACCTCAGCCTGTTCTTCCACCACCACCGCATCTTCTACGATCTGGAGGATCTGTGGATCGCCGCCGGCTTCGCGCCTGATGTGGCTCTCCACCGCCAGGCCGGCGAGAGGATTCGAGCCCTCGACCGGCCTCGCCTCGACGCGGTGCGATGGTTCGCCGCTGGCTCGGAGACCGTTCGCCGTCGCCTCGGACGCTTCGGCGGCATCGACCGGGTCTCCCTGTTCCACGCCGGCCGGGTGATCGGCGCCGACCGGAGTCCCGAACCCCCCGGCCCCAAGGGCGGGGGCGGCACCGGGCGCGACGGCCCGGTGCTGTCCGTGGGGCGCCTCGAGTTCCCCAAGCGACCCGAGCTGGTGGTGGCCGCCCTGCGGCGCCTGCCCGAGGTCCGAGCCGTGCTCGTCGGCACGGGGGGTCGAACCGAGTGGGTGCGGTCCGTCGACCACCGACTGGCCCGCCCCGGCATCGACCTCGACGCCGTCGACGAGCGGGCCCTGTGGTGCTGCCGAGCCGAGCCCGACGAGCCGGCCCCGCCCGGCTGGGCATCGAACGTGACCCTGGCCGGCCACGTGGACGACGCAACCCTCGAGCACCTGTACGCCACCACCCCGTGCGTGGTCGCCCCTGCCCTCGACGAGGACTACGGCCTCACCGCGGTCGAGGCCATGGCTCACGGGGCGCCCGTGATCGTCTGCGACGACGGCGGCGGCCTGGCCGACCTGGTGTCCCACGAGGTCGACGGACTCGTCGTCGCGCCCACCGGCGCCGCCCTCGCCGCAGCCATCGAACGCATCCTCGGAGATCGCGAGCTGGCCGACGCCCTGTCCGCCGGTGCCCTCGCCCGGGCCACCGCTACCACCTGGGATCGGGCCGACGACGAGCTGCGCCTGGCTCTGGCCATCGCCCTCGAGGCCGACGAGCCTCCCGCCGCGTCGCGTGTAGCTCACCTCCTCTCTGAGGCGCGATGAGGATCGCCGTCGTCGCTCCGGTCGCGGATCCACCCATGCGGGGCGGGGCCGAGCGGGCCTGGGCCGGGTTGCGGGGCGCGCTGATCGATGCTGGTCACGACGCCGAGATGGTGACCGTGACGGTGCGGGAACGGACGCTCGCCGAGGTGGCGGCGGGCTACCGCGACTTCTCCGAGCTCGATGTGAGCGCCTTCGACCTGGTGATCAGCTCGAAGTACCCGGCGTGGATGTGCTCCCACCCGCGTCACGTGCTGTGGATGTTCCACCCCCTCCGGGGGCTGTACGACACCTACCACCTCTTCGGTCTGCCCCTGGCGCCGGGGACCGTCGAGGCGCCAACCGCGGCCCTGTTGCGCAGCGTCGATCAACCGCCCCGGCGCGCCGCGGTGGCCGACGTCCTCGGCCGCGTCGAGGCCGCGGTGAGGAGCCTGGGTGCCGATCACCCCGACCTGGCCCTACCCGGACCCGTCAGCCGCCGGGTCGTCCACTGGCTCGACCGGGTGGCTCTCGACCCATCGGAGATGAGCCGCCACGTCGCCCTGTCGCGCACCATCGCCACCCGACCTGGCTACTTTCCCGACGGTGTGGTCGCCCGCGTCGCCTACGCGCCGTCGGACCTGACCGTGGCCGGTGCAACCGAACGCCACGGGGGCGGACGGACCCACCTGTTCACCGCCAGCCGGTTGGACGGGCCCAAGCGGGTCGAGCTGCTGGTGCGGGCCATGGCCCACGTCCGCGGCGAGACCCCCCTGCTGATCGGCGGCCACGGACCGGAGGAGGCCCGGCTCCGGTCCGTGGCCGCCGACGACCCTCGGATCCGGTTCCTCGGCTTCGTCAGCGACGAGGATCTGGCCGAGCTGTACGCCTCGGCCGTGGCCGTCGGGTTCTGCCCTCTCGAGGAGGACTACGGGCTCATCACCGTCGAGGCCATGGCTGCTGGTGCGCCTGTCGTGACCTGCACCGACAGCGGTGGCCCGGCCGAGCTGGTCGCCCACGGCGTCGAGGGCCTCGTCACCGAACCCGACCCGCAGGCGCTGGGCTCCGCCCTCGGCGCCCTCATCGCGAAGCCGGCCCGGGCCCGCGCCATGGGTGCGGCCGGACGGCGTCGAGCCGCCCGAGTTCGGTGGCCCGCCGTGATCCGAACGCTGCTCGGCCCCGACACCTCCCCATCTCGCGACGATTCCTGCACGTTCTCGCGTAGGAATCGTCGCGAGAACCGGGTCGTCGGTCGTGCGCCGGCCCGGCGCCCCCGGGTCGTGGTCCTGACCACGTTCAGGGCGGCCGATCGGGGCCACGGCGGTCAGCTCCGCAGCTTCAACCTCTACGGCGCCCTGGCCCGCCACGCCGATGTCGAGATCGTCAGCCTCACCGACGGCGGCCGACCCGGTTCGGTCCAGCTCCGGCCGGGCCTGGTCGAGACGGCAGTGCCCCGCAGCGACGATCACCGGCGAGCGGGCGAGGAGCTGTCCGCGGCCGCCGGCCTACCCGTCACCGACCTGGTCGCGGGTGCCGAGATCGCCCGCACCCCTGCGTACCTCGACGTCCTGCAGGCGGCTGCCGACGGGGCCGACGTGGCGATCCTCGCTGAGCCCTACCTGCTGCCCGCTCTGGACCGAGCCGGGGTCGACCTGCCGTTCATCTACGACGCGTTCAACGTCGAGGCCGACCTGAAGGCCGACGTCTTGCCGAACACGGCGGTCGGCACGGCCATCTACGAGCAGGTCGTGGCCGTCGAACAGGCCGCGGCCGAGAGGGCCGCGATCATCAGCGCGTGCAGCGCCGAGGACGCGGCGCGGCTCGTCGCCATCGGACGACGACGCGAGTCCGACGCAGTGGTCGTGCCCAACGGCACCGACTGCAGGGCCTTCGACGTGCCCTCAGCCGACGATCGTCGACGCCGGGGCGAGCGATGGCTGGCCCGGTACCAGCACTTGGCGCCGCGTCGCATCTTCGTGTCGACCCTCGCCGTGTTCTTCGGCAGCTGGCACCCACCCAACCTTTCTGCGGCCGAGACGCTCCTCGACCTGGCCGGGGAGCTGCCCGACGTCGCGCTGGTGCTGGGCGGTCGCCACGGCGATGCCTTCGCCGACCGGGCCACTCCCCCCAACGTGGTCTTCACCGGCGTGGTGACGGCCCGGGCCAAGGACGTCCTGCTGCGCTCGGCCCACGTGGCCCTCAACCCGGTCGAGTCGGGTTCGGGCACCAACCTGAAGGTGATCGAGTACCTCGCCGCCGGGGTGCCGGCGGTGTCCACCCCGTTCGGTGCGCGTGGCCTCGATGTGGTTGCCGACGAGCACCTGCTGGTGGTCGAACCCGACGACCTGGCGGGCGGCATCCGGGCCATCAGGGTCGACCCCGAAGGGGCGGCTCGTAGAGCCGTCGCTGGACGGGCCCTGGCCGAGACCCGCTACGACTGGGCCGCTCTGGGCGATCGTCTGGCCGTCGCCGTCGGCCGGGCCGCCGCCTCCGGTCACGGGATGAGTGCCTCGGGTCGCGCCGCAGCGGTCCGGTAGCCTCGGGTGCTGGTCCCGACCCGGGCCGCACCGCTCGGGCCACCAGTGCCGGGGCCGCTCCCCTGCCCGAGGACCGCCGTGGCCGACACCGCCTCCCGCACTGACCAGGAACCTCGCAGCGGGCCGCGAACCGACGCGCCAGGCGAGGGGCCCGAGGCATCGGCGGCGTCGGAGGTCGGGGCCCCGGCCCGCGACATCGGCCCCGCCCTGGAGGTGTCGCGTCGACCGAGCCCCGTGCAGCGCATGGTGAACGTGTGGCGCTACCGCGAGCTGCTCGGCAACCTGACCCGCAAGGAGCTCAAGGTCAAGTACAAGAACAGCGTCCTCGGGTTCGTGTGGACGCTGCTCAACCCCACGCTCTACCTCGTGGTGTTCTCGGTGGTGTTCCAAGAGGTGCTGCGGGTCCAGATCCCGTACTACGCCATCTTCTTCCTATCGGGCCTGCTGGTCTGGAACTTCTTCTCCACCGCCCTCGGTGCCGGGACCAGCTCCATCACGATGAACGCGCCGCTGGTGCAGAAGGTCTGGTTCCCCCGCGAGATACTGCCCCTGGCTTCGATCGGCGCGGCGATGGTGCACTTCGCCCTCCAAGCCACGGTGCTGGTCGCCGCCCTTGCCATCTTCCGGCGGGCACCGTCGACCGACTACCTGCCCGCGGTCCCCCTCGCCGTCCTGGTGCTGGTCGTGCTGGCGTCGGCGCTGGCCATCGCCCTCTCGGCGGTCAACGTCTACCTGCGCGACACCCAGCACCTGCTCGAGCTGGCCCTCCTGGCCTGGTTCTGGCTGTCGGCCATCGTCTACCCCTACAGCCTCATCGCCGACCGGCTGGGTCCGACCCGGGAGTGGATGGCGTCGCTCAACCCGATCATTCCGATCGTCATCACGTTCCAGAAGGCCCTCTACAACCCCGACACCCCCCGATTCCGCTGGTACACCAACAGCCCGGTGTTCGATCCCAACAACGTCCTCGCCGACCAGGGGGCTCAGGCCATCCCCGACCACTCGCTGTCGTGGTACATCACGAACCTGAGCATCATCGGGGTGGTGGCGATCGGCCTGTTCTTCGGCGCCCTCTGGCTGTTCGGCCGCCTCGAGGACGACCTGGCCGAGGAGATCTGACGGCGCCGTGGAGCCGGCCATCACCATCGACAGCGTCACCAAGGTCTTCAAGTTGGCGCGGGACAAGCCGAAGTCGGCGAAGGAGCGGGTGATCCGGGCCGGCCGCATCACCTGGGAGGAGTTCCACGCTCTGCACGACGTGTCGTTCACCGTCTCCCAGGGCGAGACGCTGGCCATGCTCGGTCACAACGGCAGCGGCAAGTCGACACTGCTCAAGTGCGTGGCCGGCACGCTGCGACCCACGTCGGGCACGATCACCAAGCGGGGCCGGCTGGCCGCGCTGCTCGAGCTGGGCGCCGGGTTCCACCCCGACCTGACGGGCCGCGAGAACGTCTACCTGAACGGCTCGATCCTCGGCTTCTCCAAGGTCCAGGTCGACGGGATCTTCGACGACGTGGTGGCCTTCGCCGAGCTGGAGGACTTCATCGACCAGCAGGTGAAGCACTTCTCGTCGGGGATGTACGCCCGGCTCGGCTTCGCCGTGGCCATCAACGTCGACCCCGACATCCTGCTGGTCGACGAGGTCCTGTCGGTCGGCGACGAGGCGTTCCAACGCAAGTGCATCGACCGGATCCGCCGGCTGCAGCGCGAGGGGCGCACCATCCTCGTCGTCACCCACGCCACCGACCTGGTGCGCCAGATCTGCGACCGGGCCGTCGTGCTCGACCACGGCCGCAAGGTGGCCGACGCGGCACCGGGCGAGGCCATCCGGGCGTTCCGAGAGGCGCTGGCCGCTCGGGGGGTGGAGATCCCCCTCGCCGCCGAGGAGGCCGACCACACGCCGCCGGTCGCCGTCGACCCCGTGACCGGCGAGCTGCCGCTGGTGGTGACCTCACCCGAGCTGGTCGCCGACGCGGGCGCGACGGTCACGATCCGCCACGTCATCCCCGAGTATCCGGACGCCGAGACGGGCCACCTGCTACCCGGCCAGCCCCTTCGGCTGCGCATCGGCTACTCGGCCACCGGCATCATCACCGACGTCGCCTTCGCGGTGGAGATCTTCGACGAGGCCGGCACCCGGCTGTTGGGGACCACCACCGACGTGCTCGAGCAGTACATCCACGCCGTGCGCGGCGACGGGGAGGTCGTGTTCAGCTTCGACCACGTCCCCCTGCTCGACGGCTGCTTCCAACTCACCGTGGCCATCGTCTCCCACGATGGCGGCACGATCTACGACGAGCGCGAGTTCCAGGACAGCTTCGCGGTGATGAACCCCACCCGCACCAGGGGCACCGTCCACTTCCCCGTCAAGGTCGAGCACATCTTCAGCTTCTAGAGCCCGAAA
>Ga0136640_10000378_pt1 | contig 16976 bp, 21 predicted proteins | sample AntDrymUQ8642106_2_FD_105498 | JGI IMG/M metagenome (GOLD analysis project Ga0136640, IMG submission 105498) | Polar desert sand microbial communities from Dry Valleys, Antarctica - metaG UQ864 (21.06) | ecosystem: Environmental > Terrestrial > Soil > Desert | place: Antarctica: Dry Valley...
GATGAGAGTCCAGACACTGCCGTCCACATCGACGCTCCGGACGCGGACCGCGCGATTCATGGTTCTGGCGGCGTTGTCCACTATGCAAGCGGTGACCGCATGGCGTGCGAGGCCAACCGAGGCCGCCTGGATCGGGTATGAGGTGCCCTGGACCGTGACCTCACCGGACGCGTCGGCGCGTACGACGGCTTCGACCTTGGGGAAGGTCGGGACGTGCTCGGCGTCGGTCGTCATCGGGGAGACCCTTTCGTCAGTGCGATCATGGCAGGTGTGCAGGTCACGGACCTGCACCGGGGAAGGCCGGTTCGGCCCAGCCCAGGTAGGTCGCCGACACACTGATGGCGTCCATGTCGGTCAGGTCGATGCAGCCGTTCTCGACGAAGTCGTTGGAGTACGCCTTGCCATCGCCGGCGTACAGGGCAACGTGCCCGCTGGAGTCGGTCTGCCAGAACACCAAGGCACCGACCGGCGGGGACGAGCTGTGGCGCGCGTTGCGGGCCGGCCGCGGTCTGGTCGACCGCGTGGACGCGCTCACCCGGTTGACCGTCAGCGTGGTGTGGGCATGGCGATGATCTCGCACACGATGGCCGACCTCGAGGCGCTGGCTGACGAGCACGACCGCAAGAAGGCTCGTGGCTTCGTCGAGCGTGCGGGGCTGGTGATGCTCGGCGGCCTCCCCGAAGCCGAGATGGGACTGATCAACCAGGCCGTGCGGCTCTCTGCGGCCGAGGAGAACATGCTGGTCAACTGGTCCACGCCTCCGTCGTGGGACCCCAGACCGGCCGCGAGTCCGAACCGCCGGGCCGCGGGAAGTTCCTGGTCAAGGTCGGCGGCAGGCCGGGCATCCCGGTACGCATCGCGCTGACCGACGTGGAACGTGCTGTGAACGACACCAACAAGCGCTGGCACCAGAGCGACCCTGTCGCAGACCCCCAAGGCCTGCTCGGCGCCGACCCGCTCTGAGCGTTACTCCCCCCGCGCTGAGCCTTACGCCTCCCGCGCTGAGCCTTACGAATCCACCGCGAAACGCCGCCTTGTGAACGAGCGACCGTAAGTCTCAGCGGGTCGGCTCTTGTAGATCGTTCCCACCCAGCTCGAACAAGAGCTGCATCTGGCCGAGGGTGCCGGTACGCCTCGATCACCTCGGCCGCCGGGACAGCGAGCCAGGACGGGACTCGGTCGGCGTCCTCTGGCGGCTCCGCTCTCCAGGCGTACGCGGAGTCGACACCGAGTCCGAGCATCGTGTGGTCGACGTAGAAGGAGTCCGCAACGGTGAGCTCGTTGATGATGCCCGCCCGCCACTCGCTCATCGATCGCGGCACGACCCGTATGACTCGGCCCGTTGGGTGACGAGGGTGGCCCGGCTCACCAGCTGGGACTGCACGTCGGCGAGGCGCTCCAACAACGCTGAGAGCTCCTCGGCGCCTGGTGTCCGCACCAGGCTCACCGCCCGATGAGGTTCACCAAGACGGTCAGGACCACGGACAGGACGATGGAGATCGCGACCATCATCAGGCAGCCGGTGCCGCCGCCCAACGGACGGATGCGAACGGGCGTCATCGATCCTCGTCGTACGGCTCGCGACTGCCGGACTTGGCCAGGCCGCGGCTCAGCAGGTAGCCGATGGTGAGCAGCGTGACGTACAACCAGGCACGTTCGGCGTCAAACCCGCCATCGGCCGTCTCGTCAACGACCGCGGCGGTGATGAAGATTCCGAGCACCGTGAGCACGTAGGCGACGAGCTCGGTGGTGAGGAGCGCTGACTTGGTCTCGGTGCTCAACCGACGCTGAAGGTCGGACTGGCCGCGACTGCGCTGCTCGGTCCCGCCGCCCTGGTGGGGTGCACCCATGTGGGGTGGCGTACCGCCCTGGTACGCGGGGGGGCCGCCTTGATAAGGCGCGGAGCTCTGGTAGGAGCCGCCGCCCTGCTGGGGCTGAGTCGCCGCGGGCGAGCCTTCTGCGTGCGGCGGGCTGCCCTGCTGGGGATGATGTTCATAGGGCGGTCCGCCTTGGTAGTTGGACATGGGTTCTCCCCGTTGTTGATCGTCGGTCTTGGTCGATCAACGGGTGCTGGCGTCACTTCCCGCCGCACCCTCGTCGCTCTCGGGGGTCAGCTCGACCCGCTGCTCGTCGACGTCGACCGGTGCGATCGAGCCGTCCCCGAGCTGCGCGGAGCTGGTCTCATCAGCGTCGCCGTGCAGGCGTACCTCATCGGGGAGGGAGTCGACCGCCATCACGTTGGGATCGACGTCATGCACTGTCGGGCGGTGCGATTCCGCTGTCATGGAGTCCTCCTCGAGACGGGCAACGCCCGCCGATGTCTTCGTCTCCACCATCGTCGCAGCCAGCTGCGTGTACCGCACGTCAGCTGCGTCAGATATCCAACGGCAGCAGCTTGTGGGTGCCGTCACACCACGGCTTGCGACCGGACTTGTCGCACCGGCACAACGCGACCACCGGCCGCTCGACCGGTACGCGGCGTCCGTCGTCGTCGATGACATGGGTGGCACCACGCAGCAACATCGGCCCGCCGGGACACAGCGTGACCTCGACCTGCGGTTCGTCAGGTCGCACGGCGGCGCTCATGCAGGCACCGGAACCCCATCATGCTCGGGGCCGAGGAGGTTGGCGTCTGAGTCCCACGCCCCGAGGAGTTGCTCGGCGAAGCGGACATCGAGGGCGAGGCAGATGACCGCGCCGAAGACGATGTCGGCCTCCTGCGACGGGTCGTCGAGCGCGAGCGCCGCGCAGATGCCACGCAGGGCGAGCTGCTCGTGCACCGCGTCCGCCTCGACGTGCTCGTCGAAGTAGAAGGCCGCGTCGTCACCGAACCCGAGCCGCCGCAGACCCGCGGCGTACCGTACGCACGGCAGCGAGCTGGTCGCCTCGAACGCGCCGAGGTGGCCCATGGCGGCGCCGTTGAGCCGTCGGTGCAGCCCGAACAGCGACATCGCGTTGTTAGTGGCCAGGACGATGGCCGGCACGTCGTCGATGTACGCGCCGTAGGCCGGGTCGAGCCCGGCACGCTCGAGCGTGGTGGCATACAACGCCTGATGGACCCGCTCGGGCCGGCCGCCGCCGTACTCGTCGAACTGCAGCTCGACAAGGCGCGACTTGATCGCGGGCTGCAGTCGCGGGATGGCCCAGGACTGCGGGTCGGACTCCTTGAGGTGGTAGATGCTGCGTAGGGCCAAGAACTCCTCGGTCTGCTCGCGCGTGGCGGTGCGCTGCAGGTATGCCGACAGCTCCGGCCCTTCGAAGGCTTCGGTGAGGTCGAACAACCGGTCGGCGAGGTCACCCTTGCCGCCGACGACGGCGCGGACGTGCGGCTCGGCAAGCGTGCGCAGCGCGGCCTCGAAGGACCGCTCGAGCTCTCGCCGGACCGCGAGCATCCCCGCGTCCCACTCCCACTCGTCCTCGACGTCCTCAAAGCCCTTGTAGTGCAGCTCGTACAACGCCCACAGCGTCACCTGCAGGTCCTCGTCCTCGAGGGGGTCCTCGAAATGGTCGGGCCACCCTGGAGGCATGGGTACGGTGCCCACCCCCGGCGGCGCATGCAGCAGACTGGCGAAGACCTCCGTGCTGATCGGACCGCGTGCGCGCGGTAGCAGCATCGTCACCCTCCCGTCCGAACCTGACCTCGAACGCTACCGGCCATCACTGCGCAAGGCACGTCGTGGTCGGCGCATGCGCCGCTCTCGACCGCCCTTGCAGATGCGGCACCGCGCGTTGGTCACTACCCTGCCCCCCGAGCCTTGAGGGAGGATCATCGTGGGCAGGCAGACCGACATCCTAGACTCGTCCCACCCCGACGAGAGCGAAGCCGACAAGCTCGACCGCAACTGGAATGAGCTTCTGCAGGAGCTACGCGTCTCGCAGACCGGTGTGCAGATCCTCACCGGCTTCCTGCTCACCGTGCCGTTCACGGTACGGTTCGGCGCTCTCGACGACGTCCAGCGCATCGTCTACCTGGTCGTGCTCAGCAGCTCGGTTCTCGCGACCGCCTTCCTGGTCGGGCCGGTGACCTTCCACCGGATTCTGTTCCGCCAAGGTGAACGGCCCTGGCTGGTGCACGCTTCCCACTGGTGCGCGCGCGCCGGGCTCATCACGTTGGCCGCAACGATCTGCGGCGTGGTGTGGCTCGTCTTCAGCGTGGTGGCGGGGACCACACCCGCGTCGATCGCGGCCGGGCTCTGCGCTGCGTTCTTCGCCGGGCTGTGGGGCGCCCTTCCCTGGACCGCGCGGGTGACCGACTGACCAGCGACCGGTTCGACGTCCGCTCGACCACCGACGCCGCGGAGTACCGCGCCGTCGTGGCGCCGCTCGTCGAACGCGATCCGGTGCGGCACAGCGTGCTCGCCAGCAACGTCGACAATGCCGTCGCCGTCACCGTCCCGGATGCGTTGTGGATGTGGCTCGAGGCGTCCGGCGCACCCGTCGCGGCGGCGATGCACACGCCACCTCGACCCCCGCACCTGGCCAGCGAGTCCGCTGAGGAGGGCGTACGTTTCGCGGACTTCCTCGCCGGAGCCGGACGGGAGGTCACTGGCGTCGGAGGGTTGCGCGCCGCAGCGGTGGGCTTCGCCACGAGATGGCGCGAGCTCACCGGTTGCGCGGTGAGCACCGCCATGGAGCAAGGGGTGTACGTCTTTGCCGACCCGACCGCGCCCACAGGCGTACCCGGTGCCCTGCGCGCGGCAGCGCCGGCGGAGGCGAGGCTGCTCAACGCGTGGGCAGCCGGCTTCACAGCAGACATCCGCGACGGTCACCCCCCTGCGGTGGACGTGCTGACCGCCCGGATCGACCGCGGGGAGATGTGGGTCTGGGACGATGGGCAGCCGGTCTCCATGACGTACACCTCGCCGGCTCACGGTGGCGTCAGCCGGATCTCGTGGGTCTACACTCCTCCGGCGCTGCGCGGCAACGGTTACGCCAGCGCGTGCGTGTACGGCGCAAGTGTCCAGCAGGTGGCCCGCGGTCATCGCTGCATGCTGTACACCGACCTGGCCAACCCCACGTCGAACGCGATCTACCAGGCGGTCGGCTACCGCCGGCACGGCGACTCCGTCCTGCTCGCGTTCGAGGGCAGTGCGGCGGCGGTCGTACGGTGAGCGCATGACACAGACCGCCGACCCGGACCTCATCGCCCAGGGCCGCGCCTCCTGGGGAACGCTCGAGCCGCTGCACGTCATCGGCTACTTCGCCCCGCAGGTGACGCAGGAGTACGTCGACCTCGGGTTGCACCCGCGGCTGTCGTACTTCGCGGCCCGCTCAGCGGCTCTCGGCGCGGTGGACCCCGCCGTGACCGTCGCGACGTTCTACGTGTTCGCACCGTGGCTGGCGCACAAGGCGCTGCCCGCGTCGTGGCAGATCGCCTCGCCCGCCCGCATCCAGCAGGCCCGGCGCACCGGCGTGGCCAAGGCGTTGGACGAAGCCCTCGGCGAGGTCGACGTCAGCGAGGCGCTCGAGCTCGCCCGGATCGCCTGCGACGGGCTGACCAGGCCCGGTCGGCCCTTGTACGCCGCCCACAGCGCACTCGACTGGCCTGAGGACGATCTGCTCGCCCTGTGGCACGCCGCGACGCTACTGCGCGAGCACCGTGGCGACGGACACGTCGCCGTCCTTCAGTACGCCCAGCTGGACCCGGTCGAGGCGCTCGTCCTCGACAGCGACTTCTCCGGCAACGCCGACTTCCTGCGGGCCACGCGCGGATGGACCGACGAGGAGTGGGATGCGGCACGGCAGCGTCTCGCCGAGCGCGGGCTGCTGGCGGGCGACCGGCTCAGCGACACCGGCAGTGAGCTGCGGCAGGCGGTCGAGGACGAGACCGACGCGCTCGCTGCCGAGGGCTGGGCGCACCTCGGCCTCGAAGGTGGTCGGCGCATCCAAGAGCTCCTCGCGCCGCTGCGAGCGCAGCTGCTCGGCGGCGGTATGCTCCCGGACTGGATCGCCCGCCGCTTCTGAAACGTTGCTCCCGGTCGGATAACGTCCGACAGGAACAGTCACCGAACGAGAGGATCAGCCATGGCCCGCGCGGAAGACTTCCCCAACCCGTACCACTACCTCCCGTCCGTCCCGAGCTTCACCGTCACCAGCGACGACGTGGCCGACGGAGGTCGTCTCGACAACTCGCAGCTGTCCGGTGTGATGGGGGCCGGCGGAGATGACGTGTCGCCTCAGCTGTCCTGGTCGGGCTTCCCGGAGGAGACCCGGAGCTTCGCGGTCACCGTGTACGACCCGTGCGCACCGACCGCGAGCGGGTTCTGGCACTGGGCGGTCGCGGACCTGCCCGCCGACGTCACCGAGCTAGCCGGTGGAGCGGGCGCCGAGGGCAAGGACCTCCCCGGTGGCGCCGTGACCCTCGCCAACGACGCCGGGGTCAAGGGTTTCATCGGGGCGGCCCCGCCAGAAGGGCACGGCGACCACACGTACTACGTCGTCGTCCACGCTGTCGACACCGAGTCGCTCGAGCTTCCGGACGGCGCGACACCTGCCTTCCTCGGCTTCAACCTGTTCAGCCACACGCTCGCCCGCGCGACGCTCACCGCGACGTACGGGCACTGAGAGAGGACGCTTGATGTTCGAAGCAGACGACATCCGCGACTGGCGCGGCCAGGACGTCGCCGACGTTGACGGGTCGAAGATCGGCTCGCTGGAGGCGGTCTACTTCGACACCGCCTCCGAGGTGCCGGTGTTCGCTACCGTCCGCATCGGGCTCCCCGGCCGCCACCGCCTCGTCTTCGTACCGCTCGGAGGGGCCAGGGTCTCCCCGAAACAGGTGCGGGTGCTGTCCGACAAGAAGACCGTCAAGAACGCGCCGTCGATCGACACCGACGGCGAGCTCGAGGCGGCGGCCGAGCCGACCGTGTTCGAGCACTACGGGCTCGAATACCAACCCGGCGCCAGCGGCGAACGCCGCCTCGGTCGACGCTGACAGGTCGAGGCCCATGCTCGCGCTCGTCCTTGTCCTGCTCATCGTGTGGATGGTGCTCGCCATCATCGGCTTCGCCGTCGAGGGCCTGTTCTGGCTCTTCGTGGTCGCGTGCATCTTGTTCGTCCTCACCGTCCTGGCCGGGGTGTTCCTGCGCGGACGCGCGGCCCGGCGTCGACCTCGCTGACCCACGCCGAGCCGCTTGCGGCGCGCCAGAATCGCACCGCATCGCCGGTATCGTCGGGCTATTCTTGGGCGCAGCAGGAAGGGGTGGCCCCGCATGGACGCACATGTCCTCGTCCTCAACGCCAGCTACGAGCCGCTGCAGCGCGTGTCGCTGCATCACGCCATCCGCATGCTCGTGCGCGAGGTCGCGGTGGTCGAGGAGGCTCACGAGTCGGCGATGTTCGGCCCGTTCCGAGTGCCCAAGGTGCTGCGCCTGGTGCGCTACGTCGTGATGAAGTGGGTGCACCGGCGATCACCCATCTGCACCAAGACCGCCGTCAAGGCCCGCGACGGCCGGTGCGCCTACTGTGGCGGCCACGCCGACACCGTCGACCACATCGTCCCGCGGTCCCGCGGGGGGACGCTGACCTGGGACAACGCCGTTGCCGCCTGCGTCAGGTGCAACCATCGCAAGGCAAACCGGACCCCGTTCGAGGCCGGCATGACGCTGCTTGTCGTCCCGTCGGCACCGTCCGGCCTGCTGTTCGCCCACCGCTGACCACCCGCCCTTCCCGGCCGTCGACAACCGGTAGCCTCCAGGGGTGACCTCCGCAGCGCCTGGCCCCACCTTGTCCGTGCGTCCGATCAACCCCTCCGAGCACCTCGCGTTCCTCGACACGCTGCCGAGTGCCAGCTTCTTGCAGACGCCTGCGTGGGGAACGGTCAAGACCGAGTGGGAGCACGAGTCGATCGGGTGGTTCGACGGTGACCAGGTCGTCGGTGCCGCCCTGGTCCTCTACCGCCAGCTGCCCCGGGTCAAGCGCTACCTCGCGTACCTACCGGAGGGGCCGCTGATCGACTGGGCCACGCCGGAGCTCTCCTGCTGGCTCGACCCGATGGTCGAGCACCTGTCCGGCAAGGGTGCCTTCGGCGTACGCATGGGTCCTCCCGTGGTCGCTCGCCGCTGGGACGCCGCCACGGTCAAGCAGGCGATCGCCGACGACGCGCTCGCTTCCCTCGGTGACGTCCCGGCGTCCGCAACCGACGACACCGGCGTTGCGGTGGTGCGCCGCCTGCGCGAGCTCGGCTGGAGGGAGCAGCCCACCGCGGGCGGCTTCTCGGCCGGGCAGCCGAAGTACAACTTCTGGGTCCCGCTCGCGGACCGCAGCGAGGACGACGTCCTGCGCGGCATGAACCAGCTCTGGCGCCGCAACATCAAGAAGGCGGACAAGTCCGGCGTCCAGGTGAGCGTCGGGACGCGCGACGACCTGCCGGCCTTCCACGCCGCCTACGCCGAGACCGCCGAGCGTGACCACTTCACACCGCGCCCGCTGGCGTACTTCGTGGCGATGTACGACGCCCTGGCCGCTGAGGACCCTGACCGGATGCGCGTCTACCTCGCACGTCACGAGGGCGACCTGGTTGCCGCGACGACGATGGTCCGGGTGGGCGAGCACGCGTGGTACTCCTACGGCGCGTCGACCACCGCCAAGCGGGAGGTGCGCGGCTCCAACGCCGTCCAGTGGCAGATGATCCGCGACGCGATGGCCGCCGGGGCGACGGTGTACGACATGCGCGGCATCACCGACACCCTCGACGCGGACGACTCCCACATCGGCTTGATCCAGTTCAAGGTCGGCACCGGCGGCGAGGCGGTCGAGTACGCCGGCGAGTGGGACCTGCCCATCAACCGCGTCCTTTACGCCGCGTTCGCGGCCTACCTGAAGAGGCGCGGCTGACATGGCGCTGACCCTGCGGGTCGCCGGTGACCGCTGGCGCGCGCACCTGCGAGCGGTCGCTGATGCGCACCCAGGCATCGTGCCGGTGGTCAAGGGCAACGGCTACGGGTTCGGCAAGGCGAGCCTGGCGCGCCGCTCGGCGTGGCTGGGTGCCGACACCGTCGCGGTCGGCACGTACGTCGAGGTGGCGGACGTGCTCCAGCGTTTCGACGGTGATGTCATGGTGATGACACCATGGCGCCCGCCGGTGCGCGGCGAGCAGATCCCGTACGACCCGCGCGTGGTGCACACCGTGGGCCGCACCAACGACCTGCTCGCGATGGGCGAGGACGCACCCGCCGGCACCCGTGTCGTCGCCGAGGGCATGACGTCGATGGCCAGGCACGGGTTCGACCGGCACGCGCTCGCCGATGCCGCCGCGGCGCTTGGGCGGTTGCGCTTGCAGGGCTTCGCGGTGCACCTGCCGATGGCAGGCGGCCGGCTCGACGAGGCCGAACGCTGGGCCGCGGTGCTGGGGGCCTCCAAGCTCGCCGACCGTCTGGAGACTCCGACGCTCTACGTGTCCCACCTGACCGACACCGAGCTGTCCGGCTTGGGTGAACGGCGCCCAGGCCTGACCATCCGGCCTCGGATCGGGACCGCGCTGTGGCTGGGTGACCGCGGTGCGCTGCGTCCGACCGCGACCGTGCTCGACGTGCACGAGGTCGAGCGCGGCGAACGCGTCGGATACCGCCAGCGGGCGATGCCGGTCGCGGGACATCTGGTGATCGTCTCCGGCGGCACCACCCACGGGATCGGCCTGGAGGCGCCGACCGCCGCGACGAGCCTTCGCCAGCGGGCAACCTCCATCGCCAAGGGTGGGCTCGAGGCGGCCGGCCTCGCGCTGTCGCCGTACACCATCGGCGGCAAGCAGCGGTGGTTCGCCGAGCCGCCACACATGCAGGCCAGCATGCTGCTGTTGCCACGCAGCGTCCCACCGCCGGAGGTCGGCGCCGAGGTCGCCGTCGCCGTACGCTTCACGACCACGACGTTCGACGCCGTCACACTCAGCTGACGCGGATGCACCCGCTCGCTAGAGCCAGCGGCGGCGCTTGAAGACCAGATACAAGATGACGCCGGTCATCAGCATCGCCAAAAGCGCCAGCGGGTATCCGACCGTCCATCCGAGCTCGGGCATGTGGTCGAAGTTCATCCCGTAGATGGTCCCGACGAGCGTCGGCGCGAAGAGGATCGCGGCCCAGGCGGAGATCTTCTTGACCTCCTCGTTCTGGGACAGGCTGGCCTCGGTCAGGCGACGCATCTCATCGTTCTGCTGCTGGCCGACGAGCGTGGCGTGCACGGTGAGCGCGTTCTGCAGCAACGCACGGAAGGAGTCCACCCGCTCGACAACCCGCAAGGTGTGGTCGTGGACGTCACGCAGGCTGCGCTGCAGCTCGACGTCCACCCCGTACTTGTCGAAGCCGCGCTCGAGCCCGGTCAGCACGTCGAGCAGCGGGTGGGTGGCGCGCTGGAACTCGATCACCTCGCGGGACAGCTCGTAGATGCGCCTGGAGACCGCCGGGTCGCCGTCGAAGAGCTGGTCCTCGATCTCGTCGATGTCGTTCTCGAGCCCCGCAACGACGGGGGCGTACTCGTCGACCACCTGGTCCAGGATCGCGTAGAGGATCGCTTCGGGCCCGACGGACAGCAGCGCCGGCGTCTGCTCCAACCGGCGGCGAACCCGTCCGAGGTCCGGCGACTCCGCGTGGCGGACCGTGACGATGAAGTCCGCACCCACGAAGACGTGGAGCTCGCCGAACACCACCTTCTCGGTCTCGTCGACGTACTGTGCGGGGCGCAGGACGGCGAACAGCGTGCCTCCGTACCGCTCCAGCTTCGGGCGTTGATGGGCAGAGATGGCGTCCTCGACGGCGAGCTCGTGCAGATCGAACTCCTGCGCGACCGAGCGGATCTCATCGACATGGGGCCGGTAGAGCCCGATCCACGCCATGCCGTTGCGCTCCCGCAGACGCGCGTAGATGTCCTCGAGGTTGTCGGAGGTGTCAGTGCGCTCACCGCCGACGTAGATCGCGCTGTCAACAAGGCTCATGGCACTCGCATGCTAACCGGTGCGTCCTTGCGTTCACGACCGGCGAGCTGGTCCAAGGCTCACGCCAACTCTGCCGCACCCTGACTCGGGCTGCGCTGCTGAACCCGAGCCAGAGCATCCGTGCAGTGCCCCCGATCGGGGAGTTCAAAACTGAGTGGGCAGAATTGATAGACATGCTCGTATATACATGAAAGCATAGCGACATGGCCAGGGTCCACGGCGTCACCCCCTCGACGCCCGTCGGGGCGGCCGACGCGGAGCAGATCGCCCGGGTGATGTCGGCGCTGTCCACCGGGAGTCGGGTACGGATCCTTGCGCATCTGCGACAAGGGACGTGCTCGGTGGGTGATCTCACCACCGCCGTCGAGATGGCCCAACCGGCGGTGTCGCACCAGTTGCGGATCCTGCGTGATCTCGGCCTGGTGGTCTCCAGCCGGCGGGGACGCAACACGGTCTACGGGCTGCACGACGCCCACGTGCGGAGCCTGCTGGACGAGGCACTGCGGCACCTGGATCACCTGCGCGCCGGCCACGAAGACGAAGGGCCCACGTCGACAAGCAAAGTCAACCGAACAGCGAGGAGAGTCATGACCGAGCAACACAGCCACGAGGAAGAGCACGTCCATGAGCATGAGCATGAGCACGCCCACGGTGACGAGTCACACGATCATGCGCACACCACCCACGACCACGAGCACGTGGAGCACACCCACGAGCATTCCCATGACGGCGACACTCACGAGCACCCGCATGTCCATGAGGCGGGGCTGGAGCAGGAACACGCGCACAGCCACGACTGACGCTAGGTGACGGTGCGAGCCAGCGCACGCAACGCTGAGGTCGACCTGGTGTTAGCTGGGCGCCGGAGCGGTGAACCCCGCGCTTTCGCCCGCGTTGGTCACGGCGACCCAGATGTCGAGAAGATCGGTTTTCAACTGAGGGGCGAGCGCATCACAGGACGCGGACCGGTCACATTCAGTCGGCCGGGCTTGGCTGGATGTGCTGGGACCACTTCTCCTCGATGTGTCCGTACTTCCACACCGCCAGCGCGACGACCCACGTGAGAACGAACAGCGCAACGATGATGTACCCGATGTGATTGAGGTCCAGGTTCGCGATCGAGGCGAGCGGCCCGGACGCGATACCGACCTTGTCGGTCAGGATCGAGATCAGCTCGATCGTGCCGATGATCAACGCCACGGCGACCGACAGGCCTGTCACCGTGATGTTGTAGAACACCTTGCGCACGGGCTTGGAGAACGCCCAACCGTAGGCGAAATTCATGAAGCACCCGTCAATGCTGTCGAGCATGCTCATGCCTGCTGCGAACAGGATCGGCAGAGTCAGGACCGCGTACCACGGCAGGCTGAACGCCGCGGCGCCGCCGGCCAGGACGAGCAGGCCGACCTCGGTGGCGGTGTCGAACCCGAGACCGAACAACAACCCCACCGGGTACATGTGCCACGGCTTGGTCACTGCCTTGGTCGCCCCGGACAGGATCCGGTTCATGAAGCCCCGGTTGTTCAGCTGCTCCTCCAGCGCCGCCTCGTCGAAGGCACCCTGGCGCATCTCGCGGAAGACCTTGAGGATGCCGATGAGCACCACCAGGTTGATGATCCCGATGATGAACAGGAACGTCCCGGAGACAGCGGTCCCGATCACCCCGGTGGTTTGCTGCAAGGTCGAGGACTCGTCACCGACCTGTCCGGCCATGGCCTTGACTCCGAGCGCGATGAGCAGCACGAGGCCGAACACGATCGAGGAGTGGCCGAGGGAGAACCAAAATCCGACCGAGACGGGCCGCTTGCCCTCGGTCATGAGCTTGCGGGTGGTGTTGTCGATCGCGGCGATATGGTCGGCGTCGAAGGCGTGCCGCATGCCGAGCGTGTACGCCGTCAGCCCCAATCCGATACCGAACACCTGTGTCGTGCTCACCTGGTAGTCCTGCGGTGCGACGATCCCCGCGAGGACGCCCCACCCCACGACGTGCAACGCCAGAATGAACGCAGTCATGCCGAGAATCGAACGCCACTCACCGGCGGTCAACGAACTCCGGATCCGGCTCCACCGTGAGCCACCCTCCGCGATCGAACCTTCAGTGGCTGTCATGACCAACTCCCGTAGATCGGCCGTGCCGGCGGCAGGCGTCCTGTCAGACACTCCGGGTGCAGATCCGACTTCTTCGCATCTACCATGGACGACTCTGCCGTAACGCGAGAATTCCCGCAACCCCCGCCGTCTAGGACACAATGGGCAGATGAGCACCCAGGACGCCCCGCCTCTTGGTACCAGCGTTCCCGCTGCCCTGACCCTGCTCCGCAAACGTGGCGAACGGGTGACGAGGGCACGGCGCGCGGTCCTGGAGGTCCTGGACAGCACCACGGAACACTTGAATGCTGACGAGATCGCCCGGCGCGCTGCGGCGAAGGCCCCCGGGGTGCACCGGGCCACGGTCTATAGAGCACTGTCTACCCTCGGCGAGCTGGAGATGGTAAGACACACCCACGTCGGCGGGTCGGCGGCCGTTTACCACCTGGCAGTCCTGGCTCCAGAGCTCGGCGCCGAGGCCAACGCCAACAACGCCCATGCACATGTCCGATGCACCTCCTGCGGCATCGTGCTCGACTTCCCCGCCGAGACACTGCGCCCGTTGGTCGGGAGGCTCGAGCGGGACCTGGACTTTCACCTCGACCCTGCGCATGCCGCCCTGCTCGGAACCTGCGCCATCTGTCGCGTCACCGCACCCCAGGGCTGAGACTGCCCGAGCCGCAACCTGGTGGACGGGCACTCTTGCCTCGACGCGTCCTACGTGCAACGTTATCGCAAAACGGTTCGGCTTCATCTGAAGGCAACAGAGGGGATTCGTCGACAGCCCGACAGACTCAGCAAGGATGGCGAGGTGGTCGAGGACGTCACAGCGCTGTATGCGCGGGCCTGCCGACAGTCATGACCTACGGACCACCGGTACGGACCGCACTGGCATGACGAAAGCCGCGCGCCATCAGCCACGTACGAGCACGCCATCAGCCACGTACGGGCACGCCATCAGCCACGTACGGGCGGGGGGTGAGCAGGCGCCAGGCCAGCCAGAGCTCGGCGGCGACGCGCAGGCAGATCGCCAGCAGGTAGACCGGATCGTGGCCGGAGAGGCCGTAGGTGAACTCACCGGAATGCCACCAGCTGGCGACGATGAAGAGGATCTCGCAGCCCTGCCAGACCAGCAGGTCCCGCATCCGGCCCGGGACGTCTGGGTACGCCAGCACCGCCAGCGGCAGCAACCACAGGGCGTACCCCGGCTCGACGGACTTCTGGACGACGAGCATGGCAACGAGCGTGGCGACCGCTACCGCCGAGACCGACGGTGCGTGCCGCGCCCGCACAGCGCGGGCGAACACGGCGAGCACCAGGAGCGACCCCACACACAGGACGACCAGCGTCAGGAGGGACGCCGTCACGTCGACGCCGAGCGCGGCGGCTACCGCCGCGAGCGAGCCGTCGCCGGCGGCCGAGCCGAGCCACGACAGGTAGAACTCGTTGGAGGCGCCGCCGGTCAGCGCCGCGGCGACCACGCCGAGCGCGACGAACACACCGAACGCGACGGTCAGCGAACGGCCGACGGCACTGCGATCGTGTTGGCGCAGGCCGACGGCAAGGAACGCGACGGCAAGCGCGATCGGCCAGAACGCCCACGCGACGGCGACCCCGAGCACGGCGCCAGCTGGCACCGGGCGGCGAAGGTGCCACAGACGAATTGCACCGACCGCGAGGGCGGCGGGGACGAGGTCCCACCCGACCAGGCCGGCGAACACGAGCAACGGCGCCCCCGCCAGCGCGAACGTCTGCCGAGCGGGCACCAGGTCGATGCACCAGCGCACGATCGCCAGGAGTGCCAGCAGCTGCAGCAGTGCCGCGAGACCGACGTAGACGACAGCCTCGGCACGCACGCGTGGCATCGCGGCGACGTCGTCGATGCTGACACTCTGCCGCTCCGCGCTGTCCGGCCAGCCGGACAGCACCCGCGTCGCCTGGCCGACGACATATGACAGCACCGCCTGCGGCGCCGACGAGGCTGACGTCTGGAACCGGCCGTCGCTCGTCGACAGAGCAGGCACCCCCTCGGCGAGGCCACCGATGGCGTACTCCGCCGGGAGCCGGCTCGCGCACAGGTTGGCGTCGTCGCGCGGCGGGCTCCACCACGCGCCCTCGGCACACGGCGTCTTGGCCACCACGGTCAGCGCGAACATCACCGTCGCCAGAGCCAGCGCCAGACGTACCGGCGTCCACCAGGGATGCGGCAGCGCGCGCTGCCCCCTCGGCCCGATGCCCACCATCGTCATCGACGCCGGTCAGCTACCGGGCGTTTGGTCGCCGCCCTCGTCCGGTCCGGGACCGCCGCCGGGATTCTTCTTCGTCGTCTCGGTCTCGGTCGGCTCGGGCTTGGTGGTCTCGGTCTCGGTCGGCTCGGACTTGGTGGTCTTGGTCTCGGTCGGCTCGGGCTTGGTGGTCTTGGTCTCGGTCGGCTCCGGTTCGGTGGTCTTGGTCTCAGGGGGTGGGGTCGTCGTCGGCGCAGTCGTCGTCGGCGAGACGTACGTGGTTCCGGTTTCGGCCACGATGTTGGCCGCCGGCGGGAAGGTGCCGCAGTTGTCCGCGTCGACCGCCTGGTCCATGAACGCAGCGAAGGTCAGGGCGGGGAACTGACCGCCGTAGAACGTCGGCATGTACGGCGCGAAGTCGCCCTTCTCGACGTTCTGGTACTGCAGGTCGCCGTTACCGTTCTTGCCGCGGACATACATCACCGCCGTCGACAGCTTGGGGGTGAAGCCGACGAACCACGAGGACGACACATGGGAGTTCTCCTCCTTGCGCCCCTGTGCGGTAGCTGTTCCGGTCTTGCCGGCGGTGGGGCACACCGTGTTGCCGTTGACGCCGGTACCTGAGTCGACGACGCCCTGCAGCGCGAAGGTCACGTCGGCGGCGACGTCGGAGGAGAACGCACGCCGCTCCTTGTTCTTGTGCTTGAACAACGTGTTGCCCTTGGGGTCCTCGACACTGTCGATCACGTACCAGTCGTTCTCCTTGCCGTCGTTGGCGAAGGTGGCGTAGGCGTTGGCCATGTCGACGTTGGGCACCGGCGCGAAGCCGAGCGGGACGACGTAGGCCGCTGAGTCGATGTTGTTGACCACCGACAACGGCAGCCCGGCGTCGTTGGCCGCCTTGAGGATCTTCTCCTGTCCGTCCTCCATCTGTAGCGTCAGATCGACGAAGGCCGTGTTGATCGACTGTCTCGTCGCCTCCAACAGGGTCACCGTGCCGAACGACTCGCCGCCGCTGTCGCCCTGGTTGTCGACCGTCCCGCCGGGCACCGTGAGCGGGGAGTTGCCGTTCAGAGTGGACTGCAGCCCGTAGCCGTTGCTCAACGCCGCGGCGAGCGCGAACGCCTTGAACGTCGACCCCGGTTGGGCACCGCTGGTGGCCCAGTTGAGCTGGTTCTCGACGTAGTCCTCACCGCCGACCATCGCCCGTACCGCACCCGTGCCGGGCTCGACCGAGGACAGTGCGACGTGCAGGCCCTTGAGGTCGTCCGGCCGTTGCTCCTTGACCGTGTCGACCGCCGCCTGCTGGCCCTCGTAGTCGAACGTCGTCACCACGTCCAAGCCGCCGCCGTTGATCTGGGAGTCGCTGAAGCCTTCCTTGCTCAGCTGCTGCTCGGTGAGCCGCAGCAGGTAGCCCTTGGCGCCACCGAACCGGTTGCTGGTGACCAACTTGGCGAACTTCGGCAGCTTTTTCGCGTACTTCGCCGCCTCGTCGGCGGTGATGTTCCCCGCGCTGGCCATGCCGTCGATGACGTAGGCATAGCGCTCCTTGAGGTACCGCCGGCTGTCCTTGCCTGCGTAGGGGTCGAAGCGTCCCGGGCTGTTGATGATCGCCGAGAGAGCCGCGCTCTGGCGGACGCCGAGCCCGTCGGAGTCGATCCCGAAGTACGTCTCCGCCGCTGCCTGTACGCCGTAAGCGCCGTTGCCGAAGTAGATGGTGTTGAGGTAGCCCTCGAGAA
>Ga0136640_10000379_pt1 | contig 16971 bp, 19 predicted proteins | sample AntDrymUQ8642106_2_FD_105498 | JGI IMG/M metagenome (GOLD analysis project Ga0136640, IMG submission 105498) | Polar desert sand microbial communities from Dry Valleys, Antarctica - metaG UQ864 (21.06) | ecosystem: Environmental > Terrestrial > Soil > Desert | place: Antarctica: Dry Valley...
CGCCACCTCGTCCAAGGCGGCCTCCCTGGCCGGGCGGGTGCTCATTGGCAGCCGCAGCCGGCAAGGGCGGTCGCCACCTCGTCCAAGGCGGCCTCGGCCGGAAACCGGCCGCCCAACGGGACCTGGTCGGCCAGAAGGACGAACACGAGCAACCGGCCGTCGGTTGTCTGGACCACGCCGGCCAACCCACTGACACCGTTCAAGGTGCCTGTTTTCGCGCGTACCACGCCGCCGGCCGGGCTCTCGTCGAAGCGCTCCCCGAGGGTCCCGTCATAGGCCGCTACCGGCAGGCCGGCCAGCAATGCCCGACCCGACGACTGGGGATCGCCGGCCGCGGCGAGCAGGATGTCGCTGACCAGGGCGGAGCTCAGCCGGTTCACGACCGAAAGCCCGCTCCCGTCGACAAGCACCGCCCCGGACAGGTCGAAGCCGGCCCGCTCGAGCGTGGACTTCACCGCCGCGGCGGCGCCGTCGAAGGAGGCCGGCTCGCCGGCGGCCAGCGCGACCTGCCGCGCCAGCGCCTCGGCCAGCACGTTGTCGCTCAGGCTCAGCATCTGCTCGATGAGGCGCTCGACCGGCGCGGAGGAGACCTCGCCCAGCAACCGCGCCCCCGGCGGCGCCGTACCCGCGCTGACCGGGGCGTCCGGTACGCCGAGGGCAGCGGCCAGTGCCCTGCCCGCCGCGAGGTCCGGTGCGCCGCTGCGTACCCCGTCGTCCTCCGGGCCGAACCGGCCGGCGTCGACCATCGTGGCGGTGATCGGGGCGGCGTACCGGCTCGGCGCGTCGCCGGACCCCCAGCCCGGCCCCGTCGTCGGACCGGTGAACAGCGCGGAGTCGACCAGAACGGCGGTGATCGGTGCGCCCATCGCGACGCTCACCTGTGCCGCCAGATCGGCGAGGGTGGCCGCACCGGGATACACGTTGCCACCCGGCGCGCTGCTGAGCGTCGGATCGCCGCCCCCGACGAGGACCACCTCGCCTGGGTTCGGGCCGCTCCGGACAGTCGTGGTGAGGCGCGAGCCCGGCTCGACGGAGATCTCGACGGCAAGCGCGGTAGCCAGCTTGGTCGTCGAGGCCGGTACGACGGCGCGGTCAGCGGCCTGCTCGAAGAGCACCTCGCCGGTGGCAACATCCACGATCTGGCCATTGACCCGCCCGCCCAACCTCGGATCGGCGAGGGCGGGAGCGAGCACGTCGGCGAGCACCGCCGGGTCCGGCACCGGCTCTGCGCCCATGTCGGCGGCGAGAACGGGGGACGGCTCGACCAACTCGGGCAGACGGGGGGTGGGCGCCTGCGAGGTGAGCACCGTCGGCGCACCGGAGTCCGGCGCGCCGGGGCTGCCGACCGCGACGAAGGTCACCGCCGCCAGGAGGCCGACAACGATGCCACCCAGGGCGACCCGCCGACGTCGATAGACCATGGCGGTGCTTGGCCGTCGGCCCTGCTGCATGACGGCACACTGTACGGAGGTGGGCGGGGTTCGGACGTCGCGCTGGGCGCAAGCGCCGCGTTCGCCCAGCAGGTTAAGGCCCGTCGGTGGGTTGCGAGTCGTCCCAGCCGATACGTTGACAACGGCATGCCGCTGACCGAGGGTCGGGCCCCGTTTCGGTCGACGGTTACAGAGCGAGCAGGAAACGACCATGTCCGTCAACCGGCTGACGCCATTGCTACTCAGACGCATATAGTGACTCCGAAGCGCAACGAATTTGCCCCACTAGGGGTTCGCCGGGGCGCAGGTCGGAGCCGCAGATGCCGGGAGACGGACGATCAGTGACGGTGCCGTCACCCCCACCCCCCGGCGCGATCAGCGACGACTGGTCGCACCGGCTCAGCCGCGACCTGACGGCGATCTGCGGGTTCGACGGGATCATCCGGTGGGCCTCCGGGAGTTGGGAGGACGACCTCACCAGCTCTGCGGGCACGTTGGTGGGGCGCCACTTCCTCGAGCTGGTGCACCCCGAGGACGTCGAAATCTCCGCGGCGGCGTTGCGCGTCGCCGTGAACGGCGATGACCAGACCAAGCATCTGGAGAACCGCTGCCGGGCCGCGGACGGGGAGTACCGGTGGCTGCACTGGAGCTGGGCAGCCGATCCCGAAGAGCAACTCCTGTACGCCATCGCGAGGGACATCACCGAGCGCAAGCTCGCCGACATGCGCCTTGTCGACTCCGAGGCGCGCTACCGGCTGATGGCCGAGAACTCCTCCGACGCCATCACCGAATCCAACCGCGAAGGCGTGTTCAATTACGTGTCACCGGCAGGGCAGACGGTCTTCGGCTGGCGGCCGCAGGACATGGTCGGGCGCGACATCTACGAGTTCATCCATCCCGACGACGTGGAGGGGCTGCGGGCCGGCCTGCACGACCTCCTGACCGATCCCGGCGTCCTCACGATCTCGGCTCGGTTCCGCCGCGCCGACGGGTCCTACCGTTGGCTGGAAAGCACCGGTCAGCAGATCAGGGACAGCGACACCGGAAAGCTTCTCGCCGTCATCGGCAACACGCGGGACGTCAACACTCGCCGGACCGCACAGGACGCGCTCACGCGTCAGGCACAGACCGATCCGTTGACCGGTACGGCGAACCGCACAGTGCTCACCGACCGCATGCGTGGCGCCCTGCTCCGACTGGAACGCACCCCGGGAACTGTCGCCGTGCTGCTTATCGACCTGGATCACTTCAAACGGGTCAATGACTCGCTGGGCCACCGGGTGGGGGACGAGGTGCTCGTCGCCACGGCGCAGCGCCTGGTGGCGGCCTGCCGCCCGTCGGACAGCGTCGCCCGCTACGGCGGCGACGAGTTCGTCGTACTGGCTGAGGGTCTGACGAGCGCCGAGGACGTACACGAGCTCGCCGAGCGCCTCGTCGTCGTGCTGCGCGAGCCGTTCCAGGTCAGCGGGCCGATGCCCGGCGACGAGCAGAGCCTGCTGCTCACGGTGAGCGTGGGGGTCGCGGTCACCACCCGAGCCGACCAGCCCGTCGAGGATCTGATGCACGAGGCCGACCTCGCCCTGTACCGGGCCAAGGACCGTGGCCGGGATCGGCACGAGCTCTTCGACGGCGAACTGCAGGCTAGGGCCCTGCGCCGGCTCGGTATCCAACGCGCGCTGCGGCTGGCGCTCGCGGGGCAGGACATGTACCTGCTGTACCAGCCGATCGTGCGGATCAGCGACGGGCAGGTGCTGGGAGCCGAGGGGCTGCTCCGAATCCGCGACGGGGCCGGCGGGGCACTGGCTCCCGGTGAGTTCCTGACCGTGGCAGAGGACACCGGCCTCATCCGAGAGCTGGACGCTTGGGTGCTGCGGCAGGCACTGGCCGACCAGGCCAGTTTCCGTGCTGTGGATCCGGCGTTGTTCGTGGGGATCAACCTGAGCTACCGCAACGTCTCCGCCGGGCAATTCGCGGAGTGGGTCACCACCGCCCTGACCGACGCCGGACTGCCAGGAACGGCGCTGCGCGTCGAACTCACCGAACGTGCGCTGCTCGACCCGGCCGGGCCGTCGGTCGCCGGCGTGCAACGACTGCGCAACGCCGGCGTCCGGGTCGGCCTGGACGACTTCGGCACCGGGCACTCCAGCCTGTACTCGCTGCAGCGGCTGCCGTTGGACTTCCTCAAGATCGACCGCAGCTTCGCCCAGGACGTCGCACCCGGCAGCCGGCAGGCGGCGATCGTCCGAGCGATCGTCGACCTCGCCCACGCCTACGACCTGGAGGTCGTCGCGGAGGGCATCGAGTCGCCGGAACAGCTCGCCGGCGTCGAGCAGATCGGCTGTGACAGCGGGCAGGGATGGTTGTTCAGCCAACCGCTCGATGCCGCGGACTATCGCCGACTGCTGCTGACCCAGCACAGCCGCCCGACGGCCCGGGCCGCTGGCGACACCGAGCAGGTGGAGCCGCCTGTCGGAATCGAACCGACGACCTATTCATTACGAGTGAATCGCTCTACCAACTGAGCTAAGGCGGCGCTGTACGCGGCTGCCAAGCCTACGGCAGGCCGCCCCCGGCCGGACCCTGGGCCGCGACGCTGCCGGTATAGGCCGCGCGGGAGCCGCAAACGTCCGCCTTGCTGCACGCGCAGCGCCGGCCGCCGTCGTCCAGCCGGACGGTCAGCGTGTCCGACGGCACGTTGCGCCCCACGACCCGGCCGGTGCCGTCCGGGGTGTCGACCTGCTCGCCGATGGCGGGCGCGGTTTCCAGGAAGTCGGCGTACAGCGGATGCTCGTACTTCAGGCAGCACATCAGCCGCCCGCAGGCGCCGGAGATGCGCATCGGGTTCAACGGCAGGTCCTGGTCCTTGGCCATCCGGATGGAGACCGGCTCAAAGCCCTTGAGGAATGTCGCGCAGCACAGGTCACGTCCACAGGAGCCGATGCCGCCTTGCACGCGCGCCTCGTCGCGGGCGGAGAGCTGACGCAACTCGACCCGGGTCTTGAGCGTGGCACCGAGGTCTCGTACGAGTGCCCGGAAGTCGACGCGATGCTGGGCGCTGAAGAACACGATCGAGCGGGTCGGCGCATCGGCCGCGTCGAGGACGGCGTCGACGGCCACCACCTTCATCGGCAGCTGATGCTCGCGGATCAGTCGCTTGGCGGCGACTCGCGCGCGCGCCTTGTGGCGGCGCAGCGCGTCATCGCGTGCGATGTCCTGCGCAGTGGCCATCCCGGCAAGCGACGGAAAGCCGGCAACGTCCACGTCGGCCCACTGCGCCGACCAGACGCATTCGGCCACCTCACTCCCGTCGTCGGTCGGGATGAGCACCTTGTCTCCCACGCGGGGGGCGAATCCATCCGGATCGAAGTAGTACAGCCGGCCGTGCCTGGTGAAGCTGACCGCGCAGAGCATGCCCATCGGTACAGGGTAGGACCGGGGTGGCCGGTGCTTCTCAGGGCAGCCGCAACGCGACGGTCAACGCTTCGATGGCCACGCGCGGCTTGACGTTGAGTTCCAGCGCGGTACGGGCGGCCAGCACCGCTTCGAGCCGGCGCAGGATCCCCTCGGCGGTGAGCCCGCGGGCCAGGCGCCGGATGTCAGGTTCGCGGTCTGCGTGCCACAACCTCGTCCCCGACCCGCAGTGAACCGACAGGGCGTCCCGGTACAACCCGGCCAGGTCCACCAGGGCGCGGTCCAGTGCGTCGCGCTGCGCCCGGGTCGAACGTGACTTCTGGCGGCGCTCCAGGTCCTTGAGCTGCGCCGCCGAACCCCGGCCCGCGGCGGTGGCTCCCTTGCCGGTGCCGCCGGCTCCCAGCGCGGTTCGCAGGGCCTGCGCCTCCGGCTCGTCCCGTTCCCGGGAACGGCCGGCCGCTTCCTCCTCGGCACCACCGACCAGCTCGTCGGCGGCGGCGAAGGACTCGGCCAAGGAGCGCAGAGACAACGGGATGTCCAGCACCGCCTTGCGGCGGATCCGGGCCTGCTCGTCGCCTGCCAGCCACCTGGCCCTGCCGACGTGCCCCTGCGCCGCGCTCGCCGCCCACGCCGCCTGGGCTGCGTCGATGCCGTCGCGGCGGACGAGGACCTCGGCGACGGCAGCGTCGTCAGGAACCCTCAGCGGGACTACCCGGCAGCGCGACCGGAGGGTCACGGACACGTCGTCGGGGTGCGTCGACGGGGCGCAGAGCAAGAAAACGGTTCGCGCCGGCGGCTCCTCCACGGCCTTGAGCAGCGCGTTGGCTGCACCTTCGGTAAGCCGGTCGGCGTCCTCGACGATGACAACCTGCCAGCGGCCGGCCGAGGGCCGCCGGGCCGCCGTACGGACGAGCTGGCGCATGTCCCGCACCGGAATGGACAGGCCGTCCGGTACGACGACGTGCACGTCGGCGTGTGTGCCGGCACGAACTGTGTGGCACTGCCCGCACTGCCCGCAGCCGCCGTCCGGGCACTGCAAGGCGGCGGCGAACGCTCGGGCGGCGACCGATCGCCCGGAGCCCGGTGGACCGGTGAACAGCCACGAGTGCGTCATCGATGCGGCATCGCGCGCGGGCGCGTCGAGGCCCACGACGATGCGGCCCGCGGCTGCCGCGGCGGCACGCAGCGTGGTCACCGTCTCCGGCTGACCGACGAGGTCTTCCCAGACGCCGCCGGCTGCCGCCGCCGCCGCAGGGTGGCTCACCGGGCCGCCAGCAGGCGCACGACGGGGGCCAGCCGACCGCGGACGGTCCCCGCGAGTTCGTCGGGGTCACCGGAGGCGTCCAGGACGAGGTAGCGAGCCGGATCGGCTGCGGCCAGCTCGCAGAACCCGGCCCGCACCCGCTCGTGGAAGGCGAGAGACTCCTGCTCGATCCGGTCCGGGCTGCGGTGACCGGCGGCCCGCGCGAGCCCCGCTGCCGGCTCGATGTCGAGTACGACGGTGAGGTCGGGGACCAGCCCTCCGGTGGCCCACTCCGACACCTGCCGCACCTTCGGCAGGGACAGCGCCCGTCCCGCGCCCTGGTAGGCCAGCGAGCTGTCGACGTACCGGTCGCTGATGACGACTCCGCCGGCGGCGAGGACCGGACGGATCACCGTCTCGACGTGTTGTGCGCGGTCCGCGGCGTAGAGCAGGGCCTCCGCACGCGGTGTCAGCGAGGACGTGGGATCGAGAACGATCGCCCTGATCCGCTCCCCCGCCGGCGTCGCGCCTGGTTCCCGGGTCAGTCGGGCGCTGATCCCCTGCTCCTGCAGCCAGCCGTCGAGCCGGGCGACCTGGGTGGACTTGCCGGCTCCCTCGCCCCCCTCGAACGCGACGAAGAGCCCACTCACGTGAGGTCCGGAATACGCCGCGCCACACCGACCAGCGAGTCCAGCCGACCGAAGTTGGCAGGCGCGAGCGGGTTGCGCAGGATCCGCGTGACGGCCAGGCCGGCCCGGGCGAAAACCAGGTGGTGGCTCTGCGGGGTGAAGTGCCAGATGTGTTCGGTCGGCTTCAACGTCCACCACCGCGTGCGCAGCAGCCGGGCGGGCAGCGAGGAGAAGTACGGCGTGGAGAACACGAGCACGCCGTCGTCGGCGAGGAGCGTCCGTGCGGTCCGCAGGAACGCCACCGGGTCGGGAACGTGCTCCAGCGTGTCCCAGGCGGCGATGACGTCGTACCGGCCGTCGAGCACCGCCGCGTCGAGTTGGCCCTGGTGGACGCTCAGGTCCAGGACGTCGCGGGCGTGGCGAGAGGCCGAGCGGGACAGTTCGACGCCGGTGACGTCGTACCCCCGCTGTCGAGCGGCGGCGAGGAAGAGTCCGTAGCCGCACCCGACCTCCAGCATCCGGGTCCCGGCCGGGGGCCGGGACAGCGCGGCACGGATCAGGCCGAGCCGACCGGCGGTCCAGACCCGCTGCAGGACCATCGCCGGCGACCACGTCGAGCCGTACACCCCGCCCTCGAAGTACCCGACGTCGTCGTAGACCGCCTGCAGGGCCTCCGTGCGCAGCCGGGGACTGACGAACGCGAGCCGGCAGCGCGGGCAACGGACGACGGCGAACGGCGGCAGGTCGTAGACCCGGTCGCCGTCGATGTGGCAGACACAGCACGAGACCGGTTCGACGTCGGCGGCTGTCCATTCCCGGGTACACGCGCTGCGGTCACCGTGGGCCATGGCGGCGAATCTACCCAGCAGCGGCGACGGTGCCGGCGGTGCCGCCACCGTGACCTGCCGACGCCTGCCGGGCATCGGGAAGGTCGCGCGCAACCCGCTCCGACCGGGTGGCGAGCAGTGCCGCCACCCGGTCATCGACGGCCCCGGCTATCGCATCCGCCCGCAGGTCCGCGGGCAGGACGAGGTAGCGGTCCGGGTCCGCATCGGCGATCTCCAGGAACATGTGGCGAACGGCCGCGTCCCCACCGGCACCGACGGCGCTGTCCAGCACGACCGTCAGGTCCGGCGCGAGGCTGCCGGTCACCCACTGCGACGTACGCCGGATCCGGCTGGGGTCCAGGCCGCGACCGGCGCCTTGGTAGGCGACGGTGGAGTCGACGTACCGCTGGCAGACGACGACCTGGCGCTGCTGCAACGCCGGTCGCACGACCCTGGCCACATGCTCGGCGCGGTCGGCGAGGTACAGCAGGCACTCCGTCGCCGGCGCCAGCGGCGTCGTCGTCGCGCGGCCACTCAGGATGGCCGCGATCTGCCGGCCGGCCGCGGTGTCACCCGGCTCGCCGGTGCTGATCACCCGGTACCCGTCGCGCCGCAACCGCTCGGCCAGACTCATCGCCTGGCTGGCGATCTGATCTGACGAGGACCCCTCGAAGGCGATGAACAGCCCGGTCTCGACATGCTCGTCACCTAGCAAGTCCGGTCGGGAAACCGTGTGCCACAAAATGTCCACGAGTCGCCGCCCGCGCCCGCCGACCGCACGGTAGGCGTAGAGCCCGACCGCGGTGGCCAGCAAGCCCGCCACCAGCAGCGTGGTGCTCGGGCCGGAGAAGGCCAGCTCGCTTTCGCGCATGCGGACGCTGCGTTGACCCAGCGAACCGGCCAGCAGCGGCCCGACGGCGACCGACAGCAGCAGCGCGATCCGGACCGAGGACAAGATAAAGGCGAACACGCGTCCGCGCAGCCGATCCTCCACCTCGTACCCGATCATGGTGTAGCCGTTGATCCAGGCGATGCCGCCGAAGAACCCGACCAGCAGGGCCAGCGCCAGGACGAGGACGAAGTCCCCCATCAGCGACATGGTCACCAACGAGGCGCCGGACAGGCCGATGGAAAGGCCGAAGAGCCGTCGCCGGCTGATGCCCGGCAGGATGCGCGGGCCGACGATCATGCCTAGGGCCAGTCCGGTGAACACGGTTCCGAACAGGATGCTGTACCCGGCGTTGCCGGCGTCCAGGGTCGCGACGTAGAGCTGCGCGACGCCGACCACGACGCCGCCGGACAGGAACGCGCCGAGGATTCCGATGTACAGACCGCGAAGAACCGGATTCGTCCAGATGAAGGACATCCCCTCGCGGATGGCGGAGAACATGTTCTTCGTCTCGCCGCTGCCGGCCAGGAAAACCGGGATGTCGCGGCGCACGAGGTAGACCGTCAGCGCCGCGGCGAAGAACGTAAGCGCGTTGAAGACCAGCGCGATCACGATGGGCACCCGCGCGCTGGCGAGCAGCGGATCCTGAAAGAACCGGTTGAACGTCGACAGCAGCGCGAAGATGAGCGCGGCCACCGGAACCGCGCCGTACACCGAGATCAGCGACATCTGATTCGCGACAGGCAGCTTCTCGCGCGGAACGATATTGACCCAGATCGCCTGCTTGGCCGGCATCGTGAACAGGCCGACCGCCTCGATGAGGAACTGTGCGACGTAGAGCCACACCAGGTCGTAGGTGATGGCGATGGACAGGAACAGCATTCCGGCGGAGACGTCGCCGATGATGATTGTTCGTCGGCGGTCCAGCTTGTCCGCGAGGGCGCCGGCGATCGGACCGAGCAGCAGGTCGGGCAGCAGCCGGGTCAGGATCACACCGGAGATGGCCGCCCCCTGCGCGGCAACCGAGCGATCCGACGTCAGCTGCTGAGCCAGCGCGGTGTTGGCGAGCAGACCCAGCCAGTCCCCGAGGCTGGACACGGTGATGGCGGCCCACATCCGGCGTAGTACCGGGATGCGCAACAGCGCGAGGACGGCGTTCTCGTGCCTGCCCACCGATCGCCTCGCGTCGATGACTCGGCTCCCAACTCGCGTGCGCCGGGGATGGCTGCCTCACTTTACTGCCGACGGGCCGGCATCCGGTGATCCCATGCGGGGGTTGCGGCGTCGGAGTCACCGGTATCGTCCTATCGAAGGGACGGTCAGTCGCATGTGGGACCCGGCGCAGTACGGCAGGTACGCCGACCAGCGGGGCCGGCCGTTCCACGACCTGATGGCCCGTGTCGAGGCGCGTGCGCCGTCGTACGTCGTGGATGTGGGCTGCGGTTCGGGAGAGTTGACGGCGTTGCTGGCGCGGCGGTGGCCCGAGGCGATGGTGCTCGGGGTCGACAGCTCTGCGGAGATGTTGGCTCAGGCACCGTCGTCCATGCCCCGCCTGAAGTTCACTCAGGCAGACGCCCGGCACTGGCGTCCGGACCGTCCGATCGACATCGTGGTGAGCTCGGCCACCATGCAGTGGGTCGAGGGGCACGAGCAGGTGCTGCGCGAGCTGGTGGGTTGTCTGGCCCCCGGTGGCTGGCTCGCGCTGCAGGTACCCGGCAACTTCGCAGCGCCCTCGCACGTGTTGCTGCGGGAGGCGACCGCGCGATGGCTGCCCGGCCTCGCGCTTCGCGCAGAGCCCGTGCTCGACCCGGCCGGCTACGCCGAACTGCTCGGCGCTGCCGGCTGCCGCGTCGACGCGTGGGAAACGACGTACCTGCAGGTGCTGGCCGGGCCTGAACCCGTGCTGGACTGGGTCAAGGGCACGGCGCTGCGGCCGGTGCTCGCCGCGCTCCCGCCGGAGCACCATGCCGGCTTCCTGGCCGAGTACGGCGCCGCGCTGCGGGCGGCGTACCCATCCGGCCGCTTCGGCACGCTGTTCTCGTTCCGGCGGGTGTTCGCGGTGGCACACACATGACGCTCGTCGGGGTGCACCACGTCCTGCTGGGTTGCCCGGCGGATTCCGAGCCGGCGCTGCGGGCGTTCTACGCCGGCGTACTGGGCATGCGGGAGGTGGCCAAGCCGCCGGCCCTCGCCGCTCGAGGTGGAGCGTGGTTCCGGTCCGGCGCGGTGGAGTTGCATCTCGGCGTCGAGGCGGACTTCCGGCCGGCCCGCAAGGCGCACCCGGGGCTGCTCACAGATGACCTGGACGAGCTGGTCAGCCGGCTGCGTGAGAGCGGAGTCGAGGCGCGTTGGGACGAGGACTTTCCCGGGTACCGCCGGTGCTACGTCGATGACCCGGTGGGCAATCGGATCGAACTGCTCCAGCCGCTGTACTGATGATCGAACCGCTGCGCCTGAAGGACCATCCCGGGTGTCGCCGGTTCTGGGCGGCGTCGACGATCTCAGATTTCGGCACTACATCGCCACCCTGGCTGTTGGGGTCCTGGTGGTGGTGAACCTGGACGGTTCGGCCGCGGACGTCGGCTGGGTCAACGCAGCGCGGTGGGCGCCGTACCTCGTGGTGGGTCTGCTCGTCGGCGTGCTTGCCGACAGGGTGCGGCGCAAGCCGCTGCTGGTGAGCACCGACCTGGCGCGCGCCTGTGTGCTCGGCGCCTTCCCGCTCTTCGCCGTCACACAGACCTTGTCGGTCGTGGTGCTCGCATCCCTCATGGCTGCATTCGGCCTCCTCTCGGTCTGCAACGACGCCGCCCACCAGTCGTTCGCACTCTGGGTCGGCGTACTCGGTGTCGCGGTCAGCGCGGTAGCCCTTCCGGCTTCCGACGCGCGGCTGACGACGACTGACCAGGCGGTCACCTTCCGGCGCCGCGGGTTCAGCCGCGGAACGGCTCGGCCGCCAGGACGTCCTGGTGCGGCGTGGCCACCGGCGCTATTGCCGGCGTCGGCGTCCGCAACTCGTCGAGCCGGACCAGAGCAATTCCGGCGACGACCAGCACGCCGCCGGCAAGCTGCACCGGCCTGAGCACCTGGCCGAGCAGCAGCCACGCGAACAGCACGGCGAAGAGCACCTCGGTGAGCCCGACGAACGAGGCGACCTTCGCGCCGAGCAATCGGGCCCCGAAAATCCCCGCGACGTACGCGACGACGGCGGCAATGAGCGAGAGCCCAAGCGCCGGCACCAGCCAGCTCACCTCGGTGTCAAGCAGCGTGACGTCGGTGCGCGGCGCCGCGAGCGGGAGCGCGCCGAGCGCTCCAGCGGCGGCGAGGACGGCGCCGCCGACTGCGAGTCCGCCCCAGGCCACGACGATGGGTGGCAGGGCGTCGTCCGTTCCGGCGGACAACACGAAGTACGTCGCGAGACCCACGGCGGCGCCGAGCCCCCACAAGACACCGACGGGGTCGAGGTCGGTGTTGCCGAGCAGGTCCAGCACCAGAGTCAGCCCCAGGACGGCCACCGCCGCCCCGCCCATCGTCAGCCGCCGCGGGCGGTGGCTGTGCCGCAGCCAGAGCCAGCCCACGACGAGCAGCGCACCGGAGTACTCCAGCAGCAGCGCCACCGCGACGGACAGGTGCTGAACGGCGTTGAAGTAGCAGAGTTGCGCTCCGGCTACCGCCACGATGCCGTAGACGGCCACGGTGCCGGCCCCTCGGTGCAACTGCCCGAGGCGGCCTCGCAGCATCAGCAGCGCGGGCACTGTCAACACCAGCGCCGCGAGCACGACCCGGACCGTCACCGCCGCGCCCGGCGTCCAGCCGGCCTCGAGCAGGCTGGCGGCGAAGGCGCCCGATGTGCCGAATGTCGCCGCTGACAGCACCGCGAAGCCGAGTCCTGCGCTGCCCGCGAACCGCTGAACCACGCCGACACCCCTCTAAAGGACCGAAACCTTATACACTCCTTACCGAGTCTAGGCCCGGCCGTGTAAGGAGTCAAGATGCCTTTCGCTCATGACACCGCGACCGCCCTCGCCGGTGCCGCCGCTCTCGTCAACACCGACCAGCCCGAGGGCGATCAGTTGCCCGACCTCGCGGCGCTCGTCGCCTTCATCGAACAGTGGGGGTGGACCGGGTCGCGGCGCGGCGACCGTGCCGAACTCGACGAGGTTCGAGCACTGCGACCGCATCTACGCGAGCTGTGGCAGGCCGACGAGGACCACGTCGCCGAGCACGTGAACCGCATGCTGCGGGAGGCCGGTGCCCTTCCGCAACTGGTGACCCACGACAACTGGGGTTACCACCTGCACGCGACACCGCCGGACGCGCCGCTCGCCGACCGCATGGCCGTGGAGGCGGCGATGGCCTTCGTCGACGTCGTGCGCCAGCAGGAGCTCGACCGGCTGCGCGTCTGTGACGCCGAGGAGTGCTCGGACGTCCTCGTCGACCTATCCAAGAACCGGTCACGGCGCTACTGCAGCGCCTCCTGCGGGAACCGCGTCAACGTGGCCGCGTTCCGCGCTCGGCGCAGAGCCCGGGCAACCGCCTCGGTCTCCGTGACCTGACAACGAGGACGGGTGGTACGGCACCACAGCGATGGTGCCGAACGGCGCCATCTGGGCGTGTCAAGCATCTGTTGCTCCCGGGATACTGGGGTCGTGGCGTACGACGTCGGAATGGCCGATCGGCTGCGTGAGATTCTGGCTGGCGAGCCCGGAGTCGTCGAGAAATCTATGTTCGGCGGCCTGGCCTTCTTGGTGGCCGGGCACCTGGCCGTGAGTGCAAGCGGTCAGGGTGGCCTCCTGCTGCGCGTCGATCCGGCTCAGACCGACACCCTGGTCGCCGATCCACGAGCGAGCCGGTTTGTCATGCGCGGACGCCAGATGAAGGGCTGGCTGCGGATCGACATCGACGGACACGCGACCGACGACGAGCTCAAGGGCTGGATCAAGCACGGCGTCGGCTACGCCAGGTCGCTGCCGCCGAAGTGAGCGAAGCGTCAATCGCCAATCGGGGAGTTGCGGCCTCACACCGCCTGATAGCACAATGCAAGCATGACGAACGTGCTCGTGCGTGACCTCACCGAACAGACGCACCGTGAACTTCTCCGCCGGGCGCAAGAGCGAGGACAGTCGTTACAGCAGTACCTCACTGCCGAGCTAACCCGGCTGGCCGGCTCGCCCACCCTCGATGATGTCCTGCGGCGCATTGACGCTCGCCGCGGCGGCCGTGTCGGTTTCGCTCAGGCGGCAGCTGACCTGGCCGAGGACCGTCCATTCGGGTGATTGTCATCGATGCCTCCGTGCTGGCCAACGCTGTCGGCGATGACGAGCAGGCTGGCCGACACGCCCGCGACCTGCTGCGCGCGCACGGAGAACTGGCCGCACCTGATCTCGTGGACGTGGAGACGACCGCGGTGCTCAGGCGTCGATGGCTCGCCGGGGCCATCACCGACGAGAGGTTCGAGCAAGCCGTCGAGGACCTCGGTGACATTCCCGTGGCCAGGTTCCCCACGGTTGGACTACTGCATCGAGCGTTCGAGCTACGCTCGAATGTGACCACCTACGACGCCTGCTATGTCGCCCTCGCCGAGGCACTCGATTGGCCGCTCTGCACGGGTGACCGCCGCCTTGCTCGTGCCTTCGGCCCGCGCTGCCTCATTCAGCTGATCACCTTTCCGGTCTGACCCAGGCCAAGGATTGACGCCAACGATTTATGCCGACGCAGAAGGGGAACCGTCTCCGACCATAAGGTCGAGCGCGACCGGCTCGCCGACGCACTTAGGGTGCCGATATGACTCGTTACGTGATAGACGCCCCCACCCTCCTGCACCTCGTCGCCACGCGCGTCCCGGTCAGCCCAAAGCACCAGATCGTTGCCCCGAACCTCATTCGCTCCCAAGCGCTAACGCTGCTGCTGGAGGCCGTACGCCAGGATGACCTCACCGAGGAGGTGGCGCTTCAGCACCACGAACGTCTCACTGAGCTGAAGATGCGGCTGCTCGGCGACAGAGTCTCGCGGCGTACCGCTTGGAGGATCGCGCGCGAGCAGGGCTGGGAGACGACGTACGACGCGGAGTACCTCGCCGTCACCAGATTGCAAGCTGACGCCCTCGTCACCGTCGATCCCGCGCTGGCGACCATGGCCAAGGACGTCGTTCCGCTGGCGCGCTTCGAGGCCCTCGCTGCCGACTAACCTCGTACGGAGTGGGGCCGTCCTCGCGCCTCCTCACCAGCAGACCGGCTGTCGACAAGCTCACCACCATGTCCCGATCCAAGTTCGACCAACACCTCGGGGAAGTCTCTGACACGGAGATGCTCGGCCTATCGCGTGCCCCTGGTGGTCTCTGACTCGGTCTCGCCTGATGATCCGGATCATGCACGACGCAGGAGCGGGCTGGCCGTACGACATCCGGGACGACATCGGCAAGATCGTCGACAAGGTTTCCCCTCGCAACAGCTACCCGTGATCGTCAAGAGCTTCCCGAACGCCTTCACGGGCACCGACCTGGATCAGCGCCTGCGTCCGGTCCGGGCAAGGACCTCATCCTTGCCGGCTTCATGACCCACATCTGCGTGAACTCAACCGCCCGCGGGGGGATCAGCCTCGGCTATCGGCCCGCCGTGGTAGCCGCGACCAAGGCGACCCGCGCACTCCCCGGCCTGACCGGCGAAACCGTGGCGGCGGCAGACCTTCAGCTGAGTAGTCGGCGGCTGAGCCGTACGGACATCGGCGCCGACCCTCCCCGAATGCTCTCTCGGTCCCTATGGTTCGCGCAACTGCTCGAGACGAGAACTCGGTTGGATCAGCGAGGCCACATGAAAGGCACCGAAAGGCGACCCTTGGGGTTCTCGCCGAGATCGGCCGGCGGCCCGTCGTCGTCCTGTCCCGCGACGCCGCGATACCGCGGCTTCGACGCGCGTTGGTCGCTCCCTGCACGACGACGATCCGAGGTCTTGCGAGCGAGGTCGTTCTCGAGCCTGGTGACGATCCCGTGCCAACGCGCTCGGCTTCGAGTTCGTATCTCCTGTGAGCTGCACGCATCCGTTCGCCACGCAGCCGGGGCCGCCGGGACTTCACGGTCGGAATGGGTCCGTCAGGCGCTAGAGAAGGCGACCCGGCGGGCCGGCTGAGGCCAAGCCGCGCGGACCTGACGGATGGCCTCCTCAACGGCGGCATCCACGTATGCGTCATCAACGACCCGCCCGGCGCTGTCACGCAGGGTCTCGACCGCAGGGACGTCGGTACCGACGGCGTACTTGGTGGGCGTAGACAGGAAGGTCACCTCCGCAGGCTCGTCGGCATGACGTGGATGACGGCGTCATGGATGTCCAGCGCCACGATCTCCAGCTCGATGCGCGGTCGTCCAGCGCCAATCCAGACCAGGCGGGCGTCCGCGGTAATGGACGCCGGCAGATGCGTCGGCTCGGTGGAGGCGATCACCATCGCGTGGGCCGTGCCGATGCGATGGCGCCGCGCTGAGCGGTAACAGCGGACGACTCGATCCACGACAGCTGACTTCCTCCGATCAACGTGGTGTACGCCCGCCACATGCCTGATCCGGTACATCGATTGCCGGCGCAGTGTCAGGCTCAGGTCGGACCTGTTCGGCGATCAGATTGCGATGACGTGGACGAGGTCTTCTAGTCCTGCGAAGTCATCGCCATTGCGGGTGTATAGATCGAGACCGTTGGCGTGTGCAGTAGCTGCGATCAGCAGGTCCGCGAATCGGCTGCGCGGCTTGCGTCCTTCGCGGACAACGGCCGCGACCACGAGTCCGTAACTGCGCACGGCCGTACCATCGAACCGGAGCGGTTCCAAATTCGCCTCGACTTCTTGCAGCCGCGCCTGCCGTTTCGCCGCTTCGGCCGGAGTGGTGGCAAGGTGCGGTCCGGCCGTCAGCTCGGCAGCGGTGATTGCAGAGATCGCCATCTGGTCCGGCAACGCCGTGACAACGATCGGGTCGTGCCAGTCGACGACGACCGAGGTATCGAGCAGGCCGGATGTCATGTCACAGTCCCTGGTCGATCACCTGGTCGAGGTCGGCTCGGAATTGATGCCTGTCGATCCGCACACCGGCTGCCGCCAGCGCCACGACCTCCTCGCGAGAGATGAATGTGCGGCGGCCGGCCCGGAGCGGCCGGAGCTCGGCGACCGGTTCGCCGTTGCGCGTGACCACGAAGGTTTCGCCAGCCGTCACAGCCTCGATCACCTTCGCGTTTTCGTTGCGCAGCTCGCGCTGCGCGATGGTCTTCGTCACATCTCACTGTAGCAAGATATGCGACAGTTCACCACAGTGAGAGACCTCGACTGAGATCATCGATGCCTCAACCGTGCAGGCATCAGCTCGTACCGATGGCCGGTCTCCACGTGACACCGACTGTCCGGAATGGCGATAGGCCGGGGAGCAAGCTGAGAAACGGCTGGCTTCGTCATGGTCACCGCTGACAAATGCCCGTCGTGCCAGCCGTGTACGACGCCGCCGAGTCCTACGCCGAGCCAGGAGGCAGAATGCGGTATGGACATCGTCGAGGTTGAGCGCTGGCTCGCCTCC
>Ga0136640_10000380_pt1 | contig 16953 bp, 13 predicted proteins | sample AntDrymUQ8642106_2_FD_105498 | JGI IMG/M metagenome (GOLD analysis project Ga0136640, IMG submission 105498) | Polar desert sand microbial communities from Dry Valleys, Antarctica - metaG UQ864 (21.06) | ecosystem: Environmental > Terrestrial > Soil > Desert | place: Antarctica: Dry Valley...
AAATCCTGGCGGTCGGTTTCACGCTTTGGCTGCTGCCTTTCGTCGCCGTCGGATTCTGGCGCGGCTTCGATAGCCTTCACGCGCAGGAATACCGCTATTTCACGCAAGCCGCGCTCGTCACCTTCGGCGGCGCATACGCCGTTTTAGCGTATGTAACGCAAGCCTTAACCGCCGCTCCTTACAACTGGCTGACGCAAACGCAAGCCGTTGACGGGTTGGCTCTGGCGGAAACCACTCCGGGACCGCTGATTATGGTTTTGCAGTTCATCGGATTTATGGCGGCGTGGAACAATGCCGGAGATATGAACCAGACGGCGAGTGCGGTTACGGGCGCGTTGATTACGACTTATGTGACGTTTCTGCCGTCGTTTCTTTTTATCTTTGTCGGCGCACCGTATATCGAATATTTGCGCGGCAATAAAAACCTGACGGGCGCGCTTTCCGGCGTGACGGCGGCGGTTGTCGGTGTGATTTTGAATCTGGCTTTAGTTTTCGGCGCGGCGGTTATCTTTCCGAACGGACTTGCGGGAAACGTCGAATGGTTCGCCGCCGCGATGAGCGTTGCCGCGTTCGCCGCGCTTTATTATTTTAAAGCGAGTGTTTTGCGGGTAGTTCTAATCGGCGGATTGATTGGTTTAGCGCGGATGTTTCTTTTCGGATGAGGTCAGGTAGAGTCAAATAAGTAGTCGAGCAAAATTAAATATAGTAGGACTTTCTCAAAATCATTTTTAACGCCAAGATGCGAAGGCGCAAAGACGTGGGGGATTTTTAAATATTCTCTCCTGCTTTTTTATTTAAAAAATCCTTTGCGCCCTTGCGCCTTCGCGTTAAAATCTTCTCTTTTTCGTTCAGCGATTTATGACTTTCACATCGCGCTCGCTGACGATTTTCCAATCGCCGCCCGATTTGACCCATTGCAATTCTTGAATCACTTCACCGTTACGGCTTTTTTGTCCTTCCTTGATGACATACTTTTTCCGAAACTGCATCGTCGCGCTTTGACCGTCGCGGCTCACTTTGATTTCCGGTTTGCCTGTCTGGATGTCAACGACATCGGCGCGGGCGAAGATACGTTCTTTTTCAGCCCGCACTAATTCCGGCGAAGCGTTTCGCGTCCGGTAATACGTATTCACTCTGGGCGCGTAACAATTCATCTGCCGCTCGACATCGCGGGCGTTCGTCGCGGTAATCCATTCGTCGAGCGAGGAGCTTAATTCCGTCTGCTCATTGCCCGTTCCCGACTTTTCGAGCGATTCATTATCACCCGATTCGATTTCCGTCGCGGGGTTTTCATTCGCCGATTGAGTTTGGCTCGCGCTTGCTGAAGCTGTTAAGGACGATTCTTCAATGGCGGGCGGCGCGGATTCTTTCGTTTCCGCCGCATCGGATTCCGTCGTTATTACGGCATCATTATTGATGTCGGATGTCGGCTGCGGCGATTGCGACGCGGACACGACCGGCATTTCTTCAGCGACCGATTGCTCGTAATTAGGTGACTCCTGTCGCTGATTATACAAAAACATACCCAGTCCGACGGAAGCCACTAAAGCCAACAGAGCCGCGCCGACGAGCAGCGGAAATTGCTTCGGCGCAACTCGCGGCGCGGCGCGGCGCGGCGCGTTTGAACCGTCGGAAATTGGCGCGGGCTGCCGCGCTTCCCGCATTTTAATGCCGGCGACGGGTGAACCGGCTGCTTCCGGGGCGGACGTTTCAACAGCTTCTCCTTTATTTTCAACAAAAAACGATTCGGACTCGCTCGGAATTATTACGACGGACGGGATAGATTCGCGCGAAAATTCCTCGACTTGTTTTTTTTTGACGCGAATCGGCTCGGACGCGAACGAAGCGACATTCGTTTCCGGTTGCTTGACGGAAACCGATTGCTCTCGCTTCTCAAAAATGCGACTCGCCTCAAACAATGTCACATCGTCTTGGTCCGGGGAAAAACCCTGCGGTTCGCGGAAAGAATCGTCACCGTTATTCGCGTTTTCTTTGATTTCCCCGACGGAAGCCGGAACGAGTATCTGATTTACCGGCGGCGAAATTATCGCGTCGGCGTTCTCGCGCTCGGCAATTTCCCGCGGCTGAAAATTTTCAACCGGCGATTCATTCGTTTGCGGCGCGGGCGTGTTATCGGCAAACGCCGCCGCGCCGGAGACGAGTTGTTTCGATACGGAAGTTTCCGGCATCGCCCGCCGCATTTCCGCGGACGGCGGCGCGACAAGCTGCTCGACCTGGCGAAGTTGACGCGCAAAATTAGCGGCTGACGGCAATCGCACCGCCGCTCTCGTTTGCAGCGATTGTTTTAAGAGATATACGAGCAACGCCCGAACGTCGTAACGAAGATGGACGAGCGGCTGCTCGTTCATCCGCTGGTCGGCGATTGCCGACGAGTTCGGCGCGCCGAACGGCAATTGTCCGCAGAGCATTTCGTAAAGCACCACGCCGAGACTAAAAACGTCCGCCCGCGCGTCAACCGCTTCGCGGGCGCGTTGTTCCGGCGATAAATACCGCAGCGCGTCAACCAGCGGATGAGCGTCGGAAATTCCGGCGACGGCGATTTGCTGTTTGACCGCGCCGAAATCAAAATTCTGCAATTTGATTGACAAACGATTTTCCTCGTCGGTGTCGAGAATTATATTCGCCGGACTGACGGCGCGGTGAATCACGCCGACCGCGTGTGCCGCCGCCAGAGCCTCCGCCGTTTGTCCCGCGACGGTGACAGCTTCGGCTTCGGAAAGCGTGCCGACATTTTCCAGACGCTCGCGCAAAGTTCGACCGCCGACCGATTCGGTAACAACGTAAAAATCATCGTCGTCGAGCGAGCCGGATTCATAGACGCGGATTATATTCGGGTGGATGACGGCGGCGGCGGCACGCGCTTCGCTCTGGAGATTTTCGCGCTGATTTCCTGCCGCGCCCGCCGCCTTGCCAGAAACGATTTTAACCGCAAAAGGTCGGTCGAGAGTCGTATGCGTCGCCCGGTAAGTTTCGCCCGCCGCATCGCGTTCGAGCAAAACGTCCAAGCGATAGTTTTCGATCATCTCACGAGAACCCGTCCGCGCCGCGATTAAAGAACCGTGATTTTCTGCACAGGACGCGGCGGCATCATCATAACAACGCTGACAAACAGAACAAATTTTCATTTTACTTTAACTCCAAAAGTTACTATCAAATTTATTTGAATATCCGGCTGGCGCAAACAAATCAATTACCTTCCCGGCACAACCGTCTCGATTGCAGTTTTATAGACGCTAAAAATTGCAAAAAAAGTTGTAGATTTTATTTTGTTGTCCGAGAAATTCCGATTAATAAATTTGGAAGCAAACGGCGAATGATAACCTTTTCTGCCGTCGGGAACGTATTCCTTACCGCCGGAAGTTAAATAACGTCTGATTTTAAACTGCATTTTGCGCCACAGAAATTCCATATTCGTTGCGTCGGCGTATTTGGGTTTATCGCCGCCTCCGCGCATCGCCACTTCTTCGTCGAAAGTTCCGCCAAAGCAAGCGTCAATTATTACAAAAATATGTTTGCAGCCGAGTTGGTCGAGAACCTGGCGCAGTTTCGCGTGTTCCAAAAACGAATCGAAATACGGGTCTTCCGCCGATGAAAGCGTATCGGCAAAAACCAGATAGCCCGCTTTAACGGGTTCTTCGGCAAAATGTCCGTGTCCGGCGATAAAAATAAAACGCTGGTCGTCAGGTTGATATTTTCGCGCCTTGATTCTGGTCAGCGCGTCGAGAACGTCACGCCTTTTCGGATTTCGCAAAAAGTCCTTTTCCACATCAATCTCGAAGCCGTAAAATTCTTTTAATTCTTTGGCTATCGTTTCCGCATCATTTATCGGCTTATCCAGTTTCCTCCAATTTGCATATTCGTCGGTGGCAATCAGCAAAGCGTAATCTTTGCCGTTTCTCTCCTGCGAAGATTTGCCGTCCAAAGAAACAATCTCGGCGCGAACTTTGGTTTTATTAAAAGGTTTTCGGGAATGACATTTTATTTTTCTCCTTAGCCGAAATTTTTTGTAAATCAGACTATTTGGCAACCAACGGAACGCCAGCATCTTGCTGGCAATGAATGCGGAGAGTGTTCAAACACGCTTAACTATTCAGCCTTTTACGCCGCTCACGCGACGTTTGCCAGCAAGATGCTGGCGTTCCCTCTTTTCAAATTCTAGGGCAAAAACCAAAGTTCGATTCCTTCGCGCAGTTGGTTGGGCTTTACTTTCGCGTAAAAGATTTTAATCTTTTTTCGGGCAATGCCGCTTCCTTTTAATTCAACCAGAACATCTTTTTCTGCCTTGCGGAAGTTGTTTTGAGATGTTTCATAAATGACTACGTTGCCGCGGCTTTTCGGATTGGCTTTGAGAGTTTCGGCATAAAGTTCAATGTCGTAATCGGAATTACAGCCTTCGATACCGTCGGCAAATTTGCTGCCGAAAATATACGGTTTTGTAATTTCAACTTTTTCTTCCGGTTCGGCGGTTTCTTCCGGTTCGCTTTGCGGAGACGGTTCGGGCGGATTGGCTCCGGGCGGAACCAGCCATAATTCGATTTCGGCTTTTTCGCCCGTTCCGCTGCCTCTGATAAAAACTAATCGGCTCGGATCGAAATTTCTGATTTTTATCCAGTTTCTCGTTTCGCGTTCGACAAACGCTATCTGGCGAGGTTTTCCGTAAATGATGATGTATCCGGTTGCGGAAGGGTCATTCTGCAACTGCGTCATAAAATTATCCATTCTCGCCAAAACATCTTCGCAATTCGCCCGCTCGAATTTATCAATCAAAACCGGCTTGACGTTTGCTTCGACCACGACCGAAGCACTCGCCGTCGTATTTTCGCAGGTTGGACACCAGCCGCCGATTGTAACCGTGGCGGTAATTGCCGTGTCTTCCAAATTGTTTGTATCAACCTTTATCGTCGGCGTTCCCTGTCCTTCAATAATCGCGCCGCTGCTGACTGACCAATTATAAATCGTCTGACCTTTATCACCGTTAATTTGCGCGGTAAAAATTGCCGCGGCGCCGGATTTAATCGGCGCGGGCGGCGCGGTCAGATTGATAACCGGACAGATGCAGCCGCTTTTTGTCGTTTGCGATAAAATGCTCAACGCCAGTAAATTGAATATCAATACGCAAACGGAAATGTTTTTTAAAGTCATTGCTTCTCTCCCAAGCTAAAATTTATTCTGAGAAGGCTTGTCCTTAACTTCGAGTGGCAGAAAAGTTGCAAAAGGTTACAAAAGCATTTTTGTCCGTTAAGTTATTCGCGCCGTAAGGAGAAAGTAAAACCAATCGCCCGGATTGAGCGGCGTGTTTTCTTCCTTCATTTTTTTACGCTCCGCCGCGGTGTATTCTTCAAACTCGCACGGCGAGGTTTCCAAACCGGTCAATTTAAAAGATTTGAGCCTGACCATTTCGATTTCCAGACCGCCGCTTACTTGACCGGCGGCGTTATCCAGAGAACTCAAGTTTTCGACGCGGGTGTGTAATTCGAGAGCCTTTTTGATTTCTTCCTCGACATTTGCGGCGGCTGCCGGTATCCAAAAATCATAAAGCGGATTTCCGTTCGGATTTGCCAGATAGAAACCGTCGTCTTTATCTCCCGGCATCTTTCCGTCTTTCGTTCCCGACTTTGTTTTCCCCTGTTTGAATTCGCCGAACGTGCCGCGCACGACCGCGATGTTCCATTGTTTCGGATTCGCGTCCATCGCGCTTCGCTGCGTCTCTAACGGTCGAACGTAGTCGTTTGCGTTGAGCAGAATTTTCAGCTTTTGCATCTTTTGCGAAGCGGCATCCGCGCCGCTCGTGTCAATCGCCACGGCGCGTTTCTCATTGGTGAAAAACGGATTCGCCAAAATGATTTTCGCGCCGGGCGGAATGTCTTTTCCCTCGACTCGAACCTTCGACGTGAAATTAAGTGATTCGACAATCGTGCCGACTGCGAGACGGTCGCGCTCGCCCGTCAATTCCGCCGCGTTTTCGCTGTAAATCCCAATCGCGCCGCCGGGCAGTGCGCCGACGATGCGACCGGCTTCAATCGTCAGAATCGTGTCGCCGCCTTCCTTTTCGATTTTCATAATCGGAATCGAGCGTTTGCCGCGCGATTCCTTCGAGCCTAAAAAGGCGCGCTCAACGTCGCCTTCGACCTGCGGCGTTTGGTCGGGACTCGCCTTGTTGACGGCGGTCGAAACCAACTGCATCAATTCCCGGTAGCTCAAGCCGCGATTTTCGCGGAGCTTCTGCACCAGATAATAAGTCATATAACCGTTCATCTGCATTTTCGGCGATTTCTCGTTCGGCGTTTTTTCTCCCGGTTTCGGCAAGACCGGCAATGAATCCTCCTGCGATTTTTCGTTCGGCAAGCTGCCGGAAATCGTGACGTAGGTTTCGCTCTCGTCCATCGTTTCGTTTAACGCGACATCGTCGCCGCCGCGCGTTCCCGTTTTACCTTTGCCGCCGCGCTCGATACTCCGGCTGCCCGTGCCGCGCGTTGCCGTTCCCGAATGACAACTATCGAAAATAAAAGTGATGTTCGTCGCGTGCTGCCGCAATTCGTTAAACCATTTGTTTAAATCGTCGTCGCGGATGTCCTGCGAGCCGTCTTCTTTGCCGGAATCCATCGGCACGATGGTTTCGTCCTGACCGTCGGCTTCGTCTCGTCCGTCTTTAACATTCGTCGCCGTCAGCTTCCACTTTTGCCTTTTACCTTTTACCTTTTACCTTTTGCCTTACTTACACGCGCAGGTAAATTTCGTTTCGGCGACCGTCCATTCAATCGTTTTCACGCCCCACGAATTCGGGCTGTCCGGCGCGAGATTCGTGTTGCCCCTGGTTTTAGCTCCCGACTGATTTAACATTTGAGCAAGTGGCGAACTCGCGCCTTTGCTTCTTTGTTTCGCGTCGGCGGTTTCCAGCCACGCGATTCCTTCCAGGTCTGCCGGTTTCGTCGTAATGATGAGTTTCACCATTTCCGCGCCCGCCGGCTGCGAAGCGTAGAGATTTATTTTAAAAGGATTCTCTTTCGTCAATTCTAAAACGTCCTTTGAGCCGAGCAATTTGATTTTGCCGTCGCCGCTGACGAGCAGAGCGGCAACGTATAATTTGCTGTCTTGTTTCGGATTCGAGACATTTTTTATTTCAATTTGAAAAACCGCGTTTTGCGGAATTTGATTGTTGTCAGCAGCGGCGGCTGATTTTCCGTCGGCGCAATTGCACACATCAGTTTTCAGGTCAATCGGTTTTTTTTCAGCCGCTTGGCAAGACGGGCTGACCGCGATTGGAATGGTTTTCAGCGTCAACTGCACACGGTCGTTAAGCGAAGAATTTTTATTCTCCAAATTTATCAAGTTCCGCTGGCGCGTGTAGATGCCGATGTTCTCGATTATTTCTTCGGCGGCGGCAACCGCGTTTTCGGCGAGAAAATAGCGTCCGAACAGCGGCGCGGATTTCCGGTCGCCGCTGTCCGCTCCGCTTTGCAGATAATAAATTTCGGTGTCCGGCGGCGGAAACAAATTGTCCTTACCAAAACAGGCATCGGGCAGACGCAGCCGACTCGTGTCGGGAAAAACTTCGCCGAACCGTCCGCCGCGCAATCGCAGAATCGCGCCCGGCTCGTTCGCTCTCGACGCTTTTTGCAAGACGGCGGAATCCGTCAATTCGACCAGCCGGTTAGTTTTTAATTCGTTATTCGGCGCGTTTAAAATTTTGCGAATCTCGCCGCGAACGTCCGTCGCTCCGGCGGCTCGCGCGGAAAGCGAAGCGTCGTCGAGCAGCAGAGAAATCGGATTGCCGCCAAAGGTCGGCGCGGTCAAAACCAGCCGCGAATCTTTTTTCACCGATTTGACTTTCGGATTCGTTTTCTCATCGGGCAAAACGGCGATTGCCTCGCGCTCGCCGACTTCCAGAACATTGGCGTAGGTCAGAAAATTTTCGTCGCCGACAAACTTCGACGCGCAGCGGTCGTAAATCGCCACCTGAGTTCCTGCTTGAACGCCGTGAATGCGCCCCGCGCCGAATTTAATTTTCCCGGCTTCGACCTCAGACAAAATCGGCACGGATGAGTCCTTGCGGTTTGACGATTCGGCTAACACAAAACGATTTTCGTCGCCGTCGGCAAACGAATGCTGCTCGCTGTTCTCGCTTCGCACGCCGGAGCGGACTTCGCGCATCAATTCCTGATAAGTCGTATTCCGCGCGGCGCAGCGCGGCGGCGAGATGAAACGTCATCAATCCGCCGGACAAATCCAGTTTCGGATACGCCGATTGATGCGGCAGAGCGGCGGCGAGCGTGACGATTTTTTTGCGCCGGGCTTCGTCCGCGTCCGACGGCGCGAACCGTCGCAAATAAGTTTCCCGCGCCGAGTTTCGCGGATTGGGGTTGGTTTCCCGCGCCAGATTTCCCCGCGAAACAGTTCCCGAATGGCAGCTATCGAAAATGAAAAGAATGTTGGAACTATATTTGGCGAGTTCGGCGGAGAGGTCGTCAATCTCGTCGTCGAGAATGTCGAACACTTGCGGGTCACGCGAATCGTAAGGCACAATTGCCTCGTCCAAACCGTCGAGCGCGTCGCCGTCCGCTGTATCTTCCGGCTGATTTTTGTATTGCGTTCCGTGTCCGCTGAAATAAAAAACGATAACCGGATTTTTCGCACTATTGGTTTTGGCGTTGGCAATCAGAAAGTTTTTAAATTCTTTGGTGATGCGGTCGCGGGTCGCTTCGGCGGTTTTCAAAGTTACGATGTGTTTTTCATCTCTCGGAAAATTATAATTTTCAACCAGCGTGTCTTCCATCAATTTGACATCGTTTTCCGCGCCGGGAACAGGCGGATTTTCCTGATGCTTATATTTGCTGATGCCGACCAGCAGAGCAAAGCGCGGCGTGTCGGTGTCTTTCAACGCCTGACGATTTCCGCAATCGTCGGCAGGCTGCGTCTGTGTCGAAACACTCGGCGCGGATTGCCACAGAGCGATGACGAAACAAATAAAGATGGTAATTTTTTTGAAATTCATTTTTATCTACTGTGTTTTGAGTTAAATCTTTTTATTTCTCCGTCAATTTTTTCAGAATCGCCGCGAATAATTTCTCCGCCGCTTCGTCCGCGTCTTTGCCGGTGATTTTATCGAGCGAGGCGAACACTTTTCCGTCCTTCCGCAAAACCGCTTCGATTGTAATTGCGCCGTTTTCTTCCGCCGCGTAAGTCCCCGTCACCCGAAATGCGCCGGGATAATTGTCGTCGTCAATATAAACGAGCGACGCGGTTTTGGCGTTTTCGCCGCCGCGCGTTTGCGCTTCGCCCGCCGCGTCCAATTTTTTAGCGAGCGCGCCGATTAAACCGAGCGTGTCGAAATTTTCGTCTTTTTGAAATATGAACGGCTTGCCGAAAACGGGCAGCGGCGATTCGAGAATTTTAATCGCGTCTCTGCCCTTGACGGTCATCAAGCCGACCGGAATACTGGTCGCGCCGAAAGTGCGCGGAGCCTGCAAACCGCTGCTGCCTTTCCCGATGTCCATCTTCGGCACGCTCTCGACGGCGTGCTTGAATAACGCGCCGGTTTCGATGATATTTTTTTCGTTCCAGGCTGCGCTTCTGATGCCTTCGAGCAGCGCGTAAGTTAAAAGCCCCTGCCCGTATTGCGACGCTTCGTAAGCCGATTGATTCGCCGCCGAACCCATCAGAATCTGCAAGCCCGTGCGGTCTTTCAATTTTTCAAGGGCTTTAATCTGGTCGGCGGACAAATCGCGCTGTTTATCTTTCGTCAAAACATTTTCAAACGCGCCCGCCGCGCAGGTGTCGAGAATCAAAACCTTATTCTCCGCCCTGATTCCCTTTTGCCCGGCAGTCCATTTTTCCTGCGTCAGCCAATCGAGAATTTCGTGGTTGGAAATGGCGCGTTCGGGATTTTTCCCAACCGCGTCTTTCGAGCCGACTTCGGATTCCTGCGTCAGAAAAAAATAAGTTTCCGCGTCGCCGACGTTCAAGCTCGTGCCGTGTCCGGCGAGATAAACAACCAGAACGTCTTCGTGCTTGGCAACTTTCGCAACGTCGGCAAACGCCTGTCGAAAATTCGCTTTGGTCGGCAATTCTTTCGCCTCTTTAACATCGCCTTTGGGCGGCGTTGTCAGCAGCGTGATTTTTACTCGGTCGCATTTCGGATTTTCCTTCGGGCAAAACAAACCGCGAGCCGCGATGCCGAGCGCGTTAGCGAAATCTTCCGCGTCTTTCGCCGCGAAATTCAAATCGAGCTGCGTGCCGTTGTAATCCGACACGCCGCCGACAATCGCATACAGCGTCCGACTGACAACCTTATTTTCATCATCGCCGAGATTAAGAACTTCCGTGCCGCGCGCGTCGAGCGACCACATAATCGTTTTGTCTTTGGAAGATTTGAAATAATCCTGCAAATCCTGTTCGAGCGTGCGTTTCTGCTTTGAAGGCTGGCGGAAAATCGCCGTGTAGATTTTCGCGGCAAGAGTCTGCGGGTCGTATTTGTCGGACGAAAGTGCGTTGCGAAATTGAAAGACGGTTTCTTCCAGATTCTCGACATTAATCGGGTAAGCCGTATAACTGCCTTCCCTGACCATAATCACCCAGCCGAATTTCGTTTTTGTTTTATCTTTAACCGGTTTGCCCTGCGCGTCCTTTTCTTCTTCCGTGCCTAAAACGGTGTAGAGGGCAACCACGCCGGATTTCGTTTTTTTGGCGAGCGTGGACAACGCGCCCTGCAATTCCTGCCCGCCTTTGATTTCGTCAACGCGAATTTGCGCCGATTGTTCGGCTTTCCCCAAAGCGGCGAGTGCGTTGTCAAACGCCGTATTCGCCTTGGCGATGTCGAGCCGCAACTGTTCGAGCGTCGCCTCCTGCGCTGCGGAGAGCGTTCCGGTTTCTTTTTGAATTTTATAAAGCTCGGTGCGCTCTCGTTCGAGAGAGACGAGATTTTCGATTTTGGCAATGGCTTCAGTTTCGGCTTGGCTGTAAGGCACGGTTTCCGCCTTTTCGGTGCTTCTCGCCAATTGCTCGTATTCTTCATCTTTGAGCAAATCAAGAACTGCTTGCGCTTCAAGCAATCGCCCTTCGGAAACTAAGAGATTTGATAATTCGCGGTAATATGGACTCAACGCTTTGACAATCTTCTTTTCTAATAAAGAATCAGCCTGTTTGGTTTCATCTGAAACATTTGGAGGATGCGTATTTATACGTAGACGAAATTCTTGGTATAGATTAATTGCCTGTTTGCCGTAAGAAATAGCAATAGGTTTGTTACTTGAAGCATAATATCTCATCAAGTTAATCAAAGATTCAGTTTTCCATATATTTTTTGAAGTTTTAACTCGTAAAGCTCTCTGATAATAATCGAGACTTTTACTCTTTTCGTTTAATTCAAAATAAATCTTTCCTAAGTCACCAAAAGTTTTTATTTGATAACCTCATTCATCATCTTTAATGGAATCAAAAACTGCCAAAGCCTGTTCATAATATTCTATAGCCTTGGTTTTATCGCCGTCATCATAATAAAGCAGTCCGATTCTTTTGAGTGTGCGTCCTTCTTGAGTTTTATCAGAGTAAGAATGATGAACAGCGATTTTCTCTTGGAAAATTTTTAATGCTTCTTGCTTGTTGCCTAAATCCCAATAAATTAAACCTATTTTTTCTAATGTGTCAGTTTCACCAAATTGGTGTAGAAGTGTAATGAGTTCTAGTTCTGATTTATCGTCTGTTAAAACAAAATTTCGGTCACGATAAATTAAAAGAGCTTTTTTGTAATACTCGATTGCTTGTAACTTTTTCTTTAATAAGTTATGGATTTTCCCTTGCCAGTCAAATATTTCTGCTTTTTTTAGCTTAGTAAATTTGTTTATTGATTGTCCGTATAGATTTCTTGCTTGTTCAAATTTTAATGAGGACTTTCTTAAATCTTCCGTCGTTCCTTTTTCAAATAGTTTTTTTCCTTCGTCGTAATATCTGCTAGCTTCATCCAAAACAGTAGCTTGTCGCAGTTCAGTAAGTTTAATGGTATAACTTCCTAACTTATCAGCCATACCGTAAGCCGCCAGACATTTCCGCAGACAGCGCAGACGCAAATCCGGGTCACGCAAAATCTCGATGTCCGGCGCGACGGCGTTTTCCGGCATCTCGCCGCCGACGGCGATAGTCTCCCGGCGTTGGCGAAGATGTTCGAGCCAGACGAAGCGCAGAACTTCGCAGGCGTAGGCGTTCATACTTCTTATTTTTTCGCCCTGCGCGATTTTCGCCGCCACGCGGTCAAGCGCACGGTCGGCGAGCGTGTCGGCTTCCGATTCGGGACAGCCTTTCCACATCAGGCATTTGACGAGCTTTTGGCGCAGAACTTCGTAATTTACCGGCGGCAGCCGTTTGGTCGCCGTCGAGACGAATTAGAAATTGTTCAAAGGCGGCGGCGGTTAGTGCGGACATACAAAGTAAAAAGTGAAAAGTGAAAAGTGAAAAGTGAAAAAATCGAATCCGACACTTTTGCCTTTTTACTTCTACCTTTTACCTTCTTCAGCCTTATCCGGCTTGACGAAGACAAAATCGCCGTTGCTTCTCGATAGTTTTCCGACTTGCGGCTCGATGGGTAGCTTGTCAATAAACGGCACGATTTGCGCCGTAATCAAAACGCCCAAATCGCCGCCGTCGGTTCGCAGGGCGCGGAGAAAAGCGTCGGCAAACGGCGAATTATCGCTGCGCGTGCCGTCGCTTTTTTTCCAACTGTCAAAGACGGGTTTATCGCCCGATGTCAGAACGCGCCGGCTGCGCTCCTTCATTTTGCGTCTGGCGTAAGCGAGCTTTGAGAGTTCCGGCGAGTCGGTCAAATTGTTTTCCGCGAGATTCGGCAATCCGCCCGCCGCGCCGATGTTGCGGATGAACGGCGGCATCTCGAAATCGGCAATCGCCGAATCGTTCGTTACGCCCGGCAGAAAAGCGTTTTCCTGAACGAGTTGAATGCTCGGCTTCCAGATTTGTCCGGCGTAGCAGGCATCGAAGACGACCATAATATGTTCGAGCGGGATGCGGTCAATGGCGTTTAAAACGCCGTCGAGCGAAACGAATTGATTCTCGTTCGAGCGGGCGAGCGGATGAGGCGAGTCGCGCCCGACGTAGAAACCTTTGTTGTATTTGTCGGCGATGCCGTGTCCGGCGAAAAAGATAAAAAGCTGGTCTTCGCCCGGTTTGAAATTTTTAAAATCCGGTGTTTGATACGCTTCGATAGTGTCGTAAATTTCCTGCGCCGTCAGGTTAGTTTTGATAACGATTTCCTTAAAACCGTAGCGTTCCTTTAATTCCTTTGCCACGTCGTTCACGTCGTTTTGCGGGTTTTTCAATTTGCGCCAGCCGGGATTATCAAAAGTGTCGTTGGCAAACAAAAGGGCGTAGTCCGTTCCTTTGCGCTCCGCCGCTTCTTCCGTTTCGCCGTCGAGATTTAAAACGTCGGTGCGCGTTTCGCCCGCGCCGGTTTGAGGTTTCGCGCCCGCTTGTTCGTCACGCTTGTTGCCCGACGCGATTGGCTGATTATTTTTGGCGGCGGAGGCGGAATCGGATTTAGCCTTTTTCTCGCGGGCGATTTTCTCCAGTTCCCGGTCGCTGAAACCGATTTTGAAATTACCGCCGCGCGTCACGGTGCGCGGGTGAAATTCCGGGTAATTTTTCGCCGCGTATTCAACGCCGCCCTTATAAATTTGCGCTTCGAGTTCGTGCGAGGTGATGATGCCGTCACGATTAAAATCCGCGCGCTCTTTCAGCCCGTCGAGAATAATCTGCGTAATCGAGCCGTGTCCGTCTTTTTCCATTGATAAAGTGTCCGTCCCGATAAACAAAACATTTTCGTCCGTCAAATCGGCAACTTGTTTGTCCTGCTCGACGAACGAATTGACCGCCGATTCGTAGCCGTCAGCCGATTTGCACGAATCGAGAATGACGAGCTTGCTCCGCGCCCGGATTTTGCGAAAAAAGGCTTGCAGATGGCTGTTCGAGATTCCCGTTTTTTCAAACGTCTCCCCCGTGAAGCCCGACGGAAACAAATAAAATTCGCTGTCTTTCGCGCTCAGATTGCTGTATCCCAAACCGGAAAAATTAAAAACGAAACATCGTTCGAGCTGATGTCCCGCGCCAGCTTTTCAAACTCGCGGACGATGTCGGCTTTCGTCGCCTTCGCGTCGAGCAGTACGATTTTATGAACCGTCCCGAAACCGTCTTTGCCGCGCCGCTCGAATTCGTCGGCGAGCGTGACGGCATCATTTTTCGCCGCGCTTAAATTCGATAGAGGAGTTTGATACTGGTCAACGCCGACGCTGAAAATATATAAATTCGGCTCTTTAAGCGTCGAAACAGCGACACCGACACCGGCAAAAACCGGGAAACTCAGTCCGAACAAAAAACCTAAAATCAGACTCAAACGAATAAGCGCAGGTTTCGATATGTGATTCATTTTTATTTCTCCATTGATTAAGAATGTGCCTTACTAATTTAACGGCGCGTATAAATCAAACTCGTCCGGTCAAGTGATGACCGGAAAAAAACGAGATGAACATTATTTATTCTCCAAGCGGTTCGGAGCGATGAAAGCGGCGGCGGCGGATTTGCCGGAACGAACGGGAAACTTCGATTTTTAACATTCTAAGCTATCGCCGCTTTTTGTCAAGATTTTTCGATGCCGCGCGTTTGGTATTCGGTGGTGAGTCGTAATTGGTGACAATCAGCGGTGCTATTGAAACCTTCGATTTTAGTTTTGGCGTTAAAATCAACAGAAACTGGCGAGGTTTCAACAAAACTTACCGCTTCCGTTTAGCGTCCAATTAGCCGCTTGTAAAAAAAATGAATATATTTTCGCTTCGACGGATACGTTAGTATGAGTGGCAATTATGGACGACTCGGCGGCGATTGAAAAATGTCAAAGCGGCGACAAGGAAGCGTTTCGCTATTTGGTCGAACGCTATCAAAATCAAGCCTTAGGTCACGCCGTCGCCATTCTCGGCAGCCGTGAAGACGCGCTCGACGCGGTGCAGGAAGCGTTTATTGACGCTTTTCGGGCGATAGGACGCTTTGACCGAACCAGACGATTTTATCCGTGGTTTTACGTTTTGCTGCGTCATCGCTGCTTTAAGATGACGGCAAGGCGGCAGCCGAGCGAGAGCATCGAGGAAACCGAAATTCTCGCGCCGCAATCCGATTCGTCGCGCGAAGAATTATTTGAACTCGAAGCGGCGTTGATTGCTTTATCAAACGAAGACCGCGAGTTGATTACGCTGAAATATCTGGACGGTCTTTCTTACGAAGAATTAGCCGAGCGGCTTGAAATTCCGAGAGGAACGGTAATGAGCCGGCTTTACGCGGCGCGAAAACAATTGCAGGCGAAGCTGACCGGAAAATTTCATTAGAGAAAATTTTATTAGAAAATTGAGCAGTATGAACACGATAACTTGTGAAGCGGTGATTTTAGCGGCGACGGCGGCGATTGACGGCGAAGAAGCCGTTCTTTATTCCGAACGGGCGACGGCGCATTTGGCGCATTGCGAAAATTGTCGCCGTGAAGTCGAACAAATGCGGAATGTTGTCAATCTATTGAAAAGCCGGACGCGGCGCGAGCGAACGGTTGATTTATGGCTCGAAATCGAAAGACGGCTGGAGGTGCAAACCGTGTCCGTGCCGCAAAAGAAATGGCAGCCGTTTCTGCTGCTCGGAGTTTTTCTCGTCGCCTATAAGCTGTTTGAAATGATTCCCGAAATTGAATTCGGCTTCGTGTTGAAGCTCGCCCCGCTCGTTTTCGTCGCCGCGTTTTTTTACTTGCTGCGGGAAAACCCGTTCAAAATTAACACCGAACTCGCTCTGGAAAAATGAAAATTATGAATGAAACCGAAACAAAAGATTCGTTGATTCTCGGACAAAAATACGCTTACGCAACTGTGTCGCTGATACTCGGCATTCTCTGCTTCGTCAATCTCGCCGGAACGGAAAAAGCGATTTTGGCAATCGTCTTCGGCTGGCTGGCATTGCGGAAAAAGCCCGCGCCCGCGCTTGTCGAACATCGCCTCTGGGCAAAAGCCGGCTTGATTTTGGGCGTGCTGATGCTCGTTATTCTGCTCGTCGTCGTCGTCTTAAACTTCAACGAAATTCGTCAATTTATCGAAAATTTGCCGAATGCGAGCAATGGAAAATAATATTCAAAAGGAAAGAAAAAATATGAAAAACACAATTCTTCGCTCGTCTATATTATTCGCTTTTTTAATCGTTTCGTCGCTTCCGGCGCTAGCGCAAAATGCGTCGCTCAAAGGAAATTGGCTCGCCTCGCTCGATGTCGGCAACGGAGTAAAACTGCGGCTGGTTTTGAAAGTATCAAAAGCCGCCGACGGTGTGCTTTCCGCCAAACTCGACAGCATAGACCAGGGCGCGAACGATTTGCAGATTGACGCAATCAGTCAGCAAGACAGAGCGGTGCGTTTTGAAGCGAAAAAATATGGTATGAGCTACGAAGGAACACTCGATGAGACGGGCGACGAGATAAGCGGAGCTTTCAAACAAGGCGCGAATTCCTTTCGTTTGATTTTCAAACGCACTGCGGTCGCCGTCGAAGTCGGTCGCCCGCAAGACCCGACAAAACCGTATCCTTACGACGAGGAAGCGGTCGTTTATGAGAACAAAAAAGACGCGGTGAAATTAGCCGGAACGCTCTCTCTGCCGCCGGATAAAAAACCGCGTCCGGCTGTAATTTTGATAACCGGAAGCGGCGCACAAGACCGCGACGGAACGGTTCTCGGACATCGCCCGTTTCTGATTCTGGCTGATTATTTGACCCGACGCGGCATCGCCGTTCTGCGCGTTGACGATAGAGGCATCGGCGGCTCCGACTTGGGTTCGATGTCGGCGACGAGCGAAAACTTCGCGGGCGACGTTTTAGCCGGAATCGAATATCTCAAAACCCGAAAGGAAATTGACCCG
>Ga0136640_10000381_pt1 | contig 16944 bp, 18 predicted proteins | sample AntDrymUQ8642106_2_FD_105498 | JGI IMG/M metagenome (GOLD analysis project Ga0136640, IMG submission 105498) | Polar desert sand microbial communities from Dry Valleys, Antarctica - metaG UQ864 (21.06) | ecosystem: Environmental > Terrestrial > Soil > Desert | place: Antarctica: Dry Valley...
CCGACGCCGCCCTCGACGGGCGCCTGGACGGCAACGCACTGCGGGCCGTCGACCCCGACGACGCCGTCCGATCGGTCCAGCAGATCAAGGGACTCGGGCCATTCGCGGCTGAGCTGGTGGTGCTGCGCGGTGCCAACGCTCCCGACGTCCTGCCACGCCACGACCAGCGACTCGCGGCCGAGATCGTCGAGCGTTACGGCCGGACTGCCGATGAGGTGTCCGAGGTTTGGCGCCCCTACCGAACCTGGGCGGCAGTCCACCTGCGCGCGCTGCGTGAGCAACGGACACACGAGATCGGAGACTCGAACGGCCACTGATTTCGCCGGATCGGCCACCTCGAAGTCTCGGCCCAAGGCAGCTCGTCGATCGCCGTCACACCGACCGCGGAGGCGGCGGCATCCACGTCATCGACGTTCAGGTGCACGAGGGTCCCGTGGCGGGCGTCGCCGGTGTGCCGGGTTGTGTTGCGTCGGCTGAGGCACGGCGCCTAGCGTCCCAGGATGACTGCGCACGTCGACTCGCTCTGCCTCGACGCGAATGATCCGCTCCGCCTGGCACGCTTCTGGGCTGGCGTCCTGGCCTGGGAGATGGCCGACGATCCCGGTGACGGCATAGCGCTCGTGCCCAGCGACGACACCGGGTTCCGGATCCGGTTTCTTCCGACCCGAGAGCCGAAGAACGGCCCGAACCAGATGCACTTCGACCTGACCAGCACGTCCTTGGACGACCAGCGGCAGACGGTGGCCAGGGCGCTCAGCCTCGAGGCCCGGCACCTCGACATCGGTCAGCGCCCGGAGGAGGGTCATGTGGTGCTCGCCGACCCCGAAGGCAACGAGTTCTGTGTCATCGAGCCGGGCAACGACTTCCTCGCCGACTGCGGATTCATCGGTGCGCTCTCGTGCGACGGTTCGCAGGCGGTGGGGTATTTCTGGAGCAAAGCGCTGGGCTGGCCGCTGGTCTGGGACCAGGACCACGAGACCGCGATTCGCTCGCCGCGCGGCGGCCCCAAGGTCACGTGGGGCGGTCCGCCAATGCGACCGAAGACCGGGAAGAACCGGCTGCATTTCGACCTCGCTGCACTCGGCCACGGCGACCAGCAGGCGGAGGTCGATCGTCTCGTCTTCCTCGGAGCGACGCGTATCGATATCGGCCAGGGCGAGGTCGGCTGGGTGGTCATGGCCGACCCCGATGGCAATGAGTTCTGTGTGTCACCGGCCTGACATCGTTTGCCGCGGTCGAGCCCCTACCGCTCTCACTCCACCGCCGAGTTGCAAAAATGCACGGTGCGAGCATTGCGGTTCGCGACGTACGGCGGCCCAGACGTGCTCGAGTGGGGCGACGCCCCCGACCCGCATGCGGGGCCGGGTCAGGTACGGATCGCAGTGCGCGCGGCCAGCGTGAACCCGATCGATTGGAAGGTCCTGAGCGGGGCCATGGCTGGTGGCCAGCCGATGTCCGGCACGGGTTACCTGGGGTACGACGCGGCCGGAGAGCGCGCCACCGAGGCGTACCGGATCAGCGTGCACGGCCACGGCCACGGCCACGTCCGCGGGAAGCTGGTCCTGGTCGGTTGACGTAGCGCTCGAGCTGCCCGCTCCTCAGCGGCGCCGGGACACACCGGGGCGCAACCGCACCCTGACGGTGTCGCCCTCGGCCAGCCCTTCGGCCCGGCGCACCGCGTCCTTCAGCGGCACGACGTACAGCCCATCCTTGGGATCAGCGACGTCTCCCACTCGGTGTCGCCGATCCACACCCGCACCGGGATCATCCCCCCACCCGCAGGTCACGGCCGAGGACACCTCGCGCAGGTCGAGGCTCTCTTCGTCCGACACCCGTGACGCAGTAGTACGGCGACGTCCCCGCCAGTGCCAGACGTCGCCGGTGAACTCCAGGTCCGTCCCGGCAGGCTCTCCGCTCACGCCGGATCGACGCCGAACGGATCAACGCCGACCGGATCAACAACCCGGCTCACGATCCAGGCGTGCTTGCCTTCCTGGCGGCCGCGGGTGAACCCGTACTGCTCGAACAGCTCGACGGTGGCGCTGAACAGGAATCGGCCTTGTGCCTCGCGGCCGGCGGTGACCTCGGGGATGGCCTCGACGAGGCCGCCCCCGGCATCGGCGATCAGATCGAGCGCCGCCTCGAGCGCCATCCTGGCGATGCCCCGGCCGCGATGCCTCCTGTCCACGTAGATGCAGGTGATCCGCCAGTCCGGACGCGGCGGCGGGTCCTTGTCGTACGCACGTATGTGCTCGATCCCCACAAGCTCCTCGGGGCTGCCGTACTGGCACCACCCCTGGGCGGCCCCGTCCTCGTCAAGGACGAGCGCGGCGTGCGCGCGACCGGTGTGGACCCGGTCCTCCTTGACCGCGCGGTGGTCGATCCCCCGCTGCCCGCACTCCGGGTGGTAGCCGATGCACCAGCACCCACCGTAGATCCCGTTGTTGCGCTCGACCAGCTCCGCGAACGCCTCCCACGTGCAGGCGTCGAGGGATCGGGTCTCGTACGGCATCGTCATGTCCTCTCGAGCGCGCCGGCTCCATCGTCGCTGTTCGCGAACTCGACCCGCACGGCTGCTCGCCGCTTGGTGGGTCGGCTCACCTCGACGAACCCGGCGTCGATGAACGGGGACAGGAGCCCGCAGTGGAGCTCGTCGGCGGTGGCGTGCGAGGTGGTCATCGGGTAGGCCTCGACGGCTCGGGCGCCGCCGCTTCGCGCGAAGCCGACGGCAGCGTGGATGAGCGTCCGGCCGATGCCCCGGCGGCGAAACCCGACCCGGACGAGCAGACAGGTGATCGCCCACACGGTGCTGTCCTGCTTGTCCACGTCTCGACCGGACCACGGCCCTCGTTGGTTGCGCAACAGGCCTTGGTAGTTGCATCTGGGCTCGACGGCGCACCAGCCGACCGGGTCACCGTCCAAGGAGGCGACCAGCCCGCTCGTGGCTGCCTCGTTCCCCACCAGAGGTCTGGACTCGGAGTCGGTCTGCCCGCTCCTCGACCGGCATTGACCCGAACGACTCACGCGGGGCCAGCTTGTAGCGCTGGCACTGGCACCGTGCGGCCGAGCCACGGGTGCCGAAGATCGCCTGCAGGTCGTCGAAGCTAGCTTCGTGGGCGGGAACCACGGTGCGCGACCCTGCCGCCGAGCGCGGCGCCACGTCAGGTCCCTCCGGCCGCAACCGCGAGGACTCGGGCGAGCTCGGCCGGCTGGCTGAACATCGGCCAGTGGCCGGAGTCGATGTCCAGGTAGTCGACGTGCTTGGCCTTGGTCAGCTCGGGCGCGTCCCCGGCGTCGACCCACTCCTGAGCCTGTTCGGGACTGAACTCGGGGCACACGAGGACAACCGGGACGTCGAAGCGTCGCTCGTCCGCCAGCCGCACCACCCCCTTGGTCACCCCCTCGGGGACGGGGATCGCCGCCGCCGCGAAGCGGCGCCTGGTCTCCTCCTCCAGGTCGGCAGCGTCTGGGCCCTCGAACGGACCCCAGCCGGGGAACGGCATGGCGCCGTCGGCCGCCTCGAAGAAGTCGGCGTAGGTCTCCCCGTCGGCGGACGGGAAGCCGCCGATGAGGGCGACCTTGGCCACCTTCGCCGGTCGCGCATCCGCGGCCAGCCACGCCAGCGTGCAGGCGGCGGAATGACCCACCACCACGGGCGCTTCGGACGCCGAGTCCACGGCGGCGAGCACCGCCGCCACCTGGTCGTCGAGCGTCGCGGACGCAGATCCGTCCCCCTGCCCCGGGAGGGTGAGCGGCACGGGGCGGTGACCCAGCTCCTCCAGCGCCGGCACGACGTCGTCCCAGGCCGACTCGTCGAGCCAGAGGCCAGCAATGAGCAGAATGTCCATGGTCAGCCTTCTTCCTCCAGTGCGGTCAGATCACGTTCGGCATAGAGCCGGTGCTCCCACTCCTCGTTGAGCACGACCCGCAGCGCCTCGGCGAGTGAGCAGGACTCCACCAGTGGCCAGCCGGGCGCGCTGCCGGTCAGCACCGTGCCGAGCCGCTGTGTGTTCAGGGTGGCCATGACCTCGCCGACCATCGCCTGCCGCTCGCGCCGGACGGCGAGGACCTCGTCGAGCGGGGGCTGCGCGTCGCGGTCGCGGGGAACCCCGTCGCACTCGGGCGCCTCGTCCCAGGGCAGGTCCAGCGGGGTGCCAGGGCGCCTGGTCGCGAAGGATCAGCCCGGCCACCCAAGCGGCGGTGGCGAAGTTGAGGTGCCGCAGCGTCTGGATGAACGACCACTCGTCGTCGACGCTGCGGTGTAATGCCGTCTCGGGGAACGTCCGCGCCCGTGCCGCGGTGCTCTCCCACAGCCGCTCGATGGTCGCCCAGGCCGCACGGAAATCGTCGACGTCGTGGGGGCGCATCTTGGCCCGCTCGGGCATGCGCCGGTTCAGCTCGGCGTCGACCAACGGCGCGATGTCCACGCCGTTCACGACGACGTTCTGCAGCTCGCCGTAGATCTCGACGTCGCGCAGCTCGGCGCCGCGCATGCGGACACCGGTGAGGTCGATCGCGCGCATGCTGGCGTCGTTGAGGGACACCTGAATGAGGGTGGCGCCCCGCACGCGCACCCGCTCCACGCGCACATCGGTGAGGTTCTGCTCGCGGAACTCTGTCATGGGACCAACGCTAGGACAGGTTCCGGACGATCTACTTCCGGGTTCGTCTGCTGATTGCCTAGTCTGCTCAGGCGCCCACCGATCTCAGCCCCACCGCACGAGCCCTGCGGACCCTCGAGATCCTGCAGACCCGCCCCGGCACGACGGCCGCCGACCTGGCCGAGCGGTTGGGGGTCACGCAGCGGGCCGTGCGGCGCTACGTCGGGATCTTTCGCGAGGCCGGCATCCCCGTCGAGTCAGCCCGCGGCCCCTACGGCGGGTACCGGCTCGGGGGTGGGACGAGGCTGCCTCCGGTGGTCTTCACTGCGGCCGAGGCGCTGGGTTTGGTGATGGCGGTGCTCGACGGCCAGCCCGCTGCCGCCGACGTCGACGACCTCGTCGGAGCAGCCCTCAGCAAGGTCATCCGGTCCCTGCCTGACAGCGTCGGTCGACAGGCGGCGGCGCTGCGTGAGCACGCGGCCACGACACCCGACCGGCACTCGGCCCGTCCAGACCCCGCCGTCACCAGCGCTCTCGTCGCTGCCGCCGCGACACGGCGGCGAGTGCTGGTCGCGTACCGGAGCGAGTCGGGCAACGAGTGGCAGGCCGCGGTGGACCCCTGGGCGGTCGTCGTCCGCTACGGGCGCTGGTACCTGCTGTGCCACTCCCATCGGCCGGACGCGATCCGGACCTACCGAGTCGACCGGATCACCGCGGTTCAGCAGACCGGACACGGGTTCGAGCCGCCCGCTGACCTCGACCCGGTGGCGGCATTGGAGGAGAACCTGGGCACCGGGTGGGAGTTCCCCACCCGCGTCGTGTTCGACGCCCCACTGGTCGAGGTGGCGCCGTGGATCCGGCCCCCGATGGGACGGCTGGAGCCATCCGGCGACGGGTGTGTGCTCGTCGGCGCACGAGCAATCCGGCGATGTACGCGCAGGAGTGGCTGGCCAGCGTGCCGCTCGGCTTCCGCGTCGACGGTGGACCGGAGCTCCGCGCCGCGGTTGCGAGCGTCGCCGCACGCTTCGATGCCGCCCTGGCGGACCCAGCCTGACAGTTCCGCGGGCGCGGCGCGGCATCGCTCCCCGCCGCTGTCCCGCTGGCTCGAACTGCGCCCCGAGGCCTTTGTCAGGCCACCGGCGAAGGCACTGACCAGCATTCGGACGAGCCTCCGGGACTGGTCGTCAAGGTTGTGTGCGTGGTCGGGGTTGATCTCGCACAAGGTCAGGGCCGCAAAGTTCGGCTGGCGGAGCACCGTCGTGTTCATCAGCTCCGCCAGTCAGCAGCCCGCCGGAGCTGGTCGGACGGGTGACCAGCGCATACCGACTCCTCGCCCTTGGTGCCGTTCCAGTCGGCGCGACACTGGCGGGGTGCTCGCTGCCGGGTGTTCACCTCCGCAGCACTCGACAATGCGCGGCTTAGCAGCGCGGATCCGAGACGGGATGACCGATGAGAACCTGGCGATCCGCCGGCCGGCGCCCAATTCGTTAGCGAATCCAGGGCTCGGCGAAGCAGCCCACCAGCAGACCCCGGTGCGGGTGTGCGCAAACGCACCACGCTTGCGCAGCCCCGTGGTGTGCTTCTGCACAGTCGCTGTGCCTGACCGCATCCGGCCTTGCCCAACGCGGCGGGGCGCCGGGCGCTGCGTCGGCGCCAGAGCCGACCGACCTGATCGCATCGCTTGGTACGTCACGCAGCCATGGATGTGGCCGGCTGACGGCAACGATCCTCAAAGCTCGCGGTCAGAAGCCCGCCCGCCGGCCGCCGGGGTCCGACAACCGCCCGGCCTCACGGCGTACGGCAGCGCCCTTGCCGCGCGCGGTCTCGGCGAGCTCGGCCTGGAAGGCGACCATCGCCGAGCGCAGACCCGGGTCGGTGGCGGCCAGGATGCGTACGGCCAGCAGGCCGGCGTTGCGGGCCGCGCCCACCGCCACAGTGGCGACCGGAACCCCAGCCGGCATCTGCACGATCGACAACAACGAGTCCATCCCGTCGAGATGCCGCAGGGCGACCGGGACGCCGATCACCGGCAGCGGGGTGACCGCCGCCAGCATCCCCGGCAGGTGGGCGGCGCCGCCGGCGCCGGCGATGATCACCTGCAGACCGCGGTCGTGCGCTGCGGCGCCGTAAGCGAGCATCTCGGCCGGCATCCGGTGCGCCGACACCACGTCCGCCTCGAAGGCGACGCCGAACTCCGCCAGCGCCTCGGCAGCCGCCTGCATGGTCGGCCAGTCGGAGTCCGACCCCATCACGATGGCCACCCGGGCGGTCTCACTCATCCGGCTGCCTCCTCGTCCTCGGTGCCGGCGAACCAGCCGGCGGCATGCCGGGCCCGGGCCCGCACCTGCTCCAGGTCGTCGCCATAGGTGGTCACGTGACCGACCTTGCGGCCGGGCCGTACCGACTTGCCGTACAGGTGCACCTTGACCGCGGGGTCACGTGCGAAGACGTGCAGGTAGCCGTCGTAAAGCCGGTCCACGTCGGCGCCGAGCACGTTGACCATCACCGTCCAGGGCGCCCGGGCCCGGGCACTGCCGAGTGGCAGGTCGAGCACGGCGCGCAGGTGGTTCTCGAACTGGCTGGTCACGGCACCGTCGATGCTCCAGTGCCCGCTGTTGTGGGGGCGCATCGCCAACTCGTTCACCAGCACCCGACCGTCCCGGGTCTCGAACATCTCCACTGCCAGCACGCCGGTGACATCCAGCTCGCCGGCCACCCGCAGCGCGATCTGCTGCGCCTGCACCGCGAGGTCCTCGTCCAGACCGGGTGCGGGCGCAACGACCTCGTGGCAGATGCCGTCCCGCTGCACCGACTCGACCACCGGGTACGCCGCCGTCTGGCCCGAAGGTGAGCGAGCCACCACGCAGGCAAGCTCGCGGACGAAGTCGACCCGCTCCTCGGCGAGCACCTCGACACCGGCTGCAGCCGCCGCGTCGAAGGCCGGCTTGCTGTCCGCCGTGGAGTCGACAATCCAGACTCCCTTCCCGTCGTAGCCACCCCTGGTGGTCTTCAGCACCAACGGAAAGCCGCCCAGCTCGTCGGCGACGTCACCGACCGACTGCGGCGAGGAGACGACCTGCCAGCGTGGGCAGGTCACCCCCAGCACCGTCATACGGCGGCGCATCACCGCCTTGTCCTGCGCATGCACCAACGCTTCCGGTCCCGGTCGGCAGACGACACCCTCGGCCGCCAAGGCGTGCAGGTGGTCGGTCGGGACGTGCTCGTGGTCAAAGGTCAGCACCGCACAACCGTCGGCCGCTTGGCGTAGCGCCTCCAGGTCGGTGGCTGCGCCCAGCTGCGGATCCGCCACCACCTGCGCCGCCGACACTCCTGGCGCCTCGGCGAGCAACCGCAATGGCACGCCCAGCGCGATGGCGGCCGGCTGCATCATCCTGGCCAGTTGGCCGCCACCGATGACGGCGACGGTGGGGCCATCTACGGGGGTCTGCCGCGGGCCGCCGGTCACCGCAGCAGCCTAGTGGGATCATGGGTTGTGTGAGCGACCGCTGGCGTCTGCGCACCCCCGGGCGCGGAGACCACCGCTGATGTCGGTCGAGGCCGCCGTCTCGGCGGCAGGCCAGGCGCCGCCGGCATTTCTCGGGCCGGTCGCCGTGCTGATCGTGACCGCCGCGGTCATCGGGTTTGTCATGACCAAGGTTCGGGTGGTCCCGATCGTGGGCTTCCTGGCCGCCGGTGTGTTGATCGGACCGGCACAGCTCGGCCTGGTCGCCAACGGCGAGGCCGTGCAGGCAGCGGCCGAGATCGGCGTGATCTTGTTGCTGTTCACCATCGGCATCGAGTTCTCGCTGGACCGGCTGGCCAGGGTATGGACTTGGATCGCGCGCGGGGGGGCCGTGCAGCTGCCGCTGCAGATCCTGTTCAGCGCGGTCTTCTTCGTGTCGGTCGGCATGTTGCTCGACCTCGGCTTCGTGCTCCACAACCTCATGCTCGTGCTTGTCGGTTCACTGCTGGTGCTGGTGGTCAAGACCGTCACCACCGCGGCCGCCGTCGTGGCGCTGCGGATGCGATGGCGCACCGCGATCGCGACCGGGTTGCTGTTGGCGCAGGTCGGAGAGTTCTCGTTCGTGTGGCTCACCGTCGGCGCAGCGGGCGGTCTCGCACCGCTCGGTCTGACCGACGACGGCACCCAGACGGTGGTGGCGGTGACGGTTGTGCTGATGGTGTGCACGCCGTTGTTTGCCATCCTTGGTGCTCGGCTGGACCGTGCGCGTGGCGAACCTCCAGCCGCGAATCACAGCGACGGGCCCGTGAACGGGGCCGACGGCGGGCTGACGGAGCACGTGGTGCTGCTGGGTTGGGGACCGAGCGCGCTCGAGCTGGCCAGCACCCTGCGCGCGCAGGACATCCCCGTGCTGCTGACCACGTTGAACCCGGGCGGAGCCGCCGAGGCAACCGCCGCCGGGCACCAGGTGCTGCGCGGTGATCCGACCAAGGCGCTGGTGTTGCAGCAGGCGGGGTTGTCAACAGCCCGGCTGGTTGTGGTGGCCGAGGACGAACCAGACCGGGCGAGGACCACGGTGGCCGCCGCTCGGGCCGAAGCAGCAGGTGCCGACCACGTCGTCGACCTGCACCGATCCTCCAGCCGGGCACTGGTCGCCTCGGTCCTGCACCGCCTCGGCCGCGGCCAGGTCGCCGCCGGCACGAGCCGTCCGGTGGTGGACACCAGCCGGGTGCTGCGCTACCCGTGGCCGCAAGACCGCGGCTGTGCGCACAGCGGGCTGTCGCGCACCGTGCAGCCGGCCGCCGCTGGCTGTGTCGGGTGCCTGCACGAGGGCACCGACTGGGCGCATCTGCGGGGCTGTTTGAGCTGCGGATACGTCGGCTGCCGCGATTCATCCCCCCGCCGCCACGCCCGACAGCACGCGGTCACCGACGAGCATCCACTGATCGTCTCGCTGGAGCCCGGCGAGTCGTGGGGATACTGCATGGTGGACGAGGTGCGAGTCGATGGGCCCGTCCGGTCAGCCCGCGAACGCTCGCTGCCGCCGCAGTGAGCCGCGAAGCATCGGTCACCGGCAGACGAGTGCTGGGACGTGAAGTGGCCGTTTTCGGCGTGGTGGGGCTGACCGGCTACATCGTCGACGTCGGTCTGTTCAACGTGCTGCGTTTCGCCGGCGAGCCAGGCCTTTTGCCGGACAAACCGATCACGGCCAAGGTGCTGTCGGTGCTGGCTGCGACGGTGATCACCTATCTCGGCAACCGACACTGGACCTGGCGGCATCGCAGCCGCCGGCCGGCGCGGCGCGAAGCGGTGCTGTTCTTCGCCTTCAACGGCATCGGTTTGCTGATCTCGGCCGGCTGCCTCGCGATCTCGCACTATGTGCTGGGGCTGGACAGCGCCGTGGCCGACAACGTTTCTGCCAACGGGGTCGGGCTGGTTCTTGGCACCGCCTTCCGCTTCTGGGCCTACCGCACCCACGTGTTCAAACCCAGTGCCGTCGCACCGTGATCGGCTCGACGTCACCAAAGCCGCGCATGGGGCGAGGCGTCAGCCCACGGGTCACAAACGCCTCCGCCGACAGCGCCGAAGCCGTCCGTGAATCGATAATGGCGTGATTTCGACGCGCTATCGCGGTGAGACGTGCGGCCATGTTGACGGGCGGCCCGAAGACATCTCCCATCCGCAGCACCACCGGGCCGGTGGCGACGCCGAGGCGTACGTCCGGGAGTGCCTGATCCGGCCCAAGAGCCTCGATGATGGTCAGCGCAATCTCGGTGCCCACCACCGGTCGGGGGGCGACGAACAGCACCGAGTCGCCGAGTGTCTTGACTACCCGGCCACCGCCGGCGGTGACCAGGTCGGAGCACCTGCTCTCAAAGCTCTCCACCAGACGTGCCAACTCCTCGGTGCCGAGACCGTTGGACAGCGAGGTGAACCCCACCACGTCGGCGAAGCCGACCGTCTGCGTATGCGCCCGATCCTCAGGTTCGCTCGCGTCGTCGGTGTCTTTGTCGGCCACACTCGAAAGGCGCGTTGTGGCGGCATCCAGGTGCCGACGCCAGGCATACAGCAGCAGGTGCTCGAAGGCCGGCTCGGTGTCGTGAACTCCGGCGCGTGGGCGGCCGTCCTCGTCGGCCAAGGTCGACACCTGCCACTCCGCCAACCGGGACATCGTGCGGCCCAGCGCACGGGACAACTGCAGCACCGTCTGTACGTCGACGACACCGTCGCGCACCAGATTGCTCACCAAACACAGGGCCTCGACGTCGGCCTCGGTGAAACTGGCCGCCCCACCGGCGTCGGCGAAGCCCAGCGCCCGCCACAGCCGCCGCACGTCTGCCAGCGGCATGCCGGCTGCGTCAGCCACCTCGCGGCTGGTGTAGGTCATCTGCCACCCGGCATGCCGGTGCCGTCGTCGCTCAGGCCGTCGGGCCCGCCGAAGATCAGGTCGGTCAACCGTCGGTGCACCGCCTCGACCCGCGGGACGTCGTGCAAGCGCATGCCGGTCTGCTCTGAGGCGTCACTGACCACCAACGTGCCACAGCCCAACAATCGGTCGACCAGCCCCTTCTCGAAGGTCACGTCGTTCACCCGGCTCAGCGGCATTGCCCGACCAGTGCGGCTGAGCAGACCAGAGGTGTACAGCACCCGCTTTGTCGTCACGGTGTACTCAGTGGTGCGCCACCGCAGGAACGGCAGGATGGCCCAACCCACGATCGCAACGGCCGCCACGGCCCACACCCCGGCGAGCACCCAGCCAGCGGCACCGTCGCTGCCACGACCACTCGCAAGCACCGCAGTCAGATAGCTGCCGATGCCCACCAGCACGATGAGGACCACCGCCGGCACGATCAGCGCCTTGACGTGGGTGTGCAACGACAACACGATGTCCTCCCCGTCTATCAGCAGTTTGCGCGGCACTGACATGCCCCGATGGTGTCAGATCGGCGGTTGCGGCTGGTCGGCTCACTGGATGGCTCACTGGTCGCCTCACTGGGTGGCTCGGACGTGCCTTACGTCGCCGACCGCAAGGGTGCGGCGGCCAACCGACGTGGCCACCACCAAGCGGCCACTCGTGTCGACGCTCTCGGCCAGACCCACGACCGCAGAACCATCGGGCAACTCGACCCGGACCTGGCGCCCGAGGGTGCTACAGCGGCGTACGTAGGAGTCCTGCAGCTTGTCCGGGGCATCGGTCCAGGCGGCGTGCAGGGCCTCCAGAGTGCGCAACAGGCGCAGCAGGATCGTCTGGCGGTCGACGGTGGACGCTTGCTCCAACGCCAGCGACGTGGCCGCGACGACCGGCAGCTCGGCCCGGGTGGCGGACACGTTCAGACCGATACCAAGGACCGCCGCCGGGCCGACCGGGGTCTCCACTCGCTCAACGAGCACACCGGCAAGCTTGCGGTCCTCGACCAGGACATCGTTGGGCCACTTGAGTGTGGCGTCCACACCAGCAGCCCGGCGAACGGCCTCGGCAACGGCCACCCCGCTAAGCAGCGGCAGCCACGGCCAGCGTGCCATCGGCGCCTGCGGGTGCACCAGCACAGACACCGTCAGCGCTGATCTGAACGGTGCCTGCCAGGACCGGTTGAGGCGTCCCCGACCGGTTAACTGGTGCTCTGCGACGAGGACCGCGGCGCCGCCTGGCTGTCCTGCCTCACCAGTGCGGGCCGCTGCCGCCAGGTCGGCGTTGGTGCTGCCGGTGCTGCCGACCACAGTCAGGTCGCGCCACCACGACCCCGGCTGACCTACCTGCAGTGCGCGGCGCAGCGCACGGGCGTCCAGCGGCGGTCGCTCGAGATCGCTGAAGGCAGACGAAGGGTCGGCGGACGTCACACCGCACAGCCTATGGACCGGCAGACTGTCGGTGGCCAGTGTTGCAATAGGGACATGTTCGACACCGTGCTGGATGCGCTGGCGCAGGCGACCGGGTGTGACCGGTCGAAGCTGGGCGCGCTGGTTGGCGAGGTGCCACACTCCGAGGACCTGACCGCTGCTCAGCTGTGCAACCGGATCGCGGCCCAAGAGCGACTCAGTCACGCGGTCCAGGCAACTCAGCTGTGCGACACCATCGCCTTCACCACGGTGCGACACGCAGACGACGTGCAACAGCAGGTCCCAGATCACCTGCACGGCCGCACCGCGGCCACGGAGCTTGCCTTCGCCATGGTGATCACCCCGACCAGTGCGCGTTTCCGCATCCACGACGCCACTCGCGCCATGGCGGACCATCCGGCGTTGCTCAGCCTGGTGGGCACTGGATCGGTCTCCATGACCGGTCTGCGCGGGGTGTTGTATGCGACCGAGGTTTTGGACCCCGATCTACGCCGAGCCGTTGATGGGCAGTTGGCCGCAGATGCGATGACGAGCAGGCTGACTCCGGGGCGGCTTGCGCAGGCAGCTGAGCGCCGAGTGCTGGCCGCCGACCCACTGGCGGCCGACAAGCGCGCCGAGCGGGCCAGGCTCCGCCGCAGCGTGCGGCTGAGCGACCCGCTCGACGGGACCGCTGCCGTGCTCGCCCGGCTGCGCGCGGAGGAGGCGCTGGCGGTGTTCACCCGGCTGGACCGGACCGCGCGGGGTATGCGGCGCGACGGCGACGAGCGGTCCATCGATGACCTGATGGCCGATGTGCTGGTCGAGTCGCTCCTCGGTGTCCCCCTCGTTGGCGGCAAGTCGGCTGCGTCGCCAGCGACCTGGCAATCGGTCGACGGACAGGAGCCGTGGTGGTGGTCGGCACCACCACCGACGCCGGACGCCGAGCCGGGGCTCGACGACCCGGCGTGGGACGACTTTTGCGCGCTGGACCAGCCGATGGATCTGACCGGCGACCGACCACCCATTCGGCGTGTCGCAACCGCCCGCGCACGCACCGCCGGCGCGGTCGCCTCGGCTGCCGCTTGCGGCCGAGGTGCAGGTGGTGATCAGTGCCGCCACCTTGCTGGGGCTGGACGATCAGCCCGGGATGTTGCGCGGTTATGGCGCTGTGCCGGTTTCGGTGATCCGCGACATCGTCTCGTCCGCGCAGGCCGGAGGTGCCCCCACTACGCTGCGTGCCCTGCTTTGCGACCCGTTCGACGGCCGCCTCCTGGCGATGGACTCCAACGCCCGGCTTTTCACGGGCGACCTTCGCAACTTCGCCATGTGGCGGGATCAGGGCTGCCGGGTCTCAGGCGGGCAGGTGGTCGACATCGACCACATCCGTGAGCATCGACACGGGGGCCAGACTGCGGCGGCGAACGGGCAGAGCCTCAGCAAACTGGCTCATGTGCTCAAGGACCACCCGGGGGTCAACGTGACCGCGCTGCCGCCGCTCACGGTCGGCGACGGTCTGGACCACCTGCGCGTGCACGCACCCGACGTCGAGTGGCGTTGGCCCTCCGGCCACACCCATCGATGTCAGCCGCCGGCCGCGCTCGGACCCGGCAGCCGCCCGCACCCGCCCCGCAGCGACAGTGTGGGCGAGCGACACTTGGCCGCGCTGCCCTCCCGGGCGGGCTGAGTCTGCGGGTGCCCGCCCGACGGCTAGGGTTCCGCGGGTGAGCGAAGCATCGCCCGCCCAACCCGACGGCGCGGACATCCACACCACCGCCGGCAAGCTGGCTGACCTGGAGCGGCGACTGGATGAGGCGGTGCATGCCGGGTCAGCTCGGGCAGTCGAGTCGCAACACGCCAAGGGCAAGCTCACCGCCCGCGAGCGGATTGGGCTGTTGCTGGATGACGGCTCGTTCGTGGAGATCGACGAGCTGGCCCGGCACCGCAGCACCGCATTCGGCCTGGACAAGCGCCGGCCGTACGGCGACGGGGTCGTCACCGGCTACGGCGCCGTCGACGGGCGCCAGGTATGCGTGTTCGCGCAGGACTTCACCGTCTTCGGCGGCAGCCTCGGCGAGGTCTACGGCGAGAAGATCTGCAAGGTCATGGACCTGGCAATGCGCACCGGCAGCCCGGTCGTCGGGATCAACGAGGGCGCCGGTGCCCGCATCCAGGAGGGCGTGGTCTCGCTCGGGCTGTACGGCGAGATCTTCCGGCGCAATGCGCATGCGTCCGGGGTCATCCCGCAGATCTCGTTGATCATGGGCGCCTGCGCCGGCGGGCACGTCTACTCCCCCGCCCTCACCGACTTCACCGTGATGGTGGATCAGACCTCACATATGTTCATCACCGGACCAGATGTGATCAAGACGGTGACCGGCGAAGAGGTGACGTTCGAGGACCTCGGCGGCGCCCGCACCCACAACACCACGTCCGGCAACGCGCACTACCTGGGCAGCGACGAGACCGACGCGATCGACTATGTCAAGGCGCTGCTGGGGTTCCTTCCCAGCAACAACCTGGAGGAGGCGCCGGTCTACGACGAACCGGTCGTCGAGGAGATCACCGACGACGACCGGACGCTGGACGCGTTGGTGCCGGACTCCCCCCACCAGCCCTACGACATGCGCACCGCCATCCGTGGCGTGCTGGACGACGGTGACTTCCTCGAGGTGCAGCAGTTGTTCGCGCCAAACATCTTGGTCGGCTTCGGCCGGGTCGAGGGGCACGCGGTCGGGGTCGTCGCCAACCAGCCCGCGCAGCTTGCCGGCACGCTGGACATCGACGCCAGCGAGAAGGCGGCCCGCTTCGTGCGCACTTGCGACGCGTTCAACGTGCCGGTGCTGACGTTCGTCGACGTGCCCGGATTTCTTCCTGGCACCGGACAGGAGTGGGGCGGCATCATCCGCCGCGGGGCCAAGCTGATCTACGCCTACGCCGAGGCCACCGTGCCGCTGGTCACCGTCATCACCCGCAAGGCGTACGGCGGTGCGTACGACGTGATGGGATCCAAACATCTGGGCGCGGACATGAACATCGCCTGGCCGACCGCGCAGATCGCGGTGATGGGGGCGCAGGGCGCGGTCAACATCCTTTATCGCACCGAGCTCGCCGAGGCGGACGACCCGGAGGCGCGCCGGGCCGAGCTGATCACCGAGTACGAGGACACGCTGGCCAACCCCTACATTGCCGCGGAGCGCGGTTACATCGACGCGGTGGTGCAGCCGCACGAGACCCGCCTGGAGATCATCCGGTCGCTGCGGCTGCTGCGCTCCAAGCGCGAGACGCTGCCGCCCAAGAAGCACGGGAACATCCCGCTGTGACCGGGCCGCCGCTGCTGCGGGTCGTACGCGGCGAGCCCACGGACGAGGAGCTGGCTGCGGTGGTCACCGTGGTGGCTGCTGTGTTAGCGCGTGCGGCCGCAGCGGGTGAGCGGGCCGCCGCACCCCGGTCCGCCTGGGGGCACCCCGCGGGCTCGATGCGCCAACCGCTGCGGGCCGGACCGCACGGTTGGCGCCGGTCGGCGCTGCCCCGCTAGCGCCCGCACCCCGCCACGTCGCGCGCCACGTTTACGTGGCCCCCCGACCGTTTACGGGGCGCGCATGCCACGCAATGGGTCGCTCCGCCACGTTTACGTGGCACGCACGCGAGGCTCGACTAGCGGCGACGTGTGGTCAGTCGTGCAGGCGGTGGTGCAGCCAGACGAGGCCACTAGCCTGACGCGATGACTGCACTCGGCGGGCGGACGGCGGTCGTGACCGGCGTCAGCCGCGAAGCGGGCATCGGGGCGGCAGTGGTCCGCCGGTTCGCCAACGAGGGGGCGCGGCTGTTCCTCACCGGCTGGTCGCCCCACGACGCTCACCAACCGTGGGCTGAGGACTCCGGCGGCGGGGAGGGCGTACGCGACCGGCTGCGCGCCGAGGGCGCACGGGTCGAGTACGCGGCGGTCGATCTGGCCGACCCCGAGGCGCCGGGTCGGTTGATGGCGGAGGCAACCGCGGCGCTCGGGCACGTGGACGTGCTGGTCGCCAACAATGCTCGCAGCTCACGCCAGTCGCTGGCCGAGCTCACCGCGGCCGAGCTCGACCTCTCGTTCGCCGTGAACGCCCGCGCCTCGCTTCTGCTGGCGCGCCACCTCGCCGACCAGCACGACGGTCGGGTTGGCGGCCGCATCGTGCTGTTCACCTCCGGGCAGTACCACGGGGCGATGCCCGACGAGCTGCCCTACATCGCCTCGAAGGCTGTCGTGCAGCAGCTGACGGCGAGCCTCGCCGTGACGCTCGGGCCGCACGCCATCACAGTCAACTGCGTCAACCCCGGCCCCAACGACACCGGCTACGCGACCGGCCAGCTGCGCCGGGCGGTCGAGGAGGCGATACCGGGTCGGCGGTGGGGTCGGCCCGAGGACACCGCGCGGCTGGTGGCGTGGCTGTGCAGCGACGAGGCCGGCTGGGTCACCGGGCAGACGATTGCCTCCGACGGTGGGTGGTCCTCTGGGCAGCCTGCACCGAGGCGATGAACTCGGGCTCGTCCAGGTAGCCCATTGTCGTCGAGAGGAAGGCGTCG
>Ga0136640_10000382_pt1 | contig 16928 bp, 18 predicted proteins | sample AntDrymUQ8642106_2_FD_105498 | JGI IMG/M metagenome (GOLD analysis project Ga0136640, IMG submission 105498) | Polar desert sand microbial communities from Dry Valleys, Antarctica - metaG UQ864 (21.06) | ecosystem: Environmental > Terrestrial > Soil > Desert | place: Antarctica: Dry Valley...
GAGCACCGCATCGTGGGCACGATCCGCGGCGAGATGGCCACCCTGGTCACCACACAGACGCGGGTCATCGTCCTCGGCCTGGTGGGAGCCTTGACGGCGAACACTGGGCTGGTGCTGGCGGCACCACGCCTCGGCTGATGCTCACCTTCGGAGTCAACGAGCGCGGTGAGCTCGGACGAAGTCGGCTCGGGCGCGTTCGATGCGCGGCCCCCGCCGGTACACCACTGTGCATAACTTGCTAGCGTTACGCATAGATTTCTTTGCTGAAGCGGCTTAGGATAGACCCATGGACTTTGATCGCTTCACGCTGAAGGCACGCGAGGCCGTACAGGGCGCCGCCTCCCTAGCCGCCGAACGCGGCAACCCCGAGATCGTCGCGCTGCACCTGCTGCACGCGTTGCTCGGCCAGCCCGAGGGCCCGGTGTACCCGGCCGTGACGCGCCTGGGCTCAACGCCGGCCGCGCTGCGCTCGGCCGTCGAGACAGCGCTGCGCACACTGCCCGCCGCCCATGGGGCCACCGGACAGCCGGGGATCTCCCGGGCGCTGGTCGCCGTGATCGACGACGCGCAGGCGCGGGCTGGCGCACTCGGCGACGACTACACCTCCACCGAGCACCTGCTGCTGGCGCTGGCCGCCGAGCGTGGCCAGGCCGGCAAGGTGCTGCGCGACGCCGGCGTCGATGTCGACGACCTGCTGGTGGTGCTCAAGGAGGTCCGAGGCAACCAGCGGGTCACCAGCCAGACGCCGGAGGACACCTTCCAGGCGCTGGAGCGCTTCGCCACCGACCTGACCACACAGGCCCGCGACGGCCGGCTCGACCCGGTGATCGGGCGCGACGAGGAGATCCGCCGGATCATCCAGGTGCTGTCCCGGCGCACCAAGAACAACCCGGTGCTCATCGGCGACCCGGGGGTCGGCAAGACCGCCATCGTCGAGGGCCTGGCTCAGCGCATGGTCGCCGGTGACGTGCCCGAGGGGCTCAAAGACAAGCGGTTGGTGACTCTTGACCTGGCCTCGATCATCGCCGGGGCCAAGTACCGAGGCGAGTTCGAGGAGCGGCTGCAGGCCGTCCTAAAGGAGATCGAGTCCAGCGACGGCCAGATCGTCACCTTCGTCGATGAGCTGCACACGATTGTGGGGGCCGGCAAGGCCGAAGGCGCGATGGACGCCGGCAACATGCTCAAGCCGCTGCTCGCCCGCGGGCGGCTGCGCATGATCGGCGCAACCACGCTCGAGGAGTACCGCCAGATCGAGAAGGACAAGGCGCTGGAGCGCCGCTTCCAGCCGGTCAACGTCGGCGAGCCCAGCGTTGAGGCCACCGTGGCCATCCTGCGGGGGCTGAAGGAGCGCTACGAGGTCCACCACGGCGTGCGCATCACCGACTCGGCCCTGACGGCCGCCGCGCGGCTGTCCGACCGCTACCTGACCGAGCGGTTCCTGCCAGACAAGGCCATCGACCTGGTCGACGAGGCCACCAGTCGCCTGCGCATCGAGATCGACTCGATGCCGTCGGAGATCGACGTGCTCGACCGGAGGATCAAGCAGTTGGAGATCGAGAAGGCCGCGCTTGACGGCGAAAGCATCGACGATGCGGCAGCGCAGCAGCGTCTGCGCGAGATCGCCGACAACCTCGAGTCGCTGCGCGGTGAGATGGGCGCGCTGACCACGCACTGGGAGGCCGAGAAGGCCGCCATCGCCGAGGTCCGGGAGGCCAAGTCGGCGATCGAGGAAGCACGCGAGCGGGCCGAGCGGGCTGAGCGCGACGCCGATCTCCAGGCTGCCGCGGAGCTGCGCTACGGGCGTATCCCCGCCCTCGAGCGGCAGCTGGAACAGGCCACGCAGCGTCTGACCGAGCTGCAGGCCACCCAGCGGATGCTCAAAGAGGAGGTCGACGCCGAGGACGTCGCCGATGTCGTCTCGCGCTGGACCGGCGTGCCCGTCACCCGGCTGCTGGAAGGCGAGCGCGACAAGCTCGTGCGACTGGAAGACGTGCTGCGCCGCCGCGTGATCGGCCAGGACGAGCCGGTCAAGGCGGTCGCCGACGCGGTGCGCCGCTCGCGTGCTGGGCTCGCCGACCCCGACCGGCCGTTGGGCTCGTTCGTGTTCCTCGGACCGACCGGTGTCGGCAAGACCGAGCTCGCCCGGGCGCTGGCCGAGTTCCTGTTCGACGACGAGCGGGCCATGGTCCGCCTCGACATGGGCGAGTACGGCGAGAAGCACACCGTCTCTCGCCTGGTCGGCGCACCCCCCGGTTACGTCGGCTATGAGGAGGGTGGCCAGCTCACCGAGCCGGTCCGCCGCCGGCCCTACTCGGTGGTGCTGCTCGACGAAGTCGAAAAGGCACACGCGGACGTGTTCAACGCGTTGCTGCAAGTGCTCGACGACGGCCGCCTGACCGATGGGCAAGGCCACACCGTGGACTTCCGCAACACCGTGGTCATCATGACGTCCAATCTCGGCAGCCAGTGGCTCCTGGACCCGACCGAGTCCGACGAGGTCGTCGGCGAGCGGGTGATGGCCGCGGTGCGCGAGCACTTCCGCCCCGAGTTCCTCAACCGCCTCGACGAGATCCTGATCTTTCACCGCCTCAGCCTGGAGCAGCTGCGCTCGATCGTCGATGTGCAGCTGGAGCGGGTACGCCAGCGGTTCGCGCAACGCGACCTCGGTTTGGAGCTGACCGACGCCGCGCGCGACTGGTTGGCCGAGCGCGGCTACGACCCCGTCTTCGGCGCCCGACCCCTCAAGCGCGTGCTACGTCGCGAGCTGGAGGACACGGTGGCCTTGGCGCTCCTCGACGGCCGCCTGTCAGAGGGCGACACGGTGAAGGTCGATCGGGATCCCGCACAGGACTCCCTGGCGATCTCATAGGGAACGCCGAGCTTGCGGTGCTGGCCGTAGGAGTCAGCGCTATGGCTCGATGCCTCGCAGCAACACAGTGTCGATCAATCCGGCGGTCGCACGGGCCAGGCGTGCGTCGGAGGTCAGCAACGGCACGCCGACCTCGAGCGCGAGGTCGATGAACAGCGCGTCGAAGAAGCGTAGCGACCGGTCAGCCGCGAGCGCGGCTGCGCGCTCCACGCCGACGCTGTCGGGACGTCTGACCAGCTCCAGGTCGTCGAGGACGGTGGAGGCGGCAAGGTAGTCGTCGCGCGACATGTGGCCCGGCAGCAAGCCCTTGGAGGGTTGTCTATGCGACAAACCCATGGACAAGTCGGCCCTTGTAGGTTGCCTCCATGCGGGTGCGGGCCTACGTTGACGGCTACAACCTCTACTACGGAGGTCGGAGTTGCTGTGGGCGGGGGACGCCGGGGTGGCGTTGGCTGGATGTGCGGGCGCTCGTGGAAGCGGTGATCGCTTCCTAGGGAAGCTGGACGGGCGCTGTCGTAGAGCGGGTGACGTACTGCACCGCCCGGGTCGATGCCGTGACCAGCCCATCGGCGCACGCCGACCAGGACGTGTATCTGAAGGCGCTTCTCGCTACCGGGAGCGTCGATTGGATCGAGTACGGCACCTACGTCGCTCGGACGAAGACCGGCCTCTTGGCGATGGATGACCCGAAGACACGACGTCCCGTGGTTCAGAGGTCGGGCTGGCCACTCATGGTCCGGGACGCCAGGGGTACAGATGTGCCGAACGCAACCTTCATGGTGCGGTACCTGCACCTGGAGGAGAAGGGCAGCGACGTCAATCTTGCGTCGCACCTATTGCTGGACGCTTTGTCCTCAGCCGCTGATGCCGTGGTCGTCGTCTCGAACGACAGCGACCTTGCCTTTCCGATCAAGGCTGTTCGAGATCGGGTGCCTGTTGGCCTCGTGAACCCTCGCACCGGCCACACCGCCGGGGACCTGAAGGGCCGCAAGTCCGAGGGCGTGGGAGACCACTGGTGGTGGAGGCTGAACGGCGGGTTCTACCGGCGGCATCAACTCCCCAACCCGGCTGGCCGGTTCACGAAGCCGACGGCCTGGTGACGAGAGCGCCAGGCTTGGCAGGAGCGCCAGGGGGTCCTTCGTGAAAGTCTTGACCCGTTCCACGTCAAGTGGTACTTGACACTGCTTTACTCACCCGGCTCCTTGTGGGCCGGGTCTTTCTTTGGGGCGGGTGATCCCTTGCCGGCGGCGCGGTCGGGGCTGCTGGCCTCGTCCGCGGGCTGGACGTCGGGATTGTGTGGCGGAGCTACTGCGATCCCAAGCAGCCGCTTGTGCGCAGACCCCGTGCCTCGATGACTACCCGGTCGCTCGTGCACCGTGGCCCCGCCCGAGCGCCGGTTGGGTCCAGGCACCGTGCACGCCCTCATGCGTCGCCTGGGGGCTGCTCCTCTAGGTTCGCCGTCTGGGTGAGCAGCAGCCCCGGGTCGACGCCAAGTGCCTTGAGCGCCGCGTGGTGCTCAGCGGGATCGATCTGGTCGGGGAGCTGGTCGGCCTGCTCGGCCTTGTCCAGCTCCCCGTCGGCGAGGAAGCGCTCGATGAGTTGTTGCTTGTCGATCCGCATTACATCCCCGGGATGCCGCCTCCGCCCATGAACTTGGCGATGAGGTCCTGCGGGTTGATGCCCAGGTTCTGCAGCATCCCCGCGTGCTGGTCGGTGTCGACCTGCTCGGGCAGCTGGCCCTCGGCCTGCTGCGCCTTGTCCTGATCCCCCCGCTCGCGCAGGTAGTCGATGATCTGCTGCTTGTCGATCTGCATGACGATGTCCTTTGTCGACGCTGTCGACTCCCGCTACCCGGCAGAAGGCGGCGGCAACCCAGGCACGCAAGAGGCGGCGCCCCCCCAGGCGCCGCCTCCGCGCTGGTCGGTGGTCGGGCCGCCCGTGGGCGGCCTGCCATCGCACAACGTGATGCATGGTTCGTATCCGGCGCTGTGGCCGGCTTGGTGTGCCGGCGCCATCGGGCGCAATAGCATGGCCGCCGAGGAGGTGGGCGGTGCGCGATGAGCGGAACCGGCTGGCGCCGGAAACCATCGCTGTCACCGCGGGGCGGGGCGGCGAGGACCCCGGCGCGCCCATGAACGTGCCCGTCCACCTCGCCTCGATGTACCGAGAGGGCGGGGCCGTCAACTACGCCCGCGAGGGCAACCCCACCTGGTCGGCCTTCGAGGAGGCAGTTGGCGCGCTGGAGGGCGGGCAGGCCCTGTGCTTCGCGTCCGGCATGGGTGCCATCTCGGCGATTTTGGAAGAACTTCCCGTGGGCGCCGTCGTGGTGGCCGCCGACGGGTCCTACACGGGTACCAGGGCATACCTGGGCGACGCCCATGACCGAGGCCGCCTGGAGGTCCGCCTCGTCGACGTCGCCGACACCGAGACCACGCTTGCGGCGTGCGTCGACGCGGCGCTGCTGTGGGTCGAGTCGCCGACCAACCCGCTGATGGCCGTGGCCGACCTGCCGGCGCTGGCTGCTGGCGCCCGCGCCGCCGGCGCGCTGCTCGTCGTTGACAACACCTTCGCCTCGCCGCTGCTGCAGCAGCCGCTGGACCTCGGTGCCGATCTGGTGGTGCACTCGGCCTCCAAGTTCCTCGCCGGCCACTCCGACGTGCTGATGGGTGTCCTTGCCGGGCGCGACGACGAGCTGCTGAAGCGCTTGGCCGTCCGCCGCACGTTGCTCGGGGCCGCGCCGGGGCCGCTGGAGACGTTCCTGGCCCTGCGGGGGCTGCGCACGCTGCCGTTGCGGGTGGAGCGCGGCCAGGACAACGCCGGCCAGCTGGCGCGACGGCTCGCCGCCCACCCCGCGGTCGAGAGGGTCCGCTATCCAGGCCTGCCCGATGATCCGGGTCATACACGCGCCGCCGCGCAGATGTCAGGCTTCGGGGCGATGATGGCTTTCGACGTGCGCGGTGGGCAAGCCCAGGCCGACGCAGTGTGCGCCCAGGTCAGCCTGATCACGCACGCCACCAGCCTCGGCGGCGTGGAGTCGACGTTGGAGCGCCGCGGCCGCTACCAGGGTGAACATGCGGTTCCGGCCGGCCTGGTCAGGCTGTCGGTCGGCTGCGAGCACGTTGACGACCTGTGGGCCGACCTATGTGCGGCCTTGGACGCCGTGTGACGATCCTGGCCTGGCAGCGCGGTGGCGCGGTGGCCGGGCCTGCCGTTGTGCTGGCCCACGATTGGGCCGCCGACGGGGTCAGTGAATGGCAGGACACCGGCTGGGTGGCGGGCCTGGAGCGGGCCGGCATGGCGGTGTACGTGCCGGATCTGCCGGGCCACGGCGAGTCCGCCGACGTGCTCGTGCCCCCCGACGCCGAGCCCTCGGCATGGACCGCCGCCGCCATCCTGCGCGACCTCGATCGTATGAGCGTGGGCGCCTTCTCCGCCTGCGGGCATGCCACCGGCTGTCTGGTCGCCGGCCACCTCGCGGTGCGCGCGCCGCAGCGCGTCCACCGGCTGGTCCTCGTCAGCTGCGACGACCGTGCGGTGCTGCCGTGGGCTCAGGAGGTGGCAACGGCATTGCGCGACCCTGCCGCGCGGGTGTGGCATCCCGAGGCCGCCGCCGCCGTGGCCCGCGCTCGTGCGGACAAGCGCCACCACCTGCCCACGCTGGCGCTGTGGGCGCAGGACGCCACCTGGCCGGCGGCGACTCGCCTTGGCGCGCTGCGCACCCGCGTGCTCCTGGCCGTGGGGCAGTCTGACGACCGCCACGAGCGTGCTCCTCGTCTGGCTGCGCTATTTCACGACGGGCGCATGATCACCGTGCCGGGCAGCGGGCTGGAGGCGCTGCGGGCGCCGGAGCTGGTCACGGCGGTGGGGACGTTCCTGCGCGAGCCGCAGCAGTGAGCGCTGCCACCAGCTCTGCAACCAGCGATCCGCGGGGCGGCCGCGGGCGTCGGGAGGCAGCCCGTGGCTGACCGCCGGCGCCTGCTGGCCTGGGGTGCCGTCGGCCTGCCATTGGCGTTGCTTGGGGTCCTTGGCGTCGAGGCCTGGATCGCCGCCAACCGCGAGTACCTGCCCGACGAGCCGGCCTACGTTCTCGAGTCGCGGGTCGCTCCCACCAGTGGCGCCAGCAACGGCCCTGCGGTGCGCTTGGTGGTGCTCGGCGACTCGACGGCGGCGGGGGTCGGTGCCCCCGGCCTGGCCGAGTCGCTGCCGGTGCAGGTGGCCCAGCGGCTGGCCGACGACCTCGGCCGTCCCGTCGACGTGACCGGCCTCGGCGTGTCCGGGGCTCGCACCGTCGACATCAGCGACGAGCAGATCCCGCTGCTGGTCGACCGGCGGGTCGACGCGGTGCTGATCGTGATCGGTTCCAACGACGTGACGCACGCCACCTCGCCGTCGGCCATGGCCGAGCAGACGCGGGGCATGCTGCGTGCCGCCCGCCGCAACGCCGGCGACGCCGCCCTGGTGCTCGGCGGCATCCCCCTGTTCGGGTCCGCCGACGCCCTGGCCCAACCCCTGCGCCTGCTCGTCGACACCTATGCGCGGGTGCTGCGCCGGGTGCAGCGCTATACCGCCGCCGAAGAGAATGTGCGCTTCGTCAACATCGCCGTCGAGGCCAGCCCGCGCTTCGTCGGCGTGCCTGAGGCGATGTCGTCAGACGGGTTCCACCCCGCGCCGGTGGGTTACGGCTTCTGGGCGGACGCCCTCGCTCCCGCCCTCGCCGCTGAACTCGGCACCTGACCCAAGGTGCTGTGACTTTTGCACAGCTGCGGTAGCAAAGCACAGCACCCGGGTTGTCACTCCACGCCGCGGTAGACCTCGATGAAGCGGGTGAAGTTCTGGGCGATCTGGGCGGCGGCCTTCTTACGGTCCAGCGACCCGTCCAGGTAGGCCTTCAGCGAGTCCCACCAGATGCTGCGGCCGATGGCGAACCCGGTGAAGCCGTGGACCGGCGCGGCTTGACGCAGCCAGGAGTCGACCCTGTCGTTGTCCGCGCCGCGACCCAGCAGCACGCAGACGACGTTGTCGCGGCCGCCGGCGCGGGTCTGTTCGGCGATGCGCACGCAGTCCCCGCGCTCGTCGACCCCCTCGATCTTCCAGACGTCGACCTCGACGCCGGCGTCTTGGATCTCCCGGATGGCGCGCACCATCAGGTCGGGGCGCAACTCGGCGTCGTAGCGGTCGGTGTCGCCGCCCACCGACTCCAGCTGGTCGGGCTCGGCTGGCACCAGCAGCTCGAAGAGGAACTTGCGGTCGTTGGCGTGCAGCCAGTCGGCCAGCGTCTTGAGGCGCTGCAGCTGCATGACATTGGTGTCTTTGTCCAATGAGTCGGGGTTGTAGCGCACGAGCACCTTGGAGAAATCGGGATCGAACTGCTCGATGTGCGCGCCGAAGTCGTCGCCGTACTCGAAGTCAAAGACGTCCTGGCCGCTCTTCTCGACCGGCATCGCCAACTTGAGGCCGTGCTTGCGCGCCTGGGCGGGGATGTCACCGCCGAACTGCTCGTCGACGAGCACACCCATCGTGGAGGCATCCTCCCCAGCCTGGGCGGCGATCACCATGCCGTCGAAGATCAGGTTCTTGGCGTCGGCGATCCGCTCGGTCTCTTCGGAGTTGGGGTCGCCGTCAATGCCGAACATCTTCTTCTGGAACGATCCGCGGTGATCGAAGGCCAAGATGTACAACTTGCCGGAATAGCCGAGTTCCATGGATACCGTCCCTGGTCGTGGCGTCGGAAGATCGCGGGGGCGCCTGCTGGGCGCACTCTACCCAAGCCTCTAGCATGCGTCTGGGTGCACCGCCGGACCTTGAGCGTTTGTCGTTCGGGGCACGGCGGAATGCTGCCAGTGGACGCAGCTTGCGGCCAGTGAAATGTCCAGCCCCTAGGGGGGCGGAGGGGAGACAAATGGGCTTCATCGCGTTCTTGATCCTGGGATTGATTGCCGGGGCGATCGCCAAGGCGGTCCTTCCAGGTGACGACCCGGGCGGCATCATCGTCACCATGATCATCGGTGTGGTCGGAGCCTTTCTGGGTGGGTTCCTGGCCAGCCAGCTGTTCGGCATCAACGTCAACGAGAAGTTCTTCGATTTGGCGACATGGGTGTCGGCCATCCTCGGCGCGATCATCCTGTTGCTCATCTACCGGGCGGTGGCCGGTCGCAAGACCGCCTGAGTAGCTCTGGAGCACCGGCAGAAGGCGCGCCCATCTGGCGCGCCTTCTGCGTCTGCGGGGTGAGGCACATGCCCGAGCGGGGCGTTAGCCTTGCCGGGACGCGGCAGACAGTCCTCAAGTAGCGAAGCGGTAGGACAAGGGATCGTCCTCAACTGGCGAAGCCGTCGGGCAAAGACCGGACAAAGACAAGGAGCGGGGCAGCCATGGCCGTCATCAAGACGATCGACCTTGTCGGTGTGTCCGCGGAGTCGTGGCGCGACGCCGCCAACAAGGCGCTGGACGAGGCCACCAAGACCCTGCGCGGCGTCGAGGGCTTCGACGTACTGGAAACCTCGGCAAAGGTCACCGACGACCAGATCGCCGAGTACCACACCCACATCCGGATCCGCTTTCGGATCGAGCGCTGAACCACCGCAGGCCGCGGAACCACCACCGTTCCCAGACGCCGTGAGCGACTGGGGCGGCAAGCGGCTCCTCGTGACAGGCGGCGCGGGATTCATCGGCGCCGCCCTCGTACGGGCATTGCTGGAAGCCGGCGCCGACGTCACGGTGGCCGATCTGCGAGCAGCGGCGGATCCTCGGGTGCGCAGCGTCGTCGGTGACTTGGGCCAACCAGAGGTCCTTGACGAGGCGCTCGAGGCAGGCACTGACGGGGTGTTCCACCTGGCGGCGTTTACGTCCGTGCTGCGATCGGTTGAACGGCCCGACGAGGCGTACCAGGCCAATGTCGCGGTGACGGCCGCTGTGCTGGAACGGGCCCGGAAGGTGCAGGCGCAGGGTGTGCTGCTTGCCTCCACCAACGCCGTCGTCGGTGATGTCGGCCGCAACCCGATCACGGAGCGCCTTCCGCTGCTTCCCCTGTCGCCCTACGGTGCGACCAAGGCGGCGGCCGAGGTGCTGCTGTCCGCCTACCACGGCTCCTACGGGATGACGACGGCCTCGCTGCGGCTGACCAACGTCTACGGCCCTGGCATGGCCCGCAAGGACAGCTTCGTTCCCCGCCTTATGCGCGCCGCCCTGTCCGGCAAGCCAGTGCAGATCTACGGAGACGGTGAGCAGGTCCGCGACTATGTCCATGTGGACGACGTCGTCGCGGCGTTCCGCCTCGCCTGGAGCTCCGGCGTGGTCGGCCCGCTCATCGTGGGCTCGGGCAGATCCGTGTCCGTCAACCACCTCGTTGGCGCCGCCCGCAAGGCCACCGGCGCCGCCCTACCCGTCGGACACGTCGGAGCCAAAGCCGGCGAGATGCCGGCCGTCATCGTCGATATCGCCCGCGCCCAATCTCTGGGGTTCGCGCCCGCCTTCACGCTGGAAGCCGGACTGCGCTCCGCATGGGACTACTTCCGAGGGATGTCCGCGACGGAGAAGCGGACCGCCGAAGGCGAACGCGGGTGACAGAGACGACCACCGTCCGGTCTTCCACGCCGGGGCTGTCCCAGCGGCGACTCGAGCAGTGGCCATCCAGCGCCACCCGCTTCGGTACCCGCCACTGGCCGTTCCTCGTGCTGTTAGCCGTGGGTGCGGTCCTGCGGGTCGTCACCCTGCTCGCTTACCGGCCGGCGCTGCTGTTCTACGACTCCACCCGCTACCTGGAGAATGCCGCGGAGCTCGCGCCACAGTTCCGGCCCGCGGGCTATCCGGTGTTCCTTCGCCTGCTGCCGCTGGAGTATGGGCTGGTCGTCGTGCCCGTTGCCCAGCACCTGATCGGCCTCGGCATGGGGGTGCTCATCTACGTCCTGCTGCAGCGGCTGGGCGCCCGTCGCTGGCTGGCGACCTTGGCCACGGCGCCGGTGCTGCTGGACTCCTTCCAGCTGAACCTCGAACAGCAGATCCTCAGCGAGGTCCTGTTCCAGCTCCTCCTTCTCGGCGGCACGGCCTTGCTCGTCTGGCGCCGCCGCCCCGGGATCGCGCTCGCCAGTCTCGCCGGGCTGTTCCTCGCCGCTGCCGTGCTCACGCGCACGAACGCGTTGCTGGCGATCGTTCCAGCGGTGCTGGCGGTGCTGTTCCTCAAAGCCGGCCTTCGCAGCCTGATCGCGCTTGTCACCCTGTTCGTCCTGCCGCTGGGTGGTTACGCCTTTTGGTTTCACAGCGTCAACGGCAGCTATGCCCTTAGCGGTGGCACGGGTCGGTTCCTCTACGCCCGCGTCGCGACATTCGTCGATTGCCGGCAGCTGTCGCTGCCGGCCCCGCAGCGGGCCTTGTGCCCACCACAGCCGCTCGCGGAGCGCTACAGCCCCAACAGGTACATGTGGTCCGAAGCGCTGTCGCCGTATTACCTTCTGGACCCTCCACCGGGCCGGACCCGCAAACAGGTCGCGAATGCCTTCTCGCAGCGGGTGATCCGCGACCAGCCGCTGGCGTTCACCCGCGCTGTCGTCGCCGACTTTTTGCGCGGGTTCGCTGTCAGCAGGACGAGCCGACTGGGTGATCCTCCCGTTGACAACTGGCGGTTCCAGCCGACCTATCCGGTATTTCGCAGGGACACCGCTGCGGTCGTCGCTGCCTACGGCGACGGTGCGCCGGTTGCCGATCGTCGGCTGGCGGCGTTCCTGCAGGCCTATCAGCGATTCGGGAACACCCCTGGGCCGCTGTTGTTCGCCGCACTCCTCGCCGGCTTCGCCGCGTCCCTTGGCTCCCGCCGCCTCGGCGATCCCCGCCTGCGGACGGCGGCGTTCCTGTTTCCCGCCGTCGCCGTCGCCGTGCTGCTGTCGGCGGCCGTGCCGGTCTTCTCCTGGCGGTACCAGCTGCCACAGCTGGTGTTGCTGCCACCGGCCGCGGCCCTGGCCCTTACCGCCGTCAGCCGCTCAGCTGCCACGCGCGGCGAGGAAGCGCACACGGCACCGAGTGCTGGACTGGCCGGGATCTCCGCGTGGGTCGGGCGGGTGCCGCTGCCCGTACCGCTGCGGCGGCTGGCCGCAGACCATTCGGTTCGCATCACCAAGTACTTCCTCGGCTCAGTGATCGCCGGCCTCATCACGGTGGTCACCTTCGTCGCGACGTTCGGCCCCGGCCTGCTGGGTTCCAAAGGTGCGTCGCTGACGGCCTCCGCGGTTGGCGCTGTCGCCAACTACTTTCTCAATCGCAACTGGGCATGGGGCCGTCGCGGGCGGGCGCAACTGCGAGCCGAGATCATCCCCTACTGCGTAACGGTGATCGCCACCGCTGTGGCCGCCACGATCGTGACGTCCACAGTGAACGCGATCGTGCTGGGCATCACGGCGGATCGCGGGATCCGCACAGTGGTCAACGCGACCGCCTTCGTGAGCACCTACGCGGCGTTGTTCCTGTTGAAGTACGTCGTGTTCGACCGCCTGTTCGACGACCGGCGGCGTCCTGACCGCCACTAGCAACACCACGCCGGCTGAGCAGGCCGCCGACCGACGGCACGGACGCCACGCGTCATGCCCGGGCCCGCGTGCAGCTAGCCGGCCGTCCGCCCGTCGGGGCTCCACGCCGGCTCGCCGTGATCTGCGTGCGGCGTCACCGCGACATCGTCGCCAGGTCGCCCGACCGCAAGGTCAGGCGCAGGGTCAGACAGCCGCCGACCTTCGGCGCGATTCCGACGCAGCTCCCGCAGCCAGGTTGACAGCATCACCCTGCCGAAGCGGTACCCGTACACCAGGTTGGGGCCCTTCTTGCTGGTTCCGGAGGTGCGTGGACGCATGGTGGTGCCGCGTTCGGCGACCCGGAACCCCCGGTAGATCACGCCGATCAGCAACTCCGTCGCCTGGTACTGCGGCTGCATGAGCGTGATGTGCTCCACGATGCCGGCCTTGAACGCCCGCAGCCCGTTCGAGGTGTCGGTGATCCGCTGTCGCGCGACAAGACTCAGCAGCCGGGCGAAGACGTGGACCCCGGTGTGGCGGGCCATGTCGGTCGACTGATACAGACCCAGGCGTCGCGAGCCGGTCACGAAGTCGGCCTCGTCGCGCACGAGCGGGTCGACGAGCAGGGCCAGCTCGGACGCGTCGTACTGCCCGTCGGCGTCCGTCGTCGCGATGAAGCGCGCGCCGAACGCGCAGGCCAACGAGTACCCCAGACGCAGCGCCGCACCCTGGCCGCGGTTGCTGGGCGAAGCGGCGACGTACGCACCGTGGTCTCGGGCCACGGCAGCGGTCTGGTCCTGGCTGCCGTCGTCGACTACCAAGACGCTCACGGGCAGGGAGCAGACGTGCGTCGGGATGCGGTCAAGTACGGCGCCGATGTTGCCCGCCTCGTTGTAGGCGGCGATCACCACGGTCACCGGGTTGCAGCTGGCATCGGGATAGCCGACGCGAAACGCCTCTATCGCCTGCCGGTCGAACTCGGCGGCATCGGACTCCAGCTGCGGCGCATGCTCCTCGAACTCGGCGGCATCGGACTCCAGCTGCGGCGCATGCTCCTCGAACTCGGCGGCGACGGACTTCGGCTGCGGGGACTGCGGACGTGGCGACATTGCGTTCACGCAGCAGGCGTCTGCGCGGCGCACAGCACCGACTGGCCGAACGGCGGCCGCACCACCGACTCCAAGCCGCGGGACAGCGGCACGATGACCCGGTCGTACAGCCCGACTAGGCGCGGTTCCAGATGGCCCGCATCGCGAAGCCGCATCTGCACGAACCAGGCTATCCCGCCCAGCAGGTTGACCGGCCGCACCATGAGCACCCGCAGGCCGGCGCGCTCCACCACGCTGCGCAGCGTGCGGGGCGTGTACCGCCGGAAGTGCCCGACCTTGCGATCGAAGGCGCCGTACAGCTGCATGTACGCCGGCACCCACAACACGATCCGGCCACCCGGAACCACGGCTGCGACAAGGTCTCGCAGCGCTTGCACATCGTCTTCGATGTGCTCCAGCACGTTCATGGCCACGACCGACTCGACCGGTTCCCCGATGTCGATGCGACCGGGTAGCCCGACAGTGGCGACCTCGACCGTTTCCGAGCCGGCGTAGGTGTCGCGCAATCGCTGGAGGCAGTACTCCTCGGTGTCGCTGAGGACCAGTCGGTCGAAGGACGCCTGCGCCAGCCGCTGCGAGAAGTACCCCATCCCGGATCCGACCTCGAGCACCGAACGGCCCAGATAGGGCGCCACCAGGTCGAACTCCCATTGCCGGTACCCCGGCGCCGGCGTGCCGCCGAGGCAGTTCTCTCGGGTGAACCCTCCGGCGGATGGGTGGTCGCGTGGATCGCTGGCCGAAGCCGGGTAGGACGGCTGTCCTGGGGGGCCGGTCAACCCATGGGCTCCTGGAGAGAAGTTGGCGGGAACGCCCGGTAAGGTATGCCACGATTGCCGGGTCTGACCAGCGGACTCCCACCCACCCGTCAACACATTGCGCCCTACCAAACTGCCCTCGCGGGCCCGGCCGGGGCTGAGGAAGGGACACACCGTGCGAGTGCTCGTCTTGGGGGGAGATGGCTTCTGCGGGTGGCCGACATCGCTGCACCTTGCCGAATGCGGTCACGACGTCGTCATCGTCGACAACTTCGCCCGGCGCAACGCCGATGTCGAGCTCGAGGTCTCCTCGCTGACTCCCATCTCGCCGCTGGGTACCCGGCTGCGGGCATGGCATGAGCTCGGTGGCCGCGAGATCGACTTTCGCCGGCTCGACGTCGCGACCGACTACGAGCAGCTGCGGGCACTGCTCACGGAGTTGCGACCCGACGCCGTCGTGCACTTTGCCGAGCAACGCGCGGCGCCCTACTCCATGAAGAGCTCGTGGCACAAGCGCTACACGGTCGACAACAACGTCAATGCCACGCACAACCTGCTGGCCGCGATCGTCGAGTCCGGCGTGGACACGCATGTCGTGCATCTCGGGACCATGGGTGTCTACGGCTATGGCACCGCCGGGGTGACGATCCCCGAGGGCTACCTGCGCGTGAAGATCGCCGCCGACAACGGTGACGACGTCGAGCAGGAGGTGCTGTTCCCGCCGAACCCCGGCAGCGTCTACCACATGACGAAGACGCTGGACCAGCTGCTGTTCGCCTTCTACGCCAAGAACGACGAGGTGCGGGTCACCGACCTGCATCAGGGCATCGTCTGGGGGACGCAGACGTTACAGACCGACCGTGACGAGCGCCTGATCAACCGCTTCGACTATGACGGCGACTACGGGACGGTCCTCAACCGCTTCCTGATGCAGGCGGCGATCGGCTATCCCCTGACCGTGCACGGCACCGGCGGGCAGACCAGGGGGTTCATCCACATCCGCGACACCGTTCGCTGCGTCCAGCTGGCGGTGGAGCATCCTCCCGCGACCGGGGACCGGGTGCGCATCTTCAACCAGATGACCGAGACGCACCGTCTCATCGATCTCGCCGAGTTGGTCGTCCGGCTCACGGGCGCCGAGATCGATCTGGTCGACAATCCCCGCAAGGAGGCCAGCGAGAATGACCTGTTCGTCGAGAGCAGGCGGCTGCTGGATCTCGGTCTGGAACCCGTGACCCTGGAGGACGGCTTGCTGCAAGAGGTCGCCGAGATCGCCCAGAAGTACTCGGATCGCTGCGACCGCGACAAGATTCCCTGCCGCTCGCGGTGGACAGTGGGCCGGTAGTGCCTGCGTGGGTCGTCGTCGGCACCCAGTGGGGTGACGAGGGCAAGGGCAAGGCGACCGACCTGCTCGCCGACGACGTGGAATATGTCGTCCGCTACCAGGGTGGCAACAACGCCGGCCACACCATCATCGCCGGCGACCCGACGCATCCTCGGACGCTCAAGCTGCACCTGGTCCCGTCGGGCGTGCTGTACCCGAACGTGACGCCGGTCATCGGCGATGGGGTGGTGCTGGACCCGGGTGTGCTGCTGGAGGAGCTGGACACGCTCGTCGCCCAGGGCATCGACGTGTCGAAGCTGAAGATCAGCGGTAACGCACACCTGATCATGCCCTACCACCGGGAGCTGGATCGGGTCACCGAGCGCTACCTCGGCCGGCAGAAGCTGGGCACGACCAAGCGGGGCATCGGCCCGACCTACGCCGACAAGGCGGCTCGAGTGGGCCTGCGCGTGCAGGACCTGTACGACATGAAGATCTTCCGCGAGAAGCTCGATGTCGTGCTGAAGGAGAAGAACGCGGTCCTGTCGCGGGTCTACAACCGCTTGCCGATGAAGGCGACCGACATCGAGACCGAGTACGCGGTCTACGCCGAACGCCTGCGCCCGTACATCGCCGACACCATGACGCTGCTGCACGACGGTCTCGAGGCGGGCAAGACGGTGCTGCTGGAAGGCGCCCAAGGCACCCTGCTGGACCTGGACCACGGGACGTATCCCTTCGTCACGTCGTCCAACCCGGTGGCCGGCGGGGCGCTGACTGGCGCCGGGTTGGGGCCAAAGGACGTCGAGCGGGTGATTGGTATCACCAAGGCCTACGTGACGCGCGTGGGAGCCGGACCCTTCCCCACCGAGCTGGGTGGTGAGTCGAGCGTGCAGCGCTCCGCGGCCAGCGGCGACCCGACGGGCGAGTTGGGCGAGCGCATGACCGAGGTCGGCCAGGAGTACGGCACCACCACCGGTCGCCGCCGCCGGGTCGGTTGGTTCGACGCCGTCCTCGCCCGCTACGCCGCCCGGGTCAACGGCCTCACCGAGCACTTCCTGACCAAGCTGGACGTGCTGTCGGCGTTCGAGACACTGCGCGTGTGCCGGGCCTACCGCTACCAGGGCACCGACTACGACCACTTCCCGCCGCACCAGTCGATCTTCCATCATGCCGAGCCGGTCTATGACCAGCTGCCCGGCTGGGGCGACGACCTGACGGCGGTTAGCGACTACGCCGATCTGCCCAAGGAGGCGCGTGCCTACGTCGACCGTCTCGAGGAGCTGTGCGGTGTGCCCATCCGCTGGGTGTCGGTCGGCCCCGCCCGCTCCCAGACCCTCGAACGGACGTGAGGGTTCTCGTCCTCGGTGGCGGCGGGC
>Ga0136640_10000383_pt1 | contig 16900 bp, 16 predicted proteins | sample AntDrymUQ8642106_2_FD_105498 | JGI IMG/M metagenome (GOLD analysis project Ga0136640, IMG submission 105498) | Polar desert sand microbial communities from Dry Valleys, Antarctica - metaG UQ864 (21.06) | ecosystem: Environmental > Terrestrial > Soil > Desert | place: Antarctica: Dry Valley...
AGGGACTCGAACCCCGAACCCGCTGATTAAGAGTCAGCTGCTCTGCCTATTGAGCTAATGGCGCCGGTATGACGTGCAACCCTAGCAGCGCGGGCGGACGCACCAGAACTGCCGGGGCGGAACATTGAATTCTCAACTACCGTTGTCGACAGGAAGCGCAGAAGCTCAGCCCCGAGGAGGCACGACATGCCCGCTGTCACCGTTGACGACGTCACCGCCCTGCCCCGGATTGTCTCCCCTGCGGCCGCTGCCGCCATCCGCCCGGTCAAGCAGGTCACGACCGCCCCGCAGGGTTATGAGGGGGAGGGCTTCCCGGTCCGCCGCGCCTTCGCCGGCGTGGACGTCGCCGAGCTCGACCCGTTCATCCACCTGGACCAGATGGGCGAGGTGGAGTACGCCCCGGGCGAGCCCAAGGGCACGCCGTGGCACCCGCACCGCGGCTTCGAGACCGTCACCTACATGCTCGACGGGGTCTTCGAGCACAACGACAGCCAGGGTGCCGGCGGCACCATCACCGATGGCGATACGCAGTGGATGACCGCCGGCTCCGGGCTGCTGCACATCGAGAAGCCGCCGGAGTGGCTGGTGGCCGCCGGTGGGCTCTTCCACGGCCTGCAGCTGTGGGTCAACCTGCCCAAGGCGATGAAGTTCACCGACCCTCGATACCAGGATCTCCGTGGCGGCGACGTCGCGCTGGCGACCACCCCCGACTCCGGTGCCCTCGTCCGGGTCATCGCCGGCGAGGTGGACGGGCACGCCGGACCGGGCTCCACGCACACCCCGATGGCGATGGTGCATGCCAGCCTCGCGCCAACCGCCCGGCTGCAACTGCCGTGGCGCCGCGACTTCAACGCCCTGGTGTACGTGCTGGCCGGTGACGGAACGGTCGGCGCCGACGGACAGCCAATCCGCACCGGTCAGCTAGCGGTCCTTGGCGCCGGTGACGTGGTCGAGGTCGCAGCCACCGCCGGGCAGCAGGCGCGTACGCCGTCGCTCGAGGTGATCGTGTTGGGTGGCCAGCCCATCCGCGAGCCACTGGCCTGGGCGGGGCCGTTCGTGATGAACACCCGCGCCGAGGTGATCGCGGCATTCGAGGACTTCCAGGCCGGCCGAATGGGACAGGTGCCGGCCGTGCACGGCGCCCCGACCGCGGTGGCCGAGCGCGGCATCTGACCCAGCCGCCCGCCTTCTGCGGGGCGCACCCCATAGGGTCGAACGCATCAGCAGGCCGCAGACCCCGGAGCCGCTCATGGCTGACTACGTCGGCGCCATCGACCAGGGCACGAACAGTACCCGTTTCATGGTGTTCGACCACGGCGGCAACTCAGTCGCCCGCCATCAGGTCGAGCACGAGCTGAGCATGCCCAGGCAGGGGTGGGGCGAGCACGACCCCGCCGAGATCTGGGCGCATACCTGCGAGGTGGTCGAGACCGGTATGCGCAGCGCCGGCATCGCCCCGGGCGATCTGGTTGCGCTGGGCATCACCAACCAGCGCGAGACAACGTGGTGTGGGACAAGAACACCGGCGAGCCGTACGGCAACGCGATCGTCTGGCAAGACACCCGCACCGACAAGATCGCCTCCGCACCTGCGGCACCTCGAAGGCGTACGCCTGGCCTTGATAGCCAAGCTCGATGCTGCGGCCCACGACGTGGCTGGCGCGACGTCGGCCGCCTCTGGCGGACGCGAAGAAAGTCCGCGGTATGTCCGCCCACCGGAGCGGCTATGGCAATCCCCGGCACGCGGTTCCGACCCGAACCGGCGATGATCAGACACGCACTGACGTTCACGAACCCTGGAGGGCAGATGACAGGCTCACTGTCCCGTCGTTGCGCTCCCGAGCTGGTCGGGACGGCATTGCTGATCGTCTTCGGCGCGGGGTCGGTTGTTGCTGCTCTGACGGTCGGCAAGTCCCTCGACTACGCGGCCCTCAGCGTGGTCGGGCTCTCCTTCGGCCTGGTCGTCGCCATCGTCATCTATGCGTTCGGCACCACGCCCACAGCGCACATCAACCCGGCCGTGATTGTCTCGCTCGCCGGCAGCAGCTCGGCTGTGTCCTCGGGGGTATGCTCATCGTCGGGGCTTTCGGCCAGGTGGCGGTCGACCGCGGCAATGTGGGCGGGGTGGCCTTCGCCCCTGGCGTGGACTACCCGTAAGCCATCCTGGTCGAGGCTGTGGCGACTTTCCGCTGATGCTGGCGATTATGGGTACCGCTGTGGACCGCCGCGCCCCCGCCTGCTGGGCTGGGCTCGTCATCGGGCTGTCGGTGACGTGCCTGTGGTCGTCTTCGGTCCGCTCACCGGCGCCGCCGTCAACCCGGCCCGCGCCCTCAATCCCAACGCGGTGGCCAGCCTGTTCGGTGGGTCCGTCGCCTGGACCCAGTTTCCCGCCTACGTCGTGGGGTCAATGCTCGGTGGTATCGCCGCGGCGCTCAGCCAGGACCTCATCGCCGCCCGCGAGACGCCGAGGAGGTGGACGAGCCGGCCCAGGGCACCCAAGGTGACATGGTCGGATCCCGCGAGTGACCGGGCCCAGGCCGCACGAAATCGAACAGGAGGTACGAGCCGGAAGCGTTGAGATGTCCCTTGATGGTCAACACAGTCGTCCCCAGCAGCGATAGACGGTAAGGAAGAGCACTCATGGCAGGTAACAAAGGCGTGGCATACATAGGCCCCGGCAAGGTCGAGGTCCACGAGATCGACTACCCCAAGCTCGAGCTGCACGATGGCCCCGGCGTCAACCCGGCAAACGTGGGGCGCAAGTGCAATCACGGAGTGATCCTGAAGGTCGCGACGACCAACATCTGCGGTAGCGACCAGCACATGGTTCGCGGCCGGACCACCGCTCCGCACAACCTGGTGCTCGGTCACGAGATCTTGGGCGAGGTCGTTGAGGCCGGTTCAGATGTGGAGTTCATCAAGGTCGGCGACCTGTGCTCGGTGCCGTTCAACATCGCGTGCGGCCGCTGCCGCAACTGCAAGGAGGGCAAGACCGGCATCTGCCTGAACGTCAACCCGGCCCGCCCCGGCGCCGCCTACGGCTACGTCGACATGGGTGGGTGGGTCGGCGGCCAGGCGGAGTACGTCATGATTCCCTACGCCGACTGGAACCTGCTCCGCTTCCCCGACAAGGACCAGGCGCTGGCCAAGATCACGGACCTGACGATGCTCTCCGACATCTTCCCGACCGGCTTCCACGGCGCCGTCACGGCCGGGGTCAAGCCCGGCTCGACGGTGTACGTCGCCGGCGCTGGGCCGGTGGGGCTCGCCGCCGCGGCGGGTGCGCAGTTGCTGGGCGCGGCCGTCGTGATCGTGGCCGACCTGGTCCCGGAGCGCCTCGCGCAGGCCAAGAGCTTTGGCTGCGAGGTCGTCGACGTCTCCAAGGGAGACCCCAAGGATCAGATCGAGCAGCTGCTCGGCGTCCCCGAGGTGGACGCTGCTGTCGACGCGGTGGGTTTCGAAGCTCGCGGACACGGTGAGGGTGCGAGCGAAGAGGCACCCGCGACCGTCCTGAACTCGCTGATGGAGCTCACCGCAGCCGGGGGAGCGATCGGTATCCCCGGGCTCTACGTCACCGGGGACCCCGGCGGCGTCGACGAAGCCGCGAAGGTCGGCTCGTTGTCGTTGAGCCTGGGCACCGGGTGGGCCAAGTCGCTGTCGTTCGTCACCGGCCAATGCCCGGTCATGAAGTACAACTACGGCCTGATGCAGGCGATCCTGCACGACAGGGTGCAGATCGCCAAGGCGGTCAACGCCACCGTCATCCCGCTGGACCAGGCGCCGCAGGGTTACGCCGACTTCGACAGCGGAGCGGCCAAGAAGTACGTCATCGACCCGCACGGCATGGTGGCCTGACGCAAGCGTCCCCGCTGAGGGGCTCCCACCGAGGAGCCTCTCAGCGGGGCTGCGGTTTGACGACCGCTCACTTCGCTGTGGCGGATCGGGCATCAGACCGGAGCTCGGTCGGCGCGACATCGTTGCGCAAGACACCTACTGGCGCGTCTTAGCTCATCCAAGGCCGCCGGTTTCAGGTCCTGACTTCGTGCTGGGTGCGCCATCAGAGACTCGAACCCCGAGGAGGCACGACAGCCTGGGCCGGGCCGTTGGTGATGAACACCCGCGCCGAGGTGATCGCGGCGTTCGAGGACTTCCAGGCCGGCCGGATGGGCCAAATCCCGGCGGTGCACGGCGCGCCCACCCAGGTGGTCGAGCGCTAGCCGCTCGTCCTCGGCTCCCGACGCGATCCCGTCAGCGCCGGCCGTCACGCAGTCGGCCGTCGTGAGTCAACGCGGACGCTTGCCCCCGTCTCACCGCATCACTATCGTCACGACCACCACCGGGGGCCCACCGCTGCGAGACGGCTTGTCATGGAGGGCACTGTGAAGCGAAATCCCGTGATCGGAGAGGTCGCCGCCGAGTTCTTCGGGACGATGATCCTGATCCTGTTCGGTGTTGGCGTCGTCGCTCAGGTGGTCACCAGCGAGGGTTCGCTGGGCGACCACGACTCGATCGCCTGGGGCTGGGGCCTCGGGGTCACCATGGGGGTGTATGTCGCCGCCCGGCTCAGTGGGGGCCACATCAACCCGGCTGTCACGATCGCGCTCGCGGTGTTCAAGGGCTTTCCGTGGAGCAAGGTGGCGCCCTACTGCGCCGCGCAGTTCCTCGGGGCGTTTGCGGCCGCCATCATCGTCCGGTTCACCTACGGCGACCTGATCAGCAGCGTCGATCCCGACCACACCATCGCCACGCAGGGCATCTTCTCGACCCTGCCGGGCAATGGAGCCCTCGATGTCAGCATCACAACGGCGTTCTTCGACCAGGTGGTGGGTACGGCCATCCTCGTGTTCGTCGTGTTCGCGGTGACGCAGGCTGCCAACAACCCGCCACTGGCCAACGTGGGCCCGATCGTGATCGGCTTCCTCGTGGTCGCGATCGGGATGGCATGGGGCGCGAACGCCGGCTACGCGATCAACCCCGCGCGTGACTTCGGCCCGCGCTTCGCCACCTGGATCACTGGGTATGGCGATGCGATGCGGGACCAGAACGGTAACCTGTACTTCTGGCTGCCGATCATCGCCCCGATCATCGGCGGCCTCATCGGCGGCGCCCTCTGGCAGTTCCTGATGGAGCCGCATCTTCCCGCCGAGGGCGAGGTCGGCGAGCCCACGGTGTCCGAGCCCCGGGTCGACCGCTGATCGGCCGGGGCAAGGCCAGTCCCATTCGACCCCCCACCGCTTCCGTCCCGTTGCAGAAGGAGCACCCGCATGGCTGACTACGTCGGCGCCATCGACCAGGGCACCACGAGCACCCGCTTCATGATCTTCGACCACAGCGGCAACGAGGTCGCCCGTCACCAGCTCGAGCACGAGCAGATCCTGCCCAAGGCAGGCTGGGTCGAGCACGACCCGGTGGAGATCTGGGAGCGCACCTCGTCGGTCATCCAGACCGGCATGAACAAGGCCAAGATCTCGAGCGGCGACCTGGCCGCCCTCGGCGTCACCAACCAGCGCGAGACCACGCTGGTGTGGGACAAGAACACGGGCAAGCCGTACTACAACGCGATCGTCTGGCAGGACACCCGCACCGACAAGATCGCCTCCGCGCTCGAGCGAGACGGTCACGGCGACACCATCCGGCACAAGGCGGGTCTGCCTCCGGCCACGTACTTCTCCGGCGGCAAGATCAAGTGGATCCTGAACAACGTCGACGGGGTGCGCGAGGCAGCCGACAAGGGCGACGCCATCTTCGGCAACACCGACAGCTGGGTGATCTGGAACCTCACGGGAGGACGCGACGGTGGGGTGCATGTCACCGAGGTCACCAACGCCAGCCGCACCATGCTGATGGATCTCGAGACCCTCGAGTGGGACGACGAGCTGCTCGACATCTTCGACATCCCCCGCTCGATGCTTCCCGAGATCCGCTCGAGTTCCGAGCCCGCCGGGTACGGCAAGACGCTGGCCAACGGGCCGCTCGGTGGGGAGGTGGCCATAACGGGCATCCTCGGCGACCAGCAGGCCGCCACGGTCGGGCAGGTCTGCTTCGCCCCGGGCGAAGCCAAGAACACCTACGGCACCGGCAACTTCATGCTGCTGAACACCGGCACCGAGATCGTTCGCTCCGAGGCCGGACTGCTCACGACGGTCTGTTACCGCTTCGGCGACGACGCCCCGGTCTACGCCCTCGAGGGCTCGATCGCCGTAACCGGCTCGGCGGTCCAGTGGCTTCGCGACCAGCTCGGCATCATCTCCGGAGCATCGGAGAGCGAGTCGCTGGCCCGGCAGGTGGACGACAACGGTGGCGTCTACTTCGTGCCTGCGTTCTCCGGCCTGTTCGCGCCCTACTGGCGTTCCGACGCCCGGGGCGCGATCGTCGGTCTGTCGCGCTTCAACACCAACGCCCACCTGGCCCGCGCAACGCTGGAGGCGATCTGTTACCAGAGCCGCGACGTGGCCGAGGCGATGGAGAAGGACTCCGGCGTCCACCTCGACGTGCTCAAGGTCGACGGTGGGGTCACGGCCAACGACCTGTGCATGCAGATCCAGGCCGACATCCTAGGCGTGCCGGTCAGCCGGCCTGTCGTCGCCGAGACGACCGCCCTCGGCGCTGCGTACGCGGCGGGTCTTGCCGTCGGGTTCTGGCAGAACACCGACGAGCTGCGCGAGAACTGGAACGAGTCGAAGCGGTGGGAGCCGACCTGGAACGAGGAGCAGCGCAGCGAGGGTTGCGAGGGGTGGAAGAAGGCCGTCACCCGGACCCTGGACTGGGTGGACGTCGAGTGACGTTGATCGCCCGCACCACGACACCCCACCGCGGGGGAACGAGCAGCCGATGAGATCCGTGGCCCTGTCACCCGACCAGCGCGAACGCGCACTTGTCGACATGGAGGCGGACGAACTCGACGTGCTCGTCATCGGTGGCGGCGTCGTGGGCTCGGGTGCCGCTCTCGACGCGGTGACCCGGGGTCTGCGGGTCGGGCTGGTCGAGGCCCGCGACCTTGCCTCGGGCACCTCCAGCCGCTCCAGCAAGCTGATCCACGGCGGTCTTCGTTACCTGGAGATGCTGGACTTCGGGCTGGTCGCCGAGGCCCTCCGTGAGCGGGGACTGCTCATTCGAAAGCTCGCCCCGCACCTGGTGCGGCCGGTGCCGTTCCTGTATCCGCTCAAGGGCCGCGGCTGGGAGCGGCTATACGCCGGCTCCGGCGTCCTGCTGTACGACACGATGGCGCTGCTGTCCGGGCGTGGCCGGGGCGTTCCGCACCACCGGCACCTGACCCGTGAAGGAGCGCGGGCGATCGCCCCGGCGCTGCGAAAGGACGCCCTCATCGGCGCGCTGCAGTACTACGACGCGCAGGTGGACGACGCCCGGCACACCATGTTCATCGCCCGTACCGCTGCCGCATACGGCGCCTCGATCGCCGCGCGGGCACGCGTCACCGAGCTGCTGCGCGAGGGCGAGCGGGTCACCGGCGCCGTGGTCCATGACCTCGAGAGCGGTCGCGAGCTGCGGGTTCGTGCCCGCCAGACCGTCAACGCCACGGGGGTGTGGACCGACGAGACCCAAGGGCTGGCCGGCGAGCGCGGCCTCTTCCACGTGCGGGCCAGCAAGGGCATCCACCTGGTCGTCCCGCGGGACCGCATCCGGTCGGACTCGGGGCTGATCCTGCGTACGGAGAAGTCGGTGCTGTTCGTGATCCCGTGGGGTCGGCACTGGATCATCGGCACCACCGACACCGACTGGGCGCTGGACAACGCCCACCCGGCGGCCAGCAAGTCCGACATCGACTACCTGCTCGACCACGTCAACGCCGTGCTCGAGACTCCGCTGACCCACGACGACGTCGAGGGTGTCTACGCCGGCCTGCGACCGCTTCTGTACGGGGAGTCCGAGGCGACCTCCAAGCTGTCTCGCGAGCACGCGGTGGGGCATCCGGCGCCGGGGTTGGTGGTGGTCGCCGGCGGTAAGTACACGACGTACCGGGTGATGGCCAAGGACGCCGTCGATGAGGCCGTGCACGGCCTTGTCCGTGACCTCGAGCGGGCGGTGCCCGCCTCTGTGACCGCGGACGTGCCGATGCTCGGCGCCGAGGGCTGGGACGCGCTGTGGAACCAGCGTCACGTGCTCGCTCGCCGGGCCGGGTTGCACCCGGTGCGGGTGGAGCACCTGCTCAACCGCTACGGCTCGCTGGTGCACGAGGTGCTCGACCTGATCGATGCCGACCCGTCGCTGGGGGAGGCGTTGCCGGGCGCCGACGACTACCTGTGCGCCGAGATCGTCTACGCCGCGTCACACGAAGGGGCCAGGCACCTCGACGACGTGCTCACCCGGCGTACCCGCATCTCGATCGAGACCTTCGACCGCGGCCTGGGCGCATGCGACAAGACTGCATGGCTGATGGCCGACGTCCTCGGTTGGAGCAAGGAGCAGGTCGACGTCGAGGTGGAGCACTACCGCCAGCGGGTGGCCGCCGAGCGGGAGAGCCAGCAGATGCCGGATGACGAGACGGCCGACGCGGCCCGGCTCGGTGCGCCCGACGTGGTGCCGCTCAGCTGACCACAGACCGATCGGTCAAGTGGGAAACAGGGCGTAAGCATTAGGGCCGCCACTGCATCTCGTAGTCGGGATGGTCGGCGTAGGTGACCGCGAGATAGCGCAGCACCCGCTCAAAAAACTGCATCTCGGTGACCGTCTGCTCGCGAGGCAGATCGCTCGCGCCTTGCGGCTCCAGCGCAAACAACTCGGTCACCTGATCGGGGTCCGCGTCCAGCGTGTTCTGCACGATCTGACGTTTGGCCTCGCACGAGATCAGCACCCGTGCTGGGCTGTGCCGTGCGGTGTGCAGCACCTCGGCCGAGTTGCTGTCGGCTGTCTGCGGATCGCCGGCCGCGCTCTCCTCGTAGGCTTGGCGAGCAAGCGCCTCGTCCTCGTCGATGCGGCTGAGCAGGAACTGGGCGAGCGAGCGGCCAAGGCTGTCGGTTGCGAGCATGCGCCGAACGATAGGGCCAGTGTGGGGGTTTCGTCCCGGTTCTTCCGGGCTGAGGATCGGCCGGTGCGACGGGGCCGAAAGAATGCGACACAACTCACAGCTCCCGCGGCATCTTCGCGGTACCTCAAGCAGTCTATAGAAGTTACCGTGAGGGAGTCACATCGAGCACCACCCGAGCCCAGGAGTACCCAATGTTGTACCTCGTCGGGGCCATCGTCGCGATGGTTCTGATCAGCACCGCCCTGAACATCACCGACCGTCGGCCGGGCTTGAGCCTGACCGGCACCGCGAGCCCCGTGCTCGCAGCGGACCAGGCTGCCCCCGCCACCGGGGTCTGGTCGCTGGCTGAGCGCGAGCTCGGCTTCTATGGCGCCTTCGAGGCTAAGAGCGCCCGCTAGAACACCCACAGACCTCACCGCTGAGCCGGTGTCCCCAATGCGGGGGCACCGGCTCAGTGCTGTTCGTGCTGCTGGGGTGAGTGACGGGACTTGAACCCGCGGCCCCCTGGACCACAACCAGGTGCTCTACCGGCTGAGCTACACCCACCATCGAGCGTCCGACCGCTGGCCGCGGCGCCCGGAGGAGTGTATCGGTCGGTGACTCAGCCTTCGGTGGCGGCTGACAGGGCGCCGCCGTGCTCGGATGCCAATGCCTTCGCGGTGTCACTGTCGGGGCCGGGCTGCGGTACGAACACGGCGGCCCGGTAGTAGCGCAGCTCCTCGATGCTCTCGCGGATGTCTGCGAGCGCCCGATGCCCCCCAGACTTCTTCGGTGCGGCGTAATAGGCGCGCGGGTACCACCGTCGCGACAGCTCCTTGATGGAGGAGACGTCGATGATCCGGTAGTGCAGCCATTCCTCCAGCGCGGTCATGTCGCGACCGAGGAACGCCCGGTCGGTTGCCACCGTGTTGCCCGCCAACGGCGCCTTGCGCGGCTCCGGCACATGCTCACGCACGTACGCCAGAACCTGCTGCTCCGCCTCATCCAGGCTCACCCCGGTGACCAGCTCGGCGAGCAGGCCCGACGACGTGTGCATCTCGCGAACGACGTCGGGCATCTGATCGACGGCTGCCGCTGGCGGTTTGATGACAATGTCAACGCCGCCGCCCAGCACGTTCAGCTCGAAATCGGTCACCAGTGCCGCAACCTCGACAAGCGCGTCTGTGCGCAGATCGAGTCCGGTCATCTCGCAGTCGATCCAAACCACCTTGTCGTTCACCACTGCACCCTACGCGTCCCGACTGCCGCTGGGCCCCGGGTCCGAGTCGGCGGTGTACCAGCTCGCGAGCTCGGCGAAGCCCTGCTCCAGACCGACTTGCGGGGTCCACGCCAATGCCTGCCGGGTGCGCCGCTGGTCGAACCAGTGCGCGGTGCTGAGTTGTTCGACCAGAAAGCGGGTCAGGGGAGGAGTGTCGCGCCGGTCGAGCAGCGCCCACGCGGCCTCGACGCCGGCTCCGGCAAGGCGTGCCGATGTGACAGGCAGCCGGCCGCGGGGCAGCGGGGCGCCGGCTGCGGTGCACAGCCGCGACAGGATCTCGGCAACCGGCCGCGGCTCACCATTGGACACGACCAGCGCCTCGCCGTGCAGGTCAGCGTCCAGTGCCGCGACCAGAGCGTCGACAGCGTTGCTGACGTACGTGGTGTCGATCAGCGCGGCGCCAGACCCGATCAACGGCAGTCGGCCCGCGCGTGCCCGGGACACGATGCGGGCCACCAGCTGGGTGTCGCCCGGCCCCCACACCAGGTGCGGACGGATGCACAGCACGGCCAGCCGCTGCGAGTCCGCCGCCAGCGCTTCGAGCTCAGCGACCGCTTTGGAGCGTGCGTAGTGACCGCGCGCACGCTGCGGGTCGGCTGGCTCGGCGCCGACACCGACGAGGGGGTTGCCTGCGTGCGCCACAGCGGGTGACGACACATGCACCAACCGACCGACACCTCCGGCGCGGCAGGCCTCGAGGACGGCGCGGGTGCCCTCGATGTTGGCGCGCGCGTAGTCGGCCCAGCGGCCGACGACATCCACCTTGGCTGCGAGGTGCACGACTGCGTCCTGACGTGCCGCCGCGTGAGCTACGACGGCGCTATCGGCGACGTCACCCAGCACCTCGCCGCACGCCAACCCCGACGGACGCCGCTGCAGAACGGTCACCTCGTCGCCACGCCTTAACAGTGCGGAGGCGACGCCGCGGCCGAGCATGCCGGTCGCGCCAGTGACCAGGACCCTCACGACGGGCGACCGGCAAGCACGCGTCCGGCCCAGCGAGCGATCGTTCCCCGGTCGACCTTGGAGGCATGCCGAAGGTCGACCGGCAGCTCCGACACCACCAGTACGGCGGCCAATGGCACCCCGGCAGCGCGCCGCACCGTGTCGGCAAGCGCCGGGGTGGCCAGCGGCGACGAGCGTCGCCGCAAACCCTCTGCCGGCACGACCACGACGACGACCTGTTGGGCGCCTGCGGGGCCCACCCCGACCGCGGCGGCAGCTCGCACGGGGGCCGTTGCCTCGACGCGCTGCTCCAGCCCGACGGGGGTGAGGACGCCCGCGGCCGTGCGGAGCACGTGTTGCAACCGTCCCTCGACCCAGAGCCGGCCGTCGGCGTCCAGGTGGCCGACGTCGCCGGTGCGGTGCCAGCCCCGATTGCGCCCGCTGGCTCGCTCGGTCGCCCACAGTGAGTCGTAGCGGTCCTTGACATGCGCGGCTCGTACGCAGATCTCCCCGGTGACATCTGGTGCTGTGGTCAGATCCCCGTCGGCCGCCTCCGACACGCTGCTCACCGCAACCTCGACGCTAGGCAGGGGCCACCCCACACAGACCCCGTTTCCGGTGCCCGCAGCCTCGATCTCGACCAGGCTGATGTCGGTGACAGGCAACGCCTCGGTCATGCCGTACGGCGTGTGCGCCTCGGCCGCGGGCAGCACCTCTTGCAGTGAGCGCAGCAGAGGGGCGGGCACTGGGGCGCCAGCCGACATCAGCAACCGCACCCTTTGCAACGACTGTCGCTGCGATGCAGACAGCTCGCCGGCGCTGGCATGCACGCTGCGCAGCGCCGCCGGGGAGGCGAACACGACCGTGGCGTCGACTGCCTCGACGGCGTCGGCCAATGCCGCTGCGGTCAGGCTGGCGGGCGCGGTGACATCGATGTCGGGCACCGCGGAGGCGATTCCGAGACCCGGCCCGTACAGCGCGAACGGTGCGAACGCTGCCACGATCCGGTCATCGGGCCGGAGAGTGTAGGTGGCTGCGATCAGATCCAACTGGGCCGCCACCTGCCGATGGCGATACACCACGCCCTTGGCGGGCCCGGTCGCCCCGGAGGTGAACACCACCGCGCATTCGTCGTCACCGACGGGCGGGGGTGGCGTAAGCGAGGAACGGCCGCGGCGGGCGAGCCCGGACATCGTCAATGTGCCCGGCTCGTGGCGGTACTTGTCGTGGCGGTACTTGTTGACGATCGGCCAAGCAGCAGTGCGACCCACGCCCCCGATGCCAGCCAACACACCGTCGCCGGCCACGATCCGGGTGCCGGGCAGTCTCATTACCCGCGCAGCAGCCAATCCGTGAGCTGTGCCGATCACGTGCGCGACGCGTGCTCCGCGCAGCGCTCGCCCCATCCCGCGCAGCCCGAGACCCTTGTCGGCAATCACCACCACCCCGCCAGCTCGCCACACGGCATAGACCGCCGTCGTCAGGTCAACCGAGGGCGGCACCAGCAGCGCCACCCGATCACCTGGCCGTACCCCGGCTGCGACCAGCCCGGCGGCGACATCACGCACTTGACGGGCGAGATTCGCCCAGGTCGCCGTCTGGCCACCGACCTCCACCACCGCGGCTGAGGCGTCCTCTGCTCGCGCCTCCAGCTGCTGCCACAACGTCCTGGCGCCAGTGGCCGTGCCGTTGGTGTTGGCACGCGGCGCCGGCGCCTCGCCGCCAAAGGCATCGAGGTCAGCGATCCATTGGGTGACGTCGGCGGCATAGTGCGGTGCGTCCTCGGGGACCAGATGCGATGCCTGCTCATAACGGTGCACCTGTGCTTGGGGCATTCGCTGCTGCAGATCGTCCAGATAGGGCTGACCGAAGACGGGGTCCCGGGGGCCCCACAGCAACAGGGCGGGCACCTCAAGCTCGCTGGTGGCTTTGGCGATCTGCTGCAGCCGCAGGTGGCTGGGGTGCCGAGCACCGAACGGGATGTCTGCCACAAAGTCGGCGACCGCCTGGCGCCGACGTGGATGCGCGTACGGCGCTGCGAACGCGGCGCGCACCTCGCCGGGCAACGCCGGGCGGGACAGCGCGGTGGTGCCCCGGACGAACATCGACGTGCGTGCACACACCGTCTGACGCACCCCCGGCAGGTGCGCTAGCCGGATCACCGCTGGACCGCGCGTGTTCGCTGGCTGGTGCACGGCGGTGTTGGTGAGCACAACGCCGCACAGTTGGTCGCGATGCTTGGCGGCCCAGCCCAACGAGATCGGGCCTCCCCAGTCGTGCGCCACTGTGACGACCGGCCCGGTGATACCAAGAGTCGCGGTGAGCGCATCAAGGTCGCGCACCCGCTCGTCGAGCGTCCGGGCCCCATCGGGGTGTTCGGAATAGCCCATGCCCAACTGGTCCGGCGCCACCACCCGCCAGTCTCGGGGGGCGGTCGCCAACAGCCGACGCCACAGGTACGACCAGGTGGGGTTGCCGTGCACGCACAGCACGGTCACCGTCGGCTGCCGGCTGTCCGAGGGCAGTCGACCCGACCAGCTGTCCAGCAGATGCCAGGTGTGCGCACGCCCGCTGGTGTCGGCGACGCTGACGAGTCTCGACCAGGCCGGCTCGAGTCCGGGCAGGTCTGCAGGCGGCGACGAGGCGCCGTCGATCACCAGCAGAGCTCGGTGAACGAGGCGTTCAGCCCCGAACCGATGCCCATCAACAGGACCCGGTCACCCGGCTCCAGGTCCTGAGCTTCCTTGGCCAACGTGTATGGCACCGATGCCGGCCCGATGTTGCCGTACATGGGGAACGTAAGCGGCACTCGGGACTCATCGATGCCCAGCGCCGTGGTCATGCCGCTGGTGTGCACCTGAGAGACCTGATGGATCACATAGCGGTCCATCCCCTCGGCCCAGGTGAACTCACCTGCTGCGTCTGCCCACAGCTTCGCGGTCAGCTCGAGACCGGCCTCGAGCAGACCGCGCGCGTTGGTGCGCATGTGCTCGATGTCGCCCACACACAGCTCGTGGTGCGAGCTGCTCGCGCGGGTGGCACCGCCGATGATGCGGTGCCCCTCGGGGTGCAGGTCGGCGCGACCCAGGACCATCGCTGCCGCGCCCGAGCCCAGGGTGAGGGTGGCGAACTCGTCCATCACCTGGTTGGCGGTCACGCCAGGCCCCGTCAGCCGTTTGAGCGTGTGCTCCTGGATGGCGCGAGCGTCCTCACCGTTCACGATCAACGCGTAGTCGATCTGACCACACTCGATCATGGCTGCGGCGATCTGCATGCCGTTGACGAAACCGAGACAGGCGTTGGCGACGTCGAAGTTCTGGCAGGTGTCGGGCAACCCCAAAGCGTTGTGCACCGCTACTGCGGTGGACGGCTCCAGGTGCGCCCGGCTCACCGAGGTGTTCACCAGCAGCCCGATCTGGGCGGCGTCCACACCAGACTCTGCGATGGCCTTGGCACCGGCCATCGCGGCACCATCTGCGAACGTGACCTCGTCTGCCCACCAGCGACGCTCGCGGATGCCGACAAGGCTCTCCAGCATGCCTGGCCGCAAGCCGACCCGTTCGTAGGTCGCGCTCAGCTCGACGTCAAACTCCTCGGACGTGACGATGCGGGGCGCGTCCACCGCTTCGACCGACAAGATGCTGGTGTTGGACGAGCGATAGATCCTCTTGCCGGACATGCACTTCCTTTCGTGGGCGGTCTCGTTGACCCAGCTGCCCGTCTCCGCGGCAGGCCCGATGGCGAAAAGCGGGGCACACGTTTCGTACCGCCGTCGGGTGAGTCTACGACCTTGCGGACCATGCCCCGGCCCAGCGCTTCTGCTACGAGGTTCCGCCAGCGCTAGCAGTCTTCCGCGCGCTGGTCTTCTTTGCGGGTGCTCGTTTAGCGGGTGCCTTCCTGGCGGTTGTCTTCTTCGCAGCCGTCTTGGCTGCAGCAGACCGTGAGCTGGTGGCCTTGACCGTCCGCACCGCCGCCTTGGCCTCACCGCCCTCCAGGGCGCTGGTGGCATCCTCGGCGGTCACCTCTGCCTGCACCTTGGCCAGCTTGGCCAGTTGCTTCTCTGCCTCGTCGCGGTGGCGGGACAACTGCTTTTCCGCCGCGCTGCGCTCCTTGCGCAGCGACTCGACAAGCTTCTCGCGCTTTTCCACCTTCTTGCCGAGCTGCTTGGCCTCCTTGCGGGCGGCCTTCAGCGCAGCCTTCTCGCGTTCTAGCGCGTCGCTGGCCTCGTCGTGGTCCTCCCCGATCTTGGCCGCTCGGGCCTGCTGGGCCTCCAGCGTCGAGGCTGCGTGGTCGGCTTTTCCTTGACGGCGCTTGACCTTCTCGGCGGTGCCCTTTTCAGTGCTGTCTGTCATCTCGCACTCCTCTCATCATCCCCGCACCTCACGTTTCGTCCCGGCCCAGCGATCGCGCGGAGAGCGCCATTGTCGACCCCAGTCAGCGTTCGTGCCTGTCGGTACCCACTTTGGGGTCGCCAACCGTCACATCCGCCATGTGAACGTGCATGGCAGCGACGCTGACCTCGGAGGCCATCGAGCCGAGCAGTTGCGCGATCCGTTCCGATGCGACCCGTCGCACGGTGTCGGCAAGCGGGATCAGCACCGTGCCGTAACGCACGGCGAGCTCAACCAGCACCCCGGTACACACCTCGGCTCCCGACCCCTGGCTGCCATCGGGGTCCGGCGACCGCGTCTGCACGGTGATCCGTAGCACCTCGCAGTCGGCGACCTGGTCGATGCTGGCACGCAGGTACGACACGACCACCTGCTCGGTCACATGAAAGGGCCCGCCACTTGCCACGGCGTGCAGCGGCCGCGAGGGCCGGGTCGCGGTAAACACCCGAGAGAACACGAGGTCAGCGACCTCCACCCAGCGCTCGTCGACGTGTTCCCGGAGGCGACCGGCAGCGCTGCGGAGCACCGCTGCATCGCGTGAAACGGGGGCAGGGGTGCTGGCAGCAGTGTTGGCGCCGCTCGACCAGTCCGGGGTCATCGCCACTGCTCCATTCTGTCCGCGAGATTGGCACGTGCTCGGTGCAGCTGCCCACGGACGACTGCGGGGCTTGTTTCCAGCACCTCGGCAATCTCGGCGTAGGAGAGCTGTTCGACCTCGCGCAGCATCCAACTCGCGCGCTGCCGCCAGGGCAGCTCGACCAGTGCCACATCCAGCGCCCTGCGCAGATCGGTGGCCACTGTGACCTCTTCAGGTGCCGAGCCTTGGTTAGTCGGGACCTCGGTCAGCGTCTGGTCGTCTACCGGTCGCGGGCGATGGCGGCGGCGGGCACTCAGACACTCGTTGGCCACCAGCCGGAACAACCACGTCTTAGGAGCTGAGTCCCCGCGGAAGGTGCCCAGGTGAATCCACGCTTTGGTGAGGGCTTCTTGGACCGCATCTTCACCGGCGTGGTGGTCCCCGTCCAACATCCGCACGGCGTAGCGATACAGCGACGCGCCATGTCGCCCGACCAACTCGGCAAACGCGACACGGTCGCCGAAACCACTGCGCCGCGCCAGGACCTCATCAGAACGCAAACTGGCCATCTCGCCCACACGTGCCAAGGCCTCCACAGCACCTCTCAATCAGTGGGGCAGGATCGGCGAACGCTCCCTTGAACGTCCCGCAGCATAATCCGCACGATAAGGTGACCCGGATCACACATGACGAGACGTGACGAATCGGGCACACCGACGTCTACGTCTATGTCTGCACACTGCG
>Ga0136640_10000384_pt1 | contig 16898 bp, 13 predicted proteins | sample AntDrymUQ8642106_2_FD_105498 | JGI IMG/M metagenome (GOLD analysis project Ga0136640, IMG submission 105498) | Polar desert sand microbial communities from Dry Valleys, Antarctica - metaG UQ864 (21.06) | ecosystem: Environmental > Terrestrial > Soil > Desert | place: Antarctica: Dry Valley...
CGCGCTCGACAGATAACCTTTCGGTTTGTTCAGCAAAATATAAACCGTTTCGCGTTTGGCGATTTTCGGGTTGATGAGTTTGCCGCCGACTTTGATGTGGTCAATTTCGGGATTCGCTTTCGTTCCGGGTTCGGTGATGATTTCGCCGTTGACGGAAACTTCGCCCGCTTCGATAAGTTTCTCAGCCGCGCGGCGCGACGCGATTCCGGCTTGGGCGATTAATTTTTGTAGACGTTCTTGCATTTTAAATTCCAAGTAAAATAGCTAATCGGTCTTCGACTTCCTTAATTGTTTCCTTTGACGTTTCGCCTAAAAATTTTATTAGTCTTTGTTTGGAAATCGAGGGAACGTCTTCGCACTTGATAAAACTAATCATTTTGAGATTGGCTTCGGGCGGAGATACTTTGATGTGCGTCGGAATTTTCTTGTCTTTTGAAGTCACCGGACAAACGATGACGAGTTCGCTTGCGCCGTGATTGAATTGGTCAACCGAAACTATCAGAGCCGGACGGTTTCCCGATTGTTCGCGCCCTTGTGTCGGGTCGAGATTGACCATCCAAATTTCGCCGCGCGATGGTTCAATCATTCTCTCTCAATTCCGTCCGCCGAAGTTTGCGCCCAAAGTTCACGCTCAGCGAGTTCTTCGCGCCAGGCATTCTCATCTTCCTTTAATTTTTGAAAGGCTTGATTGGTTTGCGACAAGAATTTCTGGCGACGATAAGATTCCACCGCTTCATCCAAAACTTCCGATAAAGCCAGACCTTCGGTTTCGGAGATTTGTCGAATTATCCGGTGCGACTTTTCGCTGATTGAAACATTCATAGCTTTATTAGCTTATCAAATTTTTATTTCGTGCGCGGCAGATACGGAACGTGCCTGTCCATCGAAGCGTTGATTTGCAGATAAATCTGCGTTTCGCGCGGAATCAGATTGCGCCAATTCGCGCCGCCGCGTTTGATGTAGCCGGGCAGTTTCGCCGGATTTGAATTGTAGCCCGCCGACATCAATTCCGCCGGCGTTGCAATTTTATTTTCCAGCGCGTTGTAGACGGTTTCGTTGGAAATCAAGTCGCTCCAGGTCATCTGCATATAAAGCAACATCGCCTGCGCCGCGTTCGTGTGGTTTCGCATCCCTTCGACAAAATCGGGCATCAAGCCGACCGAATAATAACGCGAGCGAATCATATTGTAAGTCCAGGGAATCATCTGCACCATTCCGCCCGCCCCCGCCGAACTGACCGAATAACGATAAGTCTGACCTTCGTTCAAGGCGAAAAGCGCGTAAATGTCGTTGTAGATAGTCGGATGATATTCGGTGCGAAAACGCAGGTGGTCAACGTGTTCGACAACCGCGAGGCGTTCCGCGACGTCGGTCACTTGCGGCGAAATGAAAACGCCTTTCTTTCGCAGATTTTCCCGCGCCGTGTCTATGGTGTTTCTAATGTAGATTTTTCCCGCGCCCGCGACTTCCGGCGTGACGATGCCCGGATGCGTCGAAATATAATACGCCGTCTCGAGATACGCGCCGTTGCGCTCGACCGGATATTGAACGAGCAGCGGCAGGTGCGCTTTGTTTTCCGCGTCAATAATCATCACGGGCGTATTTACGCCGTTGGCGCGAATGTTTTTCACCGTCACCAGATAGCCGTTCGATGTCGTCGTCGAAATTTCCGAGTTGTTTTTATCGAGAAATGCGGTTTTCATCATTACGATATAATCTATGTCCGCCTTTTTGTAATCGTAATAGGCGATGCGGATGACATCGGTTATCAAAAAACTGCTGCTCATCGCCGTCGCAATCGGACGCGCCTGCATCTGTCGTTTGGCTTCGGCGATTTTGCTTTTGATTTGCGCGAAGGTCAGCGGTTTGTAAAACGTCGGCGGCGGGCGCGGTGTCGGAGTCGGCAGCGGATAAAGCTGCGTCGCGGCGGGTGTCGGGTTTTGAACCGGCATCGGCATCGGGCGCGTCGGGGTCGGGAAAGGCGTTGGAGTCGGGCGCGGCGGATTGGTAATAATTACTCGCGCCGCCGGTGTCGGTGTTGAAACGGGAACATTGACGCGCGGGCGCGTCGGTGTCGGCGACGCGACAGTTTGTGCAAAAACATTGACTGACACACAGATAATGATTAAGAAAATGGCAAAGAATGATTTTTTCATAAGTTTTACGGAGAGTCGGGGTTAGGCAATAAGGCAAAAGTAAAAGGCAAAAGTGAAAGCCAATCGGAATTGTGCCTTTATTCATCCTTCAGATTGAAGAATCTTTGTCCGAGTGAACTAAAAAGCCGGATTGCCAAATGGAATATCTGATTCCGATACGGATTTACCGTCTGCGCCTTTAAAGATTCCCCCAAAAGACGAAAGGTTGTCAAATCAATTGGGAAAAGTTTATGGTTTAGACAACAATCGTTTATAGCCGGTGCGGATTTGTTATCGAAGCAGGCTTTACGGTATAAATGAAATCTCGTGCGCGAGTAGTTTCAGTTTTCAAATTTTAGGTTTTAGACTAGAACGCTCCGCCTGAGACCTGAAATTTGAAATTTGAAACTTACAAATTTTTATGAAAAAACTCTTTGGAACAGACGGCATACGCGGCGCGGCGGGCGCGTTTCCGCTCGATGAAAAAACGATTGAGATTATCGGCAACTCTCTGGCGCGGCAGCTCACGGAAAAACTCGGACGAAGCCCGCGATTCGTTACCGGGCGCGACACGCGCGAATCGGGCGCGTGGATCGAGCGAGCCTTTTGCGCCGGTGCAAGCGCGGCGGAAGCCGATTGCGAATCGGCGGAAATTATCACTACGCCGGGCGTGGCTTTTTTAACGAAAAAATTTCATTTCGACGCGGGCATCGTCATCAGCGCGTCGCACAATCCATATCAAGACAACGGCATTAAAATCTTTCTTCCGACGGGAAAAAAGATTGACGAATCGGTGGAAATCGAAATCGAAAAAGACATCTACGGTGTGAATATCGAAAATCAAGTGGTCGGAGAACTCGGCGAAATAGGCGTTCGCGCTGAAGATTACCGGAAAAGCTATCTCGATTACCTCGCCGATGAATTTAAGACGCTCGATTTGAGCGGTTTCAAAATCGTAATTGATTGCGCTAACGGCGCGGCTTGTGAACTCGCGCCGAAACTTTTCAGCAGATTCGGCGCGGAAATCATCGCCGTCAACAACACGCCTGACGGCAAAAACATCAACGAAAACTGGGGCTCGCTGCATCTGGAAAATTTACAGAGTAAAGTTTTAGAAGAAAAGGCAAATTTCGGCGTGGCGTTTGACGGCGATGCCGACCGTTCTTTATTTGTTGACGAGCAGGGAAATCTCGTTGACGGCGACGCGGTTTTGTGGATTATGGCAAATCATCTGCAAGCCGCCGGAAAATTAAATAACCAATCGGTCGTCGCCACCGTGATGAGCAACATCGGCTTGGAAATCGCGCTCGATTCAAAAAACATAAAACTTCTAAGAACCGCCGTCGGCGACAAATACGTTCTCGCCGAGCTTTTGAAAACCGGCTCTTCAATCGGCGGCGAACAATCGGGACATATTATTTTCCCATTTCACGGTCTGGTCGGCGACGGAATGCTGACCGCGCTTTTCCTGCTCGAAGCCGTGCGGGAAAACGGTAAAACTTTATCGCAATTGACCGGAGGTTTTACGCAGTTTCCGCAGATTTTAGTCAACGTCAAAGTGCGCGAAAAACTCCCGTTTGAACGAGTCGCGGAAATATCCGAAGCGGCTCGCCGGATTGAAAATCAACTCGGCGGCAAAGGACGGCTTCTGCTGCGCTATTCGGGAACTGAAAATCTGGCGCGGGTGATGATTGAAGGCGAAAATCAAAAGGAAATTGAAAAACAGGCGCACCAGTTGGCGGAAGTTATCAGCACGAATTTAAGCTAGCAAGGCTTCGGATTATTTAATCTTTTCACCGGGAACTAGGATATTTTGACTCCGCTTGCAAATTGGTAAAAAACCATTGTATAGTATGCCAACTGAGACGATAGGTGTCTACCTTCGTCTCAAGTGGTTGCTGGGGTGAGGACAGTAATCACGAATTGGCAGGTGCGGCACACTTCCACGTTGCTTCACCTGCTCTATTATTTTAAAGGATGAGGGATGAGGAATGAGGGATGAATAAGAATCGTTTTTATTCATCCTTTTTTTTTGTCGAAATTTGAGGGATGAAGGTTGTAGTTAAACTCCGGGACGATTCACACAAATATCAGATAAAAATCAGTCACGACTTGTTGGAAACGAGCGGCGATTGGGCGCGGGATTGTCTGTCGCCGACGACGAAAAAAATCGCGCTTGTTTCAAACGCGAAGGTTTTTCGGTTATACGGCGAAGCGGTTACGGATGGTTTTGAGAAGCGGGATTTTGAAGTTCGACCGTTTTTGATGAAGGACGGCGAAAGATATAAAAACTTTCGGACGCTTGAAAGTCTCCTGAAATTTATCGGCGAAAACAAGTTGACGCGCACCGATGCGGTCGTCGCGCTCGGCGGCGGCGTGGTCGGCGATTTAGCCGGATTTGCGGCGGCGGTTTTTATGCGCGGTCTCGCTTTTCTGCAAATCCCGACGACTTTGCTGGCGATGATTGATTCGTCGGTCGGCGGGAAAACCGCCGTCAATACCGCTTTCGGAAAAAATTTAATCGGCGCGTTTCACCAGCCGCGCGGCGTTTTGATTGATGTCGAAACTCTGCAAACTTTGCCGCGCCGGGAACTCGTCGCCGGTTTTTGCGAAGCCGTCAAACAAGCCGCGATTGCCGACGCAAATCTTTTCAATCAAACTGCCGGATTTTTAGAAAACTTCCCGCCCGGTGAATTTAAAAAACATTTTTCCGACGTAAAATTCGTTTCCGCTCTCGAAAACTTAATCGCCGCCCAAATCGCTTTCAAGGCGCAAATCGTCGTGCAGGACGAAAAGGAAAGCGTCGAAAGAAGCGACGGAAAATCGCGCAAAATCCTGAACTTCGGACACACGCTCGCCCACGCGCTCGAAAAAGTCACCGATTACAAACGATTCAAACACGGCGAAGCGGTTGGTTACGGAATCACATTTGCCGCCGCGCTTTCAAATAAACTTGAAATTTTAGATGGAAATGAATTAAACTTGTTGAACGATGTTTTGCATCAAGTCGGGAAATTGCCCGACACGCGAAACATCAGCCTCGAAAAAGTCTTTGAAGCATTCGCTTTCGATAAAAAAACAGTCGGCAAATCGCTGCAGTGGATTCTTCTGCGGAAAATCGGCGAGCCGGTCATCGTCGAAAACAAAGACATCCCGACCTCGATTATTTACGAAACGCTGAAAGAAGTTTTGCACGAATAATCCGCTCTCCGAAGTTTTACGAATTAGAGGAATAAGTCAATGACAAAGAACAAAATGAAAAACAGAAATTCCGAAACAGGCGGCGCGGGCGTGAAGCTCGTGGTTGTTTTGCTAATTATATTTTTAATCGGACACGCCGGTTACAATTACATCCCGGTGGCTTACGAAGGGGAAAATTTCAAACAAGATATGCAGACGGCGGTGGTGCAGGGAATGGCGGTTCCGCCCGGCATTATGCCGGTTGATATGGTCAAGGGAAGATTACAGAAAGCACTTGTCGCCAACAACATTCCGACCGACGCGGTGGTGCAGGTCAAACCGACAAATAACAGCGTGATGGCGCACGTCTCTTATACGAAACAAGTCAACATTCTGCCGTTCGGTTTATACAAATATAAATATCAATTCAATAACACCGCCACGCCGACCGGATTTTTATTCAAAGAATCAGCCCCTACGCAGTAACCGCCAAAATGCGCGGAGTTCGCAGCGATTGTAACTGCACGAGACCGACAGGCGCGTTTGCCAGCCACGTCGTCGGGCAAACGCCACAGGTCGTGCATTTTTCCACCGCCGGACACGGCTTGCTCGACAAGGCGGCTTGAGATTTTTCGTGTTCGGTTTTCAAGAATTCAAACGCCAATCCAGAATCTACAATTGACCACGGCAGAAATTCGTCATAACCGCGATTTCTCGAAGTGTGAAAGCTCGCGTCAATTCCCGTTTCGCGCAAAGCGTCGTTTAAATTTCCTTTCATCCGCGCCGCCGCTTCGATAACTTTGGCAACGGTTCTGTCGCCCGAAGAAAATAAGGCTTGCTCGTGAGCGATTCGCGCCGACATCATCCGCACTTCGACATTTGGAATTTTCGACAAGTTTTTCGCCGTCCATTTGAGGCGGTTTTTTAGTTCCCTTTCGTCGCAAACCGCGTCCCATTGAAACGGCGTATTCGGTTTCGGAACTAAGCCGTTTAAAGACGGAATAATTTTCCCGGCGCGTCCGAATCGTTTTCCGGCGACGAGCATCCGGTCTTTGATGCGCTCGACGAGAACAATCATTTCTTCCAAGTCTTCCTGCGTCTCCGTCGGCAAACCGACCATCAGATAAAGTTTGACGGTCAACATTCCTCTATCGAAAACCGCGCCGCAGATGTCCACGATTTCGTCGTTCGTCAGATTTTTATTGATAACGCGCCGCAATCTGTCCGAGCCGGTTTCGGGCGCGACGGCGATTTGCTGGTCTTTTGATTCGACGAGCGCGTCGAGCAGTTCTTCGGAAATCTGATCTAATCTCAAAGACGAAACCGAGATACGATAATCCATCTTTCGCAGTTCGCTAAGAATCGTGGAAATTTCGGGATGGTCGCAAACGGCGGTCGAAACAAGTCCGATTTTGTTCGTCTTTCCGCGCCACTCGCTCGCCTTTGCCAGAATGTCTTTTGCCGGAACGACGCGCGGCGGGTAATAGTTATAACCAGCCCAGCAGAAACGACAACCTTGCGAGCAGCCGCGCGAAATTTCAATCAGCAATCTGTCGCCCATTTCCGCATTCGGCGACCAAACGGCGGTCGAAGGCGCGAACGTATCTTGATTCATCAAAAACTCGACGACTTCGGTTTCGTTTCTTTTTATTGCGCGGCGCAGCGTTCCTTCCTTCGGATTCGCGGCAGCCAGAGCGCGTCCGACTCGTTTGGGAACGCCGATTTGCGTCGGCAGATAATCGAAAACCGTGCCGTCGTCGTTGTAAATCACATTGTATAAAGACGGCACATAAAATCCGCGCCCGATTCGCGCCAGACCAAGAAGAATTTCGTCTTTCGTTTCGTTTTCAAAAATCGCGTCAACCAGTTGAAACGCTAAAATCTCGCCTTCGCCGACGGCGATGATGTCTGTAAAATCGGCAATCGGTTCGGGATTAAGAAACGAAGCCGCGCCGCCCATCACGACGAGCGGGTGAAAATGATTTCTATCCTTTGACCAAACGGGAATTTGAGAAAGTTGAAGCATCCGCGCCATATTCAGATAATCCGTTTCAAACGAAATTGAAAAAGCGACGACATCGAAATCCTTAACCGGCGTTTGTGTTTCCAAAGAAAGCAGCGGCGTTCGTGATTTTTCGTATTCTCTTAATTCGGAATCATCGGGCAGAAAAACTCTTTCGCACGAAACTTCGGGAATTTTATTGAACAGTTCATACATCGTGTGCAAGCCGAGATTCGCCATTCCGACGGCGTGCGTGTTCGGATAGCACAACGCGATGCGAAGCGACGCGCCGCGTTTGACGATAACGCCTTCTTCGCTTTCTAGTTTCTTTCTATAACTCTCGACAATCCGTTTGCTCATAATCGTTGTTTTTTCGCTCGCCAAACGAAACAGTTATTCTACCTTGCCCGCCGCAAAAAGGAAACAAGCGATGCAGCCTGCATTCATTCTCAACCCGATTTCGTAGTTGCCCGGTTTAGATGCGAAAAACCGTAATCGCCGATGTATTATAAACCTGTTTGACGCGAACATCTGATTAAACTTCCGAAAACCTTGCAATTTGTCGTAAAGTGTGGCATTTTTGAGGCTTCAATTCACCAGAGCAGTTTCACTAACATTAAAATTAAGGGAAAGATACGCGCATCGCTGTTCGCCCTCGCCCGTGTCAGCCGTCCGCTTTCGGAAAAAATTATGTCTGAAAATAAGTTCTTGAAATCAATGATTTTGTCATTGGTGATTTTACTGGCGATGACGTTCGCAGTCGGGGCGCAGGAAGAGGAAGACGCGCCGCCGAGCCGCTCGATTAACTCGCTGGATTTTCAAACGCAGCGACCGGCAACCGCGCCGGTGAAAAACCGCGCCAATCAGCCGGTCAGATCGCCGGTAAAAAATCAAAAACGCCGCAAAAGCATCGCTGTTCTAACCAACCCGCGAAGAAGTTATAAATTGGTCAGACGAAATTCCGCTTTGAAAAGAAAGGCGGTTAAGAAAACGAATTCAAAAACAAGAGTCGCGCCGCTCAAAGAGGAAAGCATCGGCGTGACTTTCTGGCGGCTGCGCCCGCCGAAACCCGAAGAGCGCGAAGACGCGCCGACTTTTCCCGTCAACACCGGCGACGGCACGGATTTCTGGACGGCGGAGCGCGTGCGCTCGACGACCCGATTCAAAGTTGACGACCGCGTTCGCTTCACGATTGAATCGCCGCGCAGCGGTTTTTTATACGTCGTCAACCGCGAAGTTTATACGGACGGCACGACGAGCGAAGCGATGCTGATTTATCCGACGCTGCAAACGCGCGGCAGAGGCGACAACAGCGTCGTGACGGGCAGCATCGTTGATGTTCCGACCGGGCAGGGCGTTTTCAAAATTGCCTCGACGCGCGACGATTACGCGGGCGAAGAAATCATCGTCATCGTGTCGCCCGTCAAACTTCCCACGATAAAACTCGCTTCCAAAGCGATTCCCGTAACCGAAGAAAGATTGGAACAATGGCTCGCCGATTGGGGCGGCACGGTGGACATCTACGACGCGACCGACGGCGAGGGCATTGCCATCACGCGCACCGAAAACGAAGCCGCCAACACCCGCGCTCTGGTGCAGGAAGAACCTTCGCCGCAGACGATTTTCAAAACTCAGGCGCGGTCGAACCAGCCGCTGCTGGTGTCGTTTCAAATGCTGGCGAAAACGCCGGACAAATAAAATCCCGACTTGGCATAAACATCAGGCAAAAGGCTCTGAGTTCCAGTTTTAACTGGCTTATGGCGCGACGAAGAGCCAGCTAAAACTGGAACTCAAAACTTTTCGGCTGATTTTCGGGTCAAGCCGAAGTTATCTTCAAGCTACAAAAATCGGTTTCGCTTACAATATGTCAACTATCGGCAGAACACTCGACAATCGCTACGTCGTCCGCGCGGAAATCGGAAGCGGCGGTTTCGGCGCGGTTTATCTTGCCGAAGATTCGCGCTTTACGGGCAATAACCGCGTGGCGATTAAAAAAATCTCGCAGAGCAACGAACAAACCGCCCGCGCGTTTCAGCACGAAGCGAATCTGCTTTACAATCTCAGCCATCCGAATCTGCCGAAGGTAACCAACTGTTTTCAGGAATCGGAAGCCAATTATATCGTGATGGATTTTATCGCGGGCGAAGATTTGATGACGCGGATGCGGCTCGGCGAAAAATTCACGATTGAGCAGGTGACGGAAATCGCCGACCGCGTGCTGGACGCGCTCGAATATCTGCATTCGTTTCTGATTTTCCACCGCGACATCAAACCGCACAACATTAAAATTGACCCGACCGGCAAAATCTACCTGCTCGATTTTGGCACGGCGAAAGGGCAGATGAACGAAGCGACGCTTTCTTTGACCGACCAGAGCATCACCGGCTACACGCCGTTTTACGCGCCGCTCGAACAGGTTCTGCGCGTGGACGCGAATTCTTATCTGCTGCTGCAATCGCTCGATACCGCGCATCTGGGAAGATTGATGGAGAATAAAACCGACGCGCGAAGCGACATCTACGGACTCGGCGCGACGATTTATCATCTGCTGACCGGCTTTTCGCCCGAACGCGCGACGGCGACGCTGCGCGCCCATTTTCTCTGGTCGGGCAAAACCGACTCGCTGCCCGAATGCCGCACCGTCAACCCGGATATTCCCGAACGGCTCGCCGAGTTCGTGCATAAATGTTTGGAGATTGACCCGGCAGACCGCTTTCAAACGGCGGCGGAAGCCCGCGCCGCTTTGAGCGATTCGCACTTTGTCGCCGCGACGAAAAAGCCGACCGAAGATTTTTTGGCAGATGCGCTGAACAACGCGAAAAAGCCGACCGAAGATTTCGCGCCGGATTCTCCGAACGAAACGAAACCGATAATCAATTTCGACGCGCTGGAAAAAGCATCGCCCGCGACCGTTCAAGTCGCCGCCGCGACCACCGAACCGCCGCCGGTAAATAAAAATTGGGGCTGGTATGTCGGCGTGCCGTTTATCATTTTAACAGCCGCGATTTTCGGCGGGTGGTTAGTGTGGCGCGGCGCGGGCGAAACTCCGCCGCCGACAGTTAAACGAGCCGAAACGGAAACAATTCAGCCAATCGCGCCCGTGAAAAAAAACCGAACGCTGACCTATTCGCTGCTCGTGCAGAAAATGCGCGGCGGCAGCAAATTTCAAGAGCCGTTTGAATCGAGCGGACAGGAAATCTTCGAGAGCGGCTATCGTTTTCATCTGAGTTTCGCGCCGCCCGACGACGGTTTTCTATACGTCTTTAACGAAGGTCTGAACAAAAACAACGAAAGATATTTTTCCGTGATATTTCCGACTCCGAAACAGAATGTGGGCAGCACGGAGGTCAAAAGCGGCGAACAATACAAAAGCGGCGAGAACAAATTCAGCGGCGCGCCCGGCACGGAAAATTTTTGGATTATCTGGAGCCGCGAGAAACCCGAAGCGGCGGAGCAAGCCGTTAAAAACGCTTTCGACAATGACGGGAAAATCGAGGAATTAGGAAAAGTCGCCGACGCGAGTTTGAGCGATAATTTGAAAAATTATCTCGAAAAGGAGAAAAATTCGACCGCGCCGAATACGAAGGATGCTGAAAAGAAACTCTCCAAAATCGAATTTGAAGGCGACGCGATTGTTTATCTGCTGCACCTTGAACACCGCTAAAAAGCATCGCCGCGCTTGACGCTGGCGCGGTTTGAGCATAAAATTGTGCCACTTAAATAAAGCGCAAGCCGCGTTTCCGCACAGTTAAAACTTAGTGTCTGCAATTAAAAGAACAATCAATCTGCAGTCTCGATTTTCCTCCGTCGAAACAGGAGTTTCCGCTTATGAAAAAATTACCCGTCAGCAACCGTTTTCGCCGGCAACTGCCGAGCGTTTTAGTTTTATTTTCCATCGCGTTTTCATTTCTGCCGACGGCGGCGCGGGCGCAGACCGCGCCGGAGAAAACGCGCCAACTCGTGGCGGAAGAAGCCGCCGTAAATGAAAAACGGCTAGCACTCGTTATCGGCAATTCCGATTATCAGAACACCGTCAAATTGCCGAACGCCGCCAACGACGCGATTGATATGGCTGCCGCGCTGCGCGGATTGGGTTTCGAGGTCATCGAGCGCGTTAATCAGGACGAGCGCGGAATGGACAAAGCCATCTCCGAATTCGGCGAACGCTTAAAACAAGCCGGGGTCGGATTGGTTTTTTACGCCGGTCACGGAGTGCAGTATAACGGTCGAAATTATCTTGTCCCGGTTGATGCCGTGATTCGGTCCGAAGACGAAATTATATGGGATGCGATTGATATTAACAAAATTTTAGGGAAATTCAGCGGGGCGAAAACCAGCCTGAACATTATGATTCTCGATGCCTGCCGCAACAATCCGTTCGCCAAAGACTGGAGCGAGTTCCGCGATGTCAGCAAGGATATGGGCTTAGCGAAGATAGACGCGCCGAACGGGACTATTTTATTTTACGCGACCGCGCCGGGCAAAGTCGCTTCGGATGGCAAAGGCAGAAACGGACTTTTTACTGAAGTTTTGCTTCAGGAAATAAAAAAACCGAACGTCGAATTTGACGCGCTCTATAAATCGGTGGCATCGAAAGTTTCCAGTAAATCCGGCGACAAACAGCGTCCGTATAGAGAAAGTTCGGCGACCAGAGATTTTTATTTTGCGGGAACAACCGACACGCCGACACCGGGCAGACAACCGGCGGTTGCCACGAGTGTCGAATCCGAATCCGGCAGCACGAAAACGGAAGCGGCGGCGCGCGAGCGCGAAGCGTGGGACGCGGTTAAATCGCAAACCAACGCCAAAGCGTTTCGGATTTATCTGGAAAATTATCCGACGAGCGCGAACGCGAGAACGGCGAAGGACAAACTCGAACAACTAATCTGGAACTCGGTCAAAACGTCGAACGACAAAGCGAAATTACTCGCTTACCTCGACGAATTTCCGAAAGGCGCGAACGCGGCGACGGCGAAGATAAAACTCAGTCAAATCGAATCGGACGAGGCGGCGGCGGACGCGCCCGCCGAAACCGAAGACGCGCCGCCCGCCAAGGTCAAACCAAAAGTTGCAACACCGAAAATCGAAAAACCGAAAATATCGCCCGTGCCGACGGCTGCTAAAAAGCCGCGCGGCAAGGCGCAGCCAATCGGCAAAATCGAATTGCGGACGAATTCGGTCGGGATGAAACTGGTCAACATTCCGGCGGGCAGTTTTATGATGGGATTGAGCGAAAAAGGCTTGAGCCAAACGCTGACGCAAGCTCGCAAGGAATACGCCGACGAGGATATGTCGACCTGGTTCGACAACGAAAAACTGCCGCGCAATGTCACCATCGCCGACGGCTTCTGGATGGGCGAAACCGAAGTCACGCAGGCACAGTGGGCGGCGGTGATGGGCGAGAATCCGAGCCTGGAGCGCAACTGCGACCGTTGCCCGGTCGAGCGCGTCAGTTGGGAGATGGTCAAGACGTTCATCGAAAAATTGAACGCGGGCGACAATGAATTCGAGTATCGCCTGCCGTCGGAAGCCGAATGGGAATACGCGGCGCGCGCCGGAACACCGGGACTTTTTGCCGGAGCGATTGACGAAATAATGTGGCACAACGGCAACGCGGAAGGGAAGACACATCCGGTCGGGCAGATGCAGGCGAACCCGTTCGGGCTATACGATATGCACGGCAACGTCGAGGAATGGTGCGAGGATTTTTACAATCAGACTTACGACGGCTTGCCCGTTGACGGCTCGCCGAACACGAAAATCGGCGACGCGAAATACCGCGTCGTCCGCGGCGGCTCGTGGAACAACTTTTCGACCAAATCGCGCTCGACCTTTCGCAAGAGTTTCCGGGCGGGCGCGGTCAGCCCGACGACCGGCTTCCGCGTCGTCGCGCGTCTGAAGTGAGCGTTGTTAACCGGGAATCATTTAAAAAGCGAATCGCCCGCGACGATGTTCGGGCGATTCGCTTTTTTACGAATATCGAAAAAATCATTTCCAGCTTATTCCAACTTTTCTTCGACCACTTCAGCCTTCAGATTTTCGTGTTTGATGCCGACGCGCAGCCGCCGATAGACGCTCATCATTTGGTTTCCCACCCACGGAATCGCAAAGAAAGCCAAAACGTAGCCGCGCCAATCTTCTATCAATAACTGAAAACCCGTGAGCAATAAAATCAAAATCGTCGTCCAATGACTAAAACAGTATTCGCAGGTGAAAACATAAAAAAATTTGCGTTTGAGAAGCGAGCCGCAGTTATCGCATTGGTCTTTACAATACTCGCGCCATTCGCCGAAGATTTCCTCTTGCGTTACCGTCCACGCAATCGAGGCGACGACCATCGAGAGAATTACGAGCCAGAAAATTTGCGTTGCAATCCACATTTTTATTCAAACAACTCGTTAACGGCTATCGTCCAGCCGGGCAAAGCAGGTTCGGCATTTGCCGCATCGCCGCGCCGGAAAATTTGCGTTTCGTCGGGGTTGTTTCGGTCATACGATCTGATAACGTCCGCGCTTTGCAAATCAACGTCCCAAACGAATTCCGTTCCAGCGGCAAAATAATCGCGGCGTTTCTCGACGATTTCTCTTTCGGCTCGTGCGCCGTATTCGTATTCGCTGCGAACTTCGACGGCGAAAAGCGGTGCGCCTTGCGGAAATTTCATTCCGGCTCTATCTCCGATATAAAATGAAGCATCGGGGCTGAAAGATTTGCGGTGCGGAAGATTTACCAAAAAAGCTACGCTGCCGATAAAAACTCTGCCGAAATTATTTTGCCGTTGATAAAGTTTCAAACTTAAAGCAATGTTAGACACGGCAATTGACGGCTCGCAGCCGGCTGCCATAAATTTCACAATCTCTCCGTTGACGATTTCGGCTTTTCCTTCGGTTCGATAAAGCTCGGCGATTAAATCGTCAACCGATTTTTCTCGCCGGCGCGGCAAAGTTCTTTCGATAACTGCACTCATAATTTTCCTCCCGAAAACAATTTTGCGACTTGCGACCACAAAAAGCAATCGCAAATCGCAAATCCAAAATCGCAAATCTCCTAGCTTTGCTTGCCTTCCAAAAACGCCTTCAACCGGCGCGAGCGCGAGGGATGGCGCAGTTTTCGCAAAGCCTTCGCTTCAATTTGGCGAATGCGTTCGCGGGTGACGGCAAAATGCTGCCCGACTTCTTCGAGCGTGTGTTCCGAGCCGGTGTTGCCGAGTCCGAAACGCATTTTGATAACCTTCTCCTCACGCGGCGTTAGAGTTGCCAAAACCTCGTCGGTGATTTCCCGCAGATTGCCGAACGTCACCGATTCCGCCGGATTCATAATTGATTTGTCTTCGATAAAATCGCCGAGATGCGAATCTTCTTCTTCGCCAATCGGCGTTTCCAAGCTAATCGGTTCCTGCGCGATTTTCAAAACCTTTCGCACTTTGGAAACCGAAATATCCATCTTCTTGGCGATTTCTTCGGATGTCGGTTCGCGTCCGAGTTCTTGAACTAAGGCGCGAGACGTGCGAATTAACTTGTTAATCGTCTCAATCATATGGACGGGAATCCGAATCGTTCTGGCTTGGTCGGCAATCGCCCGCGTGATTGCCTGGCGAATCCACCACGTCGCGTAAGTCGAAAATTTATAACCGCGCCGCCATTCGAATTTATCAACCGCCTTCATCAAACCGATGTTGCCTTCTTGAATCAAATCCAGAAATTGCAAACCGCGATTCGTATATTTTTTGGCGATGGAAACGACGAGCCTGAGGTTCGCTTCGACGAGTTCGCGTTTCGCCTGATTCGTCGCTTGCTCGCCGACCAGAATCGTTTGCAGGGAACGCTTGATTTCGACCGCCGGAAGATTATATTTCTCTTCAATCGCCGCAACGACTTTTTTCTGTTCGGAGATTTTGCGGTTGAATTCTTTCTTCTGTTCGGGCGTGACGCGCTTGCCTTCGCGCTTGTCTTCGGCGCGATTTATTTCGCGCTCGGCTCGACGAATCTCGTCGGAAACTTTGCGAATCGCGCCGATGAGCTTTTGCATCGCCCGTTCGGTCAGATTCAGATTTTTCGTTTCCTGCGAAACTTCCAGCCGATGCCGCGCCGTCTGGCGTTTGAGTGCCATCAGCTTTTTCGTCGTTTTGCCCTTTGAATTTTTCCGCTCCTCGCACAATTTCTCATACGCCTTTAACGCTTTTTTGAAATTGAGGCGGATGTTGGCGATGCCTTCAATCGTCCAGCGCAGATATTCTTCCGCCTTGTCTTCTTCGCCGGTCAATTCCGCCTGCTCGGAGAATGTCACGGTTTCGCGGATATAACCTGTGCCGCTTTCCAAGTCGTCGCCGATTTGCAAAAGCCGTTCGACGGCAATCGGCGAGCGCGAAATCGCCTTTCGGGTTTTAATTTGCCCGCGCTCGATACGCTGGGCAATCGTCACCTCGCCCTGTCTGGTAAGAAGAGGCACAACGCCCATCTCACGCAGATAAAGGCGCACCGGGTCGTTCGATTTATCGAGCGTTCCTGCCGACAAATCCAAATCCAAATCGTCTTCGTCAATTTCCTCGTCGGCATCGTCATCAAGCGCGAGGCTCGCCGCTTTCTCAAGCAGTTGCGCGTCCGTGTCGGCAACCGAGATATTCGCGCCTTCGAGCCGGGTTAAAACATCTTCAATGTCGTCGGGCGACATCATCTTATTCGGAATCTCGCGGTTTAGCTCGTCAAAGCTCAGAAATTTTTTCCGTCTGCCGAGTGCCACCAGCCTGTCCATCAAATCTTCTTTTTCGTCGTAGTCTGCCATAAATTTATGAATACTTTTGATTGTAAAACAGCGCAAATCGTTGTTTGCGAAATAAGTCTAAACGCCCGCTGCGGTGAAAATGTTTCAGGCTCAAAGAGGAGAAACGGCGAGCGGTTTTGATTTCAGATAATTCTCAAATGCGAAATCTGTCATTATAGATTAAAAAATAAAAATTATCTATTGCGTTGTGAAAAAAGTTTGGCGAGAACAGGAAAAGAAAAATTAAACCACGAAAAACACGAAGCAGCGCGAATCAGTTCTTTTCGTGTCGCTTCGTGTTTTTTCGTGGTTTCGTGTTTTTCGCCGCTTCTCGATTACCGCTCGCCAATCCGTTTTTCAAAATCGCGTTTGACCCGCGCCAAATTTATTTGCTCGTTAACGAGCGAATCGCGCAAATCGAAATCGCCCGCTTGTTCGGCGAACATCAACTCCTGACTGATTTCCAAAATACGGCTGGCAATCGCCATCGAGCGCAAAGTCGCCACGCAGTTTTCCGCTTCTCTCAAAACCACGTCAATCGCTTCGTCCAAATCACGCGCCGGCTCGCTCATTAAAAGCACCGAGACGAAATCGCTCGCCGCCTGGTCGTCCTGCACTATTTCGAGCAGATTTTCGCCCGTCACATCCGAGCCGATTTCCTTTAAGGCAAGCAGAGCGCGAAAAACTTCCGATGTCGCAAGCTGTTCGTAATCGGTTTCTTCGAGCGACGGCAAAATCGTCTCGCGCAAATCTTTATCGTAAATCAAAAGCTCTAAAAGCCTCTGCTCGGCAACGGTGATTTTCGTCGCGTTTCTTTTGATGAC
>Ga0136640_10000385_pt1 | contig 16879 bp, 11 predicted proteins | sample AntDrymUQ8642106_2_FD_105498 | JGI IMG/M metagenome (GOLD analysis project Ga0136640, IMG submission 105498) | Polar desert sand microbial communities from Dry Valleys, Antarctica - metaG UQ864 (21.06) | ecosystem: Environmental > Terrestrial > Soil > Desert | place: Antarctica: Dry Valley...
GACATTCGGGTCTAAAGTTTCGATTTGGACATTGATTCCAACGTCGCGCAGCGCGTTTTGGATAACTTGTGAGTATTGGTTGAAGGCGACGTTGCTGGCGGAAAATTTAAAAACAATCGGTTCGCCTTTGTAACCCGATTCCTGAAGTAGTTGTTTAGCTTTCGCCGCGTCGAAGCTGTATTTTGTTCCGGCATTATAAGCCCACGAATCAACCGGCAGAATCGAATAAGCGATGGTTGCCTGTTTGAAAAGCAATTCGTTGATGATTTTTTCGCGGTCAATTCCGTAGGCGATTGCCTGCCGCAATTTTACGTTGTCGGTCGGCGCGGCTTGCGTGTTAAATTGCAGATACTGAATATTCGAGCCGGGAAATTGTTCGACTTTCAAACTCGGATTATTTTCCAAAGATTTAAGCGTATCGGGTGACAGATTTGACGGCAGCGGCGCGATGTCCACGCCGCCGCTTTGCAACTCGGCTTGCAGGGAATTGGCATCAATAACTGTTTTAACGCGAAGTTTCTGGATTTTCGGTGCGCCCTCCCAATAATCGGCGTTGGCGGCGAGTTCGACGATGTTTTGCGATTGGTCGAAACCGACAAACTTAAATGCGCCCGAACCGACGGGACTCTCTTTTTGCTGACCGATTGTTCCTTCGGGAATAATCGGAACAGCGACTAGATTTGATAAAAGTTGGTTTTGCAAAGCCGCGCGACTCAACTTGAAAATGACGGTCTTCGGGTCGGGCGTTTCGATTGCTTCAATATGCGGAACGATTTTGTCGTCAACCGTATCGGCGAACGCGCCTTTTTTGAAGCCGGTGCTTTTGAAAAGCTCATCGAAAGTATATTTGACATCGGCGGATGTAAAATCTTTGCCGTTATGAAATTTCACATTGTCCTGTAAAATGAACGTAATAACCTTACCTTCTTCCGCCAATCTGATTTCTTTGGCGAGTTCGCCGATGTATTCAAATTTTTCGTTTTTCTTCACCAATGAATTAAACATCAAATTGCGAACCCGTTCAGCCGCAGCATCGGAAGCGGGAGAAGTTAAAGTATCAAATGAAGTAAATTTATCGGGTAACGCCACCGTCACAAAATCGCCGGTGCGGGTTCGGCAGGCGAATGTAATTATCAGACCGGTGTAAATTAAAAATAAAAATGCTTTAGACAATTTGTGTGTCCTCCGTAATTTTGTTGTTGAGTTGAGAGATTTTATCAGATAAATAACGCAGACGATTCGGGTCGAAAGGTAAAGGCGGTTGAATTAAAGACTTCAGGTGCGCGATTCGACAAAGTGATTCGTCAATTCTCGATTCGGAAATTCTACCGGCTGCTACGGCATCTTTCAGGGCGTTGAAACCCTCGCGCACCGAATCGGGATTGGCGCAAATCGCCAGCATATCCTCGCCCGCGAGAATCGCCAATTGACAGGCTTCGCCGATGCCGTAGTTTTTGACAATCGCGCCCATTTCCAAATCGTCGGTGATTGCCAAGCCGTCAAAGCCGAGTTCCTCGCGCAGAAGTTTAGTCACGATATTAAAGCTCAATGAAGACGGTAAAAGTTTGCCGTTGTTGTCTGTTTCCTGCAAATCGAATCGCGGAAAACTGGCGTGGGCGTTCATCACTGAATAAACTTTACCCGACGGGAAAAGTCGGCGGTAGGGTATCAAGTCATTTTCGTATAACTCCTCACGGGTAAGATAAACATTCGGCTGTTCCTCGTGCGAATCAATCTGGCTGGCACCGATTCCGGGAAAATGTTTCAGACATCCTAAACACCCGTTGTCTTGTAAGCCGCCGAGATATACTTCGGCGTATTCAACCACCTCGCTTCTCGACTTTCCGAACGCGCGTGAATAAAGTCCGTTGAATGAATTCGACCGCGCTTCGTCAATTACGTCAACGACCGGCGCAAAATTCATATTAAAACCTAAAATCCTGACCGCCTCCGACGTAATTTCAGCTAAGTTTTTTGCCTCAGCCGGAGTTTTTAGCGAACCCGGCGCGGGCATCGGCGCGATAATCCGGCGCAGACGGTCAACCAAACCGCCTTCCTGGTCAAGACTTAGAATCGGTTCAATTGATACGTTTTCCCGAATGCCTTCGGTTAGTTTTCTGGTTTGGGCGGCTTCGTAAATATTTCTGGCGAACAGACAAACGCCGCCCGGTGCTATCTCACGCAAAAGCTCTTTGGTTTCCGCATCAATTTCCGTGTGCGGAAGCCCGATAAAAAATAATTGACCGATTTTCTTTTCAATCGGTAACGAAAGTAATGTTTCAACCATAAATACCGGATAATTGTTGAAATGCTAATGTAATTTGTCAGCCGTCTATATGCCGACGGTTAAAGTATAACTTGAAAATTCTCGAATTGATTTTTGATTCAAACAATTCGTTTTTGTAAATCGAGCAAAAAGTCTTTAGCTTCCTTTTCAGATAATTTAGATATTTCAGAAGCCCGCAAATCCTCGACGACATTTTCATTGGAAACGGTGAAAAGTGAAAATTGCGAAGCCAGACGGCTGATACCGGCTCGTCCGACGGCAGCTTCCAAACTTTCCGAATCGGGTTTGGCATCCACGAAAACAGCCAGCTCGTATTTTTCGAGTTTTTCCAACACGGTTTTCGCCCGCGCAATCGTCTGAGCGGGAAGTCCGGCGAGCTTGGCGACCGCGATTCCGTAAGATTTCGATGCTTTTCCCTTTTTTAGTTTGTGCAAAAATACGACTTCGCCGTCTTTTTCGGTTGCCAATACTTGATAGTTACTCGCGCCCGGAAGATTTTCGGCAAGCTCGGTTAATTCGTGATAATGAGTCGCAAATAAAGTTTTTGCCGAATGTTCCGGCGAATTGTGCAGATATTCGGCGACCGCCCAGGCAATTGAAAGTCCGTCAAAAGTCGAAGTTCCGCGACCGATTTCGTCGAGTAAAATGAGCGAGCGCGGTGTGGCATTGTGCAAAATAGCGGCGGTCTCGGTCATCTCGACCATAAAGGTCGAGCGACCCGATGCCAAATCGTCCGACGCGCCGACGCGCGTCCAAATTCGGTCTAAAATCGGAAGTCTGGCAAAAGCGGCAGGAACGAACGACCCGATTTGCGCCAGAATTTGAATGATTGCGGCTTGCCGCAATAACGTAGATTTGCCGCCCATATTCGGTCCGGTGATGATTAAAAGCCGGTCGGTCGAATTATTCATCAACAAATCATTCGGAATAAAATTTTCCGGATTGATAGCTTCGACAATGGCGTGTCTGCCGTCTTTTATCTCAATTTCATCGCCGTCATGCAAAATCGGCGCGACGTAGTTTCGCCGGGCGGCAACTTCCGCCAAACTCGCCAGCGAGTCTAAAGTTGCCAGTGCGCGGGCGGTTGATTGTAAATTTTTTGTTTCCCGCTGAACTTCGGCGCGAATTCTCTGGAAGATTTCCGTTTCGAGTTCTTTAATTTTTTCTTCCGCGCCTAAAACTTTCGCTTCCCATTCTTTGAGTTCCGGCGTGGTATATCTTTCGGCGTTCGTCAGAGTTTGACGACGTTCGTAATCGCCGGGAACACGGGATAAATTGCCTTTGGATATTTCGATGAAATAACCGAAGACATTGTTAAACTTTATCTTTAAGTTATGAATCCCGGAACGCCGCTTCTCGCGCTCTTCAAAACTCGCAATCGTTTGTTTGGCATTCAAAGAAACGCTTCTCAATTCGTCGAGTTCCGAATCGAAACCGGCGCGAACGCTTCCGCCGTCGGCGAAATTTAACGGCGGTTCGTCGGAAATTGAAGATTCAATCAATTCTCGAATCAAGGGAAGTTCAAAGATGTTTTCGCTAAGAACTTGCAGTAAAAGAGATTGCGCGTCTGATAACGTCAGATTTATTTTTGGTGTCTGAATCAGGGAACGGTTCAATGTGAGCAAATCTCTGGGCGTAGCTGTATTGAGATTTAATTTACCGATTAAGCGTTCCAGATCGGAAACTTCTTTTAAGAGCAGGCGAATTTTGTCCCGGAGAATCGGATTGCTCAATTCATTAACCGCCGCCAGACGGGTTTGAATTTCGCTGCGCCGGATTGACGGGCGCAGCAGCCACGAGCGCAAAAGCCGCGCACCCATTCCGGTTGTGGTTTGGTCTATGACGTTAAAAAGAGTTTGCCTGTTTTTGTCGCTGCGTGATTCGACAATTTCCAAATTTTTGAGCGTAATTGCATCCAGCACCATAAAATCATTGGCTTCCAAAAAACTGATGTCGGCGATGTGGTCGGCGGAAGCGCGTTGGGTTTCCTGTGCATAGCGCAAACACGCGCCCGCCGCGCAAACGGCTTCCGCTTTGTTATTTAAGCCGTAGCCGGATAAATCTTTGACATTTAATTGACTCTTGAGAAGGTTTTCGCAGTCTTCCGTTTGAAAAAGCAAATCGTCCAAAGAAGTTAAAGTAGTTGAGAACTTACTTGAAGTTTTAGGAGTAATCGAAACCAGATTACTCGTTTCGGATAAATTCGGAACCACTTGATTGACGAATGAACTTTCCACTAAACTTCGCACCGATTCGGGAAAGAGAATCTCGCGCGGCGCGAAACTTTCAACGTCGGCGCAAATTTTCTTCCAGGCATCCGTGCCGGAAATTTGCGTGGTAAAAAATTCTCCGGTCGAGAGTTCTAAAAATGACACGCCGAAAGTTTCACCCGCGCCGCAGACCGCCGCCAGATAAATCGAATCTTCCGCATCGACCAGTTGCGAATCAATCGCCGTGCCGGGCGTGATGACGCGCACGACTTCGCGCCTGACGAGTTTTATATTTTTGCCCGCTTCTTCGGTTTGCTCGCAGATTGCCACCCGGAAACCTTTTTTGACCAGTTTTGAGATATAGACGGCGGCGGCGTGATGCGGAACGCCGCACATCGGAATCGGATTTTTCGTGTCTTTGTGGCGAGCGGTCAATGTGATGTCGAGTTCGCGCGAACCGATGACGGCATCCTCGTTAAAGAGTTCATAGAAATCTCCGAGACGGAAAAAAAGCAGAGTTCCGGGATATTGTTTTTTAATGTCGAGATATTGCCGAAGCATCGGCGTAGCGTTTTGCATAACAATTCGAGTTTCTGCAATTTTAACTCAAATAAATATTTTTGTTAAAGAATGTGAATTTCAAAGTTTATAAACTATAACTTTTTCAGCCAATTTGCTAAGATGCTTTTTTTCAACTTAATTTGTTACAATGATTTGAACAGTAAAAAACGATAAACTTTTTCGTCGTAACGAGAATCAAAGGCTTTACCTATCCTGTTTAAAAATAAATCTGGAGATAAATTTATGAAAGCATTAAATATTTTAACGGTTATCTGCGCCGTATTGATTTTCAACAGCCTCACGGTTAATAAAATACACGGGCAAAATACGGAAAACGTCACTCAAGCTGAAAAACCGAAGTCGGAAACGCCAGCCGCTGCCGCCGTTGATGATTCCGACAATCAACTAACTGCCAGGAAACAAACGAATGAAAAATACCGCATCGGTTTCCAGGACACATTAGAGATTCAGGTTTTCAAACATCCCGAACTTTCGCAGATGGTCAACGTCAGTCCCGACGGCACGATTCGGATGCCGAAAATTGACAAGCCGATAATCGTAGTATGTAAAACCGAAAGGGAATTGAGTGAAATCGTCGGAACGCTTTATAAAAGTTATTTGAAAAACCCGTTTGTCAACGTCCGCGCGGTTGACCAGCGTTCACAGCCGTTTGCGGTCATCGGCGCGGTTGAAAAGCCGGGCAATTTTTATCTGAACCGAAGAATTCGGCTGCTTGAATTGCTGGCGTTCGCGGGCGGTCCGAAGGTCGAAAAAGCCGGCAATAAAATTCAAGTCGCAAGGGTCGGTAATCTTGCCGGATGTTCGGAAAATGCGGAAGAGGCGGATGTGGAAAAGGACGTGGTTTTTTTAGGCTTCAGAACCAACGACGTGATGGCGGGCAGAGATAATCCGTGGATGCAGCCCGGCGATATTGTTTCGGTTTTGGATGCCGAAGAAGCATATATCGTCGGAAATGTCATCAAGCCGACGAAAATTTCGTTAAAAGAGTCGGTAACTTTAACGCAGGCGATTGCTATCGCCGAGGGATTAGACGATACCGCGAAAACCGACAAGGTTATTATTCAAAGACAAGCGACGGGAACTCAAGTCAAAACTGAATTGGTTTATAATTTAAAAGATATTCGTGATAAAAAAATTCCCGATCCGCAATTGCAGGCAAATGACATTGTTGAAATTTCAAACGATAAAAATAAAAGTGTAAAAAAAGGTTTGTTCGATTTATTGAAATCCGGTCTTCCGAGCATTTTATACCGTTTTTAAGTTTTCATGAGAAATACCAAAGAAATTATTCCGAAACCGGCGGAATCGGTCGAGCTTGAGCGTCCGTTTGAGCCGCATATTCCGGTTGTTACCAACGGCGGCTACGGCGCGTATCGTGATGTCAATGTGCAGGAAGGTTTCCAACTTGTCCAATACTGGCGGATAATTCGCAAAAGGTTTTGGCTGGTTGTCGGAATTGCCGTTTTAATGACGACGCTGACGGCGATTTATATGGCGCGGAAGCCGAGCATTTATCAATCGAGAGCGATTATCCAGGTTGATTTGGAGCAGCCGAATCAGGATTTGGTCACCAAAGACCGCACCTCGAGACTGTCGAATCAAGACCCGTCTTACTTTAATACTCAATTGCAGCTTTTAGTGAGCGAGAGTCTTTTGCGGCGGGTTGTCAAAGAACTGAGTTTGGACAGCAACAAGGAATTTCAGAAAGCGAAATCGGATGAGTCGGTTTCCCCTTTGCGTTCGATGCTGAAAGCCGTCGGATTAGCCAGCGATACGGCGAAGAAAACCGGCAGCGGCGTAGATGAAATTTCCATTTCGGCAAGCACTACGCTCGCCTCGAGCGAAGAAATTGCCGAAGCCGTTCGCCTCGCGCCGTATGTTGACATTATTAAAAAGAATTTAGCAGTCGAGCCGGTCAGAGAAACGCGGGCGACATTTAAAGATACGCGCTTGATCGAAGTCGCGTTTCGCCATACCGACCCGGAACTCGCCGCTTTTATCGTCAACGGCATCGGCGAAGTTTTCTCGAAAGCCAATCAGGAAAAACGCACCGGCACGAGCGGTAAAACCAATGATTTTCTGCAAAACAGAATCGCTCAACTGCAATCGGAAATCAATGAGGGCGAGCAGAAGTTATTTGTAAAGACAAAAGAAGCGGGCATTCTTGAAACCAACGATAATCAAACGATTGTCGTTGACCGGCTTGCCGGTTTGAACAAGCAATTGCTTGATGCGGAGAACGAACGAAAAAATGCCGAAGCTAAATACGATGCGGTCAATCAATCTCCCGAAACCATCAGCGCGCGGGTCGAGCAGGAAATGCAGCGTTACATTACCGAACGCGAAAACAACACCAGAGGCGTGATTAACGAAACGCAGAGAGAAATCGGAAAGTTAAAAGCAGTCAGGAAGAGATTGCTCGAAGAATATCAACCGGAGGCGCAGGAAGTGGTTGAACAAGACGAGCAAATAAAAACTCTCCAAGAAGAAATGAGAAAAACGACCGGCGAAAGCGAAGGCGATTTGGAAAAATTTCGCAAGCGCACGGCTGCCGTCATCGTCAACAACCTCCGCACCGATTATTTGAAGGCGAAAAGCCAGGAAGACAAAGTTCGTGCCGCTTTTAATGAACAATACAATCAGGCACAAGGACAAAACCAATCAGGCGTGGCTTTGAGTTTGCTCAGACAGAACATCGAAACCAAAAAAGGATTTTTGAAAGAATTAAACGACCAGCAGCGCGGTAACGATGTGATTGCCGCCGGAACGGACAACAATATCAGCGTCGCGGAAATTGCCATCCCGCCCGAAACGCCCGTTGCGCCGCGCCGCTTGACGACTGTGCTGGGCGCGTTGTTTTTATCAACTTTATTCGGAATGGGTTTAGCCCTGTTTCTCGAATATCTCGACGACACGATTCGCACGACTGAAGAAATCGAAACGTATCTCGGTTTGCCCGCGCTCGCCGCGATTCCGCGAATTGATTCGCTCCCGAAACGCAAACTGCTGCTCGTCGGAGCGAACGAAGACGGAGAAACGACGGCTAATACGACTTCGGAACTGCTGATTCATAACGATTCGCGTTCGTCTCTGGCAGAGGCTTATCGTCAATTGCGAACTTCGATTTTGCTTTCCACCGCCGGACACGCGCCCAAATCTTTGCTGATTACATCGAGTCTGCCGTCCGAGGGAAAAACCACGACCGCCATCAATACGGCGATTAGTTTGGCGCAAACCGGCGCGAAAGTTTTGATTATTGATGCCGATATGCGCCGTCCGCGTCTGCACTCGATCTTCAATATGAGCAACGCCCAGGGACTAAGCACGATTTTGTCGAGCGATTTACAGGACGAATCGGTTTTGGATGTTATCGAATACGATGAAGAATCGCGTTTGAATCTTTTGCCGTCAGGACCTATCCCGCCGAATCCGGCGGAACTTATCGGTTCGGAACAAATGGCGAAACTTTTAAAAACACTGCAAGACAATTTCACGCACGTTGTCGTGGATTCACCGCCGATTGCGTCGTTCACCGACGGCGTTCTCGTCGCCTCGATGGTTGACGGCGTAATTTTGGTCGTCAATTCCGGCAGAAGCTCGCGGCAGGTCGTTCGCCGCTCGCGTCAATTGCTGATGGACATCGGCGCGAAAATTTTCGGCGTGGTTCTCAACAACGTCAATCTTCGCTCGAAAGATAATTATTACTATTATCAAAGCTATTATCACCGCGATAACTATCGTCACGACGACGAATAAATTTGCTTGTCAGAACCGCCTGCGGCAGCGGGCGGACAAAAGCTAAAAATTGTCAAGACAAGACCGCCCGCTATTGCAGGCGGTTCTGACTTTGACCATAAAAATTTGATTATTATGGAAAAACAAACAAAAGTTTTAGTAACCGGCGCGGGCGGTTTTATCGGAAGCCACCTAATTGCATATTTAAAAAACAAAGATTATTGGGTGCGCGGAGTTGATATAAAACATCCCGAATTCGGCGAAACAAACGCTGACGAATTCGAGATTTTAGATTTGCGGCGATGGGATAATTGTTTGCAGGCGACGCGCGGCATCGAAGAAGTCTACGCGCTCGCCGCCGATATGGGCGGAATGGGTTTTATCTCGAATCATCACGCGCAGATTCTTTACAACAATTCTTTAATCAATCTGCATACTTTGGAAGCGGCGCAGACAAACGGCGTGAAACGGTATCTTTATACATCTTCGGCGTGTATTTACCCGGAGTATTTGCAGGAAGAGGCGGATGTCAAACCGCTTAGAGAAGAGGACGCGTATCCGGCGCAGCCGCAGGACGCTTACGGCTGGGAAAAGCTGATTTCGGAAATTTTGTGTATGCACTATCGCAACGATTACGGAATCGAGACGCGAACGGTTCGTTTTCATAATATCTTCGGCGAAAAGGGAACCTGGGAAGGCGGACGCGAGAAAGCACCGGCGGCGATGTGCCGGAAAATTGCCGAAGCGAAATTGACCGGAAAAACGGAAATCGAAATCTGGGGCGACGGCGAGCAAACCCGCTCGTTTTGTTACATCAACGATTGCGTCGAAGGAATCTACCGGCTGATGCGTTCGGATTTTCCAGAGCCGCTCAATCTCGGACAAGACCGAATGGTGACGATAAATCAGCTTGCCGATATTATCGCCGAAATCGCCGGAGTTTCAATTACAAAAAAACACATTGACGGTCCGCAAGGCGTTCGCGGCAGAAATTCCGACAATACGAAGCTGCGCGAAGTCTTAGGCTGGGAGCCGGAAATTTCGCTCGAAGAAGGTTTAAAAACGACTTATCAATGGATTGAAAAACAAGTGGGAAATCAAACTTCCGGGAAAAACATACTTTCTCAAACAGCATCCTGAAATGAGTCTGGAAAAATCGAAAACTTTAAAAAAGGTCGAACTCGTCATACCCGTCTACAATCGTCGTGAAACCACTCTGCAAGCCTTGCGGAGTCTGAGCCGGATTGCCGATACGAATTTAAATGTTCACATTATCGTGGTTGACGACGGCTCGACCGACGGGACGGGCGAAGCGATTCGTCGTGATTTTCCCGAAGTTCAGATTGTCGAAGGAGACGGAACTCTTCACTATGCCGCCGGAACAAATCGCGGAATCGCCGCCGCGCTCGAAAGACAGCCCGATTACATTGTGACGATGAATGATGACGCGATTTATCACGAGCAGTTTTTGCAGCGATTGGTAAAAACCGCCGAAGCCAATCCGCGTTCGGTAATCGGGGCGCTGCTTTTGCTTTGGACCGAGCCGCACAAGGTTTTTCAAGTCGGTTATGAATGGAAAACTACGGCGGGCGGCTGGCTGCAAAAGGAAAATTTGACGGCGTTCGATTATCCCCAAGAACCGTTCGAGGTTGAGGGAATGGCGGGAAATTGTCTTTTGTTTCCGGTCGAAGCCATTCTCGAATGCGGATTGCTGGACGAGAAAAAATTTCCGCACGGCTGGGGCGATTTTCAGTATGTCGTGCGGATGAAAAAAATGGGCTGGCAGCTTTTAATCGAACCGAAAGCGTTGGTTTGGTGCGAGCCGAACACCGATCCGAAACCGCTTCATCAACTGACCAAAACCGAGGTATTGCGGATTTTATTTCGCAATCGCCGTCATCCGCTGAATCTGCAACGGCAGTTTATAATGCGCTGGGAATCGGCTCCGACGAAAAGACAAGCCTTTTTAGGTTTTCTGGCGTATCTTTTAAGCCTTACCGCCAAGCCGCTAAAACTTAACGCCAAAAACAAGTTGAAAGCACCGATAAAATTTTAGTTTGTAAATATGTCATCATCCGGCGATAAAATTACAAATTACAAACCAAAAATCGGCAGATGATTTCGGCAGCTCTTAACCCGCGCTAATCAATCTTTTCCGCGATGACCAGCAAATTTTTTCCGATTGGCGGCGAAAAGAGCTTTTCCAAAGGCTTGGCTACCGGGACGACGAATCTGTCGTAAAGGTGAACCGCCCCGCTTTCCATCGTCTTTGATTTTAACAAACGGTATTTTACCAGCCAGGGAAGAATGCCCGTCACATCGAAATAACGCGAAAGCAAGATACGCAAACCAGCGACACGACATTTTTCTTCGATTTCGGTTTTTCGATACCGGCGAAAATGACCGATATGCTTGTCAAATTCGCTGAAGAGCAGCGGCAGCGCGGAAACAAAGATGAAAACCCGTCCCGTTCGGCGCAGCGTCCGCCGCACCGTCTCCAATTCCAGCCGATCGTTTTCGATATGTTCTAAAACATTGATGTAAATTATCGAATCCGGCGATTGTTCGATTTCCAAACGGCGGGCGACTTCGGCAAAGATATTCGGGTAAATTTGTATTTCGGCAGCCGAATTTTTCAACTTTAAATTGTTCCGCAGCGATTCGACCATCGTCGAAGGCTCGACGAGCGCGAGCGTGGCGGGTTTCGTTTTCAGCAGCAGCTCGGAAAAAGCCCCGGTTCCCGCGCCGACTTCGACGAGGTGCTTGCCGAGGTAGGGCTTCATAATTTCTAAAATCCAATGATGATAATTGACGGCAAAGTCCATCGCTTCGAGGTCTTTGCCGATGTATTCGACTTTATTGTTCATTAAATATGTCTAATGCCGATGGTCTGATGGTAGGTATCTGCGGAATATTCCTGAACGATTCCTCGCGGCTGCAAAAAAGGTTAAAACGCAAAATATAAAACAGGGCGGCGATTCCGTCGCGGTAAGTTATTTTCTTGCCTTCCTCGTAAGTTCTGCCGTAATAGCTGATCGGCACTTCGTAAAAGGCGCAGCGCAGCTTGGCGACTTTCGCCGTCACTTCGATTTCAAAACCGAATCCGGTGGAAGTGATAATTAAATTGCGAATAATGTCGCCGCGAAAAGCCTTGTAACAGGTTTCGACATCGGTCATATTCAGATTCGTCAGCATATTGGAAATAAAAGTCAAACCTTTGTTCGCCAGATAATGATAAAAATAAAGCACGCGCGAGGCGCGTTTGACCATAAAACGCGAACCGTAGACGACATCGGCAAAACCGGCGAGAATCGGAGCGATGACTTCGGGAATGTCCGCCGGGTCGTATTCGAGGTCGGCATCCTGCACGATGACGACCGCTCCGCAAGTCATCGAAAAACCCATTTGCAAAGCGGCGGTCTTGCCGAGATTGCGCGGCTGTCTGAAGTATCTGACGGGCAAATGAGTTTCGGCTAATTTACGACCGATTTCCGGCGTTCGGTCGGTCGAGCAATCGTCAACGATAATTATTTCGAGCAGATGCCGAATAAGCAAAAGCTTTTCGACGATTTGTTCCAAAGTCCGTTCCTCGTTAAAAACGGGTATGACAACCGATAAGCATTCGGGAATTTTCTCTAATTCAACGTCTGACATCATCTGAAAATATAAAAATAAAAAATTTAGCGATGGCGAAACAATCGAGTTCGTCCATTTTCGTAAACAGGCACGTCTTCATACCATTTTTTTAAGAAGGGCAGCGATTGTTCGCCGCCGTTCCAGATTAAAATTATATTGATTTTATCGTGGTGCAAATCCATCAGTGCGTTTAATTGATTGAGTTTGTCGGCTATCTTTTCGTTCGGGTCGCACAATTCAAAACTATTTGCCTCTCGATAATCGAACGCGAATTGCCGTTCCTGATGGTTTTTTACCACTAATGGAAAAAGATAAAATCCTATTTCGTAATTATCCCAAACCCGCGTGTTTTTGCCAACACCGTATAAAACATTAAGATTCGAGAGCGGATTGGATTTGTAACGACAGCCGTTTTCGATAAAGACAGCGGAAGCGAATTGGTCGTCGCCGCCGATTTGCGCGCTGCCGGCAAGATATTCACGAGCCAAACGGTCAGCGTTCAGGGCGTATTCCCAGAGCGATAGAGTTTGAAAAAATACGATGAAAACCAGCAGCAAAGCCGCCGCTTTCGGCAGCCGGGAAAATTTCTCGACGCGAAAAAGCGGCACGAAACAAATCAGCCCGCATAACAAAACTCTTTCGCGTAAAAAGCTGCCGTGCGCTTTTCCGAAATCGTCGGGAGCCAGCACCCAAAACAAAATCGAACCGCCGGTCAAAATGACAAACGGCAAAAGCGGTCGGGCTAGGAAAAATCTACGGCGATTGTAAAACAAAGTCGCCGCCGCGAGACACGAAAGGGCGACGATCAACCACAAAAACGGCGTAAAAACGGCAAACAAGCTCGAAGTTTCGGAAACAAACGGAAATCCTTTGCGCGTCAGCAATTGAAACGGGTCGGCGGCTAGAAGCCGCAAAAACCAATTCGACGGCGAAAAGGGATTTTCGAGATACCGCCAAACGGGAGACACCGCGCCGCCGGCTTCGGTCCTCAATTTATAACCGACGACAAAAGGCAAAACGGGCAGCATCGCCGCGCCCGTCCAAATCAAAGCGCGTTTCAAATTCGGCGGCGCGACCGTTACGGCGATGACCAAAACGCTGCCGACGAGCATTGCGAAACTGATTAGATGGCTGAAAAAAACGACGACGAACAGAGCGGACAAAATCAAACTGCGGCGCAGGTCGAGCGTTTCGCGCCATCGCCAATACAAACCGAGCGTGAAAGCGAAGCCGATCACGCCGATGATGAAATTATAAAAACCCAAAAACCACATCCAGTTAAACGCCAAAGCCGCGCCGATAAGAAAAGCCGTCGTCAAGCCTTCGCGCCCGACTGTTTGAAAGCGCAGCCAGCCGACCGCCGCCGCTAATCCGGCGAACGTGAACGTGACCATTATCTTCGTCACGACCGGCGGCGTGACGATGAGTAAGAAAAGAGCTAACAGATAATGTCCGGTTAGATTAGGGATTGGAGCGGAATTGAGCGCGTAGAATTCCGTAAACGCCGGATTTCCGCGCAGCAATTCGACGATTAAATAAGCGTTATAAAGATGCGGTGAGCCGTCCTGATTGACGAAATTGTCAACCGCCCAAATTGGAAGGCAGGCGAAAACGATGGTTAGCAGATAAAATCCAAACGGGCGCAAATTCGCGGCGGAGAAAAAACGCATAATTAACAAAACAATAATCGGTCTTTTTTTTTTGTAACGCGCGGTCAATTATGCCAATCCGTAAATTGTTTGTAAAACTCGCATCTTGGATTATCTCGAAGCCCGGCGGAAAAAATATTGGCTGCAATGGCGCAAACGAAAATATACCGCTATAATTCTCACTTGCGATTTTGTTGATTGAACCGAAAGCGTTTGTTTGGCGCGAACCGAAGGCTAATCCGAAACCGCTTCATCAATTTTTTGCAGGCTGCGAGATGAGATTTGGAATTAGAACGAGAAATTTATTATCGGGATAGATGGAACAAAGAGTTTTGAGAAGAACAATTGAGCGATTATGGTTAAAATCCGTTCGGTTTTATACATTTAACACTCCTATTCCAAAAGGAAAATACCGTTTATATCAAGCGGCTCTGAATTTGTGCCGTTATCCGCCGACACAAATCGAAACGAAAATCCACGACGGGCGACGATTTTGCGTTCATCTGACCGAAGAAATGCACCGGAGCGTTTTTTTTCTCGGCGAATATGAACGAGCGGTCACTGATATTATTTCATCGGTTGTTCGCAAAGACGATGTTTGTTTGGATGTCGGCGCAAATTTCGGTTGGTATATGACGCTTCTCCATCGCTTGTGCGGCGATGGCGAAGTTCACGCTTTTGAGCCGCTGCCGGATATTTTCGGCGAGTTAAAACAAAATTGGAAGTTAGCGGGCGAACCGGAAAATGTTTATTTGAACAATCTGGCTCTGGGCGACGAAGCGAAAATGATTAACATCCATCGGTTCAAGAATTTACCGAGCGGGTTCAGTTCGTTTTCAACCGACGGCAAAGGCGATTACGAAACTTTCAGCGTCCCGATGACGACGCTCAATTCATATTTAATCGAAAAAAACGCGCGCGACGTTGATTTTATAAAAATTGATGTCGAAGGAGCGGAATTGATGTTTCTGCACGGCGCGACCAAATTGTTCGAGCAAAAAGTGCCGCCGGTGATTATGGCGGAAATGGCATTGGGGACGACGAAAGGTTTCGGGTATCTGCCGAACGACTTGATTGAATTTATGCGCCAACGCGCCGCTTACGATTTTTACGCGCTTAATGATTTTGACGGGACGCTCCGAAAAATTGACGGATTCGCGCCGGACGACATCGGCGCGAATGTTCTCTGTCTTCCGGGCAACTGCGATTCAAGGCGTTTCCAACAGCTAAAGTTTGTCGGAGAATGACAAAACTGCTCAACAACATTAAAAACCAATCGCTAATTGATGCAATAATACAAGTAACGCTTTGATAAACAATTGCTTTACCAGTCCGGCTACCGACACATTATAAATCACTTGAAATATCAAGAAGAAATTAAACAAACTGAAGACAGCCCGCCGACAATTTTTTTTGTTTGGAATTATCTGGAGTGGGGCGGAGTGCAGATTTATTTTCTCGGCTTGATGCGGAGCGTTGTTCAAAAATATCGAGTCAAAGTGATTTTACCGAATGGTTCTGACGGAAAAATTCTTCAATATCTGGAAGAAAATAATATCGAATACGATTTCTTCGGGGGGAAAATAGATTTTTCAAAAACTGAAACCGTTTGGCGACGAATCAAACGCCGTTTGAACGATTTTCAAGCTAATCTCTCGTTAGCCGCACATCTCTCCAAATATGATTTGCGCGATTCGATTGTGCAGATTGATGTCGCGCCGTGGGCGGGATTTCTTTTGTTATTTTATTTAACCTTGAAGACAAATGTATTCGTGACATTTCACACCGCGCTGCCTCAAATATCTATTGGAAAACAAATTTTGTGGAAAATAAAATTTGCGACGCTCACCGCCTTTCGACGTTTTCATCTAGCTGCCTCCAATCTGGATGTCAAAAAAAGCCTGCGTCCGTTTGTCAGCGATTCGCAGTATCAGCAGATAGAAATCGTATATTCCAGCGTTAACATCGGCGAAATCGAACAGGCGTTGAAGGAAAATAAACAGCGCGGAGATATTGCCCGGAGATATGATTTTCCGGCTGACAAAACCTGGGTTTGCAATGTCGCGCAATTTATCGAACGAAAAGGCTGCTGGGTTTTTTTAGAGGCGATTGCAACGCTCCAGAAACAGAGAAGCGATTTGTTTTTCTTTTGGCTCGGCACCGCGCCCTTAAACGAAGAAACCAGTCGTAAAGTCGAAAGGCATAATTTAAATGAAAGTTTCCGATTTCTTTCGGCTGATGAAATCGGTGCGAGTCGCCATGATTTATTGACGCTTTGGAAAGCGGCTGACTTATTTGTTTTGCCGAGTTTTCAAGAAGGATTGCCGGTCGCTCTGATCGAAGCAATGGCGTTGGGAAAAGCCTGCATCGCTTCGCGCGTCAATGCGATTCCCGAAGCCGTCAAACATCTGGAAACCGGCATTCTGGTTGATGCCGGAGACAGCGCAGAATTAGCGTCGGCAATCGGCAAATTGGCGGACGATAAATCTTTGCAGAAAAAATTAGGCGAGAACGCTCAGAGATTGGTGTTGGAAAATTTTGAAGAAAAAGTTACCGGACAAACGATGCTGCGCTTATACGAGAGCGTTTGAAAAGGTGAGAAAGTAATGTCCGGCGGGTTTGTCAGAACCGCCTGCGAGTAGCGGGCGGACATAACGATTTGGGATTTGGGATTGCGGATTTGGGATTTGGGATTGGTTGTTTGATAAAGGTTAATCCCAAATCCGCAATCGGCAAGACCGCCCGCTACCGCAGGCGGTTCTGACAGCGATTTGTCATCA